>JAAUXU010120913.1_pt1 | contig 63448 bp, 70 predicted proteins | sample 7278151 | NCBI WGS metagenome assembly JAAUXU01 (sample SAMN14350113, study PRJNA611818) | marine sediment metagenome | isolation source: surface marine sediment (1.8m) | place: French Polynesia: Moorea | collected 2018-08
CACTGTCCTTCTTCCCTCCCCTCGTCTTGCCATAGATTGCTCTGGCCAAAGCTGGTCCTGCACAGCTATTCCCAAGAGACCGACCTATACCAATTGCATGGCCATCTATGGTCTGTGTAATGTAGTAATGGGGAACTTTGGACCTCGATTTCGGCCTCAAATGTAAGGTGTGGCGGGATCAGTTTCAAGCTGTTTAGCGTCTGCAGACCGAGTTTGGTGACGATCGGGGCGGCCGCTGGGGCGGCCATAGCCGGACAGGCCGACTCATACACACACGCACGCGCACAGACGTACATACGACGACTTTGCTTTATATATATAGATAGATAGATTTGACACCTATTTCACTGCACTTTTCAATGAGACAAGTTGCACTTTATTTCAAATTATTTATGCGATGGATGACGAGGAGGAAAAGCAGAAGTGTCAACGTGCAATAGCAATAGCTTTGTTGCAAGATCTGTGGAAACCTGCAGGTTAGGTTAGGCACTTACTTCTATTTCATTAGGTGTTATCATCTTAGGCTGACTTAGATGTACATGGATTGAGAATATAAATTTGTATGTGTTCTACAATAGGTGCCACTTGGTCCCAAATACATGTCCCCAAAATGGTGCCATTGCTACATAAACAGAATTTCACGCCCGTTAGATTTTTGGGAGTGATGACTGTAACCGGTGTTCACTGTATGTCTCGTGCTGTCGTTACATCCTCAACTGCTTTTACGACCACGAAGTAGCTCTCAATGATATCTGAAGAGATTTGTGCATGTCCTCCACGCACCTGCACTGCAGTCACGTCTGTCATGCGTGTGTTGCCGTAGGTCATCGTGGTACAGTACGTACGTACCAGTATGTACTGCACAACCTCATAGTACTGAGCACCGGTGAAAGCATAACAGCTGATAACTTGTCATAATGTTAACTTGTTGACTCAATTTATTGCACGTTTAAAGTGCTGGTCTTACCGTGAGTTCTTCTCCATCGAGCCGATAAGCGCCACTAATACTTGGCCGAAGTGGAGTCTCCGGGTCTCCTAACCCCATGTACAGGGTGCCCCGCTGGATGCCCGACCCGGGCAGCCAGAACGTCTCGGGGTAGACGTCCTCCGGGTCGGTGCCTTCCGCGGCCACGTCTACAAACGTGTTTTCACGAGATTAGAAGTGTTTTCTTTCTTGGTCATCGAGGCCCAACCTGCTGGATCTGAGAAGAGGATGACTCCGATGCAGTCGTTGTCAAAGGCGTTCTGCACCTTGTTGCCCCTGAACCCCTGGCCGAAGCGCCCCATGCAGATCTTGCCCGCCACATCCACGTTGTACTCGGCGCTCTTGAGGATGAAAAAAAACCCCTCTCCCAAGTGCAGTTCTAAATATTCCCTCAGGGCGTCCACTGCAGTGGTCATGACCTGCAGTGGACGGCTTTCCCGTTGGCCTGTCTCACCTTCAGCAGCTCGAAGTCATCGGCAGTGGCGTAGTGTACGTAGACGATGTCTCCTTCCACGGTCATGGGAGGCGAATAGGCCAGGAAGGCATCCAAAAGCCAATCCTAAGGAGCAGTTACGTTCTTTAGCAAATGCGTCCAATGTACTTGCGCATGTTTGGCCCTGGCTGTTCTGCTACTGAGCAGAGTCCTTGTCGTGAGTACTTTCTGCGGGGAGAACTTCACTGTCTTAGATTGCGTCGAGGGAGATTTTGATGCGAAATGCATAACGCAATATTGCGTACAACAGTTCAACATGTTCCATCAAAAGCATGAAGCACAAAAAAACCAAATTGATCCAGACATTGCTTGAGCTGTCCGGGCTGGCTGTAATAGTCTTTGGAGCCTTGAGCTCGGGTGCTGGGCATGTCTTCATCCCCGGTGGGCTCCGGCGGTTGGGCACCCACCTTGAATTGTGGGCAAATGGGCAGAAGTAGCCCAAGAAAGTTTCATCAACTAAAAAAGCTTCATTTCAGGCTTCATTTTGAGCACTGTATCATCATCAACATTAAGCATTCAAAGCATTGAGCTTCCTTCTGTGTAAGACTCTCAACAATCAATTTTTGCACTAGAAGCTGCTACGGCTGTGGATGTGGCCGACTCCTGCCTGACAAAATTACTTACTTCACTCGCTTGACATGTTCTTGTGCAAAATTCTCCAGACTTGACCACAATCTGCACGATCAACGAACCTCTTGTCCAAGAGGAAGGTCGGTGTAGCTGGATCGGAAGACTTCTGCGTTGTTCTCGTCCAGAATTTATATCAAGTTGGGCTGGTTAATATTTGGGTAGGACAGCAGAGTGTCGTAAGTCACCAAGTGCACGGAATCCAGGCCAGCATCACGCCAGCTGTCGGATATGTAGTCCACCAGATCCCAGTCACGTTGCGTGCCTAGTGCAGAACAACAGTTCATGAATCTTGTTTTATTACATTAAATGGGATCAGCTGTTTCTTAAGTACATGTGCGTGCATCGCTAATGCTTAAGACGATGAAATAGCGTCCTGAAGACTTGAACAGGCCAATGATTGGCGTAGTCTGTCCCAAAACCACACCATGGTTAGACTGTGAAGCCACGACTGAGTCAGGTGTGCCTTGAACACGTGCACGTACCTGCGAGGTGATAACCTGAGGTCAGGTTATAGTGGTCGTCGCGGATTCTCTCTGGATCGACGTTGACGATATCGTCCTCTGGCGGATACAGAGCCAAGTTGTCTCGGCGCAGTTTATCGGCTAAATCGATTTTCTCCTACAGATGGGAAGATCAGACACACCAACTTACTCACAACATAGTACATACGTAGTTGTGATAGAGTGGATTTCACTTAGTTGCCCCTGGGGATTGTCCCAAATGCAAGTTTAGAACAATAGAAAATTAAGTAAGTTGCATCAGGAGAAAATTATAGTTTCCTTTTCACCAGTCATAAATCTTTACTTAATGCCCATCTGCTCTGTCTTTCATGACTGTGAGCAGTGAAAACCTTGGTAGGTGCCTATGAAGTCTTGCCAGCTACATAAATGCTGTCATCTCTCAAAATGGGTTAGACTTGATAGAGTCTTAGAGGTGACAAAAGCTGCCCCACATTCATGAGCAGAAAGATGCTGCAATACTTCAGATGTTGGAAAGTCAACTCTTGGATTCCTCAAGGGACCACCCCATGAGTTGTTTGTGGTCGTTCGAGGACAGTTAGCTCGCCTGCATTGACGGAGTGACGTCGTTGGTCTCCTCCGATTTCCCGAACCACGCGGCGCAGAACAGCGCGGCGCCGCCCAACAAGAACGAGACGATGGCCACGACCACGACCACCTTGGCTCCCATGCTGTCTCGCGCACGAATGTACGTAAGTATGCAGTCCCTGGCCAAGGTAATTTCCGCTGGGTCATAAGCAACAGTGGCTGCTTCTCGTGTTCAATGGGCACCTCAGATGGGTGATTGACACCAGATTCCATGACGGGACTGCCCATTTTGCTCAACAGGTGAAAGCTGACTGCTGAAAGGTGAAGCCATGGACACACTAAGAAGAGTTTTTCAAGGGGTGAAGATGGTGAAGAGTGGGGGTCACATCGCACCCCTCTGGTCCCCCCTGGGTGCGCAGGTGCAGCAGACACCCCTGTGATTGACTTTGACTGTGGAGGAAGGTGCAGCATCCCAGGTGGGCTCTTTTTGTGATACTACATCTTCATCATGGAACGTTTGCCAGCTCTGGCCATGGATGGCCGTGTTTGGCACCCTGGGGGACGTCCAATGGGGGGACTCTGAAGGTTGCGAGTCCGTCATGACAACTTTGGGCCTAAACTTCCATCCTCTCCTCATTGTTGACTTTACAGTAGTAGAAAAAGGAGCAGTCACAGTGTTGAGCATTCTAGTGTCGAAGTCTCTGAGTTACACAGTTCACGTCAAAATCCAACCTCAAGACTGCAAAGTTCGACCAGCGGAAATTACTCACGGCAACGACTGAACTGTGTTTTTAAGGACTGACACAGACTGAGCAGACTCAATAGCAAATTCTCTTATAAAGTCGCACTGAAGGAGGTGGTAAAAGCCTGACGGATTTTCTGATAGTCTCAAGCACTCCTTGATAAGGATTCTTGAGCGAGCGATATTTGCATGTAGAATTCTGGTTATGTCGCAGCAATGCTTTGCTCCCTCCGGGACCCGAATGGGCTAGGTGAGCTAGTACAAGGACTGTTAGCTCGCCACTGTGAGCGGACGGGCGACTACGGTGACCCTAGTGATCTGGACCAAGTTGGTGACATTCTTGTGCGTGGCCTTTGTGTACGGGGTCAAGAAGAAGATATGAAGGTGCAAAGTCCTTTTTCAGCTCCCTTTGGGCACGGATTTCACTCCAAAATGTCCAGATTTGCGGTCGTAGTCCAGTCTGGATGGATGTCGTTCAGAATGGATCACTGTCTGCCAATGGAATTTAAGCAACACTACTCAGTCCATGTGTGTTCCTCATCATTCCAACCCCATTACCAAAGGATTTGCCTTCCAGAAGCTGGTGTCACCCCCATGTTTGTGCCCCGTGGTCCGGACCCTTCAGAGCTAAAGGTTTGGCTTCCAATGCTAATATTTCCTTGTCTTCTTTTAGCGTTTGACCTGAGAATCGTAGAGATGTTATGAATGTGTCCTGATCGGGACATAAGCATAAAAGTGCAGTAAAAGGCTGACAAGATATTTGTCAGCCTTTTTACAGCCACACGTGGCCCAAATCTGGCTGAAGTTGACCATGGTCAACGGTTGTACAAGAAGGTTCCACAGGTTGTAAAAGAACCGCATCATGTCAAACGTGAACGTGGACCCCGCATGGGGCGGCGGCCCACACGTCGAGGTGGGCCCCGAAGTTTACCACTTCGCGGACTTGTAGCCATCAACATTGTGGCCCCCGTCGTGCCCCCCCTCTTCAGCTCCCTGGCCGTGTGGGGCTTCCTCGAGAGGGTGGCCCACAGCAACCCTCCCACCCCAAACACTGACTCCCTCAAAGCCGCCATCATCGCCTTCAGGGACAACATGTCAGAGGACTTCATCCAGTAGTACTGTGGAGCATTCAGGGAGGGACTTGTGTCCATCATTGCTCCCAAGGGTGGGCACATCGAGTAAAAGTGTCCCATGATAATGCACAACAATCCCCATTAATATAGGAATGCATGTTAATTACTTCATGCATGACATTTACCATGTCCAGATTGGTCACTGTTTACTGCCGAAGTCGCTTTCGCACCCTCTCTTCAACGGCACCGTCGTCGCGGCTGCACCGGACGGGAGCAGAGTCGTCGTCGTCGTCCGGAGTGCCACGGGACATGGGATCGTGGATCTCCAGGACACGGGGGTGACTGAGGCGTCGTTCGCCAGGGTGGAGCGGGTTATAGCCCGAGGCTGCGAACCGCAAGCCCGCTCAACCCGCATGTCCAGCCCCCGGGCTGGGACCTCTGTGTTTAGCACCTTGTGAGTCCCAGTGACAAAATGATAATGATGAATAGAAAGAAGGAATTGTGTTGGAGGATAGAGTATTTTCTATTAGCTTACAATCCAACCCGCATTTTGTCGACCCGACCCGAGCCCGCATCTCCCGGATCCGATCCAAGCCCGCATTTGGGCCAGCCCGCTCCATCCCGACACCGTACACCGTACTTCATATCAGATTGGGCCGACAAAGTTTCAAAGAAAATATGGGAAAGCGCGAAGAACAAAAACAGAACTCTGACTCGAGACGGTTCTCTAGTCATGGAGCTTCGAATCCTGGCCGACTACATCAAGGAGTGGTGTTCCAAGCGTCTCGACGAGGTGCGGAACACCCTGGCCTCTCTGGAAGATGAGGAGAGGACGACGACGGGCTCTGAGGTCGAGCCAATGAGGGATCGTGAAGATCCACAACCTGGATCTAGGCGGACCCACTCCTCCGACCGACCTGCACGCCCAGCAGAGATGATTGTTACTCTGGAAGGCGTTCGCTCCACGGTGAACCAGGCTGCGGTGCTAGTGGAGAAAAACAATGCGGTGATGGACGGCTGGATCCAGGATGTCGAAGACGCCCTGGCCGCCGCCGCGAGGAGCGGGGAGGACGTCGCAACAAGGAGAGCTGCAGAGAAGCAGGCCGTCGTTCGAGCGAAGCTTGACGCCGGGGTCAGAATGCTAGAGAAGCACTCGGCAAGGAGAGGAGGAACCCTTAACTCGGACTTCGCGGCCAATGCCAAGAGGGCCCGCTCCTGTACCCACGAATTGGAGACCGCGATGTCCGAATTGAGGATCGCCGAGCTCGCTGATATGTTCGACAGACTGGTAATAGAAGACCGTGACCGGGGCGGGCGAGCCTCAAGAAGAACGTTTTAGTAGCAAAGCATCGGAAGATCCCAGTGCGTTCAAAGTTAGAGCGTGAGTGAGTTTTCAAATTTGCAAGTGAATAAACTTTCATAAGCACTCCTTTACTGTAAAGATACCTAAAAGTAGGTACCTAAAGGTAGGCGCAGTAGGTCCTGTTGTCCCGCCCGGGCTTGGGCTTGATTGCCCGAGAGCTTCAGGCTTCACGAGTGCGCTCCAGTCCAGTGAAGAGACAAGAAGACCTTTTGCAGGTAGGTCTTTTGTGGCTTGACGCCACAGTCTCTATGTACTAACATGTCCTACCTGCACATGTCTCAGGACATCAGGTCCTCCAACGATGGCACAAGGACAGTGCATATATACATATATGTGTTCACACTCACCGCAATACATGTAAGAAAGTATTTTCTACTCTAGAAGTAGAAAGCGACGCGTCTAAATATCTATATCTGTATCAGAGAAGACACTGCGAATTTTGCTGAAAGTTGCCATGGGGCTCATGCCCAGGCCAACTGTATTGCTACGGAATCGAGCCATATGAGCAGACTGTAGTCTACAATACTACACGGTAGAAATGAACACAGTTACTGTACAAAGAAGTAGCAGTATGAGAAAACAACCTTTAACTGCATATCACAAGAGACAAGCACAACTTTCAACGTCTCGCAATGTTACTCTAAGAAAGCACAGTTTAATGTATTCATGCATATTGTCCTGGAGGTTCATCCTGTCGTTGCGGTTGCGGCTGCTGCTGCAGATGCGGCGGCGGCTGATGCGGCGGTGGCTGATGAGGCGGCGGCTGCTGATGCGGCTGCGGCGGCGGTTGCTGCGGTCTGAGTCTGCACGAAATCTGATGTTGATTTCGCCGCGTGCCCTGAGTAAAGGATTCGCCACAGTGCGCGCAGGCGTATGGTTTCTCGCCAGTGTGGGTGCGCTCGTGGGCCAACATGTTGGCCTTCTGCACGAAGGCCTTTCCGCAGTACGAGCAGGCGAAGCGCTTCTCGCCCGAATGAATCATCTCGTGACGCTTCAGGGCCGAGCCAGACGGAAATTCTTTGCCACATGAGGAACAGGCGACCCTGCAAAGTTGAGTCCAGGACTGAGTGAAGATTCCACGTTCAGATGAGTCGTGAGTCTTCACTTACCTGTTCAATCCTTCGTGCAGAGATCGGATGTGAGCAGGCAGATTCTTCTTGCGGATCCTCTTGCGGCAGATCGGGCACTCGGCGTACTAGTAGTATGAGGACATACATAACGCTGGAGTAAAGAATACCTTAAATAATGAAATCATGGATTCACCTTCTCGTCCGGGGACGATCGATGCATGTACTTCTCGTGCTGCATCAGCCGAGTCCTGGCCACAAACCTGCAAGCAGAGTTAAAACGTTACTGTGACATCATTCAACAAAATGTGCGTGTTTCAGGCCAAGCCCGAAATCAGTAGTCTCTGCAGCTACTATCGATGTCCTTGCTCACCTCGCTCCGCAAAATGAACACACGAATGGCAGCTCTCCTTTGTGGGTTCGTTCATGGACCACGAGCTCAGCACGGTTGAAGAACCTCTTGTCACAATCCGGCATGACGCAGGCGAATCTGAAAAGGATCAAGACTGTCCAAGCTCAAGAAACAAGATTCCTGTACTTTGTGTCCAAGCTTGAACGTCGCGCCCACTCACCTCAAGTCACCCGTATGCATGTGAGCTTCGTGTGACCTCAGACCGGACATGCTGGCAAAGGTCTTGTTGCAGTAGGAACACACTGGGGGCTGAGGAGGCGGAAGGTCTTCGTCTCCTTCTCCCTTCCGTCTTTGCACCCTCTTCTCTGACAGTTTCAGACCATGCTCCCTAAGGGCATGTGAGTGCATGGTGACTTTATACTTGAACTGTTGCCAGCATTGTGGACATTGATGTGGGGGCTTCACCAGACCGTGACCGAGACGTTCATGGCGAACCAAGTCTTCCTCAGTTTCGAAGGGCAAGTTGCACCTACAAGAAAAAACGTAGCACGCCTGTATAAGGATAGGATGAGAGGAGACAGTACTGTGTGCTCGAGACTCCGACGGTGCTTGTCGCTAGTGAGTACCTCGTATTCTGCCTGCAGTAGTAGAAGGTCTTGTCCGCGTGCACCTCGGCCAAATGTTTCATCCAAACCTTCTTCCTCCCGCTGAACTCGCAGCCGTAGATGCAGGCAAAGTTTCGGTGCCTGTCGGTGCCTCCTGAGCCAGAAAGCACAGCCCCTGCTAGGCCGCGCTCCGGATCGCCCAGGAAAGCTTCCTCCTCCGGTTGAGGCAACTCGAATTTCTTCGACTTCCGCTTCTTTCGGACGTTGTCGCCGGGATGCGACTCCGAGCAATGTCTGTCCTTGGCCTCTTGGCTGAGAAAGGCCAGGTTGCAAGTCTTGGTAGCCTCGCAGAACACTATTCCTACATCACTATGCTCTTGAGATTTCAGGTGGTCGAGCCATTGACGTTTCGCCCCCACGAACTGGCACAAAGTACACCGGTACATTTTCTTTAAAAAATTGTCCTCACCAACGATGATGCCAGCGACTCCGCTGGAGTCGCGCGCCAACGCTATCCCCTCCTCATCGACTTCAAACTTTATCACGGGAGTCGCACTTTCTCTCTTTTTCCTACCGGAAGGTTTCTTTTCATGTTTCGATTGAACACCAGGATCTGCACCTTTATCCGGCGGGTCTACGTCACCCTGCTCAACAACGCCATCGATATTGCACTTCTCAATGCCGTCTTCGCCATAATTCTCGGAGCCGCTGTCCCCCAAGTCATCGAGATTGTCCAGCTGCAACTCAAGCCTCTCACCCTCCTCTTCGTCCTCTTCCTTGATGTATGATGAATCTATTCTGTCGTAATTATCTCCGTTATCATAGAAGTCGTCTTCGTAACCATAGTAATCTGCTAGGTCATCCCCTTCCTCCCCATCCCGCACCTCGGAATTTTCTTCTAGTTCGAGCTTGACTTGGGGCTCAAGGTGCTCCTGACTGTCATCGTTATCCCGTAAAGACATATTCTCGCCCTTGACGTCTGCAGCAGGGCCAGAGGTGCTTAGAACTGTGGGAGTTCCATTTCTGCTATCATTCTCCTCATATGAGTTGTCTCTTCCAATGTGCTTAAGTATTCGACTTCGGTTCTGTCTCGCTCTCCTGATCTCCCGAATGACTGGATCCTCGTTTCTGGGAGCTAGGACGAGATTGACGAGGACTCCGTGACTTTTGTGTCGCCGCTTGAAGGCCAGATTCCAGTACGGGTCGGGATCCTGGAGATTTCTTTTCACTGGAGAGGAAGCGGGTGAGAGGATAAGAGGACCCTGCAGAAACTTATCGATCTCTGAACTTGGACCGTCAGAGTTTGTTAATAACGACGTTGCTTTATGCTCAGCCTCTTCACTATCACTTGCGTCACCATCATCGTCGTCGTCATCATCATCGTCGTCGTCCTCGTCGTCCTCCTCCTCGTCGTCGTCGTCCTCGTCGTCGTCGTCGTCATCATCTCCATGAGTGCTTGCGCTGTCTTCGCCTGAATTGTCACCAGAGTCCGAGCTTTCGAATAACTGAAGATTATCTGCGTTGACCTCCTCTTTGGTATTCATTTGACCAGTTTGACTCATCGCCGATGTTCCAGATCCGTCTCTTCCGTGGCTACTGACAGAAGCCTCCATGTTGGTCTAACTTCCCTGAGAAAAGAAAATTATATAAGCGTGTTAGGTTCGTTCTTAACAAAAAGATATGGATCTTATGAAGGTTCTTGGGTCAGCCATACGTGGTTCATGTTCTGCGAATACTGCACAGTAAGCACTACGTAGTAGAATTCACTTCACCATTCCACAGGACAAAATGATCAAGTTCATCGAGTCCTTGGAGATGTAGTCAATCCATTCCTTCATGAAGTTTTCAGTCATTTGGAGCGTGGAACTTAGGCACTGTTCTTGAGCTGTTGTTGCTGCAGCCTCCTGATCTGCCTGAGGGCGCACTTTGCTGCTGTGCACTTGGCAATCCTATAGTTCCTGCCCACGCCCCTGAAGGAACCCTTCCCGAAGACCTCGACAGTCACTCTGACCCTGCGGCCGTCAGCCAGCTTCTCTGGCCGGCCGAATTTCGCGGTTTCTGGCTCCAGTTCTAACAGCTCTCTGATGGGTGATTTGGGCACGGCGCGACTGAATCGTTCAATCTCTGGGCGCATCAGACGGGCGTAGACTCGCCAGACGGCGTCGAGGGACCGCCCAGCGTCCAGATAAATCGCGCCAGCTACGGATTCAAAGATGTCTCCTAGTGCCTTGGGCACTTCCACGTCTTCTGCGAGCGTTGACGATGAAGCGTCTTCCTGAGAGATGTCGTCTGCTGACATGTCGCTCCCATCGAGGAATTCGCTGTCGACAACTTTGTGGTCGTTGTCGGCCTGGGTCCGCACAAAGTGGTCAATGACCGTCTGGAGACCAGGGGAGAGGTGCTTGAAGAACTTGTGGAAGTCATGCTTCACGGCAAGGGACGCAAAGATGGTATTGTTCACCAAAGCAGAGCGGAGGTCAGTCAAAGCTCCTGCAAGAAACCGCTGATGAACAGCACGGTACAGTGACTTCTTGGCTGATCCTTACCCGGGGAATGCTTCCTGGGGTCCTCGTACAGGTGCCTGGTAATGACGTAGTCGAGTACAGCGTCCCCAAGAAACTCCAGTCTCTGGTAGCAGTCAGTTAGGCGGTTGGGATAGTAGGAGGCATGAGTGAACGCTTGAAGTAGGTAGCTGCGATCACGAAACCTACGTACGTGGGGAGGAGGTTAAAACTGTCAAGCACTTGGACGTACGCGTAGTTCCGTGGAGAGTAACTTGGCGTGCAGGTGCCCATTTGTCACACTCAAATCTTCTTACCTGTATCTAATTTTCTCCTCGAACCAGTCGTATCCTTTGAGTAAGTACTCAAGCTGCCCCTCGGGAGAAGGCACATCGGGGCTTCGGATCAGGGGAGAATCCGGAGGTGGCAGACGCCCATAGGTTGTGGTTTGGTCGTCGTGAGGCTCATTCTTGTCGTCAACTTTAGGGAGCACTTGGATTCCCAGCCAGCACAAGAGCAAAAGGGCGCCTCTCTGTCCAGCGGAGACCAGGTAAGCTCCAACCAGAGCTTCTGCGCAGTCAGCCAGACTCTTGTCCGGGATGCTGTGTTGTGTCAACAGGTTGTACGGAACAAAAGATGGCAGGTCCTCGGCAGGGATTGAAGACGCTGCAGTACTAGAAGAAGTGGCACGATTATATGAGGAATTTCGGCATCACAGCACAACTACGCACACAAGATCCAATACGTACCCGGCTGAGGAGCTGTCCCCTTCCTTCTTGGCCTGCTGAAGAAATCCAGTGGCTCTATCCCTGATGACTTTCCTGATTTCCTCAGCGCCCATCCTGTCTAACCCTGGCAGTTCGGCCATATTCCAATGAGCGGCTGGAATACCAGAATTCACCAGCGCCTGTTCCAGGTCTGCAGGTACGTGATAGCAGGGAGGCAGCCAGTTATCATGCGGCTCGAACTTGGACGCGACCATAACCTACAGGAAAGGACTTTTATCATTGCTGTTGGACGCATAAGAGTAAAAGCTTGTGTTACCTCTCCCAGTCCGCGTGCACGACCAAGTCTGTACAGGTAAAGGTTGCTGACTCTTTTAGATCTGAGATGGCTGAGTCTACCCTCGTGGACTGCAGCTTCGGCGGCGAATAAGTACGATGTGATCGCATACTTCAAGAATGAGTCTCCAATGGTTTCAAGCCTCTCCAAGTTTAATGCATCGTTAGAGTTGGACATGGTTAGAGCTTGCAAGATCAGACTGGGTGAAGGTCCGGGATGAGTCGACAGAACGACCTCTTCATCTTCATCGAATTTGAACAAGGGAAAGTCTTCCTCGCCTCTCCCTTCTGTGTCAGCCTCTTCATCAAATCCAGCTTTATGGCTTGAACTCGGAGGTGAGCAGCAGCGATCAAGATAACACAGACGCTCTTTCATTTGCTTAAGCTCTTCCTGTGCAACTTCGTCGTCCCCCTGCAGTTCTAATACAGCGACAGATTGTGAAACGGACTTTGGTTCAGGACTGAAAGCAACACTCAGATCTCTGGAGAACGTGTTCCTTCTTCCAAGAAATACCATATCCTTTCTTGGATTATTGGAGTCTTGTTCAGTGTCCTTCAAATCGTCAGCGAATTCCTCCTTGAAAATTTTTTCCTCGGGCCAAGACAAGGATTCTAGCATCCTGGCCTCCTCTCTTCTGCTTCTGGCCAGAGACTCCACTCTATTCATTTCTGCATCCTCATCTTCGATGGCCTCGGCCAAGTTGTTGCTCTTAAACTCGATTCTCACCTCACCAACTTTCTCCTTGTCGACGAGCTCATCATCGCTCTTTTTCTTCTTTCTCTTTTTTGACGAATCAGAAGCATCGTCGTAGTCCGAGTACACGGACGAGAGGTCACTGTCATCATCAGAGAGGTCACTGTCCAACAACCCGGGGATATTGATATTGGGGTTGGAGAAGAAAGTGGGTGACGCCACGCGAAAAGTTTTCTGCTCTATGCCGGTGCCCCAGTCGCGGCTGCCCCCTTTGCTGTTGAGGGGGACAATACTGTTGCCATCATTGCTAAGCAGCGTCAAGTTGTCCGGCAGAGCCATAGTTGGATCGAAGAGTTCGTCGAAATCTTCGTCATCTTCCTCTTCTCCATTCGCTTGAAGGTTTAAGTCATTCTCAGGTATGGACCCAGCCATTTCATTGCTCCAGGTACCAATCTCCAACCCTCTTTTCTTCAGTTTCTGATCCTCTTCGTTAATTTTGCTCACTAAGCGGTCGCTCAACGTCTCCATGTCGGACTTGCGACCGCCCTCGCCCAGGTTAAGCCCCTCCAACAACGCACTCACGTTGTTGCCCCTCCTGGCAGGAATCGAAGATACTTGACTTGCAGTCTGTTTGGCGTTAGAGCTCTCTACGGCGGGTCGATTCTTCAGGACATCCGCCAAAGTCCAGCCAAAGTCTAGTGGCGGCCACTCGAAATCGGAGGGGACGTTGGGACGGCCCACTCCGACTGCTTTGGCAATGGCTGAGCGAAGTTGCTCAGCAATAAGAAGACTGTTCAGCCTGTAGAAGACGCAGGGAAGTCCCACTGCCTGACGCCACAGAGAAGCGCGGAACGGGTGGACTGCACAAAGCTCGGGGACCAGAATCTGGAAAAGTAAAAGCCCTGAATACACATGTACGCGTCTTCCGACCTACTCCCAGCAATACTTGTTTCTGGTCCAAGTTTTCCCTTTTGTTCCTCTTGGTCTCCTCGCTTGATGACGGCAGCGAGACTCCCTTCCGATTGACGTAGCGCGGCGTGAGAAAGTTGAGCCGGGCGGACGTGTGGTCCACGTCGAGGAGGGGCTGTGTCAAGTTCTGCAGGAATCAATATGCTTTCATGAGTGCTACAACACCAAGGACGAGCTGAATGCAACCTCACCTGTATATGTATTCCGTACTTCGCTTTGTAGTAGAGCTCAAATGATTCAAACCTCTCCGCCGGAAAGTCCGACTTGGGGTTCAGGTGGGAGCAGATCTCAGCTACGTAGAAGTGCTGAGGTTGGTCCTGGTTTCGATACCAGGGGATCACCACCGCATCCAGGTAGACGGATTCGTCGAAGGTGAAGTCCGAGCGGTCCTTGTCGCTCAAGTCAGCAAGTCTTCCGCCATCCCCGGCCTCTTTCTTTCTCCTCTCTGACGTGATCAGCTTGAGGAAGGTCCAGTCTATGGACTTTTTCTTGCTGTTACTTCCTTCTTTGCGGAGAGGCAGAATCAAGACCGAGTTTGGACTATCCTCTGGAGAGAAAACCATGGGATACTTTTCCATCCGTAGGACATCGGAGAACGTGTACCTATGAATGCAATGATTACAACAAAGCTTACACAACTAAGCTAGCTTACGGTTGTTTCTCACCGATGAAAGTCTAAGATCATTTTTCGCTCATCGTCCTCGAGCGTAAGACCTTCCTGTAGCTTGCCAAAGGTCACCATGACCTCGCCTGACCGCGTGTAAATAGGAAACGAGCACAGATTTGGCAATTCATCACTGGTCAGGAATCCGAAACTCTGAGATGCTTCCTCTGGTGGATAGATACGACGACCACGAGTGTTCTACGTCGCATAAGGGGAGAATAGAGAGAGAGATGGGACATTTGATTTTATACACAGGTCATACTAGGACTTACCTGATCCTCGGGAATCGGACAGCTTAGTCTCAGGGACACCTCGTACAAGAAGAAAGATCCGGCACCCTTCGTTGTGAGGTGCTTCGCTATCTGCTTGTAGTAGTATTGTCTACGCTTGGCAGTCCCTCCGCCCATCCTGGTATTGCTCGGGGCGATGTTCCGGCTGTTGTCGTTTTCAACCTTTGCAGGAATTGTCTCCTTAGGAAGTTCCGTTGTTGCTGAAGCGCTAGCGCCGTCCTTCTTCTGCGGACCGTCCTTCCCGACCGGTGCCAAGTTCTTGTCCAGCTCCTTGAGATCCAGCAATTTTTTCAGAGCAATGGATGCTGCCGAACGCTTCGCCAGATCTTTGAAGCGTCTCGGTCCACCCAAAACCACTTCGCGTAGAGGACTGTTGATGGGCAACTGCAACGCGCACACGAATCTATCATCGTCGGCGTTGGAGTCCGTGTCGTTGTCGACCCGTCTGATTAGGTAGGAGGGGGTGAGCCTGGTGAAGTTGTCACTGGGCAGTTTGGCACAATAGCGGTTGAGCAGCTGGATTGGAGACAGCGGTTGCGACTTGGGTTTGTTATTGATCATGTCATCCTTCTCTCTCTCATTCACTCTTTCCCCAGAAGGGTCAACAAGGTGTTCTTTAGCTTCAGCGGCGTCATCTGTATCCTTTTGGGTCAAATCTTCCTTTTCATTGATCTCATATTCTCTCACACAGTCACGGTAATCTTCCATCTCTTCAATAGAGTCGCAGCCACGATTCTCATCAGCAAACAGACAATGCACCAGCAATTTCTCTTCGATAGCCCTGTACGAAGCCAATCTGTTCAACAAGGTCTCCTTTTCTGCACTGTCGTCCTCGTCGCACAGGAAGACCATCAGGGCTCCCTTTGCTCTGGCCTTGACTTTATGGTGGGCAAACTCCCTGAACGATCGCGGGTGGTCAAAATCTATGACCAGATTGCACCGCACCTGCAAAAAGAAGAAGCGCAGTGAAAGGAAGTCAGTTACTCGAGCAACTTTGCAATGGTGAGAGCTGGAACTCACCGTCTCGACTCCAACCTCAAGTGCAGAATCTGAGACCAGCACGTTGCACTCACGCATCCTGAATTTTCGGAGAGCCTCTTCCTGCTTGCGACATTCCTGTACAAAATGGCAAAGAATGGCTGTAACCTTAAAAACATATTTTCTGTACTACACACTGTGCATTGTACCTGCGGCAAAGTCTCTGGGCTGCTGTCATTCTCGTCTATGCTGCTGTAGTACTGAGGAGAGATGAAAGAGAATCTGTCCTGACATCTGCTCAAGTCTTTGAGAAAGTGATAGAAAGTCTTGGCTTGGAAGCGATCTCGAACAAAGATCAGACAATGGAGAGCATTAGGATCGTCATAGCTGGAATACTTCCATGATGGTCTTTTCTTTGACTTCCCACCATCTTCCTGAGCCGGCAGGTTCGGAAAACTGTGGTTACTGCTGCCAACGTGATCGGGCTTGTACTGGAGCAATATCTCCACCACCCTTATCAGCTTTGGCGAAGAGAAAGAGAAGATTCGTCCGAAGTCCGGCAAGTTGTTGAAGGCGTCGTCGCAAATCTTTCGGATCTGAAAGACCATGATGCAACTGCATGTACGTATCTATGTGCTGGGGCACGATACAGTGTTGCTCGTCGTCTATGACCTCTTCAGTCTTACCTGCACCATTGCTGTGTAGACGAGGCTGTAGAGCAGGAAGTGTCTCTCGTACTTTTCGCGGGTCTTCAGTCGCTCCGCTTGGATCAAAAGAAGCAGAGCCGCCCTTTCGGCTGCGTACGGCCCTAGTGAGATTAGGACCGACTCGAAGCGTTCCAGAAGTGACAGCGGCATGTCCTTGGGATCCGGGATGTCCGCAATCAAGTCTGCGAACTCCTCGCCGTATGTGTCACAAAGGGAATAGACGTGGCTCAATAGAAAAGCGCGACATTTTGACACCACCGTCACTAGCTGGGACGTCAGTTCTTTCGCACTAATCATTGGACTTCTTTCTTGGTCACTTTGGGAGCCTTCTCCATCTTGAACAACCATGTCACCGCTGTCGCATCCTGGAGATTCCGCGTGCTCCGGCAGCGCGGGACATGTTTTAGACAAACCGACATCGACAGGGTTCTTCGCTGGGACCTCTTGCAGGGCTAGGGCTTCTTGTTCCCTCCCTTCCCCATAGTCAGTCACCACGAAGGTGGGAGTGGCCGCGTAGTAAGTCAGGGCTGTGAGTTCACAGGAGGCCTCCAATCGGCCAGGAAACGTCTCCGCCAAGGATCGCAGCACCCTGTCTACTGAGGAGGGCGAGTCGAACCCGCGGTCGAAGCACTGTAAGTCGTCAGTCACCGACACCCATCGACATCCCTTCCCTGACATCTGTTTCACTAGAGAAGCCATGAAAGGACAGTCAATGTGGATCTGAGCGTTGTCCACTAGCACCAAAGTTATTCTCGACATGACGCAGTCGCTCTGGTCGATGAATTGCCCGAAGGAAATCGTGTCGGAAACAATGACTCCGCCGTCGTGGCACTCCAACGTCTCTTTCTCTTCCTCCGGCAAAATGAAGACGTCGACGTTGAGCATCCTGACCAGATATTCTCGCCAGAGCCTCTTTTTGGAGTCTTTGTCTTCTGGACTATCTTCAGAAGCTGGTGGTAAGAGCAGTAAGGCAAATTTCTTCCCATCCCACAAGCGGACGGCATTTTCACTTATGATCTTCTGGATCAGGAAGGCTTTCTCCCTGCCAGGTACCATGAGGAGAATGAGGTCTTCATCTAGGGCAGCATGCACCTACACGGGGGAAGAAGGAGCTCCGGTAGTCTCAATTGCGTGTATATCTTCAGTTAGCAGCCTTTGACTCACCTGCTGGACCAAGGGGTCCTGAGGAGTAAACTCCAGCGGGGGAATCGAGTCCCAGGAAGCCCAACTGACGGCACCAGGAGCACCCATGTTGATGAGCTTCTAGCAGTCACAGCCACATCATCCAGACCTGCAACGAAAGTATGCATGAAGATGCGCATCATTGATTATAACAATTCAGCGCTGTCTCCACTTTTTCTTTCTCGATATTTTTAATATATGCACTGTACATATGTCACAATGGTTGGATACGGTGTTTCTTGAGACCCTATGTTTGTTATGCTAAAACCTTGTCTGTCATGTCGACACACTTCGACCCTCTCCGAATCACTTTATGTCACACTGCCTGCGGGTCTTCACAACGCTCGTGCACTGCAGAGAGGACGTCTCGAGTGCAGTCTTGTACCTGAAGTCCGCAGATTAATTAGATCAATCACTGTTGGGTAATGAATCTGCAATTATACTTGCAGATTCTCTAAATTGTCCAAAAGGTTTTGCAGATCGGAGTTAATATCGTCATGGGTCTGGTGAAGCGTCAGCCGTTGAGAAAAGGAGTTGAGCAGGTCGTTGTACGCCTTGTAGGTGCCCCTGCCGGTCTGAGTGAGGTACTCGCGCATCATCTCGATCACCTGGGCAACTTCCGTCTTCACCTATGAAAGACAGGAGCGTGATTACGTGATCAGGAATGGCCAGGAGTACTTGGTCTACGCAGAGGTGAATGGCATGGATGTGTGCGGGCTACACGGGATCACTCCAGTTCGAGGGCCGGCAGGCAAGACTGTCAGCCCCGGCTGCAGTCCACGGGCTGGCTTTCCATCTTTGCTTTTGCTTGCCTCTGGCTCACGTGTACAAACCTCGTACTCAGCCATACCCCGTACAAGTTTCATCTCCCTCGTCCATGAGTGTGAAAATCATCTGAGACATCTCCCACGTGCATAGCTAATGAAAGCTTAATGGATTGTGACTCACCGCTCCCATCTCCTTGGCGTCACCGCCAATCCGACCACCCTTGAGCAGTTTGAGCTTCGCCTGGGCCAACTGCATCGGCGTTCGGCCATTGTTGTCCAGCTCGGCCACGTTTGTGCCTGCCCTTAACAGCAACGTGACGACACCCACATGATTGGTGCAAGCGGCCAGGTGCAAAGCAGTATTTCCAAGGGCGTCCTTCTGATTGGGGTCTGCTCCTCCAGCTAGCAAGGCTCTTACAACCTGGTTGAAGATATTTGGAGATACTTGTTAACGTTTAAGTTCTTAGAATGGTTCACAGTCCTTGTCAGCTTCCAGAACAGTCAACAAACTTCGACATGGTCACCATTTTGGCCCACCCCATTGACGGAGTCGAGGTTCTATTGTACTTGCCTCGGAGTATCCCTTGGCGGCAGCAAAGTGAAGCGCGGATCTGCGGTGTTCGTCAACAGAGTTGGGATCAGCGGCACCGACTGATAATAGCCGCTCTACAGCGCCAGCATCATTGAAATTGGCCGCCAGCCGCAACTTCCGACCGGCCACGGCGGCCTTTAGATGAGACCAGCTGGCTCCTCCTCCAGCATTATGAGCTCCATGAAGCCGTTGGCGAAGCAATGAGCGCACCTTTCGAGATCCACCGCCGCGGTCGCTAACGCCATGACCGGAGCTGCTGCCAGCAACGCTGTAGCCGCAGGCGCTCACCAAATCTGGCTGCACGCTTTGGAAGGACAGTCCAGCTGGGGGGTCGATTGAATCGATGGCGGCTCCAGCTCGGCTTTTGCATTTGCCCAACATGAGTCGCTCAAGTTTCTCTGGTGGTACTGGAAAGTTCTTCTCGTTGCCGCCGTCGGAGGAGCAGTCGCCAAGGTAACCATCTTCAGCGGCAGAGGTGGAGGCGGAGAAGGGTGGCTGCAGCATGGAGGATGAGTGTTTCACTGCTGCCACCGCAGTTGTGGCCGCCGCAGGATTACTTGGACCGGCCATTGAGGAAGAAACAGGAGGCTCTGGTGTCTCTGGATTGGAGTCGCTGACAGAGGACGAGGTAGTGCTGTTAGGTGGCGACATCGCAGTTCCAGCGGCAGACGTTGAAGTTGGTCTGGTTTGATTCGCGCTGGCAGAATTTGAGGGACCTGGCTGAGGTTCCTCATCGGCAAAAGCTGGAGCTGGGGGCTGGCCAGATACTTCCGCAGAAGGTTGCTGTGGGGGTTGCGGTGGCGGCAACGATGGAGGCCCCAAACCAGCGCTGACGTTTGACATGAAGCTGTCGCTGCTCTCCTGGTCACCTTCGGTGTCCACTCCGGAGTCGCCGTTCACCGGAACTTCCATATTTCTCGTAGCCTTCTCCGCTGTCCCGTCACCAACTCATGTCCTTGGTTGTCCCAGTCGCCGAGTTCAACCCGAGAATCGAGCGGCACTGCTTATACTTTGCCCGGGCGGAATTAAGTTTCTCCACCGCCGACGCGTCCTCACAGTCGTTGTGCTCCGGAAAGTCCCGTACTAGCTTCAGCAGAGACTCCAGCGCCCTCGTCGCCTTGTCACGACCCGCGCCGTCACCTCCGCCGCTGCCGCCGCCGTTAATCTTTCTGGCCTTAAGGTGAGCGTCGGCGAAGCCGAGGTAGAACCCGATCTCTTTTCCGAACTCGGCACCTTTTTTGGCCCCCAACAGTCTACCCTCAAGTCGGTCGCGCCGCTGTCGCTCCGCCTGTCCGTCGCGGAGTCCCTTCTTGACGGAGTCCTTCTCGAAGGAGCACAGCGAGTCCCAGGCACCTTCCTCGGAGTGCATGGAGGGATCGGATCTTTTCTTGACGGCGTTGACAGTGGGTGCGATCTGAAGCGCTTTCCTTGCTCGAAAAAAAAAAATAACTCAAGGAAAAGAAAGACAGGCTGTTGCCGACCAGCGACAACAGGGACGACGTACCAGCCCCTCCAGCCTCTGCCCCGCCTGCCTGGTGGACAAGAAGCAAAACACTCCGCATGCCGGGGACGGGGAACGTGCCCAAGAATTGGCAAGGAAGCAGCCCAACACTTTAGTCTCAGGAGCTCAGTGCAATGATAGTGTCAGGACTTTGGGTTGGACATTGTTTTGATTTGCAAAATAAACGACTCGCACTCATGAAATTATATTGGAAAGCGCAGCAGTTTTGATATTTGTTCTTCGGATGCGTCAGAGTGACCACCTCAATGGATGCGACGTCCGTGATGTTTAACGCGAGCTAGAGACCCTAAAGCGTCTCTAACGCGAGCGAGACAGGCGAGGATTGGTGAAAGCCACTGGCCGAGGTGGAGAAAGAGGACAACAAATGGTACTTCTCAATGTGTACATCCGCCTTGATAGAACTTTGCCACCATGAACGAGGAGTCGCCCTCCTCGCAGAACAGCGACCTCACGAAGGTCTCGTTCGACCCCGAGACAGTGTTGTGTCTGTTGCACTGGTGGTCCCGAATCGGCCTGCCAGAGCGCACTCGGCGCGTCTACTTGAAGCGCGCCCTCGACGTCAGAGCGTTGGAGGCTGCCATAAAATGCGCCGGGGACTTGCTGGCGGAGGAGACGAAGTTGACGTCTGGCGGCCGTGACAAGGGTATTGAACAAACGGTGGGGTCCCAGGACGAGGCCGTGGAACTCTTACTCCAACAGTACCAGGTAAGCATAATGCATGTGGGTGCAACGAAATCCTTGGTATGTATTACGTCCATTAGTACTTAACGCGAACTGCGTTCCCCAGGGAAGAATGGTGTGCATATGAGGAATGACCAAAGATAAGTTATGCACATAAGCTACTACATGTGTGTGAAATGAAGTCTCAGGTCAGCCATTCAAGTATGAAGAAGTATCAGTTGTGAGTTGGCCATGAGAACCAAGGACCTCGACTCGTCTTCAAGGTCAGATCCGACTTCATTTTGGACGTGCTCGGCAGTTTTGCTTTCATGAATGTTTACGTATAACGACTAAAATATAAAATAAGTCCACGAGCACCATGCTGCCCATGCGCTCAGTGTAGAGAGGGCAGTATCACCGGCCATCTCCTCGGCCAGGCTTCGGACCTATGGGTGGTCAGGGTCATAGCTCAAGTACCGTAATTTTCTGACCATGCGGCGCAATATCAATGAACTGGTCTGTTTCCATGCAGTCCTTGGCGTAAAGGTTATGACTTCACCTCATACGCTATCCCGAGACGTTTAGAGTTAGAATTTTGAGGTGGAACATGTGGAAGTGATACTTGGGCACAATGTTGAGTAAAGACCAATGTCGGGGCTGCCCATTCTGATGCTACGGTGCTCGAAATGAGACCAAGTGGGAGAGGCAGCAAGCCAAAGGCGCACCGGATTGCAAGGCGCACCGAAGCAAAGCAAGGAGCGAAACACAACTTCATTGAATACATCAAAACAACTCTCAACGTTATTCGGCTGAAACACACGTTGCATACGTAACGAGCAACAGCGGCTTAACAGGTGCATTGTCCATTTGTGAGACTATCAGAGGACCTTGGTGCGTCTTCTGGTCCGAAAATCCGGCTCGTGAGCATCACTAACTGAGGAACACTCGCGAGTCGCTTTGGAGGAGGTCGAGCCGGGCCAGGTCGAGCCGAGCCAGATCGAGCCGGGCCAGATCGAGCCGGGCCAGGTCGAGCCGGGCCAGGTCGAGCCGGGCCAGGTCAAGCCGGCCAGGTCGAGCCGGGCCAGGTCGAGCCGGGTTCAATCATATCTCGATTTAGTCATTTTCTCACGAAAATAGCAGTAAGTTTAAGTGCATTCGAGTCAGATCATTGAACTATGTTAGTGTAGCTCGGCGTGCGGGCTGTAGGCAATGTGAGTCGGGCGAAAGGGGATGATGCCCTGGTGGGCCCTCGGGCTGCCGGCCACGGCCCGATCCATCCCCAATTGAAAAGTTTGCGAGCATTTTTCATCTCAACCTCAGTTGTGTCCACACTCGACTGCTACGCGCTTCCTCATACTCGACCCCGAGTCCACTTCATTTTCTTCACCATGGCTGAAGATGAGTTCGATGGCGACGTGTCCATCAAGCTGACGGACAAGTTCGTGGAGACCTTCACGGCTAGATTGGAGCTTGCTAACATCCTGACCATGTTTGAATCAAGGGAACCCAGCGAGGTAACCATGGTTCTCGGTCACAAGATCATCGGAGACCAAGCTGAATCACCAATCACCTTCTTCGCATCTTGGAGAATCAAGGAAATGGAGCAGTTGGAGGTGGCCTTCAGCTCGACGAACAACTACCGCCATTTGAAGGTGATGAGGCTGAAAAGTAGCGTTCGCGATAAATACAACTGCATCCTTCTCGATTATCGAACCGACTCGGATTATCAATATAAATACCTAAAAGAACCAGTCTGGAGGCGCCCACCATCGGAGAGCTACGGTGCCACAGCAGTGATAGAAACTGTCAAGATTCACAAGGTGGGTCAACAATGAACAGACACTCGTTGCATTGATCGTTTGTTGCACCTAAGTTGGCATTTTGATTGTTGTCAGCGTTACATATTTGCTCAAAGGTACAATCAAGGTTGTGGAAAAAGTGTGACAACAAACAAAATGTTGAATTTTTTATCTGATCTTATTGTACGAGCAAAGTTAGCAGGGTTTTTCTAAGGGAGACTCATTGTGACCTGATATGTGCCAGGATCGCCTGGCGTTTCGACTCAACAGAGGAGACATCATGCCCGACAAGCTGGGTATCATTTTTCAAGTGGAAATGGCTCTCCGCGAGGTCGTCATCACCTCCAACAACAAACTCGACTTCCTCGAGGTGAAGGACATTTGGACCGACGTTGAGAAGATGTCGAGGCTGCCGCAATTCACTGACGTCACTCTGAGGGCAGGAGATATGACGATTGTCAAATGTCACAAGCTGATTCTAGCAACCAACTCAAGAGTCTTCAGGAACATGTTCGAGGCTACCGATAGGGCTCAGGACGACGTGCTGGACCTCCCAGAGATGTGTGGCGTCTCCCTCAAGGCTATGGTCGACTACATGTACGGCCGCAGAGTGCGCCTGACATCCGGCGGCTCCACCCAAGAACTGCTGACCGCCATAGACAAGTACGACATCTTTGGCTCCGAGGGGATGGTCAGGGAATACAAGGCGTACACCGCCACCACACAAGAGAGGTGAAAATGCTCTACAAGAGTGACTGCGCGTTCAGTCTTTTATGAACTGCTACCTTGGAAGGCGGGCGGAATCGACCAAATAGAGAAAAGTTTTAAAGTCTTTACGATTTTTCGTGCTTTCTACGAGAAAAGTCTTGCGGATTCGAGTTGTTCCATGAGCTGACACCACATCCGGGTCGGTCTTATCAGCGATATCTTGGTCGACTGCTGAGCGCTTTGGGCTGGAGCAAACATTTTTTATATGCATGTATAATTAAAGGAGCTCTTCAATGTTCGTTTCCGCCACACAATATAAAGATTTCCCATTGTCTTATATGGATGAGATGCACATACTTTATTGCTGGTACGACAGATAAAGGAACCACAGATGTCCCACAGATGAAGGAACAAAATAGTTGTGGACAATACTTAGCGTTTACATTGAATTCCCTCCGGGTTATATTTCTGGCCATGGGGGAGAAAATACTGCCTACAAGGGAAGATCTTCAGCTGGGGAGAATGTAGAGTCACTCCTACTCTGGACGTTCGGCGCTCATGCTTCGCATTACGCGTGTTGGGAGTTGTGTGGAGCAAAGACTCGAGTCCGTTCAGTTCTTCCTGGTCTTGGGGACCAAGTCCAACTTGGTCCCCTCACTCAACGAGTCTGACCACAGGTCTCAGTAGAAACAAAAGTCCAGCTTGTGATGAATGAGGTTGAGGTGGGGAAAGTCGGCCCGGTCACCTTCACCAGAGTACAGAGAGAGGATCCGGCGAGTGTCGGACCTTCCGAATGACGTTCTCAGCCATTGACCCAATGACGACGACTTTTGGGAGCTCTGCCAAGCTTGCAGGCTCAATCTGATGAAACAAGTCCTGGTCGTCATCCACGTTGCTGCCAGCATTGTCATCGATGCTGCGTAGGGACTCAAATGGTCCAGGCTGCTGACTGCCGCGCGAGTCCAAGGTGGGCCCAACCGGACCCAAACAGTTTCCGTGAGGATTTGCCCTGATGTCGTTGTTCATCAGGAGTTTTCAGAGGCTGGCACGGAACTGACGTGCTTTGGGGTTGTTTTTATGCCCTAGGATTGGCATTGCTGCTATCACATGTGACAGAGAGGCATTTGAGGTCATGCGTGAAAGTCAAGCTTACAACAACCTGTAGAAGATTTGTAAGACTAATCTGGACTTCAGCGTCAATTTAGAAGAAGCCAATTGCGATCTTCCTGCAGCTGCAGAGCGACCAAGGTTGTACCTTCTACAACCTTGAGAGCGACACCAGCATACATACCAGTGCCTCAGTTTGTCATCACCGCCTTCAATTTCTACTCCTTTTCCTTAGCCTTCGTACTTGTCAAGAGTTTTGTTAAAGATCGAGTCCACCATCATGGCACAATTGGGATCCAGTGGATTGGAATCATTATAAGCACGTTTCCTGTACAAGGACTGAAGGACATCAAGCCGGGCTTCGAGCAGGCGACCAGGGTGGGTGTGGAGAGGTCAAAATGGTGCATGCGTAGATCGCTGTAAAGTTTGATCTGAGTTCATTTGACGCGTCCGCGTCCTTATTCATGGCCATTCTACTGCTCTCACTCATTGTCCTCTTTGGTCAGGCTCCCCACACAGTTCGGTATCAGAGGTGTTCACTCTGAGAGACCCTTGTATTGACTCACTATAGCTCGCTCACGCCCCACAAGACTAGTACTCAGTTGGTACAGTATACTGCCAGTGGCGTGAGTACTCATAAGATGCGTTATTAGAACGTGCCAGTCCTGGCAAATCAGTTCTTATATGATAAGCGCGCATACTGGCTTGGTATCACGTTAGTGCGAGGTCGTACGTGACGACCGTCGCACGTCGCCGAGGGCGCGTGCGTCTTCATGTTGTCCAAGGGCGGGCAGGCGGGCTCCGTGCGGTGATCACTTGGCAATTTGATGGTGGAAGTGAAGCAAGGAGAGTTGTTGCTAGACATTACCTCACAATAATAGCATCGCGGAGTTTGTAGACATTCTGGCATTCTCCCCCAGAGATCGTAGAGTTCCTTGCAGAACGTTGTTGCTCTGCTCAGCTCTTGGGCAACCCGGTCGGGCCTGACCGAGTTCCTGACGAACTGATTCCATGGAGCCCGCACTTCTCCCGCTGTTTTGCAATGTTGGCTGGAGATGGAGTTGTGGTTCCAGGACTTGGCCAACTTTCAATTGCTTGGGTAGCTACTTCAAGTCGTGTCACTATCAGCGTTTGTGAAGCTGTTGCCGGAGCTGCCCCCGTTTGTGTTCCAGAACTACTGAGAAACTGCAATTCTTGGCACGATCAAGTGGATGACGTCGTTCAGGTAACCCAAACACCGTGGATGGAACAGGAGCTGGGGGAAGCACGTTTTTCCAGTCATTCATGTTATCCAAGCACAGGAGATGAAAATTGTACCCGGAAGTAGAAGTTTTCGACCTTTAGTCCGCTTGAAGTCCGTGTCTGCAAAGAGGGAAGAGTTGTCGTTTTTGGTGGCCTTGAACTTGGCCCGGAAAGTGGCCCTCTCCTACTTCTTCAGGACCTCCTCGTCCGGGAGAGGAAAGGCATGAAAGGTGACGTCTCCGTCCTTCTTGTAGCGATTTGTGCAGCTCCACACGGAGCTGGACTTGACCTGCTCGTCCACGGTGGCAACGATTTTTGTTGTTTCAGTGTATCCCGCCAAGGGCACAACCGTGGGTACATCGCTTCCTTGGCACAACGCTCGAGGTACTTACTAGCTCGAGGTACTCACTGGCATGTCGTTGTTCTTGGACCGCCCCATGAAGCCGTGACAACTGCCCTGTTGTCGTCCACGGTTAATATGCTTTGTTGTTACTGGAGAAGGATAAGTTAGAGGTAGACGTCTCGCCGGAGATGCTGAGGGGCGACGATGTCGTCATCCGTCGCTCAGTGGAGTTCGAGGCCCAAGAAAAAGTATGGGAGGACGTCCGGAAGGTGGTGGATGGCCCATTATTTGCCGACTTTAAACTGGTGGCCAAGGACGGGACGGAGATCACCTGCCACAAGTTAATCTTGGCCGCCAGGTCAAAATTCTTCCGCACCATGTTCGAGGTCTGCCGGTCCGAAGGCTTCTTGGTGTTGAAGGAGATGGACGGCGAGGTACTCCAAGCGTTCGTCGACTTCATTTACGGCCGACCAGTAGAGCGGTCTCCGGAGATGGCTAGCGACCTGGCAGCTGCGTTGGATAAGTACGATGTGGTTGGCTCCGATGCCATCAGGAACTACCTCGCCGACCGCCAATGAGCAATCTTTGATTTTGATTTTCAAAATTTCACCACAGCGAGGCCTACAAAAATGTTTTTGTAGACTTCGAGACTTGCTGTTCTCAGTTCTCCCGTTGCATTTCAAAATATATGACTGCGTCTTTGTTCCTTCTTCTTTTGTGTGTTTTTCAAAATGTGTTTGCGTGTATCCTATGCAATCTTTAATTTTGCTTTACAAAGTTTGACTTGTGTTTTTCAAAATGTGTTTGTGTGTACACGTTGAATGAAAATTTATACTGGTGTGACTGTTCGAATACAGAGATGAGCTTACTCGAGTTGCATTCTCATTCTACTCTGTCAATGTATGAAACGTGGGGAGTGTGAAGACGGGCGACTGGTATTTGTCCGACCAGTGCAACTCCTTCAGGGAGGAGCTCGTTTCAAGCGTGTGCGCGAAAGGTGCTTTTCTTTGCAGACCTTGGCTCTGAACACTGCGTCATCCCACCGCCTCAGCTCCTGCCAGATTAGCGTGGCCGACCTGGTGACAGCCAGCTGTCAAGTTATGAATCTTCCAGAGATCTTCAAAGAGGTTTCTGCGCGCACCAGGAAATGATCACGATGTCATAAAGCGTTGCGTAACTTAATATTCATGAATAACTAAGTCGGGGGCACTGAACAGCGTGTGCACGTACACGCATAGTCTCCGCAGACTGGCCTTCGATTGCTAGAGCGGGGCTTTATGACATCGGCTGTCGAATGTACTTAGGGAGCGCCGTCCCAACATTTGCTCCTACTGCGGCAAGAGGTTCGTGGACAGGTGCAATCTATTGGGACATGTCAGGAAATATCACGAGGTGGACAAAGGACACATGTGCAGCTACTGTGGACGGGTACCTCTCCTCTCTGTTGACCACGTTGTTCTCGATTGAAACGGTCTCGCCATAGGTTTTCGGTACCACCCGGCATCTCTGTGAACATGAGGCCAACGTACATCGGGACGACGCCAAGGCGCCAGAGGTCGACGGAGGCTTGAAGGCCAAGAAAGGCCATGTTTGTCAAGACTGCGGCAAGGTCTTTCCCAGGCGACACCGACTGAAGGAGCACATCAACAGGTGAGAAGCCAACATAGCCAAAGTGTCGTCGCATGCTTGATCGATCTCCGTCCCATGCAGGATACACGAGCGCGTGCCCAAGAAGTTCTCGTGCGCCTGTGGCTCTGCCTTCGACTCGGGCTGGCAGCTGAGGCAGCATGAGACGGTGGTGCACAAGCAGGAGAAGAGGTACACCTGCACGGTCTGCGGCAAGGCCTTCGGCTACGCTCACCACATCATCTCGCACATGAAGAACAATCACAAGGAGGTGGAGCAGCTTCCGGTGGAGGCGTCATAGTAGCAAAAGAAAGTTAAATCAACGTCAGCAGGACGCGTGTGTCCTTCAAAGTTCCGTACATGTACCAGGTATGGATGTGCAGTAGCTTCGCTTTCTGAGGGTGCCCTGACGCGGACATAATTTTGCACACTTGTATTAGTCGTCACAATGGGCGCGCTATGGAGTGAAATTAAAGAAATTATGCCACTGTAAGCGCAAAATTTTGCCATGGCAAACGTCCCCTAACTGAATAGACAATACACAATCACAGTGCTTGAGCTTCCTCTCCCGTAACTTTCACTTCACCAACAAGTTCTCTGCATCTTGAACAGAGCTCGTCGACTTCTTGATCGACTACTTTGAGACGACAGCGCGGGCACGCTCGACCGAGTGCCGCTTCCAAGTGGAACCTGAACATTCCGTCAAGAGTCCTTTCACTTTCTGCACTCAGTGAAGACGCGCTCTTGACTGCGGCCACCTCCAGAAACTCCCTCTCTCGTCCCTCCAGCATGGCCAAAGTCCTGGCGCCGACCTCGTTCAAGGCTTCCAGATGGAGGTCGAAGTCTCCCAGGTGATTTCGTCCCTCAGCTTTCTCGCAAATCTTCTGCCGGAGATCCTGGAGAGGTCTGAACGCTTCTGCCAGCTGCGGGTTGATGAAGGTGTCAGCCACGTTTCTACTTGTCGTGTCGCTTAGTTCGAAACTGTCCTTGATGATACGAGGGTTCTCCTGCCTGATTTCCTCCGCCAAGAAAGGCATGATGGGGGCCAAGGAGTCCTTGAGCAAGCGAAGAATGTACCAGAGGGCGGTGACCGCGGACTTTCTGCCATGTGAAGTCAAGGCGTCGCAATACAGTCTGAAACAACGAACGATGAGCACGATGGTAACAAAGTGGTCGAATCCTTGAACAAGACTTGACCTACGTACCTGTCTCTGAGAGGCAAGATGTAGTTGGCGGAGAGATCATTGTTGATGTATCGCTGCAAGATGTCGCTCACTTGGGCAATCTTGAAGTGGTCGTAGGCATCGCTGACGTTGAGGAAGGCCTCCGCTGCTTTGTGCAGAGCTAAACGATCCAACAGGACCAAGCTTTCGACTGGTAAGAGGTCGTCCAAACTCTTCAAGGTGAAGAGGTTTCCCAACAGGAATCTGACGATCTTCCTGACTTTGATCACATCATCTCTTGTGGCTTTGAGAACACCTGAGCTCACATTTACACTTATGCCAGGTTGAGAGGCATGCGAGGCTACGAAGTACCGTAGCAAGTCGGCACCGCCCGCGTCTTTGTCCTTGCTCTCGCCAGTGATGAACAGGGGCGAAACCACATTGCCGATGCTCTTGGACATCTTGCGGCCGTCGCTGTCGAGGGCGAAGCCGTGGACAAGTACATTTTTGAAGGGCGAACAGCCCCTGGCGGCCACACTGGCCATGAGAGATGAATAAAACCATCCAGAAAACTGGTCCAACCCTTCCAAGTACAGGTCGGCAGACCGTAAACCATCCTCATCTATGCAGCTCCAGGAGATGCCGCTGTCAAACCACACGTCGAGAATATCGCGGCTTTTCATCACGTCCCTGTAGTTGATCCCAGTATCATGAAGGAGGTCTTCATCGGACAACTTCCACCAGAAGTCTGTGCCGTGCTTGTCAACGAGGTGGCAGCAACGTTCCACCAGGTCGTCGCTCATCACAACGTCCCCTGTCTTCTTGTCATAGAAAGCCGGTATTGGGGTTCCCCAGGCCCTTTGGCGGGAAAGACACCAGTAAGGTCTTCTATGTAACAGATTCACTAGCTCGCTCTTTCCATGTTCTGGATACACTTGTACCTCTTCTTCCAAAAGTTTTTCAGCCTTGTCTAGTTCCGCGCGAACGTCCAGGAACCACTGCTTTGAAGCACGAAGAATCACAGGCTCTTTCGTCCGCCAGTCGCAAGGGTAGGAGTGTACAACCTCTTCCTGTAGGACTACACTGTCCCCTAGTAGTTTTAACACCTTGGTGGAGCCTTCACCGAGCACACGAAGCCCCCTCAGTTCTTGATGGAGCTCCTTCGAGTATCGTCCTTCCTCAGTGACGTGACAGCTCAGATCCAGACCGTGTTCCAGTCCAGTAAGAAAGTCCTCTTTGCCATGAGCTGGAGCCGTGTGGACCAACCCGGTTCCCGCGGTCATAGTCACGTGCGCTGCTGGGACGACGGGTTTGAGGTCATCTCCCAAGTAGTTTGACAGCGGATGGCAATACTGAAGGATTAGCAGTTGAGAGCCCTGGACGCCATCTTTTAAGACGTGGCAGCCATCGAGCACTTTTTGGAAATCCTCTGCCTTTAGTCGTTCTGATGAGACTATAAAAAAGCGCTCGTTGAACTTCACCAGGGAGTACGCGGCCTCTGGGTTAACGCTAATGGCCCTATTTGCAGTCAGACTCCAAGGTGTCGTCGTCCAGACGAGAAGATGCAGTGGATTGTCGCCAGCTTCTGGAAACAGGTTCGTGGCATCTGGACTTCTCTCCACCTTAAAACTGACGTAGGCCGATGTGCTTCTGTGTTCCGGGTCATATTCAAGCTCTGATTCTGCCAGCCCGGTCCTCGACCCCGGGGACCAGTGGATGGGCAAGTAGCTTCTGAAGATCTTTCCTTCTTTTACTAAGCGGCCGAAAAGGCGCAGTTGGAACTTGACATAGTCAGGACTCAAAGTGAGGTAGGGATTGTTCCAGTCGGCCATTATTCCCCAGGAGGAAAACGCCGCCCTTTGGGTGTCCACAGCCAGTTCAGCAAGTCGTCGGGCCGCCTGGCGGACTTGGAGAGGAGTAAGTTCCTTCACACCTGCGTCGTCCTTTTCGTGATTGTCGGTTTTCACCTTATGCTCAATGGGAAGGCCATGGCAATCCCATCCAGGGCGATAGTGCACGTAGTTACCTAAAACAAGACAATAGGTACTGTGTAGAACAGACGCACCATGTTGTCAAAAGTACCTTTGACCACGTTCCATCTGTTCAAAATGTCCTTTTGCACCTTGTTGATGGCATGACCAAGGTGGGGCTCTCCGTTGGCATAGGGCGGACCGTCATGAAGCACCCACTGGGTAGGTCTTGCTCCGGTGAGGCCCTCTTGTCGTTGCCGAGCATAGACCGATGAGAATGCGGGAGAGCTTAACAACTGGCGGTCTTTGTCAAGGCGCTTCTTGCCCCATAAATGAACGGGAAAGGATGCCTTAGGCAGCAGAACCGATGACTGAAATGCCTTCTTGGGATCTGGAGATCTAAAAAATGACGCCCCGAGTCACTTCTGCATCGCTGACTAAAGCCACCATTAGTTATTCATCGTACCGCTTTGCCGTCGAAGCTCTCCGAGGTCCTGTAGAGAAACGGACGTGGAACAGCCGGGCCTTCGACAAAGTCGACGACGCCAGCACCTGCATCGTGACAGAGACGAGGTCGCGCTTCTGACACTGAAAGGAAAACAATGATAGTATCAGGTCAATAATTCTGGACTGCATTTCAATGTTGCACGTCAGCACTCCATGACATTTATCGAAGCACGAATCACTGTGTTCAGAAGATGGTCAACTTCTTGGTGCTATCTTGCTTACTCCTTTCTCTGTTCAGGCTTGTCTCTCTTCCTCGGAGAGCCTGAATCTGCCTCTGCTTCTGCTCCATCTTTGCCTTGATTCCGGCAGCAGTAGCAGGATCTTTAAGTTTATGTCTTTCATAGGAGGCTTTTAACCTTACGACATCTCTTTCTGTCCTTCGGATCTCTTCAGCGACACCGAATGCCTGTACGTTCAGACTCTTCTTGTCCACTTTGGCAGCACCAGCCTTTGTACCCTTCTCACCGCTCCTAGAACAACTACCCCTCTTGTTCACGAACTCGTCCATGTTCACAACTGCTCGTTGGTGTCTTAGGGACTTGTTTATGAAGTCGAACACGTCCTTCTTCCTTGCCTCCCTGCTTCTTTGCAGCCTTTTCAAGCTTCTCTTCTCTTCCTTCTCTTTTTGCTTGAGCAAGGTCCTCTCTACCGTTAACGCGTCTTGGCCGCCAGCTTTTGCTCTGAGCTCCATGCACCAGTCCAGACTCTTTCCGGCGGGGTAGATGGTTGCAGCAACTGGGTCGACCCGGCCATTAGATCTCACCCCCAACCCGGTCCCGGTGACATAGCCCATCTGTGCCATGAGTCTGGATCCGACCCCACGGGTGTGCTTCTCCCAGTCACCCAGACTCGAGGAACTCAACCGAGAAAGCAGATCCACAGGAGCAAAATTGTCTTCCCTTTCATCGTGGACTAATCTGACTGTCTCTGCACTTTCCTCTTGGGAATCATCAACGTCTGCACTCTCGGACACCAGAGGCCAAACGTCCTCGAAGGAGAGCTTTGTTGTCTGTTGATGGCCATGATCGAACCTTACATGAACTTCACTACCCTCGAGCGCCACGACTTTCGCATGTCTCCAGTACTCTCCAGAGTTTGCCAATACTGCACTGCCCTCTGCAAGGGTATCAAAGTTAGGTTCCTCAAACTCTTTGATCTCGCTTAAGGCAACCACTTCGCCGTGCGAGTATAGGCAACTATCGGCCTCAAACCGGCACTTGCCGCGCAGGAAGAAAGGGCACGGCACCATGTCAACACTGACTGGGTGGGAAAAAACAACTCTGACAAGCACTTCTCCATCAGAATCATCCTCTTCAAGTCCACGCTCAACATGAAAGATGATGGCATTGCTCATGAAGGAGACGTCACTGCCTTTTGATTGGTGTGGAGCTCGGCATTTTAGTCCCAACAGCTTCTCTTTCAGATCATCGCAGTTCTGGTTGACTTCACCGGTCTCCTGTTCTCCCTCCTTGGGCTCGTGCTCCTCCAGCTGACTCAGCAGCGCTTTCTTCTTCTCCTCCAGCAGGTTTTGGGTGGTCAGGGCAATGAGCTGGTCCAAGTCCTGCCGCAGTTTCTGCAGGTCCTCGCTGTCGGGATCAGCCAACAGAGCCTGTTCAACCTGAGACCTCTGCGTCTCGTACAGCTCCAAACTCGCTTGAACTTCGTCCATGGTAAGCTGAAACACAATGGATATACTTAGATGAAACAAGGTAAATTAACACGTAACAAATATATTTGACTGCACTATGCATTAGCATTATCCATTTCATAATTAGGTTGTCCACGGGCGACGTAAACAGGGGCTTGTACGAGTGCTAATGATAAAAGCATAATGCGGCTAATTTTGGCTTTTGCAGCCCAAGGGCATTGACGACCCAAGGGCTGGAGAGATGGGGTTTCGGTGTCGTGGAAGGTGGCTGTGTGGTGAGGAGTGGACAGTCCGAGGGACATCAACGCCACGACTGCTTCCGAGTCCCAGAGAGAGTGTGGATGCGAACAGTTGAAGTTTAACGCCACATTTTCCTTTTCGTACTTCTCGAATTGTCTCAGCCCTGCAGTACCAAGGTTGTACAGGTCTGGTGTCGTGGAAGTGTCGTACCGGACTGTTGAGTGTAGCGGGTCCACTCGGCTTGGATATAGCCCGCTGTAGGCTACCACGGCATCGACAACTTACCTAGGCCATAGTTGGCTATTTGCCTAGACCTAGTACTTCGAGTACTTCTTGACCGCCCTCTCTGAGTACATAGAAACTGCTAATAAATGTGATGTCCATTCACACGATTGCGGCTGTTCTTGATGTTGAATGAGCCTGAGTTCCTTCCATGTAAGACACTCTTTCCTCGAATTGTTCTTCCTCACCTTGTTCCACTTCATCTTCACCTTCAACTTGGCCATCACCTTTCTCCGGCTTCAAGTCCTTACTTGGGCCGTTGCTGCTTTTATGTATCTGCTGTTGTTGCTTGTTTCTACTCTTGATTCTCTGTATGTATCGCATGATGCTTTCGTCCTTCAGGCCCAGCGAGGACGACGTATCCAGAAGCATCCTGGCGTTGGACAGAATTTCCGTCGGCCTCATCTCCGGGTGGTTATTGGCGATCTGCTTCACCTGCTCTCTGAACAAGATGATCTTGAGTTGTTTCTCATCTGGTGGAGGGTGATTGTGATCGGTTTTGGAGTCTATTAGTACGCAGAGACCATCGAGCGTGGTGTGGAGCCTCGCTCTACAGCCAGTTTTTGTGGCGTAGTAGCTGGTGCACTTCCAACGGGTGGTATCTCCCAAGGACGGCTGGTGCGTCAGCTTCAAGTAGGTGTACCCCTCGTACAAGAGCTGCTCGTGCCCCCTCGTCGTCCTCGTCACTGTCAGATTGAAATCAAGGTTCTCCTGGGACCTGTTCAGTTTCGTCGACTGCGTGGGCTGTGACTTTCGGCAAGTCTTCAGTGTCTCTCCAGCCGACGAAGTCGATCCCGCCGCCGCCGAGGCTGCAGCCTCTTCTACTTTTTCTTTCTTAATATGCTCTATGGAGAGATAGCTGCCAATGTCGAGAGAGGAGTCCCTCTGTCTCACTACAGGGTGGTGATGGTGCTGATATGAGTCGTCGGGCCTCTCCCGTTTCACTCGCGTGAGGCTCGTCGACATTGGACGGTTGCCTCTCTTCCTGTTTCGCTGTTGCCTTCTTCTTCTGTCCTCCAAGATCTCCTCCTCTTCCTCCACCACTTCTTCCATTGCCTCTTCGGTTTCATCAATACAGAACTCCTCGACCTCGTCGTCGGGGTCGTCTGCATGGGCGGCCACGTAGTCTTCGGGAGTTGCGCAGCAATTGATCCTGTTTTTTAGAGACTTGGTAATTTCCCAAGTCTGGAATTCGAGCGCGTCTAGCCTGGCCACCAAGTCGAAGCAGAGAGGGCACACGGAGCCCGGAGGAAACTCCTTTTTGGTGAGGTCGTATAGCTTGAACACAAGCTGGACCCTGGTCATGGCCACTCGCTCGGAGCTGAAGACCCAGTCGCGGCGCGCGGAGCCCGAGGAGCCGCCGCCGCGCGCCTTGGTGACTTTGCACACGATGCACTTCATGCGGACGTGCACAAGGCGAGAGAGAGGTGAAAACTCACTTTTGCGGTGATCTTGGAGTATGTACGAAGACCCACTCAATCCTATCGGCTAGGGATGGGTGAGGAATCCTGAGGAATTCGAGTACGAATCATAACAAACGACGATTTCGATCTGACTCGACCAAGTACTCAGAAGCTCACTCTAAGGGTTAAACCTTGACTGTCTGAAGTCTTGAAATTTGTCTATCCTTAAAATACCTTTATTGAGTAAAAATACTGATATTGTTCCAGGATCACAGTGAGATGCACCCAGTAAAAGAACTGCTTATCTGAGTTATTCGCACATTCGTACGAAAATTGATGAAAGAAAATCAAACTGCACTTTTGCTGCATGAAATTTAGAGCAATGTTGAAATAACACCAGCCCTTTATTGTCTGACTAAACTGACATCATAACTTTCAGTTCACAGGAGCAGAGGCCCTGGAGAAGGACGTTCTGACATCCGCTAATCTATAGGTTTTCTAGGATCTTGGTCATCATCACTCTAGTGGATGAAGTTGAGATGGGGGGTAAAGAACTGAAAGGTAACCCTTGTTCTGTCAGATGTGAGACTTTTGTTTGATGACCAAGATTAGTCATCATTGTCATCGACTTATGAACCATGTGTCCTATGTGTCCGATGTAAACATTTTCTAATCACTAGACTTTTAAGGTGCAACAGATAGTCGTATCACGTGCCTGACTTGACCAGCATCCTTGATTCTTAGGTTCTTCATTGGTACAAAAAAATGCAGGTAAAAGCTCTTCAATCTTTGATATTTCGATCACAGCCATCACAATTTTAGTCACCTTTTTGAAAATCTTTGTAAAGAGAACGAATATTTTATGATTGCTTATGACTTTATGATTGTTTAATGATTCATTAGTCGTTACCAATCCCTAGCTAGCAGTTGCTAGTCCAAGCACCAGCAGCTGTTGGATGTCAGCTGGTTCAGCCTTGACCGGAGCGGGAAAAGCAACAACAAAACCATAACAATCGAGCTGTCACAGTGTTACTCATGGCTCCTCTGAACCTGATCGTGGCCGTGTGCGAAGGCTGGGGCATCGGTAAGGGTGGCACCCTGCCCTGGAGGCTTAAGAAAGAGATGGGCTACTTCGCCCGGATGACCAAACACACTCAGGACAACTCAAAGCAGGCACAATAACTACCTTAGGCAAACGAAGAGCTAACCTGAAAACTTTTGACGACGCTGTCATTCTCAGAATGCCGTAATCATGGGTCGAAAGACGTGGGAGTCCATCCCGGAGAGGTTCCGTCCCCTAGGAGGCCGCCTCAATGTCGTTCTTTCCAGACAGGACAGCTTCGTTGCCCCCGACGGAGTCATGGTCTGCCATTCACTCAAGGTGACCTGAGTAGTAATGCCGTACCTATGTGTGGATGTGACCACGGTTCTTTTCCGCTTGCTAGGACGCTCTCTCTAAGTTGGCGCAGGAGCCTCAGTTGGAAACCTATTGGATCATTGGTGGCTCCTCTCTCTACGATGAAGTGATCACAGCCGACCCATCCCTCTGCCACAGAATCTACCTCACACAGGTGATGGCATGAGCACGGGGGGGGGGGGCAAAGGTCATTCCTGCAACATTTTAGCGATTTTCACAACTGTAATAATCTACGACGGTTCTATGGAATGTGCAGAGGCTTTCCATCGTCATCCCTCTCCAGTTGGAAGCGAGGGAAAGCGTGTCAACTGGGAGGAAATAGACCATGAGGACCTGTGTGCAGTCAGGTGCTGCATGGGCAGAACCGTCTGTGCCGTCTAGAAGCAGTGGAGGGAGACGGACAGCTATGCTCTTGCTCCAAACATGAGGGTTAAGCAGCTTGGAGGGGCATGCTGTCATGCAAAATCTCCGGGAAGGACGTGTGAAGGAGGACACCGATGAAAGCCCCGAGGAGTATGTGGGTTGTCCGAGGACACCGAGAAACATACCATTTCTGGTGGTCACCATGAGGAAGAGGCCAGCCCGAAGTGTGAAGCTTCATAAGTGGCTGGACTGTCCTTCCTGAGGGGTCAGTTGTCCCTGCTGACGGCAAGTCTTTCAAGACGGACTGAGTCCGAAGCTGCCGCAATGACTCCGACATTGAAAGGGTGTCCCTGATGTAACGAAGCACGTCATTGGGGCCCTGCAGGGATCATGGTCTTGGGTCACGAGCCTGAAGAATGCTTTATTAGCCTTCCAACCAGCTGGGTGCAAATTCCTTAGCCATCTTGAATCTTGCATCATTGCGGAGGTGGGCAATTGGAGTAGTTAGCAAGCCAGCACTCAATTCACCAAGAAGATCTTGGGCAAGTTCATGAGGCGGGCATCCCACTGTATCAAAACTTCCACTCTCATCACCGATGGCGACACTTTGGCCAGTTAAAACAGCCCCCAAAGCCCCTTCATCAAGGTCTCTCTCCCCTTGACGTCATCTTTTTGTGATGGGTCCGGTCAGGAACTTCATTGCCTACTCCTTGTACACCTTGAGATTCAGACCACGTGGCAGATAGCACGAGTCCACCCTAGCTATACCTACTCGAGCTTCTCCTCTTCCAGATCCACAAGCGGTTTGACTGTGATACCTTCTTCAGGGAGGCCAACCTAGACAAGTTTTGCGAGGTGGAAGACGACAGGGTGCCTCAGGAGACGCAGAGCGAGGGAGACATCACGTTCACGTATAAAGTATACCAGAGCAAAAGTTGATTGTGCTTTATTTTACCACTTAAAAGTCCAGGCATTTTATTATCCAGAGGATAAAGCATCTCGCGATAAAACGAACCTACCTACCATTGTTCACTACGGATTCACTCGCGCTGGCTCAGCATCACATTGCTCGTGAGAAGGGATAATTTTGTCTAAAAAGCGGAACATCTGCTGGAGATAGCGCTTGCAGGAACAAGTTATTGTAGCTCAACGACTCAGCAATGGTAAAGATCACGATGGAGTACAGCATTGTTGATGTATTGTAGCATCTCCCATCAACTAAACGCTACCTGACTCTTTGACAAGAAAAAGAAGCGCTATAACAAGACCTTTGCTTTAACGCACGCTCCTTTACCGAGATGACTGTAGTAATTTCTTCCTAATCCGATGGTCGCTTTTCGCTGAACTTCTTAGTGAACTCCTCGGCATTCTTCAAGAACTTCTTCCTGTCCTTGACGTATTCCTCGGCGAGGTCTGCACGCAAGGGGTGGTCAGGCTCAGGCTCGTTGATCAGAGACACCAGCGCTTGGATCACCTGGAAAGCGAGGGTCATGAAAGAGCGTCTCAACATGGGCCAGATCGACACTAACTCACCTGGTCAGTCTTGGTGGCCGGCTTCCAGTTCTCTGCAGCCACAATGGGCAGGCACACCTGACCCTTCTCGTCTACGTTCGGGTGGTAGATACGCGTCCTGAACGAGATCTTGGGCGGCTTGAACGGGTATTCGGCAGGAAACTGAACGTCAATCTTAAAAGCGCCCTTCGAGTAGGGGGCGGTGTCCGGCACCAACAGTCCCGTCCACTGAAGAATGTTCTGCTCGTCCACCTGAATGTCTCTGAATGTCCTAAGCCCGGCCTTGCGGAGATCCTGCAGTTCCTTTTGCAAACGTCGAGTCGCGGCCATGATAACTGCAACGTTGCCAAAGTACACGTCAGTGATTTGGCAGGGCCTCCCCGGCGTGGAGAATAAATAACTTTACTCCCATATATCCCAGAAAATTGCACATGTATAAAAATAATACGTGTGTTTAACCCAAAGCCCAACTATTTTGCCGGGAACGTGAACACCGCACCAAGCTTCGAGATCCTAACTGTGCCGACCAAGAGAAGCACGTGCAACAGATTCACTTAGGACCCCCGAGTGCCACTTGACGATGACTAACGTCGGCTCATAGTCGCAGGAGACAAAAGGAAAGCGCTCGCCTTAATTATGCATGGCCTCTTTGGGCTGGTGGTCGGCCCATTGGCAATGGAGCAAGCGTGCACCAAGATACAGCAGGCGTTGACGGCGACCAAGATCCTCTTGCCGGCCGATCACAGGTAGTCTTTCCCTCTCTCCCACTCGCCCCACGCCGAGACCGAGATAGAGAAAGATTAGCGGCAGGAGGGAAGGAGGAAGGAACGAAGACGCTGGGGGGAACGTTCGCGCAAGATGAGACTCATTTCCAAGAGTTACCTCGGGATTTCTTTTGCCTCGTCTAGTTCCTCCTCGTCGTGCGGTCTCTTGGAGATCCTCTCGATCCGCGAACTGTCCTTCGAGGACCTCACCGGGACAGAGAAGAACCGAGCTGAAGGAGCCGAAGAACGATACGACGAGAACGGGACGGTTGGGCGAACTTTTTTAGCTCGCTCAGCCTCGGTTCGGTGGCGCTGCTCACTCACCCAGAGCTCTGCTCTCTTGCGGCTCGTGCTAACTCAGATCGGTACAGCCACAGCCTCTGTGGGTAGAGCTCCAACTGGTGCGCGGACGGCAGTAGCATTTTTCTTGGCAACTCGGCAGAGGGACAGTCGACGCAGGGGGCCGGCATCGGCAGCTCCGGCCAGGCCGTCAAGAGGAGGGCGACGGCGGTGACTCCCCTGATACCAGTGACTCCGGACAACGAGCACCAAAGATATCCCGACCAAAACCCCGAATCCGCGTCAGCAACGTTACACAGGGCAGGGTACGTTGATCGTCGGACATCCTCCTGGTGTAAAGCTCCACATCCGTGGTCTCCGTGGTCTCTCCAGTCCCCGACAGTCTAAAGTTCTCCGCGCTGAAATTGGGCGACTCCTGATTACCGTTGGGAGCCTTACAGACGAACCTGGAAGGTCATGGGACCATCTCAAACAATCAGTGACAAGAGAAGAAGAAGAGGAAGGAGGCGAGGCCAGGCCAGCAGAAGAGATAGATGACAACAACCCCGCAGCCGCAGGCCCGAGCGAGCCCCCCGGAGCTGGAGCTGAAGCGATTGCAAGGGAGGAGAGGAAGTGAAGAAGGCAGAACCTCAGGAGGGATTGCAAGTGGTTCTCCCGCACTGAGGTCGTCAGGTCGTCTGGTGCCACTTCTGGACGAGTCTTGATTGCCTCCCAGCCGCCATGGACAGCAAGGGCAAAAAGATTCTGGTGTGTGATAACGGGACTGGCTTTGTCAAATGCGGCTATGCCGGCTCCCACTTCCCCGCCCACATTTTCCCGTCGCTCGTTGGAAGACCCATCATCAGGGCGGCCAACAGGATAGACGACATCGAGGTGAGGGACCTCATGATCGGGGACGAGGCTTCCAAGTTGAGGTAATAGTCCTTCGAGTTGGAAAGAACTGTGCCGGGAATCATTCGCACGCCTTTTTTTTTTTTCTAAAAAAAAAGATCTATGCTCGAGGTTGAGTACCCCATGGAGAACGGAATGGTGCGCAACTGGCAGGACATGTGCCACGTCTGGGACTACACGTTCGGTCCGGACAAGATGGATATTGATCCAAAAGAATGCAAAGTATGGTGTTTGTGGTCTCTCGTTTTCTTGCCTCGTTCAACATCCGACGCATTTCAGATCTTGCTGACGGAACCGCCCATGAACCCCACGCGGAATCGGGAAAAGATGATAGAGGTCATGTTCGAGAAGTACCAGTTTGACGCCACCTACATTGCCATTCAGGTACTGGTCCACATCTGCACACAGATTCGATTCAGGCTTTCGTCACTCACTACTTGTCCTCTTTCTAGGCCGTGTTGACTTTGTACGCCCAGGGCTTGTTGACTGGAGTCGTCGTGGACAGCGGTGACGGCGTCACTCATATCTGTCCAGTCTTCGAGGGATTTGCTCTTCCACACTTAACAAGGTGAGGTGACATTTTGGACATTCTATGGACGTGCGGATCCGTTGGAAGCGTCTTGAACTGGAGTGTCGCTTTCAGACGTCTGGACATTGCCGGCCGAGACATCACACGTTACCTGATCAAGTTACTCCTCCTCCGCGGATACGCGTTCAATCACACAGCAGATTTCGAGACCGTGCGAATGATGAAGGAGAAGCTCTGCTACGTCGGTTACGATATAATGGCTGAACAGAAGTTGGCGCAGGTAATCAGTGGTCGTCAAGATTGGTGATAGTCGTTCCAGTCACACTACCGGTTCATCTTGCAGGAGACCACGTTCTTGGTCGAGCCTTACACTTTGCCCGATGGTCGGGTCATCAAGGTTGGTGGGGAGAGGTTTGAGGCCTCCGAGGCTCTCTTCCAGCCCCACCTCATCAATGTGGAGGGTCAAGGTATTGCAGAGCTCGTCTTCAGTTCCATCCAGGCTGCCGAGATGGATATGAGGCCGGAGCTCTACAAGCACATCGTTCTGTCAGGTACGACTCGGACTCTACCACTATCGTACTGCTGCATCTCGTGTGTTTAGTGACGTAGTTGTGGTACACTCAAGCATGCGCTGACTTTACTGCTCGATCCTACCAACAGGCGGCTCAACGATGTATCCCGGACTTCCCTCCAGGTTGGAAAGAGAGATTAAACAGCTTTACCTGGAACGAGTACTCAAGGGAGACACAAATCGTCTCTCAAAGTTCAAAATCAGGTGGGTCACGCTCAAGTTGTGGGACGTGATAAGAGTTATCAACGAGTCGTGTTTTCTCAGGATTGAAGATCCACCCAGACGCAAGGATATGGTGTTCATTGGGGGCGCAGTCTTGGCCGACGTCATGAAGGACCGTGACGACTTCTGGATGACTCGAGCGGAATACCAGGAGCAAGGGCTGAGAGTGTTGAAGAAACTTGGCCCGCAGTCCTCAAATTAATGCAGTGTTTAAGGCCTCCACATCTTAGGCAGGCCGAGCCATATTGATCATTGAACGATGAAGATCACTGATTAGACGTAATCGTACCTTTTCTATCGAAGCATTTCTATGGACCTTACTCTGCTTTTTTTTTTGTTAGTGATATGAACCGAATGTATTAGTAAAGAACATAAGCTGATCAACTTGAGTGTCTTATTCCGTCACAATCATTTACCAACACTTTACATGAAGAACACTTTACATTGAAGTTCGTGGTCTAATACCGCGGGGGCCCACCCATGTATCCTCCGCCGGGCGGAGCGCCTCGCCCGAATCCAGTAGCGCCCCTACCTGGTGGTGGACCCCTCATTTGTGGAGGAGCGCTTGCCGAAGGCGCCATCATTGCTGCAGAGGGACCGCCAACCCCACGCACTGGACCCTGAAACCATAACATTCTTATTGTGCTGACTCTTCCTGCTAAAGAGGAGCTGTGGACAATGGTTACAACGCGTCGAAGTCTGACTGTCGTATTTGGCAACGAGGCTGGAGAGTCTGAACACGCCGAGAAAGTCTCGCTCAAAAGTGGAACTGGTTGATCAAAGGTGTCAGGGCTTTCAATCTTACCCCCAATCCAGGCGCTCCCTGAGGCACGGCACCTCTGCCAGCCCCTCTGCCAACTCCAATGCCTCCGGCCCCGAGGTTGGGCACCCTAGGCATGTTCTCCTCTGCTGGCGGGGGACCTTCAACCGTCATGGACACGATGTTCTCCCCTCGCAGCAGCACGAGACCCAATACTCGCTTTTCCTCTCGCTCAGCCGCCTTCGCCGTCTTAGGCTTCAGCTTTCTGCCAAAACAAAACAAGAAGATGGAGACAATGTGCATGTCTGGAGAGGAGTACTACGAAAAAACACTCAACTTGCGCTTGAATTACTTGCACCACTTCTTTCACTAACCTGAACTCCTCACAATCAGCAAGTATGAGGTTCATGTGCTTGTCGAAGGCCTTGAAGGTACCGATGAAAGTGCGAGAATCTTGCAGGATGACGCGCATCCTGTAGTTGATGTACCCGGACATCTTGTTGCTACGTCCGACTACCATCTTGAAGGCTGCGGATAGAGCAACACAACGTTGGACGCCGAAGTAAATAAGCTTCCTACGGAAGTGTATCAGTCTCAGGGTCGACGCGGCCGACGCAAAAGTTACCTTGGCTGCAAATTCCAACCAAAATTGACAAAATATCCGCTCCGGGACCTGCACGGGTGCCGGACGAACCGATCGACGGGACGACAGCGAGAAAAACCGCGACCACGACGCGACCAAGAGTGGAATAGGGAACCTAAACAGCTGCCCCAGCCGGCCGGCCGGACGCAAACACGCTCTTCAGCGGCCAGAGTTACCAGGAAGCTGATGCAAATATGGCCTTTGACAAGAAATTGACCACCATCAGCACAGTGCTGAACCACTACGACAATGCAGTTTCAAACTATGATACAATAGTTTCAAAAGTAGTTTGTATGATTGTTTTTCAACGTGCAACATTTCCCTTTTTTTGGTGCTGTTGTGAGTCTAAATGCTTCGACGGTTGAGACATCTAGCGATCTCGGCCGCTGCAGTGACCAGCCAATTCAGCCCATGGCCGGGGGCAGCAACCGGCAGAATTTGAACTGAAAGGTAGAGCCAAGCAGTGGGGCAGAAAAGCAAACTTCAGAATCCTTTTGATCTTGACGCAGAAAGTCGTTCTCGGCGGGCCACGATGGACTTGGACGAGGTGTTCCCCTTGTTCGGGACTTCCTCCTCCTCCTCCTCCAACTCGCGGCGCCCGACCTCCGTCGCCGGACCGAAGAAGCGCCGCTCGTCGATCCTGAAGTCCGTGGTCGACCCGATGTCTTCAGACCGCGCCGTCCTCCAGGACATCAACGGTAGGCTGGCGTCCGACGGAAGCGAAGTGGACAAGCCAAAGAAGCGAAGCAGGATGTCTAAGAGAGTCAGCTTCTCCGCAATGAACCAGGCAAGCGTTGATTTCCTACGCTCATTCCGAAAGTTTTGCTACTTTCCATACTATCGTCTGCCTACAGATCAAGGAGTTCAAGGCTGAGTCCCACACCCTAAGTGAGTTGGATCGTCACGTTCACAGTGATGGCAGAAGTGTCCAAGAGTGGGTTGACAGAGAAAGAAGTGTTGCCTTCAATCAAACTACTTATGAGGCCGACATGGATTTAACCATGTCCGCCGTCACCCCTAGCCAGGGTCGAGCTCAAGTAAGACTTGGACTATGCTACAGTTCGACGTAGTTGCTTAAGCATGTTGTGCTTTCTTTTCTATAAGAAATCTGCCGAAGACGCGTGCCCTAACAAAACCATTTACGGCAACAACATGATGGATTTAACTCTCGGCACTGGTGCCCTTATCCAAACTCAAGTAAGTACTAGCGACCACTCTGGCTCACGCCTGAGGGTTCATGATGTGCCCATATTATTTTTTAACTTGTGCTTGTGATGTCTAGAGGGTGGAGGCCGCAGAAGAACAAGAGAGCTTCAACAAAACCATTTACCAGCAGGACGACATGGAGTTAACTGTCGCTATTGATGTTGACGCCCTCTTCCAAAGTCAAGTAAGACCGCATTTGAATTGTTGAGTGCCAGTGTTCCTACAAATTTTCATTGTACAGAAACCAGGACGTAACAAAGAAGAACCAGTGTGTTCCAAGGTGTCCCATAATGAGGGTCACAGAGACAAAACTCCTGGTAATGGTGGCGCCAAGGAAAATATCAAAGAACACGCCACTTCGAACAAAAAAGTCTGCGAGGATAACATCGATGTGGATGCTCTCTTCCAAAGCCAAGTAAGTATGCCTTGATGCAGTGAAGCTTCCTAAGTTTTTGACTACTACGTAGCACTTTCATCCTGCAGAAAATACTGGATGAGGAAGAACCCTCACACGACAAGACAGCTCATGAGGAGGGCCGCATGCAGGAAACACTGGCTGACGAAGAATATACGCACAACAAGACATCGTATGAGGAAGGGCAGATGCAGATAACACTGGATGAGGATGTATATACACACAACAAGACAGCGCATGAGGAAGACCGCAAGGACAAAACTCCCGATGTTGTTGCCACTGTGGAGAAGGGAAAAATAGAACAAGGCAACTCCAACACAACTGCCTACCAGGATAACATCGACATTGGTGCTCTTGTCCAAAGCCAAGTAAGTATGCATTGGTGTACAGTTGGTTCTTAATGCAACAGTAGGAAAACTGATCGTTTTCTCGAAACTATCGTTATGACGAGTACTAGGTGGTACATAACCAGCAATGCGGTCAGCAGCAAGTTTATGTACTGCCCAGGAATATCATGTCGAGATCCCCCTGTAGCTGAGTTTACTTAGTATTTGACTCCTACATGGCGCTTTTGTGATGCAGGAGACAGTTGTCTTGGAAGAAGCTAGGCGCGATGACACCACCCACGATGAGGGCCGCAAGCACAAAACTTCTCATGTTGGTGTGACCGTGGAAGAACAGGGGAAAGAAGAAGGAAACTCCAACAAAAGTGTCTGTCGGGATGACATTGATGCCTCCGTCCGACGTCGCGTAAGTGTGCATTGAGTAAGCTTCCTTTAGGTTTGAACTACTACGTAGCATTTTGTTGTGCAGAAAGCAGTTGACGTAGAAGTCATGGGGAAAAAGAGGACCCATGGTGAGAGTTTTAACGATGAAACTCCTGACGTTGGTACCACCATGGAGAAACAGGGGAGAGAGCAAGGCAGCCCTGGGAAAGTCACTCGTCGGGACACCATTGACACTGATGTTCGCGTCCAGAGTCAAGTAAGTGTGCATTTGATGTAGTGAGGTTCAACTCCTTAGCAGCACCTACGTCCTACAGAAAACAGTCGATGCAGAAGAACCTATCCGCAAAAAGAGGACCCACGATGAGAGCAAGGCAGTTGGTGCCACCGTGGAGGAACCGGAGAAAGGACAAGGGAGCTCCAGAAAAATCGTCTGCCACGTCAATGTCAACATTGATGCCATCGTCCAAAACAAGGTGAGCGAGCTTGCGTTGATGTTGCTTCATCAAGTCTTGAACTACCACATTCGAATTTTGTCACGCAGAAAACAATCAGCAGTGTCGAAGAACTGGCGCATGACGAAGTTGCCAGTGATGGGACCCGCCAAGGTGAAAGTCTAAGAGCTGGTGTCAACTCCAGAAGCCGAGTCTCCACATCTAATTTCACTGCCATGTTCGAGGAAGAGACGGAGAAGGAGGAAAATGAAAGTGTAACTGAAGAAGTGTCCCTGGAGGAAGAGGAAGATGTCCCGAAAACGACTGCCAAATCTAGCCAGACATCTATATTTAGATACCTAGAGAGGAAGAGGAAGACTCGCAAGGACAAACATCGTGACGATGGACAACTTCTTTACTTCGACGGTCGCCGCGCACGCTATTCATTCTGCAGCAACACCCTATGGTTCACCATGTCTGTAGCTCATCCTCTACCAGAGGAAGATATCATCTACGAGGATGGCAAGAGTGACGGCGAGTTGCGGTTGCGTCACTGGTCCGTCGACAGCGTCGAGGTCACCCGGGCAAAGGACGTCGTGGATCCGGCCGACAGGCTTGTCCTCAAGCTGCTGAACTGTGCCCTATCCCCGGCCCTGGTTTCCTCGTGGTGTCCCACGACGCGATCTCTTGAGGAGACCCTCCGGAGAGTCACGAACCAAGTGGCGGAGGGACGTCAGCTCTTAGCTGCCCTGGACGCCGCCGACCACAGCCATCCGGTGTTCAAAGTGGACGATAGACTGGGCAAGGTGGCCACCACCTTCTACTCACTCAAAAAGGTCCTAGCCTTCAAAGTAACGGTGGATTTCTCTCGTGGCCTGACTGATGTCAGGCACAGGCTAGAAATTAAGCGAATTGCCGGAGACTTGGATCAACGGTCGGTGTTGGATTTGGCCAGAGACTGTCCGGACGGCTGGGACTTCTTCGGGACCTTTGTAAGCCTCATTGACAAACAGGTGGAACTGTAGTTGCAAGTTCAAAGTACAATTGCTGCGCATATGAAAATTAGTAATAAGCCTATTTATGCACGTCCTTCTCCGCGTGTGTGGGTTCGTGCGTGAACGCGCGCGCCTGTAATACATGGACCTACTGTACATGTACGCGGTGAATCCTTCCAAAGTTCTTTGTAACATAGCCACAGTTACTCGACCCTTCCATGTCAGACGTTTGCGTCGATATTATTCATCGTTGTCTCGTATGAAGCACTGTGACAGCAAAATATGACACGTGGAGAAAGTGGCCGTGTACACCTACAGTCGTTTCTTCGTTTTGCCTGGCTTGGATCCCTTTCCGTCGCCCATCTTCTTCTTGGTTGCCTTGGTCTCGGCCTCTGACACCTTCTCCCTTATTAGCGGCGACAGCCTTTGGTTCATTTCTGTGATTATCTGCAACCCCGTGAGAGTCCCGGACTTGAACAAGAGGTCCTTCTGGCTGTCGTCTGCCAGCTCCACGCGGACGTAGGGATCCGCGCCGTCCGAACGGATCTCATTCTTCAAGATGCACCTGAAACAGCAGTCATAGACGCTTGCACACAACTGTACGTACAAAGTGCACCGGCATGGAGAGTGACACCTACTTCGGATTGGTGTCGCGGATCTTTCGGTAATGCATCCACGACATGAAGTCGCGCGTACCCTGTGCGTCAGATCGGAATGGGTCCACGCTGAAAGAGACCGACAGGGAGAGGGAGGACATGTTCAAACGTCCGCAGCACTACAAGGGGTTCACATACCTGCACGTGATGCGCTTGACCGGCAGGAGATTCGTGACCCGCAGTTGAGCGGACGCTCTGCGCTCATCTGTGTCCTTAGGGGTCAGTCGTCCCTCGAATGGGATGTACCCGGTGTGCCAACGGACGGAGGTCAGGGACCCCAGGACGGAGAAGGACGTTGGTCGACACAGCAACGAGGAGTGCATGACTCAGTGAATCTCGATGAAGAAGAAGAAGAACGCCGCAACCCCAGCCTGAGCTGCACCCGCTGGATATTCGTCCTTTTTGGTTTTGCCTGACTGATCATAAGAATCACAGAATATCATACATGGACACAGTAACCGATGTTGTTATGGACATACAAGTATTTTTGGGAGTAAAATAATGTTCAGAACATAAAGGTAAAGTGTCAGACGTCATCAAGAATCAAGTTTGAGAAGCTTCTCGTGGCCTTAAACGGGCCAAGCTCCTACGCGGGGTTGGGCTGGGCCCAACCATTGTCTGGCTACAAGGTGTCGACTCTCGATGGTAGTTAGATTTATAAGTGAACTTTTAAAAGCTTAAAAGAGAACTTGCCTTGCAAAGTCAAGCGTGTTGAACGACAGTCCTATGTTTTCATGCTCTCCAAAGCTGTTTTGTAGTGTAAAAAGTCAGCTGCCATCGTTCTGTGACCAGATAAAATTCTTCAGGAGTGAACAGCAAGTGCAAGAAAGTGAGCATCAACACCATCGGCTTCTCCGCCCAGAAGGTGGAATCGAACCACTCTGCCGCAAGGCAGCTACAGGTTTGAAGCCTGCACTCCGGACCACCGAAGTTCGTCTGGGCAAAGGCAACAAGCAGTAATCAGGCCTTTTATCTCGCAAAGGTGAGCAAAGATTGCATATTTGAAAATATTGTTAAGCCCAAGTACACATATCAGCATTGGTGTAGCAGTCTATGCTCCTTGAGTTCTTAGACTATGTATTGTCTTTGGTAGCAGGCTTAAAAATGCTTCATGACTTGTACTCTATGAGAGTGAAGTTAAAATAAGAGTCAACGTTCAGCTTTGAAGCCAGCGCCATCTAGTGCACACATTACCCAGCTCCCCACGTCAGAGATCCCCTTAGAGGATATCTAGTGTGTTCCCCTACACCCCCTAAGCGTCATGGGTCTCCGTGACTGCGCTGTGGGAAGCACGAGATTAACAGCTGAAGCGTCTGCCGGATGAACGACAGGAAGAAAGAGTTAAATGAGATGAGCGTCATCAGTAAGAGGAGTTTCTGCGTACAAGCTGCGAAGATCCCTAAGGCAGGAGGAGTTTGTTAGCACTAAGGAGATTATCAGACTTTGTCGCCTCAAATTAGACCAGCACCTCTTGAAAGGGTCAAGAAACTTAGAGACACTCCTGTAATCACAAATGCTATTGACACTATCACTTACTGGCATGTTGAGATGACTGCTCCGGGTGTCGAGAACCCTCCCGTGCCCTTAAGGATAATTTTGTACTATTACATGTGAAATGTCATACAAAACATAATGGCTCATAAGATGCACTTTCTCATGCCATTCGTCATTTCCTTTTATTCATTCATATTCGTCCACCCACGCATTCACTCAAGTTTTAACAATTCCACTCTGGACGTAGGTAGAGCTCATGAACTCTCTTTGACCGAGGCCAACAGTCTCTTCTTTGGAGGCTGCGGCGGCGACAACTCAATCGCATCTGGCGGGGAGGACGGACCAGTCGCTGCCGTAGACGGTGCGGCTGAGCTACGGGCTTCCCTTTTCACGACCCTGACCCTCCTGGCCGGAGAGAGGTTTTGAGCTGCCTGGATGATGTCGGTGGCGTCGAACGGCGTGGCCGCGGCCATTGGACCACCGTCTAACTCGTCCGGCTCGAACAACTCACTCTTTACCGACGGGGGTCTGCAAGAACGAACTCTTTAGACGCATTGCCTGAGCTGGTGGACGCACTGTAGTACAATGGGATAACGCGAGTAGGGAGTCATACGTCACTACTTACTGAATGAAGGACATAACCGCGGGCCAAAAGAACAGCGCCTTCAGCCTGCGGTAGAGCTTCTCGTCGGCCTGTGTTGCCGCACTTTCTCCGGATTCCTCGTCCCGGGGTTGCTCTTCATCGGCAGTCTCTCTTGGCGCCCTATTAAGAACGAAGCCGTGCATGATACCCTCCATCAAGACGTTTTCTGTCTGGGGACCCCGCAGGGAGCTGTCCTCGTCTCGAGCAAGTTGCCGCAATCTGCGCAGATGAAGTAGAAGTCCCCGAAGTCCCACCAAAGTAGCACGGCAGGGGGGAACGAAACCTAAGGTGGCCGTGGCAGGATCTCCAGAATCACCACTCCTTGACGTAGAAGTTGGCTCTGACGAAGTTGTAGTTGCCTGTGATGAAGTTCCCGGTGCCTGCGATGAAGTTGTAGTCGGTTGGGACGAAGTTGCCGCAGCCGCAGAGTGTGGAAGCTTCCTCTTGCGAGAATATGTTCGGATGCTGCTGCCAGGGGGACGGAGAACTGCTGACGGGGAGGCAGGAACTTCTCTTGAAAGCTGAAAGTCAAGACATTACACTGTTGCTACTTAAAATGTTTGCATACTGAACGTCACACTCATACGACCATAGTCGGTGCGCATATGCGAACGTCCTTCAAAGTGGAAGGCAATGTGGTACATGTGACCAGTCTATTCTTTCAGACACTTACTGCTGTTGGAGGAGTTTCCGCGCTCACTGAGGAAGGAATTGGCGTGCCCCTCGCTCCCAACCGCACCTTCTCCTTGAAAGCCGCCAGGACGTCTTTTTCTTTTGCGTCCAGATCCTCGCAAGCCCAAACCTTGGTGAGATCTAGCTGGTCACATTCAAGGATCTTGCCCACGTTGAACATGCAAGTAGCTTCTTGCTCAATTCTCCCTGCAGTTTCATTGCCTGGAAAAGAGCACAGTGCAGCAGATGACCCCCTTATCGTGCATGATGCTGTACCTGCTCGTCTTCTGCCGCATCTGGCTGGCCAACTGCTCCTGAAGATATTTTGCAGCTCCATGTTCACCTTGGCTTCAGTCACAGTAGGCAGTGAAGATGGGCGGCCGCGTTTTACTTTGAGCTTTGTCTGTGTACGCCCGCTGGGCAGGACCTTCACCTCTTGTCCCCGAGCCTCGTAGATACCAAGACGAGCTCCAGAAACCTTCACAAAGGTCACTTTAGACATGCTTTCGGTCGGATAGAAATCAAGCAAGCTTACCATAGGCATGGGACGCCACGAGGACGAGTTGGATGTGTTGGGACCGTTGCTGCCTGCAGTGCCTTCATTCGTCATGTTGATCAGTTTACTCTTCATCTCGTTCATGAAGGCAACGAGATCTTGCACGGGAATGGAGAGCTGTCGAGATAGTTGGTAAGTGTTAGGAGCACACTTTAAACAGTAATTACCACTTACTCCTTCAGGTGTCATGCGGTAGCCACGTGGATCAGTCGTCTGGAATCTGCCGTCAACTTCTTGCTGCCTCTCCTCCTTCTGCCTGTTGAGAAACTCCGACAGGGCAGAGTTCAGCTTCTCCTTGAGCTTATCCTAAAGGTCGAACGCTCTAAATGCTGTCTTTGTTAACAGTTCCAGCTGCATCAACACACCTGACGAATCTTCTGTAGAGATGAGTTGGTGACCTTCTTGATGTCGAAGTTGTCCTGCGTACGCTTGTAGTGCTTATAGATGGAATGGAACCTGGTTCTGCACTGAGTTCTAGTCTTAGTCCTGAGATGGGTACATAGCAAGTATCAGTATTTACGTGTCGCACAACAGCATGACACTCACTTCATCTCCTGGGCGATCCTCACCCAATCATTGCCGCATGTCTTGATCAGACGAAGCAGTTTGGCGTCATCCTGCACGATCACAAAGCAAACTGTATTATAACGACATAGTCTAATTTTGCAATTTGACTCGAAATTGTTGTTTGCCACTGAACAAACTGCGATGCATAGTAGAAACCCGAACTTATGCACAAATGTATAAGGCCGCCTTCTCACCTCGTCAGTCCACGAGTCAAAGTCCACCTTGATGAAGGTGTTGTACCTGGAATGCAGTTGCACAGCCGTTCGGTGGGGAACGAAGTCAGCGATCTTTGACCAAGAGCACTCGCCGAAGATTTTGACTCCGACCTGCAGAAAAGAGTGCGAAATGTCTACTCCGCATAGCGCCGTCCTCAACGTGGCTTCTCACCATGATCATAAAGTCCTCTTCCTCCTTGAACGAGCCCTTCCTCAGATCAGATCTCAACGAGCACATGTAGCGTTGGTAGCACTGCTCCTTGGTTCGTCCTTCCATGTAGTAGGACACCTGCGGGAACAAGAAGAATTGGAACATGCTAGCACTGCATCGTGGACTGAGCAGGTGCTTGGATTGTTGGCTACCTTTGCCCAAGGAATGAATTGGTGGATGCGGCATTTTTTTACCACTTGGATCAAGCGGCTGTCCTCATCCGCAGTCCATCGCCTCCTGTTATAGTCCTTGTTGTGCTTGCTTTGGTACCTTTATCACGAGTAGTAGAAATGAGCACGAGTCGGCGAACGGTTCAAGGTCTCACCTCTTGAAACATAAAAAGCCGGTGCGGCCGCCACCCAGTTCGTCTGCAATGGCGTCCCAATGTCTGCCGCCGACCTCCTGGACGAGCGCCTTCAGTCTTTCGTCCTCTTCTTTGGTCCAGGCAGAAGTGTTCACTGACGGGTGGACCAAGTTCTGCCACATCAGCTTGCACGAGGTAGCGGACATGTTGGAGTGAGGAAACTGAAAAAGATTAATTCGAGCATCCAACGAGATTTGGAGCATACATTACACACGCACCTTCTTCTGGAGGTCAACGGATATTCTCATCCAGTCGAACTCCTCCTCCCTGTTGGAGAAGAGGTCCTCGTCAGACATCGCCACAGCTTGCTCGATTTCACCATTGAGAGCTTTCAGCTCGTCAAATATCAGTGCCCTCTCTTCCTGCGGAACAAAAGACCCCAAGTGGCGGTCGTATTCCTTATACTCACAGGTGCAAAACAAGCGTGATCTCCAGTCATCACTGTCTTCACCTCCCTTGTTCAAGCGTACCTGACTAGGTGCGTTAAAGCCTTTCTGCTTCAGTTCCTCCGTCCTGGCCCTGACCCCCTTGGTCCTCTTCCTCACAGCGTCTTCTCTCACGGCATTCTTCAGCTGGCGTTTCTCGGCGGGGGACCACTCGTGGGCAGGACAGAGGTTGGCGTCCACCTCGGACTCCGAAGCGCGCTTCTTCAAAGTGTCTGCGAGTAAACGTTCGTTTCTTCCATCAAGTACAAGTATATATACGTGCAACTGAAGTTGAACATAAAGATCTGCTCGTCACCTGGATTCGGTGGATGGGAGTATCCCTCCAGATCTTTGAAGTAAGGAGGCGCGAAGACGCCCAAAGACCTGCTCAAGCACTTCTTTCCGCCCTTGTCGATCTTGTCACTGGAGCGTTGGAGTCCGTTCAGTTTACTGATGATTTTGGTATGACGAACATCGCTTTCAGCGAGACACTCATCAATGAGATCTAGCATGTCACGAAGTGACTTTTGCATGTTCTGCAAGGCCAATCAACGTATCATTTCTAGCACTCTTAAGAGCATGAGTGCATGAACGATAGTCATACCTCGTTTAGAAGAATGGCATTATAGTAGTTGACCGGGATGTCGGCATCGAGGTCCTCGTCCATGAGCGCGGCCACCTCCTCTTCGTCAATGGTCTCCGCCCGGGATTGCGTCCGACTGCTCATGGGTGTGAATGAAGAGCGGGACGAAAGAGATTCGGATGGATGATACAGGCTGCCGGCGTCCTCTTCCTCCTCCTCGCCCCATACGAGTCTCGACAAAGGAAAGTCGTCCACGGACGACGCCGACATGGAGGCCGTAGCCGAAAAGTTCACCTCGGCGTCTTCATTCGGAAGGTGACGTCGACGACGAGGTTCTGCCTCGGCCGCTAGTTCGATCTCGTCTCGCTCGTGGAACTGATCTCTGTCGTGCCATGCCGCACCTTCCTCGTCCTCTTCGTCGTCGTCCACTTCTTCGTCGTCGCTATTGGCGTGTTCCTTAGCCAACTGCGAGAATAGCTGGAGTTCGGACAACGCTTCAGCCACCGCCTCCGAGGACGAGGAGAGGCGTTCGCTCTTTGTCCGGTTCATGCCGGGTTCTTCGGACCTCTACTGGAGGGGTCAATCCGGGGTTCACTCCCAAAGTCTTGTCCAGCTCCCGAGTCGAGGACAGATCGCTGCTGGTGAAGTGGAAGTTGTCAGAAGACACCAGTTGTTTTAGTGTTGTCTGCTCGTAGCTGTTCGTGGCAGGGTTGCCAAAAACAAGTTGCTGAAGGAGACTAGATTGTGGCACGTTGTGCTCCATCTATCTTATATATATAAATCCAAGTCGTCGTATGTACGTCTGTGCGTGTGTGTGTGTGTGTATGAGTCGGCCTGTCCGGCTATGGCCGCCCCAACGGCCGCCCCGATCGTCACCAAACTCGATTTGCAGACGCTAAACATCACCAGCTTGAAACTGATCCTGCAACACCTTACATTTGAGGCTGTTTTGAGGCCAAACGCGAGGTCCAAAGTTCCCTATTACCACCTGCCACAAATTGATCCTGGCCGCCTGCGTCGAGAAAGAGATGGACGGTGAGATTCCTAGAGCCCTAGTCGACTACATCTACGGCCGCAGAGTCGAACTGACGTAACCAGAGATGATCGGACAACTGGTGACTGCCATCGTTAAGTACGACGTGGTCGAGAATTACGATGCTTACCCCGGCAACCGCCAATAAAGATGAAAGAACTGGTGGCTGCCATCGATATCACCTTGACGTGGGTTTCTCTCAAGATCATCACCGTCGCCATTAAGGTTATCGCCTTGTCCTCCTGGCCTCCCAGGACTTTGCGGCCCAGAACCACCTCCAGCTCTCGGGGGGCGGGCTCCAGGAATTTTGGATCCAACGTCTTCAGGACCATGTTTGAAGTCTGCTGCGTCGAGAAAGAGATGGTCCTCAAAGAGATGAACGGTGAGACTCTTAGAGCTCTGGTCATCTACGGCCGCAGAGTCGAACTGACGTCTCCAAAGATGATGAAAGAAAAAGCTCTCGGGGGGCGGACTGCAAGAATTTTTGGAGGTCGTCGACTACGACTGCTCCTTTAAAACTTTCGAAGTGTTCGTGGCCTTCCTCCGCCCGAAGTCCCACGTACATCCAGGGAAACCGTACGGCCATCCTGGTGGTTTGAGTACGACTGACCGTTGGGATTCAAAAACGCGGTCCAGGATTGTTCTTGCTAATTTAGTTTGGACGGCACTGAGGTAGTGATGCCAACGGATTGGCTTGATTCGCCTACTCGCCAAAATGAGTCGAACCGAGTCGGGCTACACTGATTCAACTCGCGAGCCGAGGCAAGACCAGCTTCGAGGGCGAGGCAAGAAGGGAGAATCGTTCCTTTCATTGGGCCTTAGATGGTAAAGAAAAAAATGTTCCAGAATCTGACGAGGATCTCCATGCCAGCTACTCGGTAGTCGGAAACGACTGAAGCCTGTCCTACTTCATGGCCAGCTCGAATGAAGCCGGATCGATGGAGGGAGGGATGTAGCTTCGAGTCGAGGAAACATAAAAATCAAATTTTCAAAAGTACCACAGTCAAACTTTCTGGGACTGGGGAAGAGCTGGAAGCTGCAAGGAAGACCTACGATCGTTCCCAGGTCAGAAAGAGGAGCCGGTCCTTCCTCGACGAGCTGCACTCTGCCATTGACAACGACCCAAGCGTCTCCCTCCGGAGCTGGGCGTCGCTCATGAACGTCTCCAAGAACACCATGAGGACCTCCGGTACAAGAGCTACGTCCTGAAAATCCGCCAGCTGCTCACTGATGCCATGAAGGCCAAGAGGGTCGCGAGGCGTGAGTTGCGCCTCAGCTCCCTGTTATAAGCCGACACGTAACCTCATTTGTATACACTACGCATAGAAAACACCGGGATTTTCAGGCATCTCAAGCTCGTACTTCATTAGCATCCTGGTCATAAGTGTTATATACCTATTAGAAAAGGTAAAACGTGCTCTCGTTTATGTTCTGAATGCGTGAAATACACAGACCCAATATTTCTCTGAAAATGAAGTTGGCCTGGGATGTAGAGATTTTCGGCTTGTTCTCCTCCATGAGTTGCGATCGTTGTCTCAGTCTTTAGCGAGTTATAATAATTCAGAGTTATCTGTCAGTCAACAATTTTCTGGACAGACTTTTGAGTGACTCAACGTATATTCAAATTTCCCCAATGGTTGTTATGACTGCATCGTTGCTCTAGGTCATTTCTTCTCTGAAGGCTATGACTGTCTCGCTGTTCGAAGTCATCTCGACGGTCTCGTCGTCGTCGCAGCCGACAGCGGGGACCTGAGGTTCTTTGGGAGGGCCTGATTCTTCTCCACGTCGGTGCTGGCATTCAGCCTGTAGCCAGCAGGGAAACAGACTCCGACTTGTACAACTTCACTCGGTTACTGCTTCAGAAGTACCTGAGCCAGAAAGTGGCCTCCATGCCGAGGCCATTTGAACACGGCCTCGTGAGGAAGATGAGCAACACGAAGCGATTTGGCTTCGAACATAGTGAACATTTATTTCGTGTTGAAGCAACGCGTTATCTCCAAATCTATGCTTTGAGCCCCTGGAGCACCTACAGTAGTACATTGAGGTATTTCATCTAACACGTGGAACATCTGAGTCGTACCGAGTGCGCATTCAGCAGTCCTCACTCACGCGTTCAACACGGTGTCGACGTTGTACATGTTCATGCGTCTACGAGCATTACAGGACGTAGGAGTACAGTAGAACTTGGATAAAGGAAACTACGATTATTTGCCCTCTGACATAAAGAATGTCCAACGAGTCCTCACTTGAGCACTTGTGGCGGATTAAAACCAGGTAAAATGAGAAATAAAGCAATAAATAATGACTTTCTGTCACCTACGACTTCTCTCGCAGCCGCATCCACCTGGGCGAGGTGGAGGAGGACAAGGGGGGAAGAGGCCGTCGACGACAACTCGGCAGAGTCCTTGGGGGCCAAGGTAAAATTCCGGCAGTTTTGCGAGTCAAGTGGCCTCGAAGAGGTCAATTCGGTTGGGCTGATAGTTATGGATCATGCTGCAATAAGGAAAAGTCTTCGTCCCTCCCGGCTCACCCCCGTCAGAGTCGCGACGTCGACATTGAGGTCGAGAAAAAGCTGCTGATGGAGAACATAAGACAATAAAGTTCTACTGTACTGATGCGTGTACGATACAGCAACGCTAGTGTGCCTACAATTAGTTATAAGTCACTTTGTCATAAATGCACCCGAATCACTAATACAGAAAACAGAAAGTAGATCACAATCGAGTCGAAAAATATCTGGCACTAGCAACGTAGCATAATTTGACTGGCTGTGACGAATACCTGTAACAGGTACAGTGCTCAAGAAGGCAAGACTTCTCTAAGTGTACGGACTACTCAACACTTGCGCCAAGCTGGGGACACGAGTTATAACTCTGTTAGCCTCTAGAGGAGGAAGTAGCCGTCGTCAGCACCTAGCAGACTCTGACTTTTCTGTCGCCCTTGGATATCGGCGGCCTGAAGTTGTCCGTCATGCACTCGTCACTGCTCTCCTCCTCGCAGGTCAGCAGTTGGCGCATCTTGGACATCTGAGATATGCAGTGATGGTAAAAAGCAGCCCGGAGAAATGTGTACGACGGAGGTCCAGACTGACCTGCTCTTCGCTGACCCTGATGGGTTCCTTAAAGACGATCCAGATGACGCTCTCGAGCAATGGTGGCGTGGTCAAGGAACCCTCGTAAGTCCAGTAGTTTTCGGCGGCGTTCTCAGGGAAGAAAAGCTCTGGATTCGGCACTGCATCATCACTCTCTTCTGCTCCTCCTTCTTCCTCGTCTGGTGAGGAGAATTCGACCTTGCTTCCCTTGGTACGGATCTTGGGAAGGCGATCCAGAACTTTGGCCAGCTCCGGGTGAGGATCGTCGCCCACCTGCAAAACACGCATCTCATCAGGTTGTTCAGCAACGTCAGCAGGGGCGTTCACCTCCAGAAAAAATCCTAGGACGGCAAGTCCATCGCCCTCTGCAGCGGCTTCGTTTGGAGAGGCGTATTTGCTACAGTTCCAATGGACCAGATGAAGCTGAAGAACAAAGTGCATACATACTACACCATGCTACGCGGCTCGCTCACTGAAGTCACGGTCCAGCAGGGTCCTTCCTTTACCTCTCCGGCATACTGCTTTCCGTCGACCGTGTGCTCCGAGCCCCTGGTGCTGTCCAGACCCCAGTGGGCGTGGAACTGCCACAACTCGTACGCCGAGTCCAGAGGTCCGCCGCTCAGTTCTGAAAGAGGGGGTGTGGAATGTGATGAGCCTGGTGCATCGCACGGGGTCCTTCAGTGACATCAGGAATTATGTTTACTTCATCCAGATTAATAACAGGCGCAATCAGATGTAATATCCAGGCTTCTACTAGAACTGAGATTTTGCGTTCAAAGGTGTTTTTCTTCCGAGTCAAACCACTTGCATTGGACATGTACTCGCTATAAGCTGTGCAAAGGTAGTCACACCTGAGCCCGAGCCATCCACGTTGACCTTCCAGCTGGCGCCGGTGTTTTCCATGTCTTTGAGTCCATTCCTGAGGTACTTCCACGTGAGCTTCTTTTCCCCCAAGCCAACGTCAGTCTCGGCCTCCACCGTGGAGATGTCGATGGGTGACTGCCTCAGGCCCTCAATGGCGATTGGGTAGCTCTCATGCCAATGCGACGGGCCTACAGTTTGGCGAACAGGTTGTGGTTGGATCACATTAGAACATTGCGCACATAACTAATGTGCGCGCTAGTGACGACCAGAGACGTTGGTGACCAAAAGTGCAGGTGTTCAGGACGAAATCCTCACCATTTTGGCCCCTGTATCCCCACTCTCCTTTCATGGAGATATCCTCTGTTCCAATACGTGCACGTAGAGTTGGGCAATGGTCCAGCCTGCAAGAGACAACAGTTATGGTTTGGGCACACACCATTCCTGGCAGAGCAGCCTCACTACTGTGTATCAGTGATGTATATCGAGGGAAACAGAGTTGTTGAGCTCGATGGATGGTTCACAAGTAGCGAGCTGTGCACAACAAAGCTCTGGCGCTGTAAGTAAAGGGCATCCTCGACTATGCGTACGTACATATATCAGTAACGCTCTCGCGCCAATTGAACCCGCTCTCCAATAGAAGCCGCAGAAAATTTGCAATGTGACGTAATCTGACGTATAGAAAGACCTAATACGACGCTAAGTCGACCTAAGGCACGAAGAGGCAAAGAAGATAGGAAGCATAGTGAAGATGAAACCTGCATTGGCAGTCAGAAAATTTTGGAAAAAGTAACCAAAGAAGCCGCACGAGCAGTGCTTCGACTCGCACGAGGACGATATGTGCTGCATACAGCTCTTGTCGGTGTTAAGAGATACACAGCCCTAGCTCGAACTGGGGATAACTCGACCTTCTCAATCAATCTCGATGACAGTGGCAACCTCATATGTAGACGCAGATATGATAGCATCTATGTTTGTGATACGGCTATGTGGTTTGTGGCTACGTGTGTGATGTACTCAATGTGTGTGCTGTATATGTACCTGTAGCGATGTATAAGAAGACCACTCTGAGCCCCCAAGACTGTTCAGTCTGACTATTTTGGCAGACCTTCAAAAAGAGGCATGCATATCCGTATGTCGATTGGTCGGTGTGAAGGCTGCGATGCTCTACACGCATACGTTGCCCTTAGACGAGCTCAACACGCCGAAAAGAGCTGCTCTGTACCTGCCGACGTCTTCTTCTCAACTAACTTGTCGGCCTTGCCGTGCAAAGCTGGCAGAAGCTTATCGCTGTCCTCACTCGTACAGTGATCGACACAGCTCATACACAGATTGCACTGGTTGCTATCAACACTATCATTTCTCTGTAATTACAGGGCGGACGAACGAGCTTAAAACGTTCAGACCGGCACTGCCGTGGCCAAACATTGGGAGCAAGAACGTTGAAGCCTCCCTACTTATTTTAATCATCACCGTCCAGTGTTGACAGGACGCGGGTCCTTTGTAGTTCTCCTACCAAACAAGGAGGTGCTGCAAACGTGTGGCTTGAACGTCATCTTTGCTGATAACGAGTCGTCCAAGAATCAAATATCCCTAACTGATTCTAGTACAGTGATGAGCTCTGATTGAGTACAGGAAGTCCCAGTTTAAGGCGGAGTCTGGATGGTGCCAGCAAGAAGTGTCATAGATGTTGGCGCTGACAGCTAACAATTCATTGAAGGCCATGATGTTGACGTGTTCATCATGACTTAGTCCTCTGCTACGAGAACCAGAGCGTGAAGCCTTGCGCACAATCTGTTGTCTTGACTGAACAACACAACGTCCGCTCTCGACTGAATTGTTCTGCGATTTTTGTGTCTCACTCGTGGATGTGAAACATTTTCATAAACAAACAAGGACTTTTGTTTACATTAGATGAAATTTCCTCCTTTGAAGCGTTCAGGGCTCAGGGAATCAATTCGAAACTTAATTTGGATGTTTATAGAGCTTGCGTGATTCTGCACATACGTTTATGCCTTCGTATATAATGATGAATCTCATGTTGTTTGTGGCAACAAACAAATTAGGGCTGAGCTGAGTCGTTTGGGGCCCAAATTGGGTCATGGGCCGAGCAGTATGACTGAGTCAGGAGCTGACCCCTTCAGGGGGGGATCCTCTTTAGCACCCAAAAAAACCCTCAACCCTGGTCCTCTGGAGGTGAGGCAGGCCCCAACTCAAAGTTACCAAAGAGGTCCCCCAAAGTGTCCTCCTAAATGGATCAAGTCAAAAGTGACGTCAGAGGCTGAGGCTGCTAGACATCACATTCAAAGTCTCGATGTTAAGAGAGCACGGACAGCATGAAGACCATGGACTGTGCCAAGCTGAGCACGGAGAGCATGGACAGCCAAAAGGCGTGAGGAGTCCCGCAACTGTCGACGACTGACTAGAGCAAGAGCACATTAGTCGATTCCTTCTCACTCATTGTGGTGTAGCCGAAGAAGTTTGGCCAACAGCGATTCAACCCTTTTACTGCAGTCACTCACAAGTAAAGTGCACACATTTTCCGCTCTGTTAATGCCCTGCCTAAAGCTTCTTCCCCAGCATCAAAACTCCGACTTACCTCGAGATTCTCTCACTCTTTGCTCACCGACCTTTTACCAGACGTTGTTTGCACTGCACTGGTCGGTTCGTCGCTTTCCTCTCCTCTCTGCTCTATCTGCGGAGGCTCGAGGCTTTTGGGGCCTCGGTGGAGGCCAAACCAACGACCATAGCATTCTCTGCTCTCTTATTGGTCTCGCTCTTGATCCACTACTTGACTCGCTCTGTCCTTCTGTCAGTGTAGTACCTTGAAAGCCGACGATCATGACATGAAAATGAAGGTGAAGACGTGACCGACAGGACTGATGTATTTCATAACACAAGTTTTCCACAGCTTCACGTCTTAGCTGACGTCAGAGCTTTCCTCTGAAATTGAGGAGAGACTTGAGGTAGTGCAGATCTTTTTCTGTTCTGACGTGGCTCTGAATGCTCCAGCAGTAGTGTCAAAAAAACAAGGCCTCGAGACCACGCGCTCTCCTGCCTCTACCGGCGGCAACTTTCTCATTCTTAGTTTGAACGTGAGTCCTTCTTTCTGAAGGACTCAAGTACTAAGAAGTTGCCAAGATGTCCTCATAACCTGGGGTGTCCAAAGTTGAGACATTGTACGCACTTTCGCTTGAACGACTGCCTCAAGACCAGCTTTCCGTGCGTGCTTTACACTTCCTATGAACGTAGAACATCCGTACAGAGCAAGTGTATCAAGGAGAGCGAGTGTTCCATGGCCGGAACGATCTGGACGGACACGTGCAACCTTTCCCGCTCCATCCACTTATCCGGCAACTCGACCACTTCATGCAGCAAATTTGATAACAATGCTGCGCTCTCTTGCTACACAGTTGCCTTGAAGCGTTCCTGCACATATCGCTGCATACGCAGCTGCAATCAGTGCCAAGTCTCTGCTACGAAAATCAGCATCCGCTCCTAAAGCGTTCTAATGATTCATGCTCATTTATCTTGATCGTTTCTTCACTAGTTCCTTTTTTTGCACCATCAGTGGTAACGGCAAAGTGAAGAAATACCCAGACTAATCCGCCTCTCTGCACCGTGATCTACGACCTGGATGCCGTGAGATGCTTGAGCTTCCTTGTCCTTGGCACTCATCTTGACAAAGTCCCCCGTTTTGCGGCAGTTCATCACCAAGTCGACTGGTCAGCCTGTTCTCTCTCATGGTGGTTGTGAGCAGCCGAACCTTACAGACTGGCGTGGACTTAAAGCCCAAGTCCTTTGCCGTCATCCTGATCGCCTTCTCCGACGCATCCTTCTCTCTTGCGAAAGCCCGCAGGCTGCTGGTTGGGTTCTCCCCCAACTTTTCCTCCACCCAGTTCTCCAGGTTGGCCGTCCAAGGCCTCCCAAACCGAGGTCTGACATTGACAGACCCAGTCTCATTGAATGCTGCCTTATGTTGTCATTGAATGCTGCTTTATGTTATAGGCTGTGCCCCTGGTGACCTTGAACATCTTTGCGATGTCTAAGGGTTTTTCACCCGCGCAGACGGAGTCAAGAACTAATTCCTTGATGGGCTTCATGACTTGACTGTCCTGTGTTGAACACGAAAGGTTGCCGTACTACCGGCATCAAAAAAAGCTGCTGAATCCAGTTGTACTCGCTGCTCTAAGCTGTTGCGCCTAGTTTGGGTGCCAAATATGAATCAAAAAGTGTATAAGGACCTTTGCCGCACCCTGTACATTTCCCAATACAATTATTGCACTGCTTTGCCCATGAGTCAGATGGACAAAACATCACTTATGAAAACTGTGCAAAGGGGACAGCCACAGAATTGGCAAAACAATGAGGACAGCGTCCATTTTCAAGCAGCCAATGCTGGACATGTGACTTCCATGAATGACACTGACTGTAACACACACTGGTTCCTCTATGCCCGTGAGACAGAGAAACGCAGTTCTGGCAAGTACCATTGACTTCAGTTTCTGGGAGAATCCTGTTGCTTTGGCTGTTCCTCTGTTCCATAGAGTGTGGTCCATGTCCAATCGCTAGATATCGCCCACTGACAACACAAAAGTGCTACAAGTAGATTAAGAGTGGAACCACATGGGGAGAGGCTGTCAAAGCTTGTCACTCTGAGGCACCCGATATTGCAGAGTCCAGACATAAAATGGAAAGTTTGACCTCTTTGACTACATATTCGGATTGATTGGGAACAAGCATGTTGGCAAAGTTCCATGCATGATGGCCAGATAATGTTATCTGAATGGCATTGGCATCCTTCCTTTTTTCAGCATCTGGCTGGGCATCTCAGATTGCAAAAAGGAGGGTGCAGCAAGTCCGTCGGTTGCATGGAGTATGTGACTGCCTGTGGACGAAAGTGGGATATGTCTATGTCTCACGTCACCATCGATGGGGATGGGGGAAGGGTGGGGGGCAGAAGGTAATATTTCTCTGTCCCACTCTTGTTCGTGTTGTCTGTTGGAGGAGGAGGGACGTCTGTGATGCACTTCCCAACGAAGCCTTTCCCAGCTCTGTCTGGCTTCTTCTCCACGACAAACTCTGCACTTCTGGAAAGCGGGTGCCGAATACTGTTCCTCGAGTTCGCGGATGCTGATCCACAACGCAAATGAACCGAAAGGCATGATGCTTACTCACATTACACACTAGGGTGGGCCCCTTGAGGCAAATTTTTTTTTTCATCAGGACTTGCAACTGTTGTAGAAAGTAAGATCCCACCCAATCAGACTGACATTGGTCCACACAAAAAGTTGCGCCAAGGCTGACAAGGTGTTGGGGCAGGGGACCTTCCTGAAGGACATGGGTCAA
>JAAUXU010013093.1_pt1 | contig 63219 bp, 58 predicted proteins | sample 7278151 | NCBI WGS metagenome assembly JAAUXU01 (sample SAMN14350113, study PRJNA611818) | marine sediment metagenome | isolation source: surface marine sediment (1.8m) | place: French Polynesia: Moorea | collected 2018-08
CAGCCGGGCCCGCTCAAAGGAGATCAGAGGAGGAGGCAACAGTTGCTCGCGCCGCCTGATGAGTAGTAGAAAAAAGGCTAAGAGACAGCTTTATGATGACGAATGGAAAGAAGAGCCCCAAGCATGTGCGCCGAAGAGAGAGGGAGGGTCCGCTCAGTAATTACAAGAGGAAGATGGGCGTGGAGGAGCCCGTCTGAGAGTTGGGCGGGGAGTGGAAGGCCTCAGCAGGGGTGAAGGTATGCACAGAGCGACGTAAAGGTGATGTCAATCGCTTAACGAAGAGCAACTCGTTAAAAATAGAGCGGATGATGAGTTTCCAGAGAGCCATTGGGAGTTCGGAGAACAAGAAATGCACTTCGGTGCTGTTGTGGCCGCGTCGGCTTATTGCTTAGGTCAGTACGTACAGCTAACGTTTCCTCTACTACGGGGTGAAGAAAAGAAAGTGCTTAAGTAGGCACTGAAACGGAGAAACACGTGCGTAGGTTTAACTGCTTTATTTTTACGTTGTACCGCAAGTGTAATGAATTTGCAGCGCGGCGCTGTTAATCACAGATTGAGTCGTCACCTTCACAGCCGGGCATGCACCGCCTCAAAACGTGACAGGCAGGCATCGTCATACTTATTGTGTGTGCAAAAAAAACAGTACGAAGAACGCGTTCTTCACGTCAGCTCTTGCAGCAGCCAATGTCTGGTCAACGTTAGTGACAAAAACGTCCACATTGCAACAAAAGGCACGAAAGCTGGTCTGGAGGAAGCGTTCGTGTGCCTGGCTGCAGATTCCACGGAGTCTGCTGTGTCTTCGTAACCCGCGGTATTCTTAGGTCTCCGTTCGTGGCGCGGCGGTGGCTGAGGCAGTGGGTAGAAATATGACGGTGACGAGGATGACGAGGACGACGAGAAGGCCCGTCGGAAGCCTTGGCTCCAAGAGAAAGTCTGCCTTGGAGGTGGCAGCGCCGGACTACGACCTTCCTCTAGTTCTAGGCCGTTGCTGTTGACAAGACTGACATCGTCCGAGGCGACCGTGCCCGCAGCCGCTGCCTCAGGAGGTACTGGGGCTACCCGAAAAACGACTTTCATATTGTTTGACGAGCAGCCACCACCTACCCGCCTGTGGAGGTCGTTCTTGGATGATGTGGAAATGAAGTAATAATCATGTCCTGGTGTAAACTCCAAGCCTCCAGGGGTAGGAGTGAAAGAACGGAACGTGATTGTGAAGTACATCAGCTCATGAGGCTGATTGCAGAGTGCTACAATCTTGGGATTGGGCTGCGTGATTCGACATGAGTCGTACTCTTGCTTGGTCACACTGTAGATGATGTACTGCTCCATATTCCTGGGATCTGATCCTGGCTTGTACACAGGGCACACAATGTTCACTTGGTCATATTCCCAAGGGTGATCGCTGCCATTAATGTCTATGACGTTTTCAGCATTTCCCAACCGGAACATGGGATTGGATGTGTTCCAGTGGATGTTATGGATGTGGGTGGTGGATGAACTTGTCATGGTCAGGCGGAGGAAGATCAGCGCCGTCACCAAGGAGGGTTGAGCCCCCTTCGTACGGTTCTCCATTGCTCAACGTCAGAGAAACTGCAAAGAAAAATCAAGGGAAGAGGTGAGTGCGAGAAGTGTTGTTGACTTCTCTCTCTCTCTCGCATGCCAGGATGGATTAGAGACGCTCGAACGGGCGCACCTCTACTGACAATGGCATGAGGAGGGCTTACGACATCTCGACCTGGGTTTAAGAAACTCTTAAGTGCCTGTTTATGCAGTTGTTCAATTGTACACTAAGCCCCGTGTAGTACACACGTACAATCCATCAGGCACTGAGGGGGTTAAGGAGCAAATGGCAGCGCACGTGATCGCTTGAATGATATGCGTCCTTTATGCATCAACACAAATAGCATGGGCGGACGTGCACTGTAGTGCATAAAGGAGAGGGAGAGAACGAAGTCCAAATCAGCAATTTAGCTTTTCTTTTTATACACTTTTATCCCCTCATTGTGGTTGTCACTGCAAAATTCACAGCCCCATTACGAATCCGAGATTGCTCTTCGCATGAAGAATAAAAGGAGAAAGGACGAGTGAAGGGGAAAAAAACGAGACGAAGGCTCGCAGCATAAACTTTTGCAAACCTTTGTCGGTGGAGACCCAAATGAGAACGTGTTTAGTGCCAGGGTATCAAAGTCACGTCTCTCCTGTGCAACAAAAATACCGTGATGCCAGATACTTTCACAGTCTCACCTTAAATCGCAACCAAGCTGTACTCTTGGCAGCTGCCAAGTAGCATTCCTGCACCGATGCTGAATGCAGGTGCCACGAATTTAGTCTCTTCGTTGGCCGTCACATCGGGCTTCTGACGTATCAAGGCACCTCAGTATCAGTTCTGCTTTTATTTTAACTCAGGCGCTCAGTCTGAGAGCGCGAAATGAGAGCAGCTCAGTATTCTTGCACGTATTATGTGCTCTCCAGCAGTTCAGAAACGATCGAAGGGGCGAAACCAGCGAGGGGTCTTCACGGGGGGACGTCCCAATAGCGACTGATGAAGGAGCGTACTAAGGCTATTGTAGTGGGCTGGCGTCGGCGACGTCGGCGGAGTCGTCGGTGGAGTCGGCGGCGCGGGTCACAATAAGTCAGGGGGGAGAGAAGGAAGAGAGGGCGCCCTCATCGTTCTGTGGCACTACATTTTACTACCATTACAGAGGGATCTGCAGAAAGGGACTGCTGCAGTGTTAAGAAAGTGGTCGATGCCAAGTTATCTTGACCTGCCTTCAAGCGATTAGAGCATACAGTAAGCCTTCCTACGTTCTACATCGAAATTCCATTCAAGGGATATTTGCGACTAGCTGTATGGCAACAGCAAGAAGGGGGGATTATTACCAGAATAATGAAAAAGACCCGGACAATGTTAATGCGAGGATGAATAGTTTACTGGCTCTAACTTTCGAAGAATCTGTGCTGCGCTCACAGCACAGTGCGCATGCGGCTTGTTGAGGTTGTAGAAAAATGGGTGAGTCTACATCTTTACGAACGTTTCACTGTTGCCGCTACATACTTGTAGTACATACGTGGTTATGTGTGTGTGTGTGTGTGTGTGTGTGTGTGTGTGTGTGTGCGTGCGCGCGCTAACCCGGCCAGGTAGTCTGCTGGTCGAGTGCGGCGCCCCAAAAGTGATGCTTGAGAACAGTCCAAGCAGAGTTGTGTCGGCCTCGCCATGCATCGTCCGTCTGCTGCTGCCGTGGTGGCGATGGTGGCGGTGGAGCTGCTGTGGCTGCCGCTGGTGCTGTTGCATTGGAAGTGCTCATTCTTGCCATGCCGCTGGCGCCCAAGGAAGAACGCACATGCCACTTGGTGAGAAGAAGGAGAAAGACCAAGCCGCCGGCAGGAGGGGGCACCACTACATAGTCAGCGGACTTCGAGAGTCCAATTTTCGAGTGCCTTTTCTCCCCTTCCCTCGACACCCCGCTGAGGAAACTCCCCTCGTCCACGCTGTATAGTATACAGAGTGCTACACAGTTGGAAGACCGGTCACAAGGATCCCACGTTGTAGTAGTACTAGTCAAAGTCAGTCTGTCTTGTAACACAATGAAATGAAAATGAGTTTTGCCCCGAGGGATGGACGGTCTCGGTCCTATGGGATTGTAGTTGTACGTACGCACTGGTAAGACACCGCAGCAGCGGCAGCTGGACAGAAGGGACTCCTGTCAAAGAGTTAATTTTGAGTGGAATCCAATGATGAGGGAACCGAGCGATTGGTCCACCCTGTGGTGCAGTCTCGTCAATTTCCGAGAACCTCCTTGGAATTTCGATTTCTCCTTAATCATTCAAGGAAGAGCTGCTGTCCAGAGGACGAGTGAATGTCGCCCTTACCCCTTTAATTCTCCTGCTCCTTCCTCGTCTCAAGTGCATGGGGATAAAAAGTGCTCTTCCCGAGCAGTAAACAATGTGTTACCAAGTATGATGCATGCGCATATATAGACAAATGGCGCACATTTTGTGTACGTGCACCCCTCAAGACTCGAAGCTCTAAAAGTTGCGCATTAACTTAAGCACCACACAAAGCCACCTTTGAGCCTTATCATGAGAACCCTCGAAGAAACAGAGATAGCTTGTCAAGATACAGAGTTCGACAGGCTAATTGCAGGGGCAGGAACACACTCAGCAACAGTCATTTCTTCGTAGTGGAGCAGGATAATCGCATGGTGGCCACCAGGTCTTGCTCGTTGACCAATTAGTAGGACTGGACCAGAGAGAACACAGCCGTGCGGCTAGCAATAGCTTCGTTTAGAAGCTTTTGACGCGCTTCGTCTCCCTGGTAAAGCACATGTGCTCTACTTCCCAGAGCAACAGAAACCTCTCTGTTTCGAACAGTTAAAAATTGTCCTGCGTTCTTGTCTCGTAAGCTTGGTTTGTCCTCGGCAAAGGTTTGTTTGCCTATTGACCGCCCTCCTACTCCGTAGCCACGCCAGTCGCTGTCTCTCCCATTTTCCCGGACTAAGGCAGAAAGAATGCCACAGGACCATTATTTAGCATACTCTACGGACAGTGCATAAAGTTAAGATACTGTTCGGAAAGAAAGAGTTCTGTCCACAGGTGCCCCAACTCGCATGTATCGGTTCTCCTCCAGTGCCCAGAGATGGACGAGTATCATACAGATACATACGCACGTGCATCAATGTCACACTAGGGCTCATGGCAAAACCTGCATCGAACAAGGTTGCGTGATTGTACGCCCGAGCTTGCTACGTAGGTGCAAGGAAACCGCCACACTGGGAGGAAGGCACTGTACTTGCGTACGTCCACTGCCACAGTTTAGCACGGTAAGTTCACTTGAGGTCAAAAGTTGGGGGTTATGGTTAGGGGAAAAACAACGTCTCAAGGTTCCTTAACCCTGATTAATGCCTTCACTAGCACCCATATATTGATCTCATATGTCATGGCATTGGTTTTGTCATTCTCTCATAACAGAGCTTCTCATGCGCGGCGGCAAACAGGAAGGATTTTCCTCTAGTGTATGCAAACTTATGCCCTTAGCTGTACAATGTTCGTCATAAATAACGTCACAGCTGTACAGTTCCTTTTGATGGTTCACTGTAGTCAGGGTCTTTAAGAAGTGATATCTCTTGGTGTGTTGACATCAAATAGTTTACATGTTGTCATGCATACAGCGCATTAATTCATTCACCATCACTCCACTGCGGGCTCTTGGTGGATGAGGTCCTCGAAGTACTCACTTCCTGCCCATGTCGATAATCCCCCGGAGCCACCTACCTTGACACATGATTGGATTGACGAGTGACAGCAGTAGAGGCGCTGCAGCAGCTGGACACTAGGTTCGATTTGATGATGATCTTGCTGTTGCCGCAATGGACTTCGGATGACCAACATTCCAGGGGACACAAAGGTTTCACAAAATGGCGGAAGACTCGAATTAATTTGGATGACCAGTCGATATATTTAGATGAGACGCCCCACTTATGACGAACCCTATACAGTTATTATTGTGATATATTATGGAGCGTAGAAGTGAGAGTTGGAATGGAGCATCGGTTTAACACCAATTCGTGAGCTGCCTGAGACTGCTCAGCAGTACGTTCGCTTCTTTGTGAGGAAGAGAAATGACGCTCATATGCGGGCACTGCACGTGTGTTGAAGCATTTACGTACGCACTTTCAAGCATTTCTTTTCTTCTCATTGTAGCGACTTGGTCACAGCCTTTTCTTCCCAATTTGAGTAACTAATAAGAAGGTATCACTGACGATACATCAAGCTCTCGCTTTGACAACCGGCCATCATTTCTCAAGTTACCTCACCAAACTCTCCTTTTTCCCTCCATCGTCTCTGCGGTTGGTTGAGAAGAGCCTCGTACTATGATCACACGTTCCGCTGGGTCGTCGATCCGTCACTCGGAGAAGATCGATGCAGAAAATGAGTCTAACCTCTTTGTGAGTGACGCGTTTCCGCGGAAAGGGGCCAATCACATTCATGGAGTCGAGAGAAGGCATTTTAAGTACATGATCCGGTTGCCAGCTCTGGTTTTTAGGTGGTTCCGCCCTCGCTTTCTCCTGCTCGACCCATCTCTCACTCGGAAACAGAACGCGCATACGTATTGGCAACGAGCACGCACCAGCTGGCACCCGCACTTAGCAGTAAGGCGCTGGGTTAATTCGCGAGGCTTCATGCAAGTTAAGTGCGTTCATGCACGTGCCACGTGTGGTGACTCGTAGCTGTGTGAGAGAGGTTCCCACGCAAGTACTTCCTGATGTCCGTGACTGGATAGCCAAAGTTCACATAAAATGCTCGTCGGTTATATAGTCCTGTATCAACTAGGGGTCAGTGACAAGAGAACTCTTCGCCCTTCACCTATGCCCAACTATAACCGGTGCCGCTGTACTGGTAACGTGCTCCTCCGTGACGTGCAGGACGTAATGAAGCACAAGAATCTTTTATTCGTCGCGTTGATTTATTTATTGGCACATGAAAATGCTTTATGACACTGTTTAATAAAAAATAGCTACTAAAATCCGCGCGGCGAAGGTGCAGGGTACCCCTGTATAAGTCTCTCTGACAGGTTTCTGAATGAATTTTCTCGTTGCTTGTGACCCATTCGCCAATGTCACCTCACTGGAGTCCCCTGATGAAGGAGCTCTATGGCACTGGAGGCCACGAGGGCAGTAAAAATCACCACCACCAGACTCGCTGTGAATGACAACGATGCTCGCCTGGCAGCGTTGGAGTCTCCTTGATGCATCACGGAAGCCTGCTTCACCAACTCATCTTCATCGGCGGTGTCTTCTAAAGAGTTTGACTTGAATTCGGGCTTCACGTCTCGGTACACCGGGTACGGCTGGTCGTCCTGCCCCGTTCCCGGCGTGTTCCGCCTTCGACTGGAGCTCAGACCCCTGGGTAAGTTTACCCTATTGGCGTTTTTGGCAGCATCGGAGTTGCTTCCAGCATCAACCTGTGGCGCAACTTTGAATGTAGCTTTCATGTTGTTTGTAGAGCAGCGGCCTCCAACGTGCCTGTACAGATCTCGTTGAGAAGAGGTGGAGATGAAGAAGTAATCTTGGCCTGGATAGAACTCCAAGCCGCCGGGAGTGGGAGTAAAAGCCCGAAATGTTATGGTGAAATACATCAGTTTGTGTGGCTCGTCACACACAGCCACCACTTTCGGGTTGGGACTGATAATTCTGCAGTTCTCGTACTCCTCTCTGGAGACGCTGTATATGATGTAGCGCTCTACTTTTGTGGGATCAGCACCTTGCGGGTAGTAGGGACAAATGAGATTTGCCTGGTCGAACTCGTAGGGCTCGTTGTCCCGGTTGACGTCAATGATGTGATCTGTGTTGTCAATGCGAAACATTGGATTCGTCGTATTCCAGAAGATAGTAAACAATTTCTTGGTGGCAGACAATCTCGGAGACAGCATGAGTAGAATAGCCACAAAAGTGGCCAGGTTGTACTTCATCCTGAATTGTGTTGCCACTCAAAACCGCTGTAGACATACCATGGTGTCCCAGCGAATATCAACTATGCACAAGGGTCTAAGATTGTCAGGTGGCGGCTGATGTTGGCGGCAGCTAATCCAAGTCAATCGTCCTGCACACTCGTCGTCTACAGGAGCATTTCGCTCTCCTCCATCCCACGGGCTGGCCTGTGCTCACCCGTGGCCACCCTTTTCATTGTTTCGCCAGTGTTTCTCAGACAAATCTGTATGTGCCCGTGGACGTGACCCTTCTCAAGAGCTTCTCAGCCCACTGTGCATACTCAATGTTGAGGCTGCTCTACCACACTCGGTCCATTCACGGGGCGGCAAAAACTTTGACGCATGCACACGCCGCCGTTTTCTGCCGGATGGATTGATGGGGGCCGGACTACGTAGTACAGAGGACTTGCGAGCGAGGCTATTATCACTTTCACATTGTCCGTTCTTCAGTGTGTGTAGGTCGCCTGCCCTCCGGGGCTGAGGTGAAATTCCTCTTCTTTCTTCAGCGGCGAGGCCTGAAAAACAGGAAAGGAGGAGAGAAATCACGCATAAATAAAAGCACCATTGACGAGCTGTCTGACGTAATTACTGCGCGGTGCGAGCTTGAGCGGCACCGGCGACTTCTTGCACGAGCAACCAATATCCGCCCACAAGTGGACACGCAAGTCCTCCTCCAACGCTTGAAGTGTTCGCCGCTCATCTCTCATCCATCATGCAAAGACACCTTGTTGCCAGTAGAATGGACACGAATGGGAAGACGTGGAAGTCTTAATAAACTGGCAGCGCATTCATTTTTCGGTGCATGCAGATATTAGTTCTATACAGAAGAAAACCCCAAGAACGAAACATTTCAATTTAGCTACCCCCTCTTTTTGTGTGTGTGTTTGAGCACCCTTGCTCGCGCACGCCCAAAAAGCCTTAGCGGTGGCCGCAGCGCGTGAGAGAGAGATGCAGTCGGTGTGCTTTAAAGGCTCTCGGGTGATGATGAATTATGCCAGAGTTTTTAGCCGCGAATATCGCAGGAGGGCACGAGGAGAGAGAAGAGAACCGTGTCAGAAGTGATGTTCCTGCCAGACACGACGCTTCAGGGGAGAGTGCTCGACCATGCTCTGCGGATTTGCCGCAGGGAAAAAAAGAGAAATTTATGCCGATTAAAAAGCGCTGAGATAGACCAGCATCGAGGGAATTGGGCCCGGCAACGGCATCGGGGAGTGAGCAAGCATGTGTTCGCATCAGAGGTGCAACACTTACAGTCTCTTCAATGTTTTCGGACCACTCTTTTTGCTCTTCCTGCCCCTAGGCTGCCCTCTTACCCTCCCGCTACTTTTGCATACTGAGCGTTACCAGGAGTTGATCACAATACCACTTGCTGTACAATGCCTTGATTTGCGTATCCATGAGTGCTCACATCCACGACAGATGATTTTCTGGGGGAGAAACTCAAGTGCCCAGGGCGTCCAATTATTTATACAGTTGGTTTTTTATAAGTGAAAAAAGAATCATGGCATAATTTAAGTGCGTACGCATTTACCTACTGCTGTGTGTGCGCGCATCTGTCTGTGATATTCCGTGTGCCTTAGAGCAAAAGTCTGGCTTCAGATACTCCAAGTCACGAAACCTCCCTCAGCCGAGAGGATAGGTTTCGCGATATCACTACATTCAGCGATGCATTCGCGATGTGTTCATAGAAAATGACACGTGACAGAATGTCGAACCAACCAGAGTGCTGTATCCTCACTCACTAAAATACTGTAATACTGGCTGGCCTTTTTCTATCCCGATTCTACGGCAATGCCCCGGTTACAGTGCTCGTGCATGTCTACAACGTACGCACACCTCTCAATGCACAGCTAGCTGCTGTAGAGGTGCGACGGGATAGCTCACTCGTGAAAAAAATGCGTTATCTCTGGCCCGTTAAAAGCCCTCAAAAGAGTTGGGCGCCACTAGAGATGCATATAAGTGGGTGTGGCGGTGATCGAACAGAGTGTGGAGAGAGACAAATTGGAAGACCTTAAGAAAGAAGAAAGAGTGGGGGAAACAAGGAGAGCAAAGAAAAGTGTAAGGAGAGGGACCGACCGATGAGGTGCATGCGTAACGACGTGTACGTTGTGTTACAACATACACGTTAGACGTAGCAACAAAAAGGTGCTCCGGACCGATTAGTCCTGGCCGGTCGCACTCACGTTGAAGGAGGAGAGCAACCGGGGCGATTGGAAAGTGGGCTTCACACAAATCTCGTTTTACGACCCCCAATTGAATGGATTGTGCGGGCCTCTCCTCTGTCTAGCCCCTTCTGTTTTGCTCCCAACTCTAAGTCGGCAGCCGCAATTAAGTGAAGGGATAAAGAGGTGTTACAAGGAAAAAGACACGGCATCAATTTGACACGCCTTAGCGCCGATTTATCGCCGGCTCTGGGGGGATTAATCACGGCTGTGAGAGCTTTCTTTACACCTTTGTTACGCGCATCTACATACACACAGCTGTGACGATGTGTAAATTTTACGTACGTACGTACGTACGAACGCACGCGCAGGAGTGAGTGAGTCACTGCGTAGGAAGGAAGTTTGGTGAAACAGATGCTTTAAGGAAAGTGCTGACAATGCACACCGAGTGAGGGTCTCACCTTAGAAGAAGGCTTTGCTTCCTGCCTCGTCTCTTGCAGTGCGACAGCGCTCCAAGTCAAAGCCCGGGTGGAACTCCCGGAGTCACGATCGGCTGAGGTCTTTCCGCTGACCCAAGTAGTATTTTTAGCTGATCACTGGACGATTTGGGGGAGGGGGAAAAGGCCATTCTCTTTCACTCCTCACGCTCTCATCCTCGGCATAGAACTGATCAGACGCGTGCGTGAGAGAGCGGGCGAGAGCGTGCGAACGGACTGACGCGGCGCGAATCGCCGTTTGTGACGACGGCACGTTCCATGCCCCTCTCAAAATGCCTACTTACGTGCTAGCGTGCGCTCCGGCGTGTGGATGAATGCAGGTAAGAGGGGCCTGCCGCGGCCGCCCCCGGCGGCTGCGTAATCTCCAGCATGAGGGGGTTGCAGCGGCATGAGATGAGTGCCTTATGAATGGCAAGTCCAGATCAGGACAAGAAACCTTTCAAAAGCGACTCACACATACACCCCTGCGTGGAAGAAAGTAAGACTTAGACAAAGCGTGGTTAATTCCCCGGATTAGTCGATAAATGTACAGGCTTTGCTATCCACTGACTGTACTGGCACTTGAACGATTTCGCTACCACATGAAATAACTCTTACACTCTTCTTCTCCTCCTCTCTAGCCCACAAACACACACGTCGTAGAGTAGCTCATGTGTATTCTGAACACACGCAAGCCGAAGGAAGAGAAGAATTCAATGCGATCCAAGAGTGGCGTTGCTGTACACATTCGCGTAGGTCAGCTCTGCTGACGACAGCTTTGCGGTTGCGGTTTGGCACGTGCAGGTGAGGGGGAAGGAGGGACAGAATGAGAAGAATGGAATAGCACTCCAGACTTTATGAGCTCGTAATTGACAAACAAGACAAATTTACTGCTGGAACAGTTCCTTTGAGCTTAAGTTTTAGCTCGTTTCACTGCGCACACCGCGGTTAACCGAAGATTTCGACCGGCACAGTAACGATATGTACTACATATGTCAGGTGGATCACGGCGTCACGGCGCTTGAACGCATCATGTGTACGCACTCGCTGACTGAGATGTTCTCGGCTGAAAAGCGATCTCTTCAACATTTTCTCGTTGAACATGGCAGCTCTGTGGTGAGGCATGGAGATTGCCTGCAAGAGAAAAAGTGAGCAACGAATCTGATATGCATTGTCCACCTGCTATTGAGGAAGGGCACTGAAAAAATTGTCTGTGTACTTTTAGAGCAAGAACGTACGAATAACGGGGTCCATGGACTGCTCTCTATTGATAAAGATGAGAGTAATTTATATTATGGATGTACTTGCCGTCACGTTCAACATTTCAAGTGGATTTACTGTGCAGAGACTGTACTATGCAAATTAAGCGCCGTAAGTAGAATACGTGTACAGTGGGGTCGTCGTCATTTCTTCTCGGTTTCTTGTCTCTTCTAAGACCTTCAAATCTTAAGCTCCACAGTTCACGTGTAGGCAAACTCCAGGACAAAGAAACCAATAGTTGTACGACAGAATAATGCAGCACTTCTAACTGACATGGTGAAGGCTCTAATGAAATCGGCAAGCGATAGAATGCTTCAAGCAGGGTTCCATTTTGCTTCCACATGAAATATTTTCCTCTATTGACTCTGCATTCTCCTGGGCATAAAAAAATGCCACCGTACAAACCTGCAGGCTCTCCACACTAGTCAAAGTGTGCGCTTTTTGTCCATACGATGAGCCATCAACTCTTTCCGTTAACAGCGACTTTCTGACTAGTTCTTGCTGCCTACAATATACGTGAATGGACAATATCGTAAGCAGGCATACGTAAGTCATTATTGACTACACGTTTGATTATGCAGCGAAATCTCAACAGGTCTGAATAATGTAGTCTTCGCCGATATTTTTTATCCCCTCTCCTCATCCCGCCATATATCCGCCATCCTAACGTTGTTCATCGATCTTGATCAGGCAGAGGCTTTCTTGATTAATAGCTTGTCTTCGCCGTGCAGCGGTACAAGAGGCAGCCATCACTTACCTCCATAGGAGAACAGGCCAGGTTTGCCATTTTCTCTCAGAATTTCTGCTCTCAGCGAAATTCAAATGAGACGCACATTTATTTATCTGGCAGACTCCCGCGGATTGCATGTGGACCTCGCCAGATATCGGTCAATATTGCACGCAGGTACAGTGCAGGCATGTGCATAAATATAGCATGGTGCCTCACTATGCACAGCTCTCCAGCAGAGAGAAGAACTATTCTGGGGTCAGCTGCTTACTTCATGGAGCTATAAATGTGTAAATTGCCAATCGATCGATCACATCAAATGTTGCATACGCCGGCCAGACAACACAGGGAGATGATCGAGTGTCCGTTTTCATGGGAAGAACTGGCCTCAGTGAACACGAGGCAAAAATCCCGCTCAGCAACCTCGTCTCTCTGCCAGGACCAGGTGACTCAGCCTTGTGTCAAAAGGACTTATTGTACCGCGTAAAATTTGTTACTCCACGTGACAATTGCCAGGTTTGGGCGCTGTCAGGGAAGTCAGATATCGCTTAATGCTTTTGCACTTAACAAGTCGGAAAGCAGACTTAGAAGTTGGTACGTACCATTCGTCCTACATTGCTCGCTTCCTTTGGCCGTAGACTCCGTCTAGCTTATGTACTGCGACCCAGTTGAAACACTTATGTTTACGCCTCGTGAATTCTTCTTTGGGATGACGTAACGCGTGTGAGCGTTCGCTAAGAAATATAAGCATTTACCTCAGATTCCTCACTTTTCATATTTTTTTTCTGTGCTGCGAACGAGCCGTTCATTTTGCTTCGCTACCGTCTTATTGCACTGAGCTTGTAAACTTAAACAAACTGTTGAGTCTCTCTCTGACCTGATCACTTTCTTCATACCTAAAAGAAATTGTGAAGCTATCAACAAAGATTTGAGGCAAAATATCAGTCAGATTTCAAGAAGCGAAGCATTTCCTTGCACGCGAAAATGAGGCACCTGAGGTAAATCGCGACAATTAATTGGGTTATTGGTCAACAAGGTCATTGACATCTGTCACAAAATTCTGGATCTCCACACATTCTGATATTATGACCATGGACCAAGTGAGTGAAGTTGTTGTGGACGTCTTGAATGAGCTCGTGCTCCTGCTGCAGGGAGATCTGGGGCTTTCTGCCTGTGTCACACAGGTTCGTCACAATAGTGCTCCTTGACCTTCTTCAAGATGTTCTTTTCACTTGATGCAGGAACCTCAACGGTCTTGGAGATGGCCTTGTAGCCTTTGAGAAATGCGAAACGTCCAGGTTGATCACGCTGGTCTTCATCACGGTGGTTGCACAGGGTGACGCTAAACATTTTCCCTTGCCTTAGTTCAGAAGATGGGTCAAAAAAATCTCGAATATTGCATATTTTTTTTAGCACTCAATTACTACTAAGTTTTATGATTGAAATTACCATAATACTTCGCATCTTTTCGCAAGGGGTGCCAATCATTTTGGACCGTAGAGTGACCGTTCCGCAATGCGACCACATTTCCACGTGACATTACCTCAATGCAGTATAGTGGTAACTGCGACAAACCCTTTATTCGACTGATCCTCAATCACCTTATCAAGTGCGCATCTCATACCTCTTATCACAGTTATTCACTGATCACTCACATCACTCACAGATTGGTAAGGTGATCCTTCTTGTACTCTTTCTCCTTCTTGCATTTCTTCCCCTTCTTGTACACCTTCTCCGTCATCCTCTTCCTCTGCTGCCGCTGCTTCCTCTAGTCTCTGCCCGTGCTATTCTGAAATCCATGAAGAAGAGTCTATGATGCGAGCTGTGATAAGAGATGCGACAACTCTTGCATTGAGGAACGGTTGCGCCATCATTTTGAACTCTTTCTCCTAACCGGTAAATTATTAGCTTGGGCATCAAAATTCTCTTGCTCCCCATACACAGAAGTACATGCATCCAGTTGATGAGTATGTGAATCATTGTTGAAGTCACTCACAAAAGGCCACTCACCTCGGGGCCGGAATGAAGCGTAGGAATCCAGATTATTGTGTGACGCGTCCATAATTTGGGGCGCAGCTGTTAAAGTCTAATTCGAGTCCATTTTGAGAAAAATCCACCTCGTCAAGCGTTCTTGTCTTGGAAGAAAGCTTAAGTGACCGCCCAGTTAGAGAAAGCAGGCAGCTATCTGACTGTTTGCCCCTATTCATTTCTCGAGAGAGCACATAGTGCATAGTTTAGGTCTCTGCACTTTTTGCCCGAGGGCGTCAGATTACACGTGGGTCCAGCTAAAGAGAAAGATAATCCGAAACCCTTGTGCAATCAAAACCATGATGATGTTTAAAAAGTTAGCGCAGAGCAGAATTATTTGTTTGCCCACTAACCCCAGTATATAATAAGTACATTCATCCCTATAGTTATAGACCTGAGTCGTCCAAGTTTGACCGAGTTTGGGCCATTGAAGGACGAAATGCTTAATGAGCCGGGGGGAAGCTAAAAAAGGAAGAGACAAAAATGTGAAAGAAGAATGTTTTTGCGAAGAAAAGGATCGGAACAGGGTGAAAGGAAGATATTTGTCTTTGTCAATTATTGTGTTGCACTTCTGACGTCAGTGACCACTGCACTGGACTGGCCCTACCTCGCTCGGTGGACCCGTTTGCTGTGCACAGCATACAGTAGGTCGAGGGTAGAAAATCTGAGGCGAGTCGTGCCCTACACATGTACTTCTCGTATTTGCACGTGACGTGTCGACACGAATTTCATACTTACGCAGTGAGAGGGACTCTGTCGTATCGCTCCCCGATGACGCGGACGAACATGTCACTTCTATACAGTACAGTGAGTGCACTCACTAGGATCGATCACGGCATCAAAGCGTCAACATCTTTAGAGCGACACACGCTAGATTGATCAGGTGAAATGTGAGAGAGGCAAGGACGGGTAAAGAACCGTCCTTTTTCCCCAGTCGCCTCTATCGTCCGCGCCATGCCTTTATTTGGTATAAAAAAATGAGAAAAAGATTGATTAGAAGTGATGAGGATGACCTATCCTCGATCGAGTCAGAGGCGCTTGAGCTCATAGATGAGGTTTAAGGTACTTACGTGTCTAGCGTTGCCACCACGTTGTGCATGTACACAAACAGGACGTGCAGTGCACAATGTACCCCTGATTTGAAGACACACAGCTCCTTGGCAAGAAACTCCGCAACTCCTTCGACTGCCTCCATAAATCATCACATGTCGCCAAGTGAGAAAGACAAAAAAGTTTTCGGCCTCCAGCAGCCTCGGCGAGTCGGATTCTAGCTCGGATCACATCAAAATGTAGCAGCCAAAGACAGATAGCTTCGAAATTCTCACAGACAGATTGCAGCTACGACTCCGACTACCACCAGTACGAGGGAGGAGGGAGCAGGAGTGTAGGGTGAAAGCTTTTAGCAAGTGTGTGACGATGTTTTTGTGCCTTTGTGGCAGGAAGCTAAGAAGGGATTCACCAACTCTAGTCCCGTCAGTTCGACAAATGTAGCTCCAAACCACCTTTTATAGAGCTCGCAATATCCCAAACATTTGAGGCTGTAAAAGCAAAGAATGCGCTGCTCTCACTCCTCTTTGGAGTTAACTGTACTCGGAGATCTGCAGTCCGAAGATCCGCCAAGTGGCTGCTGTGGGGTGCAATGAGAAAAAAGTGCTCGCCAAACGAATAGGATGTGTACAGTACACAAGGCCTAATTTTAGGGCATTGCCAGCGTCGAAAAACTCCATGGCCTCTTCTTGATGGATCGTTTCACATTTTCCTCCTCAAAAATTCATCCCCTTGATGTTTTCCGCCCTCGCGCTCTGGTGCATACGTAAGAGAAGAGACTTTAGGTATGTAGTCGAGGCAAGGTCTCGAGGCATCTCATCAAAGGGCAAAGAGGGCCTCTGTGTGTGGGGGGAGGGGGGTGTCCGATAGGCATGAGATGCGATTATGCATATTGGTATGCCCACATTGCCCTGATGAGAGCAGGTCGAAAACTGTGGTAGCCTGTTTATGCCTCACTGCATTGCTGACGTTGACTGGGTAAAACAAAAAGTTGCATGTCAGCGACTCCCTGAGCAGTCGGTGATAGAAATTGATAGACTCAGCCAGGGTTTGTTGTTGAAATTCTAAAGCCTAGTGTAGGCTTGCCAAGGAAGAGTGAGGTAGAGGGTAAGAGAATGTCACGCTTAAGCTCTGTTTACCCCATGATCAAGTACGCACACACAAAGAGCAAGGACAATAATACATACTGGCATAAGATTTCTTGGCACGAAGCAAGTCGACTTTGGCTGTGTACTGCCTGTGCATGGATCATAATTAAAGGACGATGCTGAGGAAGATCAGACACAACCCCCTTCTTCCATACGCACGTTGAGGGGCGTTACAGCTCACGTTTTAGTAATGTCAGTACGAGGAAGGGAAATTATGGTGAAGAGCTTTACGAATGAAGGCCACTCGAGGTTTTTCAAGCTCTTCTCGTGCCCCTCCCGCAGAGCAGCAGGATAGGGAAATAGGCTTTATTTGTTCGTTAGCTATCGTTGAACCTGTGTTACTTATGTTTGGGGCAGGGAACAGACACATGGTTTCGTTCGTATGCGTCACCCAAGTACGTGTGTGCAGCATTCATGCACTTGAGCCGCGCCAATAAAAGAGTTGCCTTTTTGTCTCTGCGTAATCATGAACAGACACACAAGCTCGTAATTACCAGATGTGGTTTAGCCTTTGGCGACATTGCAATTTTACGCTCGTTAACCCTAATGCGTACTATTACACTTTGTTATTTGGTGTCAAGCATTGGTAATGGCACACTACGAAACGTGCTGAAAGGCAATAGTCACAAAAGCCGTGAATGCACCAGAAACCCCGGCCTTCGCCTGCAGGAAGCGCTAAAGATTATGCTTATCGAGATATAAAATTTCGTGAATGGGGCACAACTGTACTGAAGCTTCACTACTACACTGTCTGCAACATAGTACGGCGGTGCACAGTGGAGCAGTAGACGACGAGTGCAGGACTTCTTTTTTTTGGTTCGCTCTGGTCGTGGCGCGCTGCCCACTGCACTGTCCCACCCCACGTAACAACTGAAATCGCCGCTTTTATGCACGAACAGTTCTGCCACTTGTGTTCCCTAATCTGCGTGTACGTGACTAGCATTGACCTCGATTCATACGGCTTCGGCTGTGTGCAATATTCAAGAGCTTCTCCTTTCGGCGATGTGCGCATTAATCTTGGGAAATTTGTAGGCTTCTTCCTGCCGTCGAGGTGATGGCCAAACCCAATCTTTCTCTCTCTTCTTTTAACTCACTGCAATCATTCACTGATTGCTTATTCTTGCGTGTGCAGGCTGCAGACATAGGGAGTATAAATATGGCGACTTGAGAACCGTAAATACAAGCCGCAGCAGGGACGACGTGGAGAAAAGAGAGAGTAAAATGTGACCTAGCAATGCTACTACTCATTTTCCGCTCATACCGGCCCACTCTTAGATGGTGGGTAGATTTTGGCTTCAGCTCCGTAAATGGGTCTTTCGTGCTTAATAGTCTGCTAGAGGGTATGCCACGAAAATAGCCTTGCATTTTTGGGGCTGTTAAGTATATTTATTCAGAGATGGGGGTTGGAGAAGGTCGTTGTTCTTTTCGCAATGCCCACTTTTTTTTTCACAAACCCACGCAATTGCGCATTTCTGGGGAAGATAGGCAAACAATGGGGAGGTACACATGGGAGGCAATTTTGGTGGCAAAGAATGGCAAATAAATGCTTGCCTCGCTAACTACGTACGTCGTACGTATGTACACCAGCACAAATTCTCCGATTATTTGGTGCAGCGCGCCTGCATAATGGATGTGCAAAATACGCAAGAGCAAAGAAAAATAGGGATGCATCCTTTTTTGTCTAGGTACATTTTAATAAACGATCGCTGCAACGCCTTCTTTCAACAGCTTTGAGCCTGCTCTTCCCCGTCAAATGGGTCAATAATTGCAAAGTGCCTTGGTCTCATCCAGCCCGCCCAGTCCACTGACCCTCCAATAAAAACTTACAGCTTTTATGGCGAATGTTGATAATCTCTCTCTCTCCCAAGACTTGTCGATATCGTAAAATCGTTGTCCGTTCGCCAGTCCGTCTTCCCAATTTGGGATTATATCATCTTTTTTTCCCAGACAATGTTTTCCCTGTCCTTGGGAAGGAATGAAACGATGCTCCACTTCCATATATGTGCAAAGGCACCTTCAACGCTGAGCATTCCGATCCTTCAGCGCGGACGTTGAGACTGAGAGCGGCATTCAGCAGTCCAACCTGAGCTTTGTGGATAATCTCTCACTTATTTACTGGCGCGTTTTCCTCCAGAAGATAAAACAATCTCAGTGTTCAACAGATGAGCGTTCGTTAATTACTCCCATCACGTGCCATGAATGCGTAAATTTTTATATCACAGAATTTCGAGGTATTTAGACAATGCTGCATCAACGATTGGGCACACATTCCTAAGATGGACATTCCCAACGCAAAAAAAATCGCGCACTGGGCGCCCATCTTCTGGACTATCTGTTTCTGGCCGTGCTAAGATCACCTGCAGATTATGTTTTACTAACTGCAAATGAGAAAGACCAACTGAAATGTTTCAGAAACAAAGATCAAACTGACTAATGAGGAGACACGTAATAGCTGTAGGAGCAGCTGCTCAAGAATTTGGCACATGAATTTGGTACATGCTACAAGATGATAATGACGAAGTCCCTTTGTTCTTCCACCGAAATTGATTCATCGCTGCTCATAACGGGAACACGAAAACACAGTAACAAGGAGGCTCTGATGGCGCTAGGGCACGAATCTGTCATCTTTACCTGTGCATGCTAAATTTAGAGCGATGAGCCTCCATTAAATGCCTCGGTACAACAACAATTATGGTCCGAGCTATAGCGCTCGGCAACCTTATTTTTTTTCTGCCGCCCAACCTGACGATGATGATTGTTACCTGAGTTTGACGACCTTAAGCCGATTTAGCATCGCTCCTCCTTGCAGTACAGGTGCCCGCAGCACGCCCGATTGGTACCTAAAGTATACTGCAATCATGCTTCCCTTGGGCCATACCTGGGCTGAATAGCGCAATCGAGGCATTTCAATGTTTTTTTTTTTTTTAGCAAAGGCTCTCTCTGTGCGTGTCTGTCTGTCTGTCTGCCTCTATTTCTGTCCCTCAAAAATCCAAGGTACTCATTACTGCATCTGAGCTGACTGACCCATCCGCCCGATGCATCATTCTTCATTTAAAAGGACTCGTTGTGCTCACAGCAGAAAGACAAAAAGTGAGGCAGGTGGGTTCACCAAAAAAAGTGAAAAGGTCTCTCTTTGTCTGCACATTCTGCCAGGAATTTGAAATATTCCTTTATGTCTTCTGGTATCTTGGCTCTGTTCTCAACGCTGCTGTTAACCTCAAATCTAACAAGATGTGACCCGAGAGAAGTGGAAGCACCGCACAATCATGTTCGTCCGCAACCCACATTACAAGCAGCAACAAAAGAGGCTGATGTCGTCGGTAGCGATGCCTCCATCACCACCACCAGCAGCGAGACCCCGGTGTGCGCGTGTTTTTTCCTGGGCTTCCCTCTCGTCATACCGTCATCATCATCTGTCAAAGCCAACCCTTCCTTGTTAGCTGCTCGATCGATCGAGATTCTGAATTTTTTGCCTCCTCATTATAGCCTCCGACACCCAAAACAGCCAAGGCAGAGCTGCTGCAGCCTCCGTCGAGATCTCTCATTATTGAGTTGTTGTTGGTTGGCGTTCTTGGGAACAAAAACCTCACGCAATGTGACAGAGCAACAGGAGGGACAAGAACTCTTTTTTTGCGCCATTTTGGAACCAAGTTCATCAGATTTGTTCCCTCGTGCAGGCATGTGGGGTGCGAGCTAATTGGTGGTCCAACCACAGTAAAGGAGGAATGGCATCTGTTGTTGGGCAAAAAAACAGTAGGATCAAATCATTTGAGCCTTTCTGCACGAGGAGCAAGCAAAAATAAGTCAGATTTTAGCTCAATTAAGCGTGTGATTTAACTCTTTCATTAACCATTCCTACGCAAGGAATGCGTTTTGCTCACCTGCGTACGCATCCTCGCCTGAGGCATCGCTATTAGGACGTTTTTGTCTCTTTCTCACCTTGCAAAAGGGGTACGATCGCATGCAATTAAGAAATTGGCCTGGGGGACCAATAAAAACACAAGGTCAGCGCCTCATATTGGCTAATTGCTCGTACCTTTTGGGTTCGTCATATTGTACCGAGCAGGTAGGTAGGTAGGTAGGTTGGAACGTAGGTAGAGCGGCTACACCTATGCCCGGTGCGTACGTAGCGCCCGACGTCTTCATACTGAGCCATGACTAATTCGAGCTTGGTGAGGGTCTGCTAAAGGGTCGAACCCAGCGAAAAGGAGAGTCTAGCGACTCCTGTCAATGCTTTTGCAAACATGTACGTGCGCGCACCCACGCGCGTACACACACACAGGCAAACACACACGTGCTCTTTGTTGTTCTTCGTCGCTTTGTCCCTGCGTGGAGAAAAAAAAATGTGGTCAAACCAGAAATGGCCTTCTCAACTGACTTTTTCCCTCGTCGTCGTCGTCCAATTTGGTCCTCCCCTGGCAGAAGAAATGAGCCGTGAGAACGGGATTAGATTTCGAGGCCGACTTTGTTTTCCCATTTGGATCATCTAAGACTAGCAGATAGGCAATAAAGGAAGGGAAACTTATTTCCTAGCTGAAAGAAATTGAAGGCGATTGCAACCCCAGATAACGCTATAGTATACTGGAGAATAAACTTTACTGTTTCAGGTATGCGATTACAGTTACAATATGCGACTGTTGCGCGTTTTAACAGCACAAATGTCAATAATGTTAGACGAATCATGCCAAATTTTCATGTATATAAGTTCTGCTATCTACATACGTGCGGACGGATATGCTGTGTGTAGGTACGGATGCTCATCAAAGACATAGCTGTAGTACGCATAGCTAGATATGTCAATTTTCTCGTGATGCATGACTGTATGCAAAGTCATCTCAGGGGATTGAGAGTCCATGATGATTACGAATGAACTTTTCTCTACCAGAGCAGTTTTTTTTCATGGTGATGTCCACTTGATGGCTCTTTGCAAAATCGTCAGTCGAGGCGCTCAATCTCTCGAATTTGCTCTCCCAAGGTTTGCAATTAAGCGGCGTCGGTCAAGATGTCAAGCCATTCAAATCCATCATCCTTCAGCGAAGTTGCTCCATCGATAAAGTTGAGAGAACGAATAATTGGCAGATGGTGGCTGGTCAAAGAAGGTGATTAAAGTGAATTTATTCATCTATTTTGCATCCCTGGAGCTTGGCAAACTCTTGCACCATGTGTGTCCCAGTCGCTATCTACTCTGCTCAATCGACTGTGCTGTCCAACTTGGGAGAAATGCGTCTCAGTGCGCGTAACAAGTTGAATGACGTTTGGTGCAATTAGTTGATGCAGATCAATTGAACTGGCAACTTTGCTTGAATGATTAGCTTGATTCTCTTGACGGAGGTCAGCCTCAGTCCAGGTCCGCTTCCTATCCCAAGTGCCCTCCAGTCGACTGAGAAGGACATTTTTTGCTCTTTCAGAAAGAATTCGAGGGATTTTTGTCAACCTATCACAGCTTGGCTCTACTAAAGCTGGGCCTGAAAGAGATAGAACGATGCAGTGGCGAGGTCACGAGGCTGTTTTTACTCCTCTGCCTTCTTCATCATTCCATGGCTTTCTATGACTAGGACAGAACCTTGAGGTACGAGACAGTTTCTTCAGCCTTAGTCGTAAGGAACAGAAAGAATCGTCTCCAAGAGTGCGGAAACTGAGGAACTTATCCGTTGTAGTAAAGCACGCAGCGACACGTCCAAGCCGTCAGTGCTTCCGGCATCTGCCTGCACATTCAGCTACGCAGATTTTGGCGCTATTCCTCGGATAGTGGGTGGACACGATCTAGTAAAAAAAGAAGGAGGCAACAACAGGTTTGACATGACGCGCATGAGTGGGGGCGTTGTCAGAGTCCACGGGGACTTCCCGGCGAAGTCAATTATCAAGCAGTTGGCGTGGGAATCATGGAAAGAGGAAGAGGCAGCAAATACTCTCAGTGAAGAGATACTGATGATGTCTAATGCATATCACTCATTCGACCACAATATCAAGGACCGCTGGATCCGCACTGATCCACAGCCAACGGTCGGGCCCGTTTGCGCATCCATGCACGTGCATAAATCATGCATTCATGCAAGATGCACCAGTCGTTTCGACCAGCAGTGTGCTGCTGCAGTCTTGGTGATGGACGCCGCTGTTAAGAGTCAGACAGTGAGGATATCATTTTGACTCGGCCAGAATTTGAGCATTATCATCGACTCGAGGTGGAAAAGTGTCTATGATGAACCAGCACAAACGGAAGGGACTGGCCTGGCCGGGGCAAAGATCATTACTCTTTGCCCAGCAAGACCTTTAAATCCTGGTAGAGGTGGAGAATAATAGATCGAGTCAACCAAACCCATGATTTGGGAAGAAATACACATGACAGAAGTGATGGCATCAAATGTTCCCCAGCTAACTGCTCTCGCTGAATGCTTTGTAGTGCGCACTGCCCGTACCTACCTACATACTTACAGACTCAGTGTCTTGCACGACAGAGACGATATTTCTCACTAGTACGTCCCATGTTTACACCCAGTTTACACCCGAGCGCGGGGACGTTAATTGCACCTCTGCTACTATTATGTAGTATAAATACGACACTCATCTGGCGGTGCCATAGCAGGTTACATGGGCGTTGACCGTCGCTGCCATCGATTCCTTGTTCCCAATCTCCCACTGCTGTTGAGGGAGTTGCAAAATCATGCACCGCTCATTTCTGTTGATAACATCTGTCCGTCGCGCACGCACTTACACGCGCAGAGAGCTTGAGAGGACAGGTAAGAGAAGTAATTAGTATTTTCTTTGTGCAATTGGGTCGTGAGCGTGCGTGCCTGTGTTTCACGCGCCTTCGTGCATCTTAACACGGAAGAAGAAAGATATAAAGCTAATGCTGCACAATGATGTGTGCGTACGTAGTAGAAAGAAAACGTGACTACCACAACTCGTGACATGAGGTCCCTTTTGACTTTTTACAATGGCCGAGCAGATTATGACGAGTTTATGAAGTGGTCAAAGTTGTTTCCCCTCGAGGATGCACTTGCAGAGAACGTGACCCGCTTACATACGACCATGTACCGACGCTGCCCGTATAGTACAGGATGGGCAGTGCGCGTACGCGCGTAACTTCGGACCTATGTACTAGGTACGTTCACTTGGTGCGGAACAGGACCAGCAGGCGGTGCGTGTGCCAATGCCCTGCATTGTGCATTCATACCAAACACTTCTGCGTAATGCATTCATGCTATGTTTTTTTTCTCAAAATGAAGAATTCCTTGGCTCACCTTGGACTTTTGTGTTTTCCACGACTTCCTGAGTATGAAAAATTCCTGTGGAACTGCGTGAGCTCACACGAAAATTGACTGAATGGGCAGGAGCAACAAGCACCGTCCTCTTCGTACGTAATCGTTGAAGCCTCGTTTTGCTATCGGATGTGTGCCTTTGCCTACCAATGTAGTTCCACAGTGTCGCATCATAAATAAAGCTGCTGTGAGTATGTAGTTTGCTCTTAAAACGCACCCCTCTTCGTCGACTGTTTGCGTCTCGGGCAAATTCTACGATACCTCAGGCATGAAAGTAAATTGTCTAAGCCCTCCCTTAGACGCTTGACCTCCGTCGACACAAATGGACCAAGACTTGGGCGAAAAAGCTTCGGGCTTGAGCCTCAGGTGCGTAAGCAAATTTCTAGAACATAATTATAAAATTAGTACCTCACCTGTCCGAAAGGTACTTTCTGGAGCGTTTTGTCCGGACTTCCGATGCTGCAAGAAGTTCGTCCGTTTAAACGTTTCTTATCTTTTTTTTAAGAATTGCTGCAGCATGTGCATGGTACTGCTGCTGGATCAATCAATCAGCTGCCGCTGAGAAACGATCGGAACTGCTTTAAGTTTTTTTAAGAGGGAGGACAGAGGGGGGGCATGGCGGAGGCCTGGTGGGAAGCGTGATGGACGCTGACGGCAGACGAAATTGGGCTGCCGGGCGAGGTGAGGCTAGCGCTAATAATGGTATGCAGATGCGACATGCTGTGTTTGAATAAGAAGTTGGAACTTAAGACAGAGAACTACGTACGCAGGGCATTGGTACGTACGTATCTACAGTGCGTAGCACGTAACGTATGTACCGCACGATATAGTATAGTACGAAGGATGCACCGTTTTCAGCAATGACTACAAATAAGCCCTCCTTTTTGTTCTGACGGGTGTATTATTAATGCAGCAACTACAGTGTAGGCGTGTACAGCAGAGTAGGTGAGGTCACGACAGGACGATGCAATCGAACTCATCGATTGGAACAAGACGATATGTGGCAGACCTGAAGTGACGCCCGGGATTCCCCCTTCAAAGCAATCCTCAAAAAGAGAATCTGTGGTACGAAAAAGGGGAAAAACAGTGAGTTTTTCATCAGTGTGAGGAAGAAATCCCGGGACGACGGCTCCCAAACCCTGACCGGCTTCTACATGTCATTTTCCATCACCGTAGGAGGAAACGCTGAAAGGCATCTCTGAATTAGGCTTCAGTGCTTAAGGACTTGGAACCGTTTCCCTCTATTGCCCAGAACTAACTGAAATGGCACTGTTGTTGAGTGGATCAGGTCTTTGTGCACGCACATTAGTCGTTGTCTGCACCCTTTTGTTCTTGTTTTTTTTCCTCCCAAAAGATCAAGCGAGCGTATGTATATACGTACATATGAGCTTTGTGAGATGTTGGACGACCAATGCCGAATGATCGATCTAAACGTCATTTCGACCATACCAAATATAAGACTCAAATGAACATGAAGGAATACGGGATCACTTATGGAGGAGACTCTCAAGAACCTCCTACCCTCCCTTTTTTATCTGATCATCAGCATGAAGTAGATTTCTTTCTTTCACCGCGGATAAGAATGATGCAAATACCCAGGGCATCCCTTTGAAATTTACGGCCTCACCTCCTCGTCAAAGAAAAAGCTATGTCGTGTATAAAGAAAGTAGAGAAAATATTGGCGAAGTCTGTGGCAGGCTCTTTAAGCTTTCTCATTCTTGGAAGCGATATCTTATCAACGACACTGTTGTTGCACACGCTTTACCTCGATTTTCGGAATCGATTTTCGGGCAGCGGCCTCGGTCTTTTCCTGATTCTCGAGCCTTTTATATAAGGTTTTTCGGTCACACAAGGTCAGCAGTGATTAAAACACTGCTGGAAATTGATGCCAGCGGGAAGTCCTCGGCACCGACGACGTAACCCACCAGCGAGCACAATTATCTCCTGTTCAAAGGGCAGACAGAGTACGTATATTTGTTCTTTTCCGACAAATGTTATCATATCCCCACGTGCGTGTCCCTATCATGGTGGGTTTAGGGAGCATGGCAGGTACAGCAGGGGGGCACCGTAGTACTCAAGTACTCTCAGATGTGGGTAGTTTATAGCAACGTTTACCGATGTACGTGAGAGTCCGAGACGATGAAAGAAATCGTCTTTACAGTTAATGGCCTCGTTGCACCGTTGAAGCTTAAAAAAAAGGCTTGAACTATGAATGGCAACACTTACAGTCGTGCAATGTGAACCGAAAATACCACTGCAGTTCACTATTTAACGTGGGGCCCCCCTCGAGTGTTATTGTATGTACCCACATGCGTAATTCTAAGTGGGAGGGAAATGGTCAGAGACCGAGTGTGTTTGAATAAGGATGACCTGATGTGCTGCACCAGATTTGGGACGCCCGCGTGCGTCTTATATCTTCACAGTTGTCATAACCAGTTGGAATTTTTTTTATTGAAACGCCGGGGTAAACGGCGCCAGGCAAGCAATTAGGCGCGGGCATCAAAGGCTATGAGGGGCCCGGCGTAAAAGGAATGCAGTAGTGCGCGAGGCCATGATAGCCGCCGAGTGAGGAATGAGGATATCTAAAAGGGCAACGAGAGCGGCTAGAATGGCTGTGCTAAATCACGCGAGCTAATTGGCTTCATTCTTATTATAAAGGCAAGTTCTGGGACAACTTGTGCCAACCATCTGGAATAAGGAGGACTTGGCGAGACACATCTGTGCCAACCCCATGCGCGACCACCGATGCCTCTGAGTTCGAGGCACTTTTCAAGCCTCCCGGCCAGACTCTAAATTATGCCCTGATGTCCATAGTCTCGAAGTTGATGACTTTTTCTGTGAGAGCCCAGTGGTCATGCAAGAATGTATGTTTCTCCTTCTTGAAGTGTCCTTGCCCGTCACTCCTACTGCCACATGAGCAATTTGTACTGACGCGCGTAATCTGTTAGGGGAGAGACGCTTGAATGCACATTTCCTGGGGGTGAAAATTATGCATGACTCCCAGTGCGCGTGCTGTCTTGAGAAAGAGGCGCCCGTCATGCATGTTTAATTAGAGGTGGAACACGCGCGCCACCGCTGTACTAATACATGCGTGTGTGAGAAAATTAATCTTTGCCCGATGACAAAATGCTGTCCGACATCGCTTCCAAATCTCCTCCGCCTCCCTCGACCTGACCAGAATACACGGGGCGCTAGAAGCACGAATGAGTTATTTTTCATCCCACCTCGGTCTTCTCACGTGTAACACATCATGTACGTATGTCCATGAAGAGTACAGTACAAGCGCACGCAAGTCCTAACACATAGTTGTTTAGGTGCTTGGCATAACCCCCACAGCTATGTACTCACTCATGGCTACGTGGTGACAAGATGGCTTGACTGAGGAAGCTTCAACTTTCTTCGTCGAAATTGCACTCAAAAGTGGATTGCAGTACGAGTACGTTCAGTCTTATTACACTAAGAACATAACTAGAGCATATTTTATACGGTAAGAGCGTAGCTACTGCATTAAGGAGACTATCTCCAGTGAAGCAGAATAAGAAACTTCAGTCAGGCTCTTTGCCTTCTTGGCGGAGAAGAGTCCCAGCAGACAAGCCCAGCAGCAAATATGTGAGCATTAATATTGGCAAGCGTTTTCAAAGTAAATTAACAGTTGCTTAGGCAATTTGCGGCTCATGATGTGGACAGGAATTTCGTATGCAAATAGCGCGTCAATCAGTGGACCGGAGAAAAGTTTGCATATAGCCCAACTCATGCCTATTATTGAAGTTCCTGTTCGGGGTCTCCCCCTGACAGATTCAAAGGCCAGACATCACACAAGAACCCTCCCCAAAAACTGTCACGTGGTCGCCAGTCATATCCTGGAATATCTTGGCAGGAGAATGACAGTCAGAGGGAGGAATCCTTCATCAGACAGCTTCATTATATTTTTCACGATCTCAAGGACAGCCAAGATCTGATTGCTTGCGTGCCCCACCTGTGCTAAATTGTTTATTCATGAGGTTTGGGCGGACAATGAAAACTGCTTCATTTTGGCAGCCTAAATCCGCCTGGAAAGACAGTAAGGTGGAAACTTCCGTTTATAAAAAAGGGTTCTAAGAGTATGTTACGTGCTTGCGTAGGATCTGCGCCTACAGTGACACAGTGGACTGAGGACTTCGCTGCAAAGGAAAACCGGCCTCTAATGGTAAATCGAAAAGAGAAATTACGATTTTGAAGGGCGATCATTCGTGCGATTTTTACTGGTCACTCCTCTAATTAATTCTTGGCACCCTCCACCTAGAGTTTCAGGCGCTGAGAAGAACACGGCCAGAAGTTGTTAAGGGAAAGTTTTTTTTTCTTCCGACCACGCCTGCATCTGCAATAGCGCCGAAACCGAGTATTCGGTTGATGCGGAACGGTAATAACAAGTACTCGGCTCACAAATGTGATTGCTCGACTGTGCCCGGCTCCGTAGCTGCCCAGAGCACGCACGAGTGCATCATTTAGGACGATGGCAACGTAAATGCGTCATCTCCGTTTAGCTTTGAACTACGGCGACGGCGCATGCATGCATGCATGGAGCTCGGGGCTGTAGGAAATGAAAGATTGTATCGGGAAACACCTCGTAGTAAGGTGAAAATCCGTCCCATCTCCCGTGGTACTTAGTCGGGATGGATGGAGAAAGGACTTCCCCGGATTCGCTTTAAGTCTATCTCGAAATGATTTTCATCTTCTGCCCACGTATTACCAAAGACGCTGAGATACCGAGTGCAATTACAGTGTACTCGTCTGCTGGTCAACTTGGCCGACTTCTTGGCCAAGACTCTGGCAACTTCACGAGAAGCATGTGTGAGTGTTACCCATACGTACGTACGTTCAGCAGACACTTATACACTCCACTGGAAGTATTGAATCGCTCACGCCAAATATCGGCTGTGAAAAATGGGCACCTAGATTCAAAAGTCACGCGTCACGCCGTTTGATTACCCCTACTCTTCCCCCCCCCCCCTCCTCTCAGACTGAGGCCACACAACAAGGCGAGGCCACATAAGCCGAGTTCTGGCTCAGAACAATATCAGCAGTACTCGAAAGGTTACGCCGGAAAAAGAGTTCGGTGGAATTCCAACAAAAACTACTGGTAAAACTCGGCTAATAAGTGCTTATTCGGCCCTCCTCCTCGACGTCTTGGGTAGAATTTTTCATGCCTAACACAAAGACGCTTCAAGCGGACTCTCCCAGAGCATTTTTTCCCCCAAGTTTCCCACGTAGTGGGAAGTTCAGTGCTGTGTTGTGCTCATGCGCACCTGCCCATAATTTTTGCTGTTTCTCTTTTTCTCCTCTTTGGGCACCCCAAAGTTCTGGACGAAGCTAAGAGCGGCACATTCAATTAAACTACCGCTGCTGCTCTTTGCTCCTGGCCGGGGGTGTCGACTGTCTGCATGCAATTTTATGTACTGTACGTACGTCGTCTGCACTTGTTTTCAAAATACGAAGCTCTTTTTTCACACACACATTTGAAAGCACGCAGAAATTCTTTACCCCTTTCTTTCCACTCTCCAGTAGGTACACCTTGCATGGAGAAAAGGGGGAAGAGCAATTACCTCCACTTGTGTTTTGCATTTTATGACTACCACAGTTCTAGTCTATATTCTTTGTTGGACTGCGCGTTGTAACAGCAGCCAAAGCCTTGGCAACAGGATGGAAGAAAAGAAACATTTATCTTATGGTAGACGAGCAGTTCCTGCAAATTTTACGAGTCTTCTTTTTTGGGAAATTTAATCAAACCTGGTTCGCCGTGGCATGAGTGGTTTTCTGCCCATGCCTCACGTCTGGGAACTGATTCCGCGTTGCCTGGAGGACGTACGGACACTCACACAAACACACACTCACACACACACACACACACACATGTGGAACATGAATGAGTCTCATCTTGAAGTAATGGAGCACAGACTGTTCATTGTGGGAGCTTCTTTCAATTAAAGCCTGCGATATGCATAAGAAAGACGGTTGTTCCTATTTTAAAGCAGTCTTTCATGGCACTGACTTCCTTATTGTTGTTTGTTACAGTTCCCCATCTCTTTTGTCAGCTCTCACGCCAACACCACGACGCATACAATAGAAGTCTCTTTCTTGCCTTTGAACAAATTGTGTGTAAAAGCCGGGAGCTCCGATCTGATAAGCGTTTCATATTTAATGAGAGACGAGACAAAAGCAGCGAGAGAGGAAAGGAAATGAGAACAAGAATAGCCTGTTGCTTTCGGGGCTGCTCTGGGGGTAGATTCATGCTAGGCGCAAAAAAAACATCTCTCTAGCAGTTTCTTCTGGGAGGATGGCAGTTTCTTCATTCTTGATGATGACTAGAAATTGTGGCTACTGATAGTGTGACCTACTCTGTACCCTCATACTATGCTACGGACTACTACTGCTGCTTACAGGAGAGAGAAATTAGCCCTGCGGCCACGAAGCCCGCATAAATTGAGGGTTTTTTTTTATCAGCGCAGAAAAGAGTCACATTTTAGACAACAGAGCCATAGCAGTGGTAGAGACATTCACATAAAAAAGAGGCACCGTTGTTGCCACTTGAGAGTGACTTAAGTGGAAGCTGCCGCTCCTGCTGCTATGTACCCCAATCCTGGTGGAGTAGGTATGGCCTGTATTGTGAGTACCTCTACATACGCATACGTGCAGTATGTGGACATAGAAGCAGTTCTGTGTTTAAAGAGCACTTGACTGAATGCGAGAGCGACGACAGGAGTGAGCATATTGAGAGTGGTGCACGAGAGAAGTTGCCAGAACATAAGCATTGTTAGAGATTCGTACGAACTGTTAAACTCTTGTAAACTGAGAAAGACGTAGAGTTCGTCTCTTCTTCTTCTGCCTGCTCTTGGAGTTGAAACACATGCCTAATGCTGATCAATCAGGATTGCATTCTTGACGACTCCGCAGAGGTGTGCTCGAAAACAGCGGACTAATTTTGATGGATGTTGTCAAGAGAGACACCACCGAGCGCATGGGGAATGCACTTCCCAACGTGGAGGCGTCGGACTGTGCGTACAGTGCCGCATAGTACTATGTGTACACGGAGATTAGAGCCTTTTTCTTCTCGCTCGACCGGGAATAACGGGGGTCCTTTACTTTTGACTTTTCTCCAGCTGGGTACTTCATTTAGATCAACGAAAGTGATTCTTTTCAGCCATGTCCTTATCGCGATAGTTTATGACTTCTCTCTCCTCTTTTCCTCGCGCCTTTCGAGTCCTGAACAGGCTCTGACTGGGGCCCACCAACCTACCGCACTTGTACACGGACTACAGAAGTGCCTTCGCCACTGTATGCGATGACTATGGAAGGAAATTTAACTTTCGACGCATTCCAGCGCACGCCGAACAGAAGCCAAGCAATGTAGAATCGGGTACAATTTGGCCATGGAGCAAAAGAGTTAATTTTCGATTATGATACTTGGTTCGGATCATACTGTGTGAGTCGCAGTCGCCTCCTGATTCGTTTCATCTCGAAGACCGCATGCTGAGCTGTCGAAGCCTCCAATCTTCCTCCTCTTTCCTTTCTATGCTGTTCACTCTCTTTATGTCTTACGTCAGACACTTTTGAATTAGCTGTCTTTTATTAAAATCAAGAATAAAAATAAGCACTTACGTGCATCCAGTCGTGCAGGGGGGGCAAAGACTAGGCTCTATTCGAAAAGGTTGGGTAATGTGAGCTTTATTGCTTGCGGTTTCAGTGAGTTCTGGAAGAATCTGGATATGAACCAAGGTCTGCATAGTAGCTGCGTATCTATCTATGAGTGCGTGACACACAAACATTGTAATCTGAGTAAATGTGCTTGTTTGGCTCATTGCACGACTACGTCCCGTACGTACTTGTAAGAGTACGTAGAGGTGAGCTCCGTTGACTTATGATGACTCAGGGTTCTCAGATTATGCGACAACGTGACGATCGTTTTCACCCGAATCATGGCGAAAAAAGCGGCAACTAGCGATATTGCTCTCTCTCTCTCTTGATGATAGTCAACAACACATTGGAGAACTAGCGAGAAAGAGATGGGCTAATGATAAATTAAGCCAGGAGAAGGCGGCGGCGGCGGCATAAAGAATGAGAGGCCTATTACAAAATTCTGGGCCTGGGCGGAGGAGAGATCAGTGACCTCTTTTGTGCCTTCTTCTTACTTTGTGGATGCGTGTATGTGGTCACATGATTTCATCTCACAGGCGCACAGTGAGTGGAAGGGCCAAGGGAATAAATGTGGAAAAACAGTTGGTATTGGAAGAAAACTCCCAGGTAGTGCTGATTAAACGCCGTCGACTTGATAGCTCAGCTCGTTCTGGGTTCTGTACGCCGATAAATCAACACAGTAAGTTATGGAGCTCTGGAGCGGGCCTATGATTTTGCTTGAGAGCTCAACAACATTCTGCTTGATGTAGCAGACGTTGTGAATTGAGATTGAGATCTCTTGGGAAGAATATTAACATTGGGATTGATATTAACGAAGAGCAAAGGACTTCGCCGAATAGAGATTATTTTTTTATTTGTGATCATTTAGACGAGACATACAGACATTTGCGCACGACGCCGCGCTGACGAAAAGTACCATCCCCAAATCTGCTTGGAGTGGGATGGTACGCGTACTTCCAATTTGTAATGATTGGTATATTCTACATATTAGGACTCTTCCAAATACAGTGCATACGCAAACAAGAAATACACGATATATCACAGACTCTTACAAGACATTTGAGAGGATGAAGATGTAACGGATGCAATATGCACTTTTGTTTGTGACAGTGGTAGCAGATCATGACCTCGTATCATGCTTGGTACACTTGTAACTCAACGAACTACATCAACTGACGTTATGTACACATGTCCGTAATGTACACAGTTACTAGTACTAATGAGCGATATCACAGATCAATATTCAGTATAAAAGAAGCCGGTACAGTACGTTTGTACTGGTTAACTTATACATGTATAAAATATGAACCATACACATTACAAGTGCATATCCCTAAGCAAGCAGAAGAACTTTTCTCTTAACTATCCAAGAGTCCTACTTCATGCGCACGTACTGCAAGGTCCTTATGGCATTCGAAAACTCTGGCTGGTGTCGCAAAAGAATGTGCCTTGGCACACGGTAAAGCAGGTGGAAAACATTAAATGCACCGCGCTGATTCACGCGATAGGAATGTGGTTACGTGCCTTTACAAAGTGGCAGCGATGCTACGAGGAGTTCATATAGTAACAACATTACGCACATATAGCACGCTTCTGCACTTCATGTAGCTTGCCCATACTCGCAGAAGCAGCAATTTTGCGCGGCATACAGTAAAGCTCGAACCATTTGAGTGTTTCTGCGGCGATTAAGCACAGGGACTCCACCACGTTTTTCTTCCTCTTCGCAGCAGTTCTTTGCCGCGAAGTTCTACTACGCACCCACGGTGCGTGCGTAGCAGAAGCCAAGAAAATATGGCTTTACCACTGAAGCTGCTGCATTGCAGAGGAATAAGAAGAAAACAGTAGCAGCATCAGCAACAGTAGCAACTGCTCTGTCGAGTGGAGAGATGTCCTAGCTGCGGAGGCCATCCTTGAGGCCTCGTGCTTGATCACCTCGTTGGTGTGCACGTGATACTCGCTCACCCTCTGGTCATTCTTGTAGTCGCCGCCATCGGTGCCATACGGATAGTAAGAGAGGTCGCCATAGTACCTTGGAAGCTTCCCCAGGTAATTTGGAGAATGCGTTGACCGACTTGTGGTCGTTGTCGTTGTACTGCCGACGGTGGTGGCAGCTGGTTCAGGCAGAGGTCTCCGTAGCCGGGGAACATTGACGGCCCTCGGCCTTGATTGTTGAGGCAGCAATGACTCGTGGTGGTTATTGGCCACTTTGAATTGGATCTTCATGTTATGTGTGGCACAGCGGCCTCCAACTCGCCGATGGACATCACTAGCCGAAGATGTAGATATAAAGTAGTAGTCCTTACCAGGCTGGAACTCCATGCCACCTGGCGTGGGCGTGAACGACCGAAAGGTGATGGTGAAGTACATGAGCTCGTGAGGCTCTGTGCACTGCGCTATAATGCGCGGTCTGGTTGACATAATGCGACATGAGTCATACTCGTCTTTGGACACACTGTAGATTATATACTTTTCTGCTTGCTGTGCCTCTTCCGGGCGGTACAGGGGGCAGATGATGTTCACTTGGTCGTACTCCCAAGGCTGATTACCCCGGTTAACATCAATAATGTGATCGGTGTTGTCAATGCGAAATATTGGATTCGACGTGTTCCAGTGGACGTAATGGCTCTTTCGAGCCGCCCAGCAGACATCAGTCCAGAAGGCATGGAAGAAGAGGAAGACTAGGAGACAGCTGAAGTGCCTTTTCGGCAAAAACGACGGAATCAGTGATTGTAGATGTGGCATTGTCGGGCTCGTAGGACTCATCCGGGGCCTGATGACGTCATTCTTGTTCTCTTGATACGTTTCAAGCTTATCTTCATTCATTTCACTGGGCTCCTCTTTCTAACAGCCGAAAGTACGTACGCTCGAGTACGTAAATGTGAGTTGGGCAGTCCTTTGTAAAAGCTTTCACGAGAATTTGAAAGCCTCAAGGCGTCCGTACGAGACAGCAGATGAAATGAGACAACCTATGGAGCCTCGCCAACATCAATCTCGTGCAATCTGGAAAAGAAGAAGAACACGTCCACTTAACGTTCTTCCAGAGCATAGATGACACATACTTATTCTTAGCACGAGCTTCACGCAAATGTGCGGGTTTCGGGCATGCATATGTGCTCTACATAGAGAGGATGCGAACCACTGAAAGTTTCAGTCTTTTGGGGCTTTGCTTTGCGGGACTGTCTATTCTATGGAGCAAGAGAGCACTGGAAGAAAAGTGGGATAGCGAAAAGAAGTGGCAACAGGACTGGTGCTACTACTGGTGCTATATCTTCGTCGCCTTTATCTGTCGCAGTTCCGTGAGCGTCCCTTACAATTATTATGCCTTTCACTGCAGAGCAAGAAACGACTGTGAAGCAGATCTCTGAAATCCTTTCCTGTAGCTTCTGCACATCTTTCTGCTACAGGGACAGTCTGCACTGTACTTGTACGTACTACGGTAAAGAGAATGGCAATATATTTACCCTTTCGTCAAGCAATGCCATCTACGTAGCGACGCGATGCGAGCTTGCACGTCTTCCCTCAGCCGGCACCGTGTTACACGGACTAGCACGTCGTTTATAGCGAGCAGAGAGTGCGTTTAGTACGTACATTCTGGTGTCTCAGGTAACGCTATTTGAGTACTTTCAAGTGTGCATTGCGGCATAAGCTGAAGAATCTTTCCATCGAGCGATAGATTTGAGGGGGCTCTTTTCTCCTCTCTCAAGGCGTCACTCTGCGCCAAGTTCGTTAATATTTGAACAATGTACGTACTCGAAAACCTGGTTTTGCTGTAGAAGGGAATTGATTTGTCTATTAATTACGATCATTTCTCATCAACGAAATGAACAACAAAGAGAAACCGCAATCAGGAATGACAGCATGAGTGCTGCCAGGTTTGATCTACAAACACTCAACATTACAACAGTTGCTATACTCTCAAGTGTGATCCGCGTGTCAACGAAAGCTCCAAAGGTCCTATCGTGGACGAAAAGAAACTTCTTTCAGCCACTGAAGTTGTCCTCCGTCCTCAGCCATGTGTTGGCACAATGACTCCAGAGAGGAAAAGAGGCAGCTTCTACTCCTAACAATCTGACATATTGCGGTAACGGAAAACGATATTCCAAAGGGCAAGTGTGACGTGAGAAGCTACTAGAAATGTTCTTCTGATGAATTTCCTGGACACATGTCGGAAAATGAAGTCTTACTTACGTCTCTTTATCTCGGAGAGATCGCAGCAGCTGCAACTTCTTCATGGAACATCTTTCGGGTCCTTCATTATAAATATGTCATAAACCACGTCGTGAACAGATTGGCTTGTCGATAACTATTCAAGGCTGCGTCTCGTGGACGACACCTCATCTACAGTTCGTAGTCGCTGTCGGTCTTCACTCTGCGGCTTGCAGAACCCAACTGAACTGTCAGGATCTTTCAGCGAGCGAGCGAGTCAGAGAAAGAGAGGAGGAGAAAGGACCCCTGTCGGTCCCAGCGCTCTATAGTCGAAAATCCCCCGGAAAAAAATAGTCATCGCGCGCACATGCACACAAGGAAGATGTATGCACTGCCTCGACTCTGTCCCCTTTAATCCGTCTGGCGCGCACGCGCTGCCGCCGCGGCTGCCGCGGCAGCCGCGGCTCCTCCGGCTTGGCGCTCCGGTCATCGGGCAATGGGCTCGCGGACGCCGTTGACGGGAAGGAATTCGCGGTTGAGTCCGTGGGAGAATGAGGTGGCGACGGTGCTGCACCGGCGGCCAAGAAGGGATGTGCGCTGCTTCGTCCACCCATTGATAGGGCATTGTGATAACTACATATACTTAGGGTAACCAGCGACACGCTCTGCTGCCTTCCTGCATCCTGTACTTATTGGCTGTAAATATGTTGAGAGTGTGCGGAATAAACAATCGACTGTGGTCGGCCTCTCGTGGAATAAGTTACGAGTCGACTGTGTAGTTACAACGTGAACGCAACAGGTGTAGCTGGAACTTCTTTTTATTCACGATAAAAACGTTGGAATTTCTCCTCTCTCTACTCCTTCTCCTCAGGAAATTGTTCCTCTGTTCTCTCTCCCCGCAATTTCTTCCCACGCGAAGCCCATCCAACGGTCGATCACGCTTTGGCAGCCCGTTTGATATCGAAGCACGCACGAGGTTCTGCGGATCGCTCTGTAATTTCTAGGCAGGCAGACTGGGTCGCATCAATTCGCAAATTAGAGACTGCCGCGGTCGTCGTCGACGCCGTCGTCGACGCCGTCGTCGTCGACGTCGTCGTCGTCGTCGTCCTCCTCCTCCTCCTCTTACAGCCATGCATGTCTGATGCCAAGCAGCTCGGGGTAGGGCAGCGCCCGGGCGCACACACGCACGCACACATACGCGTGAACGATGCTTTTCGAGTTAGATATGCATCGGGCTAATTCGGACCTTTGTGTGTGTAATCTGCGGCGTGTTTTCCCATTGATCGTTGGCCCGTTTTTACGCGGCACTTGCTTCTTACGGACCACGCACCATTATGGAGTAGAAATGAGTGCGTCTGAGATGTGAAATTGTACCGTCGTGGATATAGAGTTTCTCTTTCCTTCCTTCTTTCTTTCTTTCCTTCAGTCTGTCGCTTCATCTTTCCATCATTTTGAAATGCATGACCGGACGACGGATAATTTTTCTTTGTTCGCCACCAGGAGAACACGCCCGTTGCGTATCGAAATGCTCGTCTTAAACTGGATCCTACCCTCGACCACGGCGGTAAAGCTAAAACGTCCACCATAAATAGTGACTCCCAAAAAAACCCATTCGTTTTTTACTAATTGTAAAGAGATGTGCGATCAACAAAAAAAGGCAACTTTCAGAGCTCCCACAGTCGTGAGCCTCCAAGACACACTGATCTTCTGATCCATTGAGTACAAAAAACACCACCTTGGTGACTGACTCACCCTTTACAGTCTACTAAGGTTTGAAAACGAACCGGACGACTGCGCCATTGGACTTCAGGCTATAGTCAAGGCTTAGTTCCGTGTAATCGACACTTAGTTTTGCATTAATTTGACTTTTCAACGTTAAAATTCTTCCGAGATGTTGGAGGGTAAAATTTGTATCGATCTGTGCCGGCCTGATAATCAAAATGAGGATTCACAAATATTCGCTGGACCCATCTACGACACTTTGAAAGCTTTCCATGGCGAGATATCACTTGGGGATGTGCGGCAACTTTCTTGAATCTCATGGTAGACCTTGTGCAACTCCACAGATCCACGTGCCGCCTAAGTTGCTATTAGCTGGCTGCATAAGGGGATTTCGACCACACGATCATTTCAATGACGTCTTTGTGCCACTGCCGGTCGTTAGACATGACAACCTAATGAGAAAAGTTTTGTTATCCTAACGTAAGCTCATTTGTTTCTTCCTCTTTCCCTTCTTTGCCTTTCTCCGACGCCCACACAGATTTGCGTGGAGGCAACTACAAAATGTCCGCTCAAAATGGTGGGCTTTTAAAGCCTGTTATACAGGAGCAGCAAATAGGTAGTAGCAGCCAGGGGAGAAGATGTGCTTGGATGCAGTGGCAGAAACTTTTAAAAGACAGTTGGCCTCATTTTGCCTGCCTGACTTTTCTCTCGCAACAAAAGCGCCAAAAGTGTGGTGAATGAGTCCAAAATAATAACAATAATAATGAATAGAGAGGCCAAATTGCTGGCAATCTAAGGGGTGCGCACGCATTTACACAGAAAGGAGGAAAGGTTTCACAACTTTGAGTTGGCCCGCGCCAGAGTGAAGAGACCTCGCCCACCACTCAAAGAATGCATGACTCGATCTTTTTTCAACATGAAAGTGAGAAGGATACGCCAAGACCTCACCCTTTGCCATGCAGAGAGGCAGGAAGGAAGGTGGTGGCTTAATCGGGCTAATAATTCCTACAAAGAGAGGTATTCTTCTCTGTCTCCTTGACACCGCAGAAGGTTGCACAAAAATCCGTCATCGTACAACAGCAGTCGGGTGTGAGCGCGTTGCAACAGTGACATCGGCTCGTACGGGAAGTACGTGCCAAGACTGTTCCTAAGACTAAGAAGTGGAACAAATTTTTGAGTGAAACTTTTTAGATTTGTGGAGAAGTTGGACCGAGTTGCACATTGGGCTTGAAGGAGGGAAAAAAAGGAGAAACGACAAAGGCACTGGAGAAACTTTACTTATGAAACGTTTCGTTCTACTGTGTTGTTTAAGAAAGAATTTCAAAAGGGGACTAAAGACGTCATATCTGACTCAGGCTGACGAATGGCTTTAATTTCTTCCCTCCTCTTGTGAAATACAAGGCTGCTTGCAGCGCCTGCAGCTGGAAGGATGCATTATTAATCACCGCCGGTGGGAAATGCCAATGAGAATGACGCATGGCTTCATTGCTTGCATGATTCCTTCCCTATCCAAGCGTTTGGTACATACGACGAGTTCATTGTAAGTACATGACATTGATGTGGGCTTTCAGACTTTCTGTCAGTGGCCGCAATGCCTCGTGTCTGTGTTGTGCGGGACCCCTGATCAGTAGCTGTCACCAGCAACAAATTGGGACTGTTCTGAGTGCCGTGGAGAGAAACGATGCAGCTTGAGGAGCTTGGGGGATCAATTTCTTGACACCTTAGTGGATGTAACGTTACACACCAGATTGATGAGTTGGCGGCGTCAGCAAAGGTTTTCTCAGCACTCCACCAGCTTCGTTCTCCGGAAATATTTAGCCAGGGCTGCGTGCAGAACTTACCGGCATGACGGTTCTTGTGCTGAGGAAGAACCGATGCGCGGTCCTTGAAAAGTTTCACCATGCTTTTCCTCAATGTTGAACACCAGGGCTCTCTCTACTGAATACTGAAAATGCGCAGAGTCACATGTATTAATTGTGCTACATACGTGCGTGTACGTACGCACCCACAGTGCATACGTCGGAGGGAGGAGGGGTTGCATAAGATAATGGCGAAAAATGGCCTCGTCTCTCGCACACCAAGCTTGACTGGATCGCTTTTTACGGTCCCGTATATTGCCCCGAGACCGAGACTTGCTCTGGTTGAAAAAGGCCCCGTCTTTGTGACAGGCTGCTCCGCTCTCAGAGGCACGCGATGTCTCTCTCGCTGAGCGAGGAAGAAAGAGACGTTTACCGCACCATTTGTGCATCTAAAAATCGCAAGTCATTTCTGCCTCCCCGACTGAAAAAGGCAGATCCGTTCCCATAAAACTGCGAGCACGCATTCCGGTCAATTGGGTCACACCTAAGCAAAACTAAAGGGGGTGAGGAGAGCACAAATTCCTTCGCACATCTCCTTCTCTTTCACCCACGTCATTTTTCGTGCTCCCCATCACTCTCTGTCTCTCTCTCTCTCACACACACACATATTTTTGCCCTTACTTTGCCGCGCCTCTTTTCCATGAGAAAGAGCTGCTCCTGGCCTGGGAAAGAAGCGTACGAGTACTGAAGCAATTTCAGAATTACACACCGCAGTCCGACCCATATTTAAGGGACGAGGAGGGCTTCCTCGTCTTCAGATTCCACGGTATGCAATAGAAAAGAAAGACGTCTCAGTTACCGCAGCATCCATTAGAGTAAGTGGTCCTGACAGGGTGTGTTGTGTATTCACGGTCAGTACTCCAGGACTACGCGCAGATATGCATAGCTGCCCCGTGGGATGTGATAATGATAACTCGACGGCTTTCTTTCTTCTGGAGTACAGCTGAACTACGGGTATTTCACGTCCTTAAGGACTGTTACGTTCGTCCATTGCAGCATCTCCCGCATGCACACAAAGATGTACATACTTCTCACAATCCTCTTTATGGTCGAGATAAAGAGATGCCAGACATTTTTCTCACCAACGATAAAAATGCGCGCGAGTCTGCACGACGAAAAGGCCCTCTCTTTTTTTGTCGTCCTAGTATGTGTGGGCGTGAGTCGCTGACCCATTCGTAGGGGAAAATTATGGGGAAGAAGAGAGGCCCATCAAGAGCGGACGACGACGACAACAACGACGAGGAGGAGAAACAGCAGCTCCGGCTACAACACATTCTACGCGTAGCGTGCATAGTGGCACAATAGCCCGGGCTCGCCACCGGCCCTGGTGGTCATGTTTGGCGGGACTGAACATCTTCGAAGTGAGCGCCATGTCCTACCTATCCTTTCACGGTCACTTCCGACCCCGACACTGCCCATGCAAGTTTGTCCGGGCGGGGACGAGCACACGGATGCCGCACTGAGGTTCAGTCACGATTGGCCATATGACATGTTATTACAGATGCACATACTACGTACGTTACATAATTGCATGCCATCACCACCGAATGTGGAACGAGACCAGAAAGAGTATGTACTTATGTATTCAGCTCGCTGTCAGAAGAATTATGCCGCCGGGGAAAGAATCCCACGCATTTACTTGAAACCCCCAAAAAGGCATATTTATGAGCGGGTCGTCGCTGTCACGCACCACACATTACGTTCTCGCGAGCTCGCGGCAACATCACATTAAGAATCTTGGGAAGGAAATCCTCTGCTCTGGAGCCTCGTGTGTGTGCAAGCGCGCAAAAAAAGAGCTTTCTGTGCGCCACGGAGAGCTCACGCAGCGTGCAATATCAAAGATTGAAATGCATAAAATCTGGCGGGAGGGGAGGGGGAAAAAAGCGGGGTCGCAGTCGGGGTCACATCATCGCGTGGAAGAATGCCGCCTTTTTCATTCTTGATGTGGTCACGAGCTAAAAAAACCAGGTGTGTGCCCGTGTGCGTGCGTGCGTGCGTGCGTGCGTGTGTGTGTGTGAGTGAGTGAGTGAGTGAGTGAGTGAGCAAGCTGACTCTCTTCTTCTTCTTGACCGTAACCACCTAATCGTGCTGCGCCGTTGTGGGAGACGAGAAAGACCATTTATTTGGCAGAGAGCGTTTGGCTTTTATGCTAAGTCGGTCGACGGCGCTGCCATTTAAAACGGAATTTGGCATGCCAGGGAAGCAATGCGGCAACAGGTCTCCGAACACATTTGTTTTCGTGGCAATCCTTCCTTCTCCCAGACCCCCCCAGTGTCTCCCTCCGCGGGTCTTAGATCAGCCTCTCGTAGGAGAGGCCGGCCATCAACGCGCACAGCATGAGGGAATTACCGACCGACTCTATTGCCCTGTCTTTATATTCTTCTCCAGCATCGTGGGGTCTCTCGTAACCAGACTTAGAAACCGTCGACAGAAGTCCGATAGATCGTTATTCGAGCAGGTGCCAGCAGGAGGCACAGATAGAGAGAGAATCTCTCTTTCCGATATGCTTTTTTGCTCCATCCACATTAGCCCTCTTATTAGAAGCCTTTACAACTCATCGCCAGTGAACAGGGATTATGCAAGCTGTGGCCATCACGGGTGACTTTCTTGTGACGCCAAGTGCAAGTGATAATGTACGCGCTGGTCATGCGTACGTACCAAGACTTGGAAAGTTGGTAATCTTATTACATGCTTAGAAAGTTGGTAATCGTGGTTGCAGGTGAGATAGTTGGATGCCACCCACCTGGACGCAATGCCGATCGAAAACGAGATTGGAACATTCATTGAGAGGAGGAGGAGGCAGAACTTTCCCCATTGTTCCATTATGGGGTCTTCCAGGACTGCATCTTGATTAGGAATCTACCGCCGTTACGTAGGTCCGTCTTCGCGCCAACATTGATGCCGGAAAGTACGTACTTCATGACCCACAGCATCACGCTCGTGCGGAACGTCTCTTTTTTGTCAGATTCTTCTTTGTACGATGTCCACTGTCTTGGGTCACGTTGTGCAGACGTCTGATTCAGGACGTGAAGTGGTAGCCAAGTTTCCGCTCGTTGCAGTGCCACAGCGCAGCTCAGTGGAGTGGAGATGGATTAAGGCTGGGCTGGGTCGAATCCTTTGCACATTAGTGTGCTGTAGCGATCACTTTTACCGATACGAACGTGGTTCTTTCGCTTTTCGTAATGAGAATCATGCTTCTCATGCACAACTTTCCCTTTCATTATTAGGACACATGCGAAATGATCTCAGGCTTTGTTATCTGCATTGTAGCATCATGTTAGTACAGCTCACGTGCGCACACACGCACGGTCTCTCTCTCTCTGCACGCTCTGTAGTGCACGTACGTACATTGTACGCACTTGGTCGCTCACTACACATCTTACTGTACCAACATGTACAGTACCCATGTGTACGAGCTGTACGTCCCGGTACATGTAATACGTCGTACTGTATTCTATAGCACTGTACCTTTGCCAGAGAGTGAGGAAGAAGCATGGAGCAAAGCGATTAACCGTGATTTATGGGCCGAAACGTATCGGGCAAAGTTTCTCTCCCCTCTATTCCTAATAGAGAGAAAAGGGTTTTGCTGCTTGACACAGACGCTGACAAACAATGCTGCGATGCTGCATTGATAATCCATGAAATGTGCATCGCTCCTAATAACGTTCAAACAGAGTCATTCGTACACGAGTTGAAGAACCGCTAGACCCAAGAGTCCGGTTCACCCTCGACACAGGCAGCTTCGGAGCTATTCCGCCGGTTATCCGATGCATTGATCTTCGCTCTAAAGCCATTGGTATGTATGCGAGTGTGTGTATCTGAGATTCTTTTTTGCCAGTGAGGAGTCTCATTTGAAAGGCCTTTCCTTTCTTTCGCAGCATTTGGAGTCGATTTGAATACAGTATCATCAGCTCTGTCTGCTGGGGTCTTTCCACTTTCGTACCGAGTCCAAATGTTCTTCCATAAAGGTGAACGTAATGAGCTCTTCCAAATTCACACTCTGCACATCAGAGTCATAAGAATCTAAGTTACGTGAGCCGACTTCATCTTGATTAGGACGAAGTCTAACCGGGAGAGGGGGGAGGAAGGTTCTCTATGGTTTTTATTTGTGTGTGGATGCGCGCATGCATGCACACGTACGCCACCCGGCCAAGTTGGGGCTTTGCTTCAGTGCAATGGTCGCATTGTCAGGTCACTCTTTGCTTGCATTCCAGCACCGGAGAGAGCACAAGTGCATAGCTCACCTTCAGCAAGGAGTCTTTACACTTTCGTCCCGTTAGTGCCTTTTTGGATCCGCTCATCTGTCCAATTTAAAATCCTTTTACGGCGCCTGAGGGTGAAACTTCACTCTTCTGACACCTTCTTCATCTCCTTCCAGAGTTAAAGGCGGCGGAAAAGAGGCTTGACGAAATGAAGAATGCGAGGGCAAAGGAGAAAAGGATGAGCTTTAAAGGGGTTTGTTGGCGAGAGATTGCATGCCAGCTGATATCTCCTCTCTTTGTGTGTGCTAGTATGTGAGAAGTAGTGATAAAAAGCGGTTAACGTGGGTGGGATCTAATTTCGGGGAATGGCATGCGCGATGCATTGAGATATGACACACTTAGAGAGTGCTAGAAATGGCTCTCTTTATTTGAGCGTTTTCTTAGGCATCTCATGTTTTTCACATTCACCGAACAAGCAAGAATGTTATGGTGACGAATACCCATGCGTGTATAAACTCAGTCCACGTACATGGGGATTGAAGCTTAGTTCATGGGCTCGGTTCATTGGCTGGCCTCTGTGAACCAGCTTCTTTTTTACGTTCTCATCGCGATGATAGCGCATCTTTTAATTATTAACCCGTATGCGTCCCCCATGACTGATACGATCTTCATGTTCAGTCGCATTAGTTTGTACATGTACAAGACTACGTGCGTACATAGGTGCACGCAAAGCCAAGTGTAAAAGGCTGTTTGACTCATTTCAGCAATAGGCATGAAGAGGACTCGGGAGTCCGAACATACATCCTTCATCAAATATCACTTGCAGAATGACGACAACGCCACCCATGTTGTCTCTGCACGATAAAGCGTCCTGTTAGCTGGGCCAAAGAATGCACACTCTCTATTTCTGGCCCCTGCGTTTTACCAGCCCTGATATGCTTAAATAATCGGATGGGCCGAAAAATCGGCCTTCTCATGGTATCAAATTGCCCACCCGCTGCTCCTATCTTTCTCGAAGGAGCAGAAGAAAGAGCAGCCGTTGCCAATTCGTTGCCTCGTGCACCTCTCTGGTGAAGCAACATACGTCAGGGAGACGCAGCTACTCCGTTCCTGTAGTCATACGTGCAGTGCACATATACACACATCTGCCTTGCGTACGTACCAATTGTCATGCAAGCTGCGTACACCAACAACTTGCACCGACGGTGGCATCTCTGTCTGCCAGGTGATTTCTTGCACAGTAGTGGCATTCAGCCGTCCGCTGTCACAGCGTTTCTGATACCGGGTGTCACAAAAAAGAACTTGCTACACAGTCGAGCAAGCACTGAGCCAGCTACTGGGAGGGGGGGGGGGGAGAACTACATTTAATTTGATTATCGCAGCGTAGGTGGACTTCATACATCACTAACTTAGTGCAGAGAAAATTTCCTGGGCACTACTCTACAACAACGCTCGTACGTACGTACGTATGTAGAATGATACGTACTGTACACCGTATTCATTTTCTTCTGGCAACGAGTCGTGGGGTGATCCATCTTGAACTTTTTACCCCTGCAGTGAGGCCATTCCCTTGTAGTAGTAGTGCTGTGTGTAAATAATATCTCGGAGGAATTGAAAAGCTTAATCGCTGTTTGCCAAGAATTAGTTATTGTCTTCCCTCAGCAAAAACGATTTTTTTGGGAGGGGGGGGGGTTCTGACTTCTTGGGAGAGGAACAAGAGGATCGTAAATTCCTTGAGGCCCACCTGGGAAAAATCCCTCAGATCGGGCATCTTTTATAGAGAGAAATGAAATACAGCTGGGTCGTCCACATCGTGACATGACCTTCCCTCCTTCCCTGCTACATAAAGTCTCATCGGCATACTTTTTCAACGGGAAATCCTGCCTGCTTCATCTGGGCAACCAGCAGACGTCATCCCCTCCCCCAAAAGTTTATCGCCCATTAAGCCTTGCCTCTAATATTTTAGAGGGGCGCCCGTAAAAATCTCTCTTTCTCTGTGAGGTCACCTGCGGTGGCACAAAACAATGCGAGAAGCGTGTGGTCATTGTTTCCCGAAACGATGACAACAAACCTTTCTTTTCTCCCTCACCATTTTTCTTCCTCGCGCCCCCTTTTTTTCCTACAATTAATCCGCCCACACACTCACAGATCTACATACACGCACACCTCTAGCATGCCAGGTGTGGCGCTGACTCCAAACCCTTTTTTAACCGCCTTAAAGGCACGTTTATCTAAGGCGATTGCACTAATGTCCCTGGTCTCTCTGTATGCACTCAGTCAGCTCGTCAACGTGCAGCCCCAGCTGCAAAGTGCAATTCAATTGTTGCTGCTCACCACTTTTGGCAGTCAGGAATTCCGCCGTGCAAACGCGCCTCCCGCACCCAAGTGGTGAAGAGAGTAGGCGTGAAACTGGGCGATCTTCCTAGTTTATCGCCCCAGGAGTCAGTGCGATCGATTTCACCGTCAGACGTTTCTCTAACTGCTTTCTAGCACGCACATTCGCATTTCTGCCGGCCGGCATTTTTTCTGCGTGCCGCCGCAAAGGAGGAAAACCCGTAGATTGAGCCGGGCATAGCAGAAAATTACCGTGGGCGAAGCGTGGACACGTCTGTTAAATTTTTCTTTACAAGCCTCCGCCTTCACCCCTGTCGTCGTGGTCGAGGACGACGACGACGACGACGACGACGACATTTGACTCACCACATCTGTCCACCTTTCTGGTCTGCAGGGGTTTTTCCGGAATTATGAAGTGTTGCGAATTCCTTCTCCTCACAACCGAAATCGTCTATCGTTCAGAAACCTCAGCCAGAGCACCACTTCTGTCAACACCAGAGGTTCGAGCTCTCACACGACCACTTATGCCACATATATGACTTGGCATCTCCTCTAAAATGATGCCAGAGTCTTTTTATACCACATTTCTTCTCCTACCGTACGTACGCACGTACACTTACATAAAAAAGAACAGTTGTGGTCGTGCTCTCCTAGATCAGAGGATAACACCGCACTTGGCACTCGGGAGGGGCAGAGGCGGGTATGCAGGGTGAAAGATTTAACGCCCCACAAAGTGCCGATTACGGACGCCGACGATGGGATCATACGCATGTTCCTCTGGGGAAGAGGGCAATAACATTATAGATCTTCTCGATCTTTGTCGCCGTCGAATTTCACTCTCCGATTTGTCACAGGTCGAGCGTGTCAAAGACGTTTCGCTGGCGAGGAAGAGGGGGAGCGTGTTCAAATTCAGTGCCATGTGACGACTGCTTCGCTATTTTAACCTGTGAAGTACTGGGTCCAAAGTTTTCGAGTGCTTTTTTGTGCTCTAGGATACGACCGCAGATCGTGTCAAGCTGAAGTGCCGCATTGGCGTGCATTGCCAATGCGTACGCGTCGCACGCGGGATCGCGTTTGTGCGTATACGAGACGCACATCTAGACCACGAGAGTCAACGTGACAAAGAAGCGGGGTGTTAACAGCACCAGAGACTTGTGTGACGGAAGTGAATGTAATGCGAATGACGCCATAAATATTCCACTCATGACAATCGTCGTGACCCCTGGCTTAGAGAAGAAGACGAAGGGGGGAGGGGAAATCTGATTGCGTGTTACAGGTGAGAAGAACACTCCGGGCGCCCCGTAAAGTGGGGCGTGTGTGGGTAGAACTCGGACCATCTCCCCCGGACAAGCACCGCGCTGGGGAGGAAAGTGCTTCTCAAGCAGCTCTTGAGGATAAGCAAGCGCAACGGTTGCCATTTTGGAGTCGAAGGGTTGCAGTGGCACATGTTCGCCCATGAAACCACCTCTTTCTCGGCCTCTCTCCTTGCATCCCAGCGTGGATTTGACTTGATCTTGTTCCAAGTCTCTAGTCGTAGTAGAGCCGTAACAGGTCTAATGAAGAAGGAGTGGTGTCTTCACTTCTCCAGTGCATCAGAGAACTTTTCTCTTCTGGCAGAAACTTTCATGTAAATGATCAATGTGACAGCCTGTAATGCACTTCAGACTAGTGTCCCATTCCTTGTTGTGAGCTCGCTCCACATGCATTGGAACTAACGTGCAAAGGCTGCCGAGCAGCATGGATGCATTGTACCGTGAGTCTTATGTAACTGTGCGCAGTGCCATTACTAAGTGTGCGTACACACGTGACTAAAGATGAGCAGTTGTGGATGCACGCTAAAAGGATTTTCCTTTTTTGCACACAGAAGAGAAAGTTTTCTCACTTATTGCTTGCTTGGTGGCGAATCAATTACTCACGGTTCGTGTCTTCCCTTTGTCACACTTTCAAGATCCACTATGTATGCATGGCTACGACTGGGTAGATGCTCCGTGCGTAGTACATGGGCGTTTGTGTACCTATGTGTACATCTATGTATATGTCGACGTACACACACACAGATTATGCATTTCCATTAGGGTGGCACGCCAACGTACGCACGTGCTCATTCAGACTTTCAGTCGAGGTTAGTTGACAGGGCGGAGAAAAGCCTTATATCCTGGACGATTCCTCTTCGTCCTTTGCAAAAAATGGGAAAAAGTTTTGCTTTGTCCACATACTGACGTGATGCACATATTTCCATCTGCATCTGTGCGTCCGTTACGTGTACGTGCATTGTACATGCAGCCTATTGGCACGCGAGTACCTGAAATGCATCTCTATACTGGCAGAAGTGTATGCATTCGTGCAAGAGAGCATGGTAAGACCCCGACGACCCTTTCTCCTCCTCCCTCTCCCTCTGGCTTGTCGCATTCCAAAGATGGGCAAGGCCGCAGGCACAGACAGACAGGTCCCATCATCCCACTGCAATTGTTTAACCGTCTGCCCACACGCCTCCAGGATGGTTTGGGCAGAAGAGAGGCTTCTTTGCTGCATATGGGCACTGCTGCATAAGGAACTCGATAACTGTCAAAGCAATGCATAGTCTACGTACATAGTGAGCATGTTGAAAGATTCAAAAGGAAGAGGCTGGGGTTGGAATGGCGCATATCCGACTGCAGGTCTCGTAGAAGTGATAACTTTCGGGGGGCGTGTTCTTTCTGCCGCTGCTCAAGTGCTTGGCTGCGTCCTATGCCTTCGAGAAGATGGGCGGCATCCCAGGGTACTGGTAGAGGAAGAAAGGACTAGTAAAAGTGCGAAGAAAGAATGAGAATGGCCATATTTCAACTTTGATATCTCCTTTTCTGGGTTCGATTCGAATTCGAATAGAACTTTGGCCGGAATTTTGGGTACCAGTCAACCCCATCCTAGGTATGCATCAATGGAATAGTCCTTTGCTGCAATTATCACGTTGGATACATTTCCGTGTATTTCTATCATTTCTTATAATCGAGTCAGCATTGAATTTTAGGCAACAAAAGCAATGCGTGGGGACGAAATTCAGTCGTCACCCCTTCCCTGGCTAGTTCAGAAGGCTTCTCTTTTTTTTAGACTTCACGCTACTATGTGCAAAGCTCGTCTAGCTCTAAAATTTTATGACCGCCAAAGAGAGAGAAGGGAGAGAGTCTCGTCGGCTGATTTCCAGTGCATAACCGAATCCTCTTATGCGCCAATAAGTTATTTATTTGGCAGCAAAAATTCTCTCTCTCTCTGTGCCAGCGTCGAGCATTTACTCCGCTTGAAGCAGCAACAGCGGCGGCAGCCCTATCACTTCTGTGGGGCTCTCCCGGTAGGGGAGCTATTATACGATGTGTATGTTTCGTATGTACGGTCTATGCCCAGGAGGAGCAAGGGAGAAGTAGAAATATAAAAACAGAAACTGCTGAAGAGCTTGGGGATTCCAGTTTTTCAAGTTCCCCCCCAGCCCATGAGTGGTTTTCACATTTGCATATTGGCAGCTCTGCTACCGAAGAACGCAAAGTACTCGTAGTTTTGAGACTGTGCAGCACCAGTACGGATTTCGCGCGCTCTGCTGACATTTTCCCATAACTTGGTGTCGGTCCAGTGGTACGCATGCATCTACACCTACGTTTTTATCATTTTTGCGACTGTTATTGTGCAAAGGTGGAGGAGTCTTACGTACGTACACTCAGTGCTGCAGGAAGTCCCCCCAAAATCTATCTCCATCAGATGGAGGGACTCCACAACTTGCAGACAGACACGAGCAGATAGATCTGACATGTGTTAAAGAAGAGAGATGAGAAGGAGCGATCGCATACGCATATGTAGGCCAAATTCGGGTGGAGGCGGCCTCAGAGAAGAGAAAAAAGGGAGTCTCGTCAGATGAAATGTGCCCAGCCTTTATCTGATTGGGTGTCAATGGATTTTTTGGCCGCGTGGCGGTGGAGAGACAATAGGAAAGCGGTCGAAACAAGCTCTTGAGCGAGGAGAATCTCAGCAGCACCGGTGCCTGTGGTCGTCCCTCTCCAGTAAGCAAACGTACTTATGAAAAGGACATACCTAACATACGGAAAACGTCTGACTTGGAGTGTCTCTGTACACGCGCACACTCTCGAGTCCGTCGTACGCAAACCATTGGTCTCGTCCACGCAGAATTAAAGCCTCCGGTACGGTCTAAACAGGAGAAACGTCCCGTTAATTGTACGCACGTCTCATACATTAACATCCACTTTCAGGGCAGTTCGTCCATAAATTCTGAAATGGGAGAGACTGAGAGGGGGAATAAATTCAACCATTGACCAGCTGTTGCCCTCAGCACAGACACACAACGCAGGCTTTTTGGTCGTCATAATTGATTAGCAGTTAGTTGATACCCATCTTGGGAGTTAAGAGCGCCTTCCATTTTTACCATCGTGCTCAAAATTGTCTTTCTTACAGCACATGAGAAGCTCGAGCCAGAGATTTTTATTGGTCACGCACAAATGAGCGCAGCAGTGGCGAGAAACAAGAGGATCGGTGACGGGCGGTGTTGGCAAAAGCAGCCACTTATTTTGGGTGACTGAGCGGCATTACTTGGGTACGTCTCATCCTATTCACTCGTAAATTATCGTCTTGGTTTTTTTTCTCTTGGCCGGCGCTCAGGGAGGAGACGGAGAAATTATGTTCGAGCTCGAGATTAAGAAAGAGGCAAAAAAAGGCAGGTCGACGGAGTAAAAAGTCAGTTTTGATTCAATTTTGTAAACAGGTTGGCTTTTTGTGCTCGTCGGCAGGTTTTCTGTGGGACGCGTTAACGAAAAGATGAGGGAAGACGATTCCGGCAGTACTTTTTTTTGACCTGATGGTTTTTCCTCAGAACAAGATTGTTGAAGAGACTGATCTATATCACCTTGGCGACAGGAAGGTAAAGACAGACATGTTGTCATGTTGCTAGAGGATTTCTGTCATATCGTGGAGAGGTCACACCTACTACAGAGGCCCACGAGTCGCAGAATATAGATGGATGCTGCAGTTCTTCATCCCGTACAATAGGAGTTAGTAACTACCTTGTAGTGTGCTGGAAATAAGGAAAAAAGCAAAGTAAAGGAAATTCTATAAGACTGACAAGCATTTAATTGTTCGTTTCAGAGCTCCTTAACCCCGCAGTGACCCTCTCGCCGCCAGATGATGATTAGTCGCCTATCTCCACGCCATCGTCCTGGTCGACGCAGAAGATGGGAGGAGATGAATTAGATTCAATTTCAGAGTGGTAGAAGGAGCGGTAGAGGGAGGTAAAAAATCCTTGAGCAAAAAGAAGGCCCAAGTTACTGAGCTTTGAAGACTCGATTTCTCTGGTCTGCACAGTGTGTGAAGAGTAAACTATAAAAAGTTGTAATTACAGTACCTAACGGGGGAGGTGGGGGGGGGACCAGCTAGCACTACAATCTATTGATTGCTTGCTCCATCTCAACCTGATCCTTGCTGTCAAGTACCACGTCTTATGGATTGGGATCTCTTGAGAACCACTTGCTTTCCCAGTGAAGGGTAGATTTGAAGCAGTCGACGCGTATAGAAGGGGAAAAATGATGTGTCTTTTCCCCATTTCCGCCTGCTCTGCACGGGCACCAAGTGCAGTCTGCCAACTTTGACACAACCTGAGTACAGTACCAGCGTTTTTGAATACCCTTCCGTACTCATGCTGGACGTGTCTCTGATATGCCTAGCGAATTTCGCACAGTTTTGTGCACAGAGACACAAAGGCACATTGGAAAATGAGGCTGAGGCCAGCATGAAGATATTGGGGGTCAAAAAAAAAGAAAATTCACAGCTCCTAATCATGGACTAATAGGCCTTTGCATGTGCTTGTACTTGACTTCTTGACTTTTCCTTTGAGTGCGGATATGTGTCCCAAATTAAAAGCCGTGAAATAATCTTTTTGCACTCTATCATCTGCATACGTAGAGAACCCGACTTTCATACTCAATTTCAATCTGCAACGTGCCTTTGAAATCCGCGATCTGTTCACAGAAAAGTGCAGAGTTCGTTGGTGGACGTTGACTTTTATCGCTGACTGTAAGTACCTACAGTACGTAGATTGGTGCTATACTTAGGTCTGCTTCATTGTCAGGCTCTCCGGGTCGAGTTCATTGTACGTACACAGACTCCTGCCTGCTTTTGCCAATCAAACGTGGTATCGAACTCGCTGCGGGTCGTCGCCGGAAAAAAAAGTCGTGAGCGCCGGTAATCACGATGCTTGCACAAAGAAGATCATCGCCAGTCACTAAGGAGAACCCGAGAAGGAAGATGACTTTGTCTCCCGCAGAAAATCGGAATGGTCACCCCGGGAGCTTTCAGCAATCCACGGGATTCTCCTGCCTTAACGTACCTACGTAACCGCCAGAAGAATCAATCCCCCCACCAGACCTGTGTTGCCGAACTCATTAGAAGAGGAATGGAAACCAAAATCTGGCTGACTATTGTATTTGCGTAGCGATGACTCCACAGCGTACAGGGCTTATTCTTGACAGAGCAACCGACTGATGAAAACATTAAATCCCCCACTTGGAATCGTCAGCACAAGACGATAACATCTTGCTTGAGACAGTGGGTTTGAGTCAGTTAGTAAAGCAAAACAAATAATGACGACGCAAATGGTACAGTCGAAGTGTCCGCGCACATTTTCCCTGGAGTGGCGACCAAGAAGAGTGACGACGTCTCAGGCAAACACTCTTAGGGTGAGAAGGGCAAACAGCCAGCCCGTCTGTACGTTATTGTACGCAAGGTACAGACGTATTAAGTGCATAAATACGCATGCGTGCGTTGGACCTACGTAAATTTTTGGAGACCTCTCTGCCATGTGACTCAAGGAGGATTCGCGCGCGAGATGAGGCCATTTTGCCCTACAGAGAATTCTTTTGGCGTCAGAGGATGCGTCAGCATCAGTGCAGACGTCTATCAGCTCTCCCGTGAAGCTCCACGCAGGTACAACAGACTCGATTTCTCTCTCTCTCTCTCTTTCTCTGTCGATCAGAAATAGTATTACCTCTTCTCTATCGTTTCGGACATGGACGTGGCATTCCAACTTTTAGTTTTCGTGGAGATTGTGCTGATATTACCAGTATGGGCTATTTTGCAGCTTACAGGCCAGTGGATGTGGGGCAACGTTTGAATTCATTCCAATAATGACACTTATATTTCGTTTTAGCAATTTAGGCTACATCCTTACTGTTGTTATACATTTCTTCATTTCTCTTCTGCTCTACCTTACAGCTGCAGCTAGAACTACTCAGTATTACAATGTGCTGGAATCATTTCTCGTTTGTTACTAATAAGTCATAACTTACAAACAGTAAGTGCAATCTGTTCGGTCGGGCCTTCCTTTGCCGTCTAATTATGCGGCATGGCTGGGCTCGCATTACGTATTTATTTTAATGCCACAAGGCTTCCTGTTATAGAAGATCTTTCCGGGAGCCCATCTGGTCTTCTTCTGTTCCCCTGATTAAAGGGAAAATGTGGATGTGCCCACATACGTGGGTTGGCCCAGATCCGACTCACAACCCTTTCTTCTTCGTCTCCCAAAGTTGTGTGGGTCTGACGTCGTTGCCAGAGTTCTTGTGTTTCTTTACCTACTACATGTGAGTGCAAGGTGCAGTGCAGCAGGACACTGCTGCACTGCACCTTGACACTGCCATGCAGAGAAGTTGCTTCTCTCTTTACCTTTTTCCTTCCCCATGGAATCATTCTGGCTTTGTAGCTGGCTCATTTTTGATTCCTGCTTGGGTCTTTGTTCGGAGTCGCTATTCCTTCTTTTCTTTTCAAGGGCTTTGTCCAACTTCGTCGCTCGTCTCCTCACTTCCACAGATTTCTGGTCCCATTCTCCTCTTGGTGGATGTTTGCGACAAGCTGGAAGTCGAAGTTGAGCCAGAAGACTTGTCGTTGGGCGTCCTCTTCCTCGGCGAAGGCCTCTCTGTCTTCGTAGGTCTCTTCAAACTTGATGTCTCGTATTCCTTTGTGGTCCTCTTGTTACCTGGCGTGCTGTCCGTCGCTTATAACGTCGCACTGACTTGCATCATGCGTACACCTGCCCTAAAGAGAAGAAGGAAGCGACGCTCACACAGAGCAATATCATGCTCGACTTCGATGTGAAATTCTTCCTCGTGGTTGTTGGATGGACAAACCCCCAATTTATCTTCTGTCATAACACCGATACTAGATCATGCACCTACCTATATCAAGGTGCTCCACCTGCATCTGACATCAGATCGAGAGACGAGACATTAATTTGAGGCCCAAATCCGTCGTGATGATAAGGCTTCAAAATTTCCGATCATTGTCGTCAGGAGTTGCCAGGAAAAGATAACTTGCTTCCACTCATACCTCATCCAGTGCGTAAATGAGGTCATGCAAAAGGTCACGTCCGTAAGTCTGCGTACACACGTGTACACGTGAACACACATGCCACGCTGCTAGCTGCGATAGGCGTGCAGTGCATCACAGTGTGCTTTTCCGACGTGTACGCATGTTATACGATGCGTCCGTACGTACATGTACGGACTTACACTTGGACTCAGCGCTGCCAGACCAGAGTACCCATGTCAAGCGCGAAATTCCTATGCCCAAACGGAGCAACCCTGCTGAGGCCCTATTGGTCATGCCCGTTCTCTCTCCCTCTCCTCATTTTTGAACCTGTTATTGCATTAATTTGACACTTCCCAACAGCCAGAACAAATTTTTCTACGTTCTTCACCGACATACTCGCAAGCAAGCGTTAGATAAGTGTGCACACTATCTTACACCGATTTTTTTCCCTCACAAAAGCCCACCCAAGCCTAAAAGAAACCGATGGGAAGGTAATCAGTGGATTAGCATCGATTTTATTCAATAATGGCGCTGCAGTTTACTTCTGTTACTGACATGAGCAGATAAGATTCTTATTCCTGTGTCCTCTTCCTCATTGTTTCTTAAAGACTTTTCCTTCGTCTTACAGCCTGCTTTTGTGCTCTTCGTACAGTACGTGCAGTACAATTGCAACTTAAGTGCTCTACTGTACAATATTGAGCCGTCGGAAGATTCTCCGAAAGAGTCAGACAATGTGTAACAGCGTACGTGGAACTGAAAGGACATTTGGAGAACTTACCAGACAGCAGACGCAATGAGTATACATTGTGCTTCACTCCGATTGTTTGAACTGCATCAGGACAATCATATAGGTTACGATAGTGACTATGGTCCCTAAGAATCCGGAATGGTTTAGTGAGAAGAAGCTGCGAGGACTGATGGGAGTGGTCAGAGCACTAAGACGACTTTGAATGATCTGCAAAGTTATAAATCGGGCATTGTTGGTGCATTTTCAGCTCTGTATTAAGTCTTCAACCGCCAATCACTAACTCACCTTCCAGTCATTTTTCTCTTTATCGGCCAGGCTGTGCCAGTGGAACCTCTCACAGTCCCCGGCCGCAAGCAATAGTTCTTTGTGTGCATCTTGTATTTGCTGCCCTGAGTTGAAAATCAGATATGTGGTGCCAAATAGCATCATTCCAGTGAAATCAAAAAAGAATGAAAGAAAGTGCCTTTGAAGCGAGTAGGGCACCAGCATATGGCTCAACGATCCATAGGTGCAGATGATTCCTGTTCGAGAAGAGATTTAAATAGCATATGTCAACTTACGCTATGCACAATGGCTGTCGTACTTGTGTCCTATAGGGAGTTCGTACATTATTACTGGTGCTGGAGTAAGTCAGGAAAAGCAAAATTCGGGTTGGGTCGAGTCAGGCCAAAATGTGGATCAAGTCGAGTTTGGCTCAAGTCAAAAATCTGACTCGACTCCAGCTCTAATGCTTACCTCCGAGTATTGAAAAGGAGAGATATGAGAGAATAAGCGGCGACAAAACTGCATTGGTCTCCTTTTCTAGTTCAAACATTCGAAACATTTGACTCTTCAGCATCCTTAGGGAACGGTCAATATCTCTGTGGCCTTGAGGACGCTCACCGGAGTCTGCAAAGTGTAATTCAAGGTGTATAATTCCATCATAGAACACGTCTTTGTTGCAGCATACCTACTCTCCTTAAATTTCTTAAGTTAGCAGTTCCCAAGTTCAAGTATTCTTTAAGACAAATGAGGTAGAAGATGATAACCCAAAAGGTTCCGAGGAGCACTGGATGAAAGAACCCAAACATGGTGGAAGGAAAGCAACTCATGAAAAGGCCAATCTGGAAGGGCCAGTTATGAAAGTAGTTGTCCGTGAAGCCCGCAAGATCATGGTAATGGGCGATTATAAAACAACCACTGCCAATCGAAGCCAGCATCTCCAAGAGGAATATGTAGGTCGAGCAACGTCTGGGTCTTCGGGCAGGCAGGGATTGAGCAGAAAATTTCTCATCCAGCGACGACAACTTCTTCCTTTGCTTCTTCAGCTTATGTGCGCATGTGAAGGAGAAACCAAGGGATATCATTCCTGCTCCCCATAAAATGTAGACATCAAGGGCGGAGAATTGTGATGACAATAGACTAATGTCTGATATGTCTCGTCCCAATTGCCAGAGCATGAGGAGCCCAGGTAGTTGAGCAAAGCAAAAAGTAAGTGCTATCTTTATATAGGACCAGCTTATAGGACTGTAACGGGGTGCGTTTAGAGATGGCATCCCAAAGAGAGACAACAAGTTCAACAACGAACCCAAGCGAGCCGATAGGAGCGACATAGCTGTGGCCTAGAAGGGAAATTGTGACGAACTGACTTGTATCACGGCTGTTTATCCCTACAACCCCATGTATGGGTATGTGGTATGCATGGACAATGTGCGCTGTCTGATTCATAATGCAACGAATTACACACAGGAGCCAAGGACTAGTGTATATACAAACATATGTAGTATGTATATAAAGTATATAGGTCACCTGAGATTTCACGAGGGTCGCGATGATCATGACTTCCAGAATGAGGACAGAACCCACTAAAGACGAATGTCCTTCTTTGCTCAATTGAAAAAAAGAACACTTGCGACTCACACGGTAAGCGTATGCCAAAGCTCACGCAAAAAAGCTCTAGTTTCGTACTCCGCCTTTTTCCCAATTGCTGCTAAATGTGGCTCTTGTGCACACGGATATGGGCTTTGAAGTACTCATATGACGTAATAAATGAGCATATGGCGCAATTTAGACATTTCGAGTACATACTTCAGTGGTGGACACGCGCATAATTGCGGAACATCAATTACGTGTACGCATGTTCCACTTCGGAAAAAATATACGCAATTACGGATAAATTACAACAACAAACAAACTAACACGACCCGTTAAGCTTATTTTTAATTCTCCTATGAGGACAATCCGTCCCCGTCGCAATGAAGTTTGCATCGACACGAAACCTCACCACCTTGACGAATACAACAGAAATCCGCAAAATTTGTTCGAAATGAATAAATATTGAAAAATTCTGTTTTATTAAAGACTATCAACCAAAAGTCACCAAGTGTGTTCGTCACGTGCTTATCCATACACCAATAGACTGTGTGAGCGTACAAGAAGGCATGAGACTTGGCGTCACTCGGACTGTCTAAACTGCAACAGGACGACCATATAAGTCACTATTGATGCCACCGAGCCCATGAAGCCGGAGTGGTTTAGCGAAAAGAATCCATATGGACTGATGGGACTTGGGGGGTTACATAGGCGGTCATTCAGGATCTGTGACAAAGGAAGCTCCGTTAATTTTGAGACTGCTCACCTTTCCCTCTTTAGGCATGTTATTCTCCTTTCTCGAAATGAATTCTACCTTAAGGTGCAGTCTTTCTTGGTCCTCCAGGGACACCCATTTTTCCCTCTTGAAGAAGATCAACGCCAGCCTCAGCTTCTCTCTGGCATCTCCTGCTCCATGGCCGGCGTTGAAAAGAATAAAACAGGCGAGGAAGAGAGTGACATTTGTCACAAAGAAGTAGATACAGATACAGATGCGAATGGTTGACCAAGTCTCGAAGAGATTACCCATTATACCATAGGCGCTGAAAACACCTGTGGTAAGCTTGGATGATTAGCTGAGGAAATGTAAGCCAACCTCTGTAGGCATTTATGTACAAGGCTACTGTATTGAGTGAGTTATGGCGAGCAAAATCCAAGGGTGCTGCCAACAATGAATGGTTAGGACAGGGTGTTTGAGGTACAATTACAAATACCTATGAAAGTATTTCAGCTTTTTTGTGTGTAACTTAGTTTGGCACATCGCACTCCACAAATTGTTCATTTTCAGCCAAGGGCAGAAGAAAGACAATTAGCACACTGACAGATCATTCACCCAGCTCCCAGTGTGCTCATCCTTGGATCTCACTAATAGATAAATGTAGCCAAGTTTTGGACTGCTTCCTATTGGGCTTAACCTACTTATTTATCTTTGTGATGAAATAGCCGATATTGTTATTGCTTTCGACATCTTGTCGTGATCACCTTGCTGACGGAGAACTAATTTTTGGACGAAATATCCAGGTATCTTTGATCTTCTTCGGCTTGAATTAACTGCTCCTCAATTTCATCTCGTAGCTTTCAAAGGTTTTACTAAGACCTGAGTCCTTTCATTTTCACATCAAGCTTTTCTGAGAAGGAAGTTGGATCCTTATTTACTGTGCAATTCCTCTCACGGCCGGCAGACCATTTTTCCCCCAATGTGGTGAACTTTGAAGTTGACTTTTGACTGGAATGAGTAGCAAGCGGTAGTTTGCGCCTGAATTGGAACTGGTATCATCATCCACATTTGGTATGGGACCACTCACTTTTTCACAATATTGAAATTTCCTTAGCTGCATTGTCTTAGGCGGACTCCCTTGTACGATATTATGCATGTACTGTGGTACTAGTGGATGGCACATGTGGAGGAGAATAAAATATGCATCGGTCGACAGGCACAAGGTACGCACCTGGATTAGAGTGCTGTAAATATTTAATGAGGAAAAAGTCGACAAAATCGTCATTCTCAGCTCTTCCAAGTATCTCTTTTCTAAGTACGTAGGTACAAAAAAAAGAAAAATAACGAGCCTACGTCTCATTATCTTTCTTCACGTCCTAACTTTTCTAAGTCTCATGATATAACTTACCTCCAACAAGTGTGTAAGAAACCATGATCATAACTACAGGTGCCAGAGTCGAATCCAGAGTGCTCTGCAAGTCACAAAGCTGGCAACATCTGAGTATCAAGTCTTTGCTCTCCATGCTGTAGTGAATTATCGTTTTCTTGCCTTCTTGAAAAGCTAGAAATGGGTTCAATATATGTAAAAGTGTGCAGGCGGGTGGGACGAGATGGCGAGAGACTTATGTTTTACCCCTTCCATTGGACCCCCCACCCCCACCCCCTCCCGAGCCAAACAAGGAACTGGCTGCCCGCATGCAAGATGTATGTACGTCTATGACGTATCTATATTTATTCCTCGGACGAGGGCTTCTGCAACAGCAAGGCTATGTCAGAAGCGTAGGAGAAAATTGATTTATGCTGTGCCCTCTGTAAAGAAGAACCACGTCCCCTGATGTCCCCAGTCAAATATGGCGCTGAGACTTTATACACCGGTAATATTTTTACAGTGCTCCCCTCTTATAAGAACATCGGGTATAAGGAAACGTTGCTCGTGGTAATCCTGTCCGAGCAGTTCAGCGAAACATAGAGTACAAAGGAGCATCGGAATTGGCTCGGCCCGATGCTGCTCGTGTAAGCGGGGAGCACTGTATTAGGCTCACCTTCTACTGCATGGATTTTACGTCCAGATGCACGCTTTCTCTCCTTTGGACTGGGAGGATTGATCATCTCAGCGTTGAGGTGATTGTCTACAAAGAATGTGCAACGCTGACTATGCCTAAGGAGTGTGTCCATCAAGTGAAGATCATTCTTGTTCGCTTACGTTGGTCTCCTTGGAAAATGATATCGAAGACACAAGGGAGGGTCTGATCAGCCATCGCCATCCTATTCTTCACCGGAATCGTCGTTGCCTTCAGCGTTCTTGCAGCCTCTTCATCAAAAGACGCCTTTAAACTGTAGCAGTAGAGTAGGGCGATGAAAAAGCACCCAATGAGAACTGGATGGTAGGCTCCGAAGTAACACATGCTGGTGCCAGTGACGACAAAAACTGTCTGAAAGGCCCAATCGTCCTCGGCATACTCGTCAAAGGCCAGAGCGTGGTTGTAGAACTCCCAGTTGGCCAAGGCAGCGCTGACACATGCGATGATGTTCATGCATAGGAACCAGCACAAGTATCGACGAAGATGGCACTTGATCTGGCTTCCAGCTAAAGGTTAAAAAGAAATCTTCTGCCAGCTGGCAACTGACGTCAGTGTCACATACCTTTGTCAGCGTCTGTAACTTTGCCAGCTAAATCAGTCAAAGCGTCACGGTGTTTGCCAAGAACTGCAACCGCGATGGGGGTGAGTAGGAAGGCCAATATCGGCACACCGTTGAAGAGGAACATGTCCATCAAGGAGAAGCCGATGGTGTCATAGAAGTAGGTTGGGCTCAACTTGCCACTCACAATCAAACGGTAGAGAATCATTGTATTTGCAGTCATGTAAAAGGACAGGGTCAGGACCAATCTGAGGAAGGACATCCGGACTGGCTTGAGACTGTTTACGGAGCTCTCTACCGTAAACGGGACGCCGAACAAAGATAGAGGATTGAGGAAGTGCTTGAAGTAGTTCAACATCCTGGGCCTGGAGTAGGCCAACACCGGCGTCCTCGTCGAGGGCTTCCACACCTTGGCTTTCGTACTCGCAGTGAGTGGCAGACTTACTCGGACGGTCAGGTAGTCAGTGGAAAGTGGAAGCATTAGAAAGAAACTCTCCCTTACTTATTTAGGCATGTCTGGGTGAAAAATTCACACTAGAAATGTCAACAACAGAGCAAAAAGCTCCAGCCGTTTTGTCTATGTTGTACTTATGTGCATATCTCAGACACTGTAGCCAATGACCCGGTAAAATCTAACTTTCTAAACACTTCAGCAACAGGGGCGGTTTTTTTACATTGTTGGAAAGCATCAGACCTCAGTCATTTAAGTTATTTACCTCATTTTTCGCCAAACTGCATAATTAAGGCAGCAATCCAAAATAATTTACCACATGGGCTCGATTTTCCACCAAGAGCGAACGTCCAAACAACTCTGCTACTCATTGTACTTACCAACTGGCACGTTGGTGTGGCGCAACGGTGTGGCGTGCGTGGGCTACTGGTCGGCAACTAAGTCTACTTGAACATGTGATGGCGAGTAAAACTGACGAGCTGCCATTAGTTATGCAGAGAAGGACACTACCTAGAGTCTGTGTCAGTAAAGTACCTACAACGGCGCTGCACGCTACAAACACTACGGGCACGTACCACAGGTACGCACGACAGGTACGCACACTGCGAACTGTGGGTGTGCAAATACGGAATAAGGTTATAGTGAACACCTATGTACATAGCAATGAAAAAGTCCAAAAATATGCAAAACCAGGAAACACCACGCTCATGCCGCAAGAGCTAAGAAAATTATGACATATGGTCCCAACCCGGAGAATGACAACAGAGACATGAAATTACGTGCGTATGTGTTCGTGTACGTGTAGGTGCGTCATTTACAAGTTCATTGCGGGTCACGTGGTAACTGCAGCGCCTTCAGGAAATAGCTTAGTGCATTTCAAAGATGTGCATTGTGTCCCTACCACGGGACACAATGCACTGCGTACTCACAGTAACTGTGCATTCTGGACGAAACATTTTGGTTGATGTGGGTAACTTTTTTCACCGTCCTTCCGTCTCATTCATTCGTGAGCACGTAAACAGACGCTAACGCTCAATGTCAATGTTATGCAAGGCGTCTACATAGAAATATTGTTTTATTGGTACAAGTATCAACAAACACGCCACTCTGCCGAGAACAGGTTCTCTAAGAAATATAGTGACCTGCCTACAAGTCTCTATTTGAACTACGGGTGCGGCGATGAAATTGTGTAGTTGTACGAAATAAGGGCAAGCCATAACTGGACCCATTTTCAATACGACTTAAGGTCACATCAGTCAGACCAGCCAATCTAAGCTCGTTCCACTATGAGAGCGTGGGTACATCAGACCAGGAATCACCCACGTGTGCGTGCGTGCTCCTCTTGTGCGTGTGTGCACGTATGCGTCCATGGGAGATTGAGAGAGACAAGCGAGCCCGATATTATTGACATCCCGCAACAGATTTCAAAATAAACCAGGCGATTTTTCTGAAACAATGGCCATGAGGCAAACATTCCTTAATGAGGAAGTGATTTAAGGCTTTCAACGTCACTTATTTCACATGCACTGCAGCAGACCTTAGATACATATTTTTGAACAGCCACCTGTTCCTAATGACTGCCATCCGTCTAATGGGGCGTTGTATATTCCATTATTAGTGCAACATTTCTGTTAGTACAGTTGAGCAAGGAAAAGCGGGAATTTTTTATTAGTTCGAGAGGTTGCAAGAAACCAAATGTGGACTCACCATGTGCTCAATTCCTCCGGCAAATTGGGATAAGAATGAAAAAAGTGAAAAAGACTCTTGTCACTTTGAAATGAGGCATAAGAATGAGTTTTTTCTTTAAGGAAATAATATTCTTTTGGGCGCTGTCGTCGAATGAAGAGAAATCAGAGTACAAGTGTATTACGTAACGACTGACAACATTGTGCACGCAGTACCAGATTGTAATAGTTTTGCCCTTTCGTTGTGCTGTCCTTGTGTAGCTGAGCACTTCATTTATGTACGGTAGTTCCATTTGTATTTCTATGACCCGTAGGAACAGTCGAAGTCGAATAAATATTGTAAAACCGGGCATTCACATTTGGTGAGATCATGAGGTGAAGGTGGCCACAGAGGAGCTTCGAGAGTGTTCGCAATTTGCTGTGATGTCATACAGCACAGACATCGCTTTCCCAAATTCAGCAGCTACGTGACCTACAGGGTAGATCAGTTAAGGGCTGGCACTAAATTCACTCTTTGCCTGAGCGTCCACCGTGTTCTACTCTGAGAACAACAACGCTCGCTGTGCATCAGCGATGCTGAGCAGAGTTTTCTGAGAGGCTCGCAAATAGAGTTTTTTTACATGCACAATTGCACATGGAGCTGACACAGTCGGAGTTTTGTCGGGGAGGGAAGGAATAGTTTCCCGATCCTTAATTAAGTGTAATATTATAATTGTTGCCTTAAAAGCAATGCGTTTTCATGACATTGAAATGTTAGGACGTTTGCGTGTTTCAATTCTGATTCCGATCGAGGACAGCAAGAGCGAGGAGACCCGCTTGTGGATGAGCTGAAGTAAGTTTATGAAAAGCGATTCGATATCTAATACATACATATGTACATGTATATTTAGGGGGGGGATAGTCCTGAAACGATTGTGATGATTGAAACCAAATAAAACTCTAGTCCACGCTATTCGTAAGCACGACGTTCCTGGAAAACCTTTTTTTCTCTGCCCAACAAAATTGCTATTGTGTCAGTTTCATGTACATGTAAAAAAGTCCCATTTCGAGGCCTCTCGGAGAAGGAGAACTTGACAGAGTACAGAGTACAGTGTGTCGTAAAAGTTTCCGTGCCTGGCAAGCATCTTTCTGTCAAGAGTAGGAAAAGGGGTCTGGTTATCATTTATTAGTGTAGTCTCCTTCAGCTTGGATGACGAACAACTGCCTGAGTCCTATAGAAGAGGATTTTCTCCAAGTTCTGGAGAACTTGATGGGAGACATTGAGCCCTATC
>JAAUXU010144261.1_pt1 | contig 63031 bp, 45 predicted proteins | sample 7278151 | NCBI WGS metagenome assembly JAAUXU01 (sample SAMN14350113, study PRJNA611818) | marine sediment metagenome | isolation source: surface marine sediment (1.8m) | place: French Polynesia: Moorea | collected 2018-08
ACCAGATCAAGGCCACAGCCAGTGAGACTCGTGTACAGGAAGTGTCCAGAGTGCCTGATTCGCAATTTTGAAGACAGAAGCCTTCAGATCTTACTTGCTCTCAAGGATGACGAATGCTCGTGAAAATAGCAATGTTTTTGCTCCATTTTTTTTCTCGTCCCCTTTTTCGCTCTTAATGTTCCCTTTTATGCGCGCATTTTTCATGGTTCGCCTATAACGACTATGGTGGCCGCGAAAAGAGCATTAGTCCGTGTGGACGAGTAAACGATAAAAGTATATGCACTGCGTTATGTAATGCGTCTGCTGGTACGTACAAGATATCTATGCTGTGGGTCCGCCTCGCGTTTAGCATCTAGTACGACGCAACTCGTCTCGTGGCAGACAAACATGAAAGTTTTTTTTCTCTTTTTTTGCACTAGAAATTGTACGGCGAAAGCCGCCCACGTCCTAACATTTAGTCTCAAGAGTGGGGCGGCCCTTGTGGATTCAGGGCATGCCCCCAAAAGCGAAATGACCTCTTCAGTTCCCTCTTCCCACCACAAGACGCAATGGGCCCCGCATTTAGACGATGTCAACAGTGGACAGTAAAAAAGGAGGAAGAAAAGGTGCCCCAGGACATCATGCTCAGTTTCCTTAGCCGCCAACCAAGGGTGATCTTTTTTTCTGGAAGGAGAAATCATGATGGTAGTTTGCTGCAGGGTCGTGAAGTAGAAGGCCAGTTTCTCCCCCCCCCCTTCTATGACAACAGCAGCTAAAGAAGGCAGAGGAAGGCGAGAAGAAAAAACTGTTTTGCCGCTCTTTTTTCTGCTTGGGGTTCTTCGCTCATTTTTCATATTGGGCGGGAGGGTTTTACTCCCTACAAACCGTCTCCCGCGCATCGCAATTTCTCCGCATTGCGGCGTGAGAGTGAGGAAAGAAGCAGCAGCATTTCTCCACCTAGGTGTACTCCACAGTTTTGTGTATTTGTGCTCTGCTGCTCTGGACCGTCTTCAGCCCACGCCTGTGTCAGTGCCGCGGCCGGAACGAGGCTGGCGGTCGCGCAAGAGCCTCTGCTTTTGGGGAACGCGTCCCTCATCAACACGCACGCACGCACACACGCGCTCTGGAGAGCGCAACCATAGTGATGCAAGCACGACCAAGATGAGAGAGAAGAGTTGCTTATCTCAGGCGGAGCTCAAAGTCGCATTGTGACGATGCTGTGACTTCCAGCGGATGAACAAAATTCATGAGAAAATGACCAAATTTTTATGAAATAACCATCAAATTGTGATGAAGAAATCACTGCTGTCTTGGAATAGGTTTATACACACAGTTGGGCGTAAAGAGGCACTATATGCCCGATTTTGGATTCTGTCGCTAGAGGGTGTTGACAACACGGAGGGCGAAGGTTTGGGGTTTTGGTGGGGGTTGGGGGAAGGGGGCGTTCGAGGGTCATCAAGGCCCGCGAGCGGCAGAATCCAACGAGGGCATTAAGGCCTTGCCCAGCTGTCCGTTTGTAGTTTAACACTTGTTTTCTTGTTGAGGGCCCATTTTTATTTACCATTTGCTTGTCATGCTGGAGTGATGGGAGTATTTGCTGGTATTTGCCATCTGTAAAGTATGCAGTACATTGTAAAGTAGTCGCAGCATGTGTTAAAGTAGCAGTTGCATAGTTGCAGTTGGAACACCTAGAGAAGCTCTATTTGACTGGTCAAAGCTAGTAAATAAAAACGGGCCGTCAACTAGAAAACAGGCTTTAAAATCTGTACATCACACATTGCCTTGGTGCTGGAGCCTTTGCTGCTGCTGCTTCACTGCTGCCTCATCTGCGTAGATCTTGTGAACATTGGACGTGATGACATGAACACATTCACTTAAACAAACCGTCAAGGTTACCTTACTACATCTAAATATTAGAGACAGAGACAACTATTCAAGAATAAAGAAAAAGTTCCATTGCACCGAGGCACTCGATAATTTAGTGGCGGAATTTATAATAATGTCGAGGATGTTGTGGATCCCCCCACAACATCCTTTTCGGATGCTGCGTTACGGCATGATGACATTTGTCAGCTAAGCTTTTGAAATGGGTTATTTGGACCGCTCTGATTTTTAAAATGTCATCAAAAATAGATGTGCTGTTCTTTGGCTGTTTCGATGCTATTTCATTGCCTTCAAAAGTCCTTCTACTCTACCTGGTTGCTTCCAAGACAAACGCAAGACAACCGCCATTCTTCTTGCTGTCCCTCTTGTCACTGACATAATCATTATAAATTATGTAGCTCATTACTTTAAAAGGCTTCTTCCACAGCCACTTGCTGATTGTTTCGAAATGATTATTTCTCCTCAACCATAAAATTTTGCTGTCCTAAAAGAGCATGCTTATTAAGTCTAATAAAACAGACCTTGTCTTTTCTTGCAGGTTAGACATTATTGCCTAAAAAGTGTGGAAGAGGCGTTCGATGATGGCTTTCTTGCCTCGTTGGCGGCCACGCCTATGGACCTTGGCATTGGCCTTGATGCTTTATGTCATCATCACAGCCTTCGTATCACTGACAAGGATACAGTTGGCGCAGTTGAATGGCAGCAGCAGTAGTAATAACGGCTCACCACAGCAAGACAACAGCATCCACAAGGCTAAGAGACCAAGAGCTCCTTGGGAGTCCAAATCACTAGCTGGAATGCAACCCCTGGCACTCCAACAGCATCTGACACCACGCAGGTTGCGCTTTCGTGGTGCATCCGGTGCAACTATCAGATGGTGTAAAACACCACTCACACTGTTAGATGAGCCAGGGCCTCGGGTTGCTCTGGCCTCTTTTCCAGGATCCGGCAACACCTGGCTCCGATACCTCCTGCAGCAAGCCACAGGTACATTACACCTTTTCTGTTACTCATTTATATGTAGTATAAATGTGTATCATATATATGTGACTGACTACAAGATCTCAAAATTTTAGGTAAAGAACCGAACAGGAAGTGATTTAAAATTCCACTTTGAGATGAAAAATTTGACACTAAAGTTTCAGAAAAGAAAGAAAAATGTGCTTCCCAAAAATTTAATTTTTGTCACCTGAACAGTGACCCTATTCATCTAAAGAAATCTTTACCTAAAATGTAGAGACATTTTGATGATATGTGGTGTGTGTACGTGCACAAAAGTCGGAGGAACAATTATCTGCTGTTCTCATCCATCCTGTTCTTTTTTACCCATGAAAGGCGTCATGACCGGCAGCGTGTACAAAGACTTTACTCTGATGAAGAATGGCTTCCCAGGGGAAAGCATCACCAACGGCTCTGTGATTGCCATCAAGACACATGAGTTTGGTGCAGGTGCCATTGCCGGATTTGATCGGGCGATACTACTCATTCGAGACCCCTTCGCATCCCTGCAGGCAAGAGTGTTGACGTCAAGTGCCAAAAGTGCTATAGTTTAACAACTTGCTTCAACTTTTAGGCGGAATTCAACCGGCGGTCTGGTGGCCACATTGGTCATGCCGCAGCTGACAAATACCGACGTGATCATGGCCGAATCTGGAGCAACTATGTCAAGAATCAGGTGGTGCAGTGGGCCAAGATGAACCTTGCATGGTTTGAAGCATTGGGGAAGAGTGGGGATGATCCTGCGGCAAGAGACAGTGACAAAAAACTTTTGCTCATGAGCTATGATGATCTTGTCAAAGACACCAAGGCACAGTTATGCCAAGCACTTGAATTCCTCCTCACGAGGGGGAAGACAGAGTCACTTGACTTGGCATGTGTCATGGAGCGTGTGGAGGGTATCTATAAGAGACCCAAGCGACCACTGGGACTAGAATTGTATGATGCAGAATTGACTAAGCTCCTCAAAGAAAAAATGGAAATGGTGTATGGTGCCATGGGATTGCAGGTGCCACCTTTGCCAACGACCTCTACTATGAGGACTACCAAAGGTACCACGACTACTAGTATTGGTAATTTCCACAACAACACCAAAGGGAGTTGATACTGCTTTACTTGGGGATAATGTTTGACGAAGTACAAAATCAAAATTCATGCAGACATCGTGATATTATGAAGAAGAATGTTTAGGGCAAGGCCCGAGCAAACTAAGTAAGACTTTTTATCTTTCTACTCGTAAACGTAAGCAATGACTACATAGGAAGGTAAATCCTTGCGTCATCTACGAGCATGTACACTTTTAACACAAGTTGTGACAACTTGGCAGTACGTATTCTCAAAGAATTCTTACATTCCTGCTTGTCAGGCATACTGAATTGGACATACCACGTATTCACGACACTTTGTGTTACGTTAAATCGTTGCGGGGTGTGAGCTGTACGTATCTGTACTTGCTGGTGTGGTAGTTGCGCTGTTGACATACGTATAATACATGTAGCTTGTGCCGACTATTGTGCTGTATGTCCTTGTACGGGATGCCATTTATCTAGCTTCGGTTAACCCGCTATTGACGTGCTACAGACAGTGCGCAGCAGAATTATCGCACCCAGATGGAGTAAATGTGGTGGACCAGGCAGCCCTTTCTGTATAATGTGCTCCTGTACATGGGGAAGTTGAGGCTTGCTTTTGTCACTCTGGTGGGTGCGCTAAATGTGCGGCATAAAGTACATAAAGTACGAGCGGATTCACTGGAAAAGTCTCAAGCGCCTATAAAATCTCTGGAAAGTTCCTTTAGGGCATCTGGTGTAATCAGATCAACTGCATGTGTTTGAGCATGGGAAGCACACTTTTTTGACAGAGAGATTCAAGCTTGCTGATGTAACCTCTGAATATGGATTCCGGCGCCAAGTAACCCTATTCGTAGCAAAAAAAAATGAATACTGAAGCTAAATAAATCACACCTTGTATTATGTAGTCAGATCATAAAGCAGGAGTCTCGTCGAGCGTCCAGTTCCAAAACTCCCATCTTGTGAAGATAACTGTGATGTTGACTGTGGATGAAATCTACATATAACTAAATTCACTCCTCTCTTTCTTTCTCTCTGACATTATGTATGCACCTGTCAGGGTGCCAATGCTGCGAGGTTGCACCACTCACGCAACCAATGAGAGAGCGTGAGAGGTGTTGAGATTAGAGTTTAACAACCGGCATTATCGATTTATGAAAAAACGATTTTTTGAGTAAAATCGATATTAACAGCTGCATCTCCTAGTTTTTGGGCAATTTGGGACACGTGCAAAACAAAATCGATGGGGAGCAATGAAGGAGCCTCATTAGACTGAACGTGTTTTGGCAGTGTGCTTTGCTTATTCTAGTTTACACAAAACTCACGGCCAATCTATGAACAATGCAGCCTCAGGACCAGAGGAAGCTGCACGATCAAACGAACTTTTAAATGGCTGCTGAAGAGGTTCTATGGGAATAATGGTGCAATGTAAGAAGTCTCTCACCCTTCTGTTTGCTGAATAAAAAAAACCCTCATGTTCTGCTTCCTCATAGATGCTCAAAACGTTTTAAGTACATGTAGAGATGTCATCCAATGTTCCGTTTACCAGTTTACCCTCTTCGGAAGGTTTGATGACGTTGGCGCTAGCGAACTTGTTCCTGATGAAATCACACATGTTGCATTGCGGTGAGAGGCTCTTCAAGGCATCTGATAAGATTCAAGCTAAATATAGGGTGCACCCGGTGTAGTTCCTACCTTGAAGACGCGGCACAAAGAGATGTCGGCCCGGACAAAGTTGCTTCTCAGCTGAATGATGCCACATACACATAATTCGGCCGGATTAAAAACTTTTCATCGCAGAGCAGACTGTCAAATACCACTAACACCGGGTTTGGGCTAAAAATCTTGAAGAAGTTCCGATCAACAAGGAAAGTTTTTCGGTGGCAGAGATCAGCACCTGCTGTGGACCGTCTAGGGCTGGTCCAAGGACGCTTCTCCAGATTTTTGGTCAAAGAAAATATGGTACCTTTTCTCCAGACCTCAATGTTATGGACTGCACAACTTAGGCCATTATTGAGGATTAGGTTAGAGTCAAGACCTAATAAAAGATCAATAGCCTCAAGACACCATTGGAGGCTGCATGGACCGACCTCGATCCGAAGGTCATCCGTAAGTGGAGTGAGGCAGCTCTTGGCGCTTGGAGATGGTGGTAAAGGTCAGGGGGCTAAGTGGAGTTAAAAACTGCAGTTTTACATCAAATGGAGAATTTTCGATAAATTTTCGCTGGATATATTTTTGTGCTCATATTATTTGTTAGGTTACTTCAAAAAAGTCAACTCTGTTTTTTGGGGGGTGGAAAAATCTGTGTTAGACGCTGTTTTTGCTTGTACAAGTCTCACTTTTTGGAGAAAAAAAAATGTTTTATTATGGGCACTTTTAACTCAAAAATTACGCAATGTCCTGCATGGAGTAAGTGTAATGAACACTTCTTTTTTTAGCCATAACTTTTCAGTTAATTGAGCTACAGACCTTTTATGGACAGTTTTGAAGCCCCTCTGTAATCAAACTGATATGCTTTTTTGCTCTAGGACCATTCATTTTTCCACAATATGGGATATGTATTGTAAAAGAGTTCACTTCATAAAAATTTGACTGTACTGTGAATAAATGAGTGGTCGTAAGGCAAAAGTGCATTATAGTTTGGTTTTGGAGGAGCTTCTTAGCTTTCAATGGACGGGTGAACCAGTTCTGTAGCTCAATCCACTCAAATGTTATGACTGAAAAAAGAAGTGTCCACCTACTGCGTGCAGTACGGTATAAAACTTCCAGTTAAAAATAATGGTCCTTATGAAAAAATGTTTTTAGTAAAATCTTAACGTTTTGGCCAAAGGCCCAAGCCCCAGGATGGCCAGACATCATTTTTGAAAAAGGCACTTTTTCGAACTGATCTAATATTTTTTAAAGGAGTGATAAACGATTTACGACGTCCTAAAACACGTTCTAAGGTCACCCTCTAAGCATCTTTGCCACCTCTGTACCCTTTCTTTTTTTTCAGTTCCTTTTTTATTCCAAAAGTTACCGAAAAACCGATTTTACCGACGCGTGCTTACTGGATAATTGCCTTTACTGCTAAACTCTGACCTGAAACCCAAGTTGGGGTGTTCATCACTGATCTGCATTACTGTTCTGTTACTCAAAACAAAGTACTCTACTCGGTACTTTGTGCTGAATGAGGTACCCTCGGCACCCAGTTCTGTTTCTGGAAGATGGAGCACACGCCGAATTGGGTGAGGACAAAAAACAGATGTGTCGAAGAGCAAATAGTACGAGCCTTCCTACCTTTGGTTGCCTAGGACTTGCTACGCCACATGTGCAAAGCTCTTCCACACGTGCACCCTCCATGCACTCCGAAAGTAAGCTTAACTCCAAGGTCACTGAAGTATCGCCAAATCGGGTACGTGGGTACTTAATTTTAAATTTGGATATCAATCGTTATAGTGTGAATATTTTCTAGGCTGTGTCTGCTCCAATCCGGCTAGTTCCACGTGACTTTCTAAAAAGTTTTTGTAGCTTTTGGTATTTCTTCAAGAGAAATTTTGAAAGACTTATAAAATCTTCCAGAAGAGGTCAGAGTCGAACCTATGAGTTGAACGCTCGTAGCTAAAAATGCAATGTCTGAGGACGAACGTCACTTCTGAAGGGCAGCACTTTACAATTCCGAAACGTGTGTAAAGTGCCCCTTTACAAAAACAGAAGGATATAATTAGTACTGCAGATACATACGTTTGGTCGATTTCAGCCAAGTTTCTCCATTACGTTTCTTTCCCTTCTGAATCTGCTCCCGACTGACTTCTCTCTCTTTCTCGCTTATGTACGTATTGCGCAGAATGTGCAAGAAGCAAGTGAGGCATTTATGTATGTATCTCAGTGCTGTATTTTATGTAGGACACACTCACATAGCCTTCGGTTCTCCCGGGAGGACACTTTTGCGATAAGCTTATCGCCCAAATACTACTTTTCTTTGGGCCGGAGCTTTCGTAAAAATCCCTTCTTTTTCCTTGCTGATGTCACAAAGTCAGTTAAAGGACGTCATTCCTGCGTACATATGCGCGTATCGAGACCGATGCAGTGCCTCTACAATCCCAAGGATCCTTTTTCTTCCACTTTTTCATAAAGCTCGACCTCGCCACAACCAGAAAATTTTGAATGCTGTAGCAAAAAGCCTGAGTTTACATGGTATAAGCTTAACAGCAACATTACAGGGACGACACAATTCTCATGTACCAACTTTCTGTTTGCTCGTATTGCCGAATTCATCCCAAATAGAACCCTTTCGGGGAAAAGAAGGTCGGGATTGGTCGTTAAATTCAGTACTTAACGATCTAGGACGATGCGATCAGTCTTAAAGAATATTTTGATAGTTACTCGTTCGGTACGATGGTGGGATATACACTGCATATTGACCATCTTCATCCAGCTAGTAAGAAACGTTTGCTCATCACGCGTGCAAGCATATATTTCATGTCACTACAGAAAGACACTCGTGCATGAACGCTCTCAACAGACGTCGATCAAGGTTAGAGTATAGAAGCCGCCCTTGGCGTCTCCAGCCAATATCTGTCTATCTCCGGGGCCCCAAGCCAGCGAAGTAATGGGGACTCCGCTGTATCCGGGATATTCTCCCACTTGGTTCAGGCCGCTGTTGCCGACTTTCCACAGTTTGACGGTTCCGTCCGAAGAGGACGTGGCAACAAGACGTTTGTTGCTCTTCTTGGTGAGGACAAAGGTGAGACATCCCGAGTGAATCTTGGACTTGAAGACGATCTCTTGGTTGTTGGTCCTGTCGAATGCTGTCACGGTGCCACTGGTATCGCCTAAGAGAACAAAGGGATCGCAGAGGGTGGCCGTAGTGAACCAGACATCAGCACCAGGGTGTGCGGGCAAGGAGCATCCCCAGAATTTGTTGAACCGGTGGGGGAGCTTCAAAGCAAATTCTACCAACGTTGCCGCCAGGTCTTCAGGGTCTGTGTTCAGCTCCAAGAACTTTGTTGTCAGAAAGTTCTTGACAGCGTGTTTCTGACAGAAAAGGTGTAAAAGGAATGTGATTTCTTTGACTTTGCAATCCACGGGACACCTAATCGGCGATTTTTCTACTGGGCCTTCAACCCAGTGCTTTGAAGATCTACCCACTGTGACCGTTACCTTTCCACTCATGTCCTGAGGGATTTCCGCTTGACATGAGAAGATGTTATCTGGCTGTCCTTGTACATACAGGATCGTAGGCATTGAAGGGGGGAAGCTATTGCACTTCAATGCGTGGAAGTATATCTGTCCGTGAGTAGATGCCGTCACTGTCACTATTGTTTTCTCTTTAGCACTCCAGACGGCCGACAGAGAGAAGAGTTTTTCTCTAGGGAACCTATTGCTCAGCGTCAGTTTTCCGTCGAAGATCAGTCTGGCCTTTCCTCCGTGGTCACCACAAGTCCAGATGAATAAACTTCCATCCTCAGAGAGTGCCAAGATCAGGTCAACCACAGGTTCACTGCCTGCTTTGATCGAGCTGAGAGAAACTATTTTAGAAGGCAACGTAGTCCGGGAGGAATCTTTTCCAAGAGTACAAGCAGCATCCAGATTTGACAGTCTCAGTGTCTTATCTAGGGATGCAGAGTAGCAAACGAGTCTGTTCCCCGCCCCAGACACCGTAGTCACTGACGTCACTGCTCCCTTATGCCCTGCAAGAGTGCCAAGGCAGAGCGGCTTGAACAGATTATACACGTTGAGTCGAGCGTCACCGTCCGACACCAGGAGACAATGTTCAGTCAAGTTTTTGCTTTCTTCAAAGATACACATGGTGAAGACACTGTTGACAGGACTGGGAATAAATCTCACTTCCAGAGCTTTGCTTGACCACACCGAAACTCCCCCACCCGTGTGGACACAGGCAAAGTAATCTCCGGCCTTAGTTGGCTGGATCTCGCTGATTGGTCCTCTAAGGGTCTCTCCTACGAGCTTTGGCTGCAGCTTGAACCTTTCTTCATCTGTCCCCATTTCGTCGTCATCGTTGTCGTTAATATTCTCTTTTGTCTCCTTGACTTTGAAAAGCAGAATTTTTGTGTCGCTGTTGGACGTCACCACGACGAATTCGTTGCCTGAGATCTTGCAAAATGCCGCGCTACTTGCTTTGAAATCACATCCTCCGTCAAAGTAAGAACCTAACAGCTCAAAGCTGCCTTTGCCACGAACGCTCCACAGCTTCATTCCTCCGCTAGAAGTACTTAAGCTCAGAATCATCCTTTCATTGCTGTTGACCGCGAAGGTCGCCCACATCATCTTCTGTACAGCAATGGGTGCCAGATGGTCAATTTCGCCAACTTCTTCATTCTGCGTGATCCTTCCAACATCGTAGTCATAAATGAAAACGGAGCCACTTTCATGAGCGACCACGATGGCACGTGGACATCCAAACCAAGGCCGAATAAGGCCGACTTTTGCTACGGTTCCAGTTCGAGGAAGTCCCACCAGCCTGGCCACGACGGCGAGAGTGCCCTTGGTCACAAATAACGCCACCAAAACGACCTCTCCGGCGCTGGTTGTGACTGCCATGTTCAAGGTGGTCCTCGACGGTACTATCCCCTCCCCAAGTTCTCGCTCGACCTCCATGGCCCATGGCGAAAAGAGGGAATCGATGTTGTCCACCATTTCTGACCAACGCAGGTCAGTCACTGCTGTAATAGCGAAGTCGCTGACCTTTGCCGCATAGAAAGTTTTGCCATGTGTTGATGGATGAACCTCGTTGTTCTTTTTCTCCAGGAAGATCACCTTCAAGTACCCAGACTCAAAGCCTACAGCAACTGGCTGACCGCTTATTTCGCTTTCATTTGCACTCAACAGGGAAAGAGCTGTTGCTTTCTCAAAGCGTTGTCTGTCCAATTCCTTAGCGGAGTCCTCGCCAGTACTTTTTTCCAGTTCCCTCGCTTCAATTCTGCACACTGGTTCATCTCCACTGTTGGCAGCCCAAATCTGCACGCTGCCATCTCTGAGACCAAGAGCAACTTTAACGTTATCCACATTTCGCTCGTCAAGAGACAAGCAAAATATAGCCTGACCCACTGAGAAGGAGGCTATCTCGTCCCCAATATTGCTGTCAAATACTTTTACCGTACCAGACAAATCGCAGCTGATTATCTTTGATGCGTTTTTGGACAGTTTAATTGCTTGAATCGACGAGCTGTGACCCCTCAAGACTGCCTTTCTCTCAAGAGAAGTCAAATCGTAGATCTTCAGCACTCCATCCCAGCCACCGACGACTACTCGATCCTTTTCGGGATGATAGACCACAGCATTAAGAGGTCTGGTCTTCTGCACGATACTGGAGGTTTCTCTTCGAGTCCGTCCAGCCCATATCTTGATAACGCCGTCCCAACCAACAGAGACGAGCGTGAGCCCATCGGCACTTGCCGCCAACCCTCCAACTCTGTGAGCGTGACCTCGAGCGCTATGAAGTCGTACGCGGCTGTCCAGATCCCAAAACGACACGATGCCATCCTCCGATCCACTGACCAAGCACGTGTCTCCAGTGTTACCTCCGGAAAGGAAGGTCAACGCCGAGATTGCTGTAGCATGGCCCACGAATGAGAACAGTTCTGCTCCGGATGCGGCCAGGCAAATGATCACACTGCCGTCAGAGAAGCCATGTGCAAGAAGCAGCTCCTCTGGCCTAACCAGGGCAGATTCTTCCAAACAAGAGACAGTAATCTCAGAGGCAAGACCTGATTTACGGGCCAGCAATGGTCGGTCTCTACTCGGCGGACGATCTTCCCACAGGAGCATCACATGAGGAATTGTCTTGTCAGAATCGTCTTTCTCTTCGAAGATTGCAATCTCTGCATCTGTGGCCACCGAAGATTCCGGAGCCTCATTTAAGGCAATCTGATAAGTAAGGCAAGGCTGCTCAGAAAGAGACTGCTTGTGCAAGTTGACAAAGTGAGCGTAATCTCTAACCCTCTTTGAAGCCACATATCGGTCCCTCAGGGACCGCGAAGCCAAGTGTGCTCCCTGCAAGTGCTCGAGGAGCGCAGGAATTTGGTCTGTCTCTGCACATGACTGAACGTAAGGCAGTTTGCAGATCATTTCTTCCAGGAGTCTGACCTGTCCTGCTTTCGCGAGGTGGAAAGGCAACCCCATCAAGACGACGGGATCATCCGACGCCGTCTGCAGATGGAGGCAGCAGAAGGTAGCAGACAGCACGAGGTGCAGAAATTGCTCTTTCTTTGAGCTGCCGGAGGAGTGAAAGTACCTGGTCTTTACTGCTGTTTCCCATGCTCCCTCCTTGAGCATCACCATTCCTTCAATCTGACTATGCTTTGTGGCCTGCAGGAAACTCTCCAGTGCATTGATCAGCATCGACAGAGTGACTGTCGGCAGTCGCATTGTGGCATCTGCCCTGCCCAGCATCTCGCCCATGTGGATGGGGCTTGTCTTGGAGATGTCGAACTGCTGCTGCCGGTAAATAAGAAGGCATGCCAGTGCCTCTTGCAGCATAAAGTCCGTGAGTCCGTTGCCAGAGGTCTGAGCTACTGCCAGCAACGACAGCGCATCTTCAACAAGGCTCTGGCCCATCTCGTCTTCAATTCTGCCGAGCATTTGTGACAACAGCTCCTCTGTCGTCCCGCCAGCAGCTTTCAGCCTCTGCTCCATTTCTTCAAAGACCCCGAATCCAGCCACCTCCGTCGTCAGCATACGCAGGTAGCCTGCGTTACCTGCGTCTGTCTTGCTCGTGATGACTCCGAGCTGATTGTTGAAAGCAGCCTCGTCCAACTTTTTCCCATGTTGCTGCAAGTAATGTCTCGTGAGATTCTTCCGTTCGACCAGATCCAACGTTGGTAGCTTGACCCACACGTGGGCTGCCTCTTTCCTAGCCAAGAGAAACTTAGCCCATGGGCTTCCGGTGTATGAAGATGCCAAGAGGACGACTCCCTTGGGAAGAAACGGAGGCAACCATTCCAGCACATGATGTTGTTGGTAGCTGAACGATTCCAAGCCGTCAATCAGCAACACCAGTTTGGCTCTCTTGTTGATTGCTGTCACTGTGCTGGCAGCGAGAACGATGAGGGAGGAAACCTTCACGGCCAGAGTCTTTTGGTCAACACTGAGCTTGAGACTGCCATAGTCGATGCCGCAAATCTTGGACAATTGCTTGGCAAGGTAGAGGAGGAATGAAGACATATCTGGCGTCATTGCTGCTGCAGTAGCAAAATATGGCACAGTGATTGCAGAATTCGTCTTGGACTTTTGCGCCAATTGCTTGTACGCCTTGCACATAAGTGAAGTCGCTCCGGATCCAGGTCTTCCTGACACCTCCACGATTCCTTGGTGACAAGAATCGAGAGCCTTCATGATAGCATCTGTATGCTTGGGCCTTGACACGAAGTTATGCTTCACCGTGAAGTCGCAGAACGATTCTTGGTCACCACGGTCATCTTTTTTGTTCGACACGTCACCTTCAGTGAGCTTAATCATCGCATTCCATAGTGTCTCCACCATCCTCATTCCGACATCGTCTAGCGAGTTGGCTACAAGCTTCCCGTGGAGAATTCCGCCAAAGCGGGCACTGTATCCATCATGCACAGCTAATCCACTCCTTCTGATCTTCTCCTTCAGTCTCCATAATCTCTCCTCGTCCTCTGCTGAATCACTATAGAAGATCTTATGGTAGGCCTCTGGCAATTGCTGTCTGAGGTGGGTGGGATCCCTCAAGAAGAAGAAAGCTCGATCTCTATGGTCTTCTGGGTCATTCAGACAAGCCAGTTCCATCTCAATTTCCGTGACAGATATGCTTCCGACCTCTGATACTGCATCTCCGGACAGAGCCCTTTTTATCTTTTCCAATAGTTCCTGGTCACCCTTGCGTGTAGAATGAGACAATCTGTCTACAGTGATTCTTGGCTTCCACCCGTAGCGCTCTCCCAGGAGACCCACGAAGAGGTCACAGCGCTCGACCTCTCTCAGGCAAGAAAGCAGTTGCGCGCTGCCATGGTCTTCAATATGATGCCGGTTATGACCAAGCAAAGAGGCCGCGACGGCAGATCCAAAGTCTTCATCGTCAAGTTTGTCCTGTGCAAGGATTCCCCAACGTAGATCAACTAACTGCACGTCCAACCTCAGCTCGCGTCCTCGACGCCTTAGTTCTGGTAGCACAAATTTGTTTAGAAGGTCCCTCTCGCCGTGCATATCCAAGAAAGTAGAGGAGACAAAGATACGAATGCGACGCCATCCTGGTGCTGTATCCTGATACCCGAGCGATTCACTGAGAATGCGATTCTCAAAGGTCGGTCGGGGTGCCAAACCAAATCTTCGATCAACTGACTCTACTTGCTGCAGCTGACCGCCACGAGTTTTGCTTGAGAGGCACTGGAAGATGGTCTCGCTGAAGCCCGACACGAACATATCATTCGGGTGCTGTCCAGAGCTGCCCAACTTGCCGTGCACACTGACCACAGCAAAGACGAGGTTTGGATTGACAAGTTGCCTGTATTGCCTCACCCAGTCGTTGATCTTGCTGAAGTCACCTTGCATAGCTTCTTCAGCTCCTGGCAAGAGTAGCAGGTTGTCGATCCACTCGCCCTCACGCAAAATCGTGTCGAATCGACCGTCGTGCCCAAGCAGCGTCCATGTTAACCTGCTCGGACCTGGGGCGCTGTGAAGTTGGGGGTTCCTTTCAGTGAGCTCCTTGACCGTCGCCAGGAGCGATAAATCTGCATCAACGTCGGTGGCAGCAGCTGAAGCAGACCTATTTTTCCCATACATCAGGAGCTCGCTCTGTTCGGCTGCTGATCTCGCCATGAGGGCAAAGAGGAGCGCCACGTCTCTCAGGTTGACTCCGCGGCGGACGCCCCCGCCGTCACCGTTTCTGCTGAACTGGCCGGACATATCTTGACCGACGGCGCACGCTACGAGTGTCTTGCCCTTGAGCGGCGGCACGTTTCGTGCGGCCGCAATTGCCGCTGCCTTCTCCAGAGCCTTTCTAAAAGGTTGCAGTGCAGCCTTGTTCATTGTTGCCTGGCGCCTCTTTAGTCTCGCCTCTTTGATCTTCTGCGCCTCAAGCTCTTCCTTGTCCATCTTCTTCAGACTCTGCCTGTTCCTGGGCTTCTTTCCTATCTCTGCCCCAGCTAATTTTTCCAGGTCGTCGAGCACATCAAATGCTGTGTAGAACCTGAATGGAAACATTCTGCTGCCAGCCACGGCTTTCTCGCTGGAGATATACCTGCAGACCTTGGCCACGTGGTCGTCGTCGATGCCCGCCAGCACTAGATTGCGCAAGTTACGCACGGCGGCCATGTAGGGCAGTTTACGCCGGTCAATCAAGCCGTGCCAGACGCTGGCCTTGTTGCCGTGCCTGAGAAAGAGAAGAGCAGATTTCTGAACGGCTGGTGAGCGATTAGAGAGCAACAACTGCAGCCTGATCAACGGCTTATTTGCTATCAGTACTGCCCGGGTTCGTATCTTGTGGTTGCCGCCAACCTGAGGTACATATATATCCATAAATGCATTCCCATGGGATTTACGATTATGGGCAGAGATAAAAGGATTAAAGGAAGTTGGTGCTTGGCGGTTATTGGATTTTTGTGTCTGTACCACTCGGGGTGCCACCACTTAGTCTGGGATTTTATGGACTCAATAAAGGCCTCGTCTTCTCTTGGTGTGAGCTAAAGAAGGAAGACAAGTTGCTCCTACCTTGAAAGATAAAGTCCCCATTGTTACATACAGCATGAACTTACGGGCTACGACGCTTCTGTGGAGCAGGGTACAAACGCGTAGACCCCCCCCCCCACACACACACACAGTCAAACAAACAAGCAAAACCCACAACGACTGGCAAGTGTGGAAAAAGCTACAACTCATTTGTTTTGTCTCCTTTTTTTTCATCAATGTTGTTAGAAGGATAAGCGGAAAAAGCTCATCTTCCCTCTTTGCTTTCGTTCATTCTCAAGGGACTTGCAAGGCACTTTCTCCTGTCATCATTAGGGCATAACAGCAAGTTGTCCCTTTTCTCTCTTAGCTTACTTCACTAAAGGAGGTGGTGAGTGGACGCCCCTCTAACTTAGGTAACATTGTCTTATTGCGCGAACCCTCACGTACTTTGCGTCCGTGCACTCGTAAGACAGCTGGCACTCCTCGTGCTACTCCGTCATTGCGTACATAGCGTACACGTGCTAGGACCAGACCGTGGATGCTTTGAATGCCAGCCTCAATAATTAGAGTATATGCAGTACTGAGGAGTGCCCACTGTGGAAAAGGAATGAGTCCTTATTGTTTTTTTTTCCCCATCCCTTTGCTTACTTTGCGATTTGAGTTTCCCAGGTATCCGGTGTTGGCAGCTTCATTCTCTTCCCAGCGAGCGAAGCGTCGAAAAAGCCTGGAAGCCTCGAGCTGCGGAAGTCTTCTTCACAATTAGGATACCTAGAAAGAAGAAACAAAGTTGGAAGTGAGGGAAGAAAAATGCACGTCTTTTCTGCACGGTGTTGAAATCTGAGTTGGAGATGTACACGTACGTAGGAGTCGCTTTCTTTCGCGCAGAAAGAGGGATTTATGTGGCGCAATTGCAGAACAACGCAAAAATTCCGCCGAATCTCTCGAGCTTTCTCTCCTCCAGAGGGCGTAGCAGGGCTTCTTTTTTCGCCGCAGGAGTAATGCGGCACAACGAGGTATAAATGTGACAGGCATCGCAACGTAGGAAGATATTGAATTTTCTGCCTGCAATGTTATTATGAATGCCTCCTCCACTAGCCCATTTCCATTTCATACGAGGCCATATTTTCTTGTTCGTGTGATAGTGGTTGTATATGAAAGCAAGAGAAAGAGACAGCAAACGAGACAGCCACAGCACAGAGTTTATGGCAGATCCCTGTGAAGTCCTCATGCGAAACTCAGTGTCTGATGCGTAAAAACAGGTCTGCTCCACTTCATTACGCTCTTACATCATTAGGCTCTCTCATTACTAATGAAGGTACGATTCCGCTGGGCTGCGGAGGCCCCATTTTGCCTCAATGTATGAGCAAAGACGCTTAATTGACACCGACACTGGCTGAGTTGTCGTAATTGAATTCAACACGGGCTTGGATTCCTCCGTCCAAGGCGGTCGTCGGTGATTCTGCATTCACCATTCAAAATCGCTCGTCAGAGAGGTTGTTCTGGTCATTGGGTAGCAGTGTTTCTGTACCTTGAACAAGCTTTGGAGATGACTTGGCACTCGTGCTTCTTCATGGACAAGTCACAAAAAATGACAGAGGAGTTTACGAGAGTGGCAAAAACAGCTCTTTCAACAGTCTGCTTGATGGGAAATAATCTTTTATTGCGGAGAGAAACCGATAAGCGAATAAGTAATCCAAAGGAGAGCCGACAGTCAACTAACTGGAGTGATCACGTAGGACAAGTGCTAACTTTCTCGTATTCTACATTAGGGTGGGCCCCTTGAGGCGATTTTTTTTTCAAAATGCACACTTATCAGCAGCTGCGGATGATGTAGAAAGTCAGATCCCACGCTGCTGATGGGTGCGCATTTTGAAAAAAAGGGGCCCACCCTATTCTACAGTGTGCGGAATTGACATTCAGACAACGGCATGACTGGATGAACACCATCAAGAACAAGCAGTTGGACATAAGGTAACGAAGGCTATGGACAGAAATAGTTGAAATACGCCTTTAGGCTTTCTTTTCCTCAATGTGGCCACCACTGCCTGTACTCAGGCCCTGAAACTTGAGTTAGTGTTGATGATGAGCTCCTCAGACTGATTACTCCTCAGTCTGACCGTTCCTGATTGATAACCTTGAAGGCTTCATGAAAGCTATTCCAAGTTAACGATTTGCAATGATCCTTTCCATGCTTAAAGCCTCCTTCTGTATTTAACGAATGATGCATCGACATTTAGTCAACAGCCAAAATAAACGAGCAGGATCAAATTGAATCATGCACTATTTGAAGAAAAAAGGAATGGACAGAAGAAAGGACGAGACCGTTCATCACCAAAGACTTTCAGGCTTGCAGAACTCCCATAGAGACATTTGACTTTTCTAAAAATTTTCTCAGAGCACTGTTAAAAGCGGTTTTTTTTCCCTGGAGAAAACCACCTTTGGCCACCCTCCTCACCGGACCAGAACCCTACTGGTTGTTTCCTGCGAGTGTCATTGAGGGGGAAGTCCATAAAAGTTGTCACCATCACAAGAATTCCATTACAGTCAGTGACAGACTTGGACACGGACATCTCTTGTTTCAGGCCTCATTTGGAGCATCCAATATCTAAAGTTGGTAGGATGATTGTTCTCGCCACTGCTATGTTTCTTCTTTGAGAAAACACTTCTTTTTTATGCAGTGCTGGCCGAGATGATAACCGCACCAGAGAAATGAGCAGTGCTATGAGTTTAATCAACATTGAAAGCTTTCTTTTTCTTAGACTGTTGCATCTCTCAATGAGTAAGGAAAACCCAAAGTATACGGGCGGTTCAAGACAAGTGTAATGCGACACCACTACCCTACCTCAGACGAAGTATTGTCTGCCCAAGGTCGAGATGATGATGCACCCACCTGATTGGGTCCCATCAGACTTCTAGTTGTCTCCACAAATGGTGAGGAAGGGGCTAAGAGAGCTTTCTGGCATGGGTGCAACAAAACCTCATCGAATGACTTCATGGATGAGGCAGTGCCGAGCATAACTACCACCAAACATTCTGTTGGTGGAATGTCTAGGCTTTCGTGGCCTTCTATGTAGCGTGGTGTGGCCCCCCAGGGTCTGGTTCCTGACCAGGTGCTGCCTCACGGCAGATGACGTCACTGTTATCCTTCAGAGAGACTTCTTCCAATCGGTACAGGCGACCTGCCGTAATGGAAAAGTTGTACTTCAACAAGACGGGACACCTGTACACACTTCGAGGAAAGCGCAGCAGTGGCTCCAGGGCAATGAGTCCTGGTGGGAGAAGTACACATGGCCACCCTACAGTCCTGATGCCAACTACAGCTTCTGGATGCATATTCAAGCCAAGGCCTGAGGATCTTGTCACCCGAATGAGGACGAACTCAAGGCCGCCATGATGGAAAAGTGGGCCAACACGAATCCTGCTTTCATCAGGTACACGTGTGTTGCATTCTGGAGCCAACTAAAGGCCATTGTGGCTGCTGAAGGGGGATATTGTTGAATGAAATATATCTGCCAATATTGCTAAGAACCCTTGTAAAAAGTTTTATTTATCAGCTCTCCTTTAACTAATTTAAAGCCTTATTGAAGTCTACACAATAATTTGTCTAATTTTTTTCGCAGCACCCGATATCACTTATGTAAAGCCCATCTTAATTCATTCACTCAGACTCAGAGGTTCATCTTGATTTTTGTACATTTTCAGCATTTACTCTGAAGCTGTACGCAGTTTCTGCGGTTAGAATTATCTGATTGCCGTGCTGTACAGTCTTGTTGTCATGTATATTCCGTGTGTTACGCAGCTGCACAATTATCACCATAATCCCTGACCACTCAAACTTGGATCTTTGCGACTTCGTTAAAAGCAAGTCTCAGTTACACTCTAGTCTTGCAATAACGAAGTCATTTGCCAGCAGCCAAAAGTTTGTTTCTGCGAGACATTTTGCTACAGCGAGACAAAGGCTTTGCTTCCTATAAACAAAAAAAGTTGACTTTTCTGTTCCCATATCACTTGACAATGGCAACCCTTGGACCCCTGAGGCCAGACATATTCTGAATAAGCCTGATCAGGAGCAGTTTTTTGGTGCCCATTTCTACAGATCTGGGACCAGGTTTCCAACTGATGGGTTCTGGAAGTCCTGATGACAAAAAGCAACCAACCTGTCTCTGCATTTCTGAGATCCAAGCTTCTTTGTCTCACTGGAAGAGACCAAGGAAGAAAAAAGCAAAGTAAAAAAAGTCAAGCACCATCAGTTGTCTCATGGTATTTTTCAAATGTCAACTTCTTGAAAAACTTGGCACACACAAGTGACAGAGATAGGAGATAACAAATCAAGAAGCGGAGCATACTTGGGCTGTGCTTGAGCCAGAGCCCAATGCCATTGTCTCTGCGTCTCTGCAACTTGTCAACACTGATGAGGAAGGAGAAGAGGAGTGGGTTGAGGAGGTTCGTCCAGATTAGAATGGACCAGGGCGCAGAGTGCGTGGATGGCAGTGGAGGGTGTAAGACAGGCAGACACACAGACCCAAAGGGTTCTATAGATTTCAGTTTGGTCTTAAAGCAACCCTCAATGCCAGATACCTCACCAAGTTTTCTCACATGCGGCGCACAGATGTTTTTCAAGGCTCAAAATGTTAGGAATAAACTGATATGCATATTGCTCTAGGCCCACTCATTTTTCCACAATATGGGATTACTTTCTCATTACTAGGCAAAGTTCTGTACAGTAGCAGAGTTAAATACAGCACAAAAGTTTGAATGTACTGTGACTAAATGAGTGGGCCCAAGGCAAGAGTGCATATTGGTGTGGTTTTAGAGGTGCTTCTTAGCTTACCATGGAGGGGTGAACCACGTCTATGGCTCAATCGGGTCAAAGCTTATGTATGGAAAAAATGTGCACAGTACAGTATGTCTCAAAACCGCTCGGACACTTTATTAAAAATAAAACTAAATCAAATTTTGGGATAATGTTTCAATAATACAGTCATTTCTTTTTAAGAACAAAGAAGAACTATATAAGACATATCACTTCTCAAAAATTCCTCCCTCCGCAGCAATGCACTTTTCCACCCTGGCCCTGAACCTGCTGCACATGTACTTCAGGGTGTCGGTCAACATGTTGGCCCACTCCTCCTCCACGGCAGCCTTCAGCTCCGTAACGTTGCTGTGGTAGGAGGCACAGGCCTTGTTCTCCACGGCACTCCACATGTGGTAGTCAAGGGGGTTCAGGTTTGGAGATGAAGGAGGCCACATCTCTTTGGACCAGAATCCCCCTGACCCCAGCTTGGTACCCAGGTACCTCTGTGTGGCCTTTGAGGTATGGGCAGGGGCCCCATCTTGTGTCCACATGAAGTTTCCAGCCCCATACGTGCTTTTAAGCATGGGGAGGACCTTGTGAGACAAGATGTACTTGTACTGTGTGGTGTCCAAGGTGTCCTTCATCCAGACGGGGGGAAAGGCCTTCCCATCACTCCCAATGATCCCCAGCATCATGGCTGACTGCGGATGCTTGCTCTTTCCCATGTATCTGATGGCGGGGGGGGGGACATCTTCAGGCTTTCTGGTGATGTATCTTGTACTCCTGGAGTTGCCAACACAGTCCACAGTAAACTTTTTCTCATCAGAGAAGATCAGCACCTTGTCCTTTCCTCTCTTCAGTTGGTTCAAGATTAATTTGCACCTCTGAAGCCTCTTTCTTCGTTGCACTGCTGTCAGAAGCTGCACTTTGGCCACTGCACGAGATTTGAGGCCCAGGTTTGCTCTTACAACATGTGACACAGCACTCTTGTCCACCTCCAACTCCCTGGCAATCTTGCGAACATTGTTCCTGGGGTTTTCTTCTATCTTGGCCTTGACAGAAGCCACCATGGCCTCGGTACAAGTGGTACAAGGCCGGCCAGACCCAGCTGTGCACTGGATGAAGTCCCCTGTCTCCTGGAACAACTTCTTTATGTTGTAAACCATGCTCCTGGTGATCCCAATGCTGTGTGCAATCACAGTTGGAGTGACACCAACCTCAATTTGCACATAGACTTTTTTCTGTAGTTCTGACATGTTGACTCACAACTTCGTTGTTTCTTCGTTTTTAACGCTACAGAGAGGTCATGCATACCAAACAAAAGCTCTTTGCGCCACAAAACCTCTCATGTTGTTTTGCGGCAATTAACATGTGTTATAAGCTTTTAAAAGTGTCCGACCAGTATTGAGACATACTGTATGCAGCACACTGTATACTATAAATCTTTGAGTCGAAAGTGCCCTTAAATATAAAATGATTTTACTAAAACTTGTAGTGTACCGAGGGTGAGGCTGACTCGTAAGGTAGAAAAATGAACTCAGAGAAGGTCGGATCGAGAGTGATTATTGTCTTTTGTATACTGTAATATGAGCTGAGCAGAGATGAAGAGAGCTGTGCACATAGAAGGAATGTAGGACAGAGTTGCAAGCTAGCATTTGATGTCGTATGTGCCGTAGATACATGAGATACTGTATGAGCTGTACATACATGAGATACTGTATGTGCTGTACATACATGAAATACTGTATGTGCTGTAAATACATATACTGTAGAACTTAAGATACGATGCACTACAAACTAAAATATTTTGGTTAAAGGCCAAATAATCAGGCCAAAGCGATTTTCCAAAAGAGGGCTAACCTGGGGGGTAGTAACTTGCAGTGAGGAGAACCTAAGCTGGACGTGGGTGCACGGCTGCACGCGATGTGGGCTGCCGCCGAGTCCCCACATTCAGCGGGGACGCATTCAGACGGACCAATGATTTTTCCTAGCTGATCCATGTTTTTGGTGCAGATATTGTTTGCTTAGGTAAGGCTTTTTAGCGGAATCCGCCACTGCAATAATAGGTAATGAAATAAATTTGTTCGTGTACATTGCATTTAAGCAGCTATTTTAAGAATAGAAGGCATAATGTGTAAAAAAAACTAGTGCAACTCTCCAAGTTATGTTATTTTTTTGGTAAAATTGAGCAAAGATTAAAAAATAAGGTTTTGTTGAAACGCTTAAAAATCTGGACTGTACTCATGACCAAACCTTGGTGTGCGACTCTCTTGTAAGTGCGGCCTTTATTTAATAACTCTGCAAGCCTACTTGCGAGCGGCCAATGGGTGAAGACCACGCATGAAGTACTGAGAAAAAGTGAAGTCATCCTCGGTGGAGGAATCCAGCGTGGGGGCCAACCCTGTCTACGTACGCGGTGACGCCGTTGCCGGCTGACATGCTCCAGTAGGTGAAGAAGAAGAAGGAAAATGGAGGAACAGTACATAAAATATAGAAAGCCTTTGAAAGTAGTTTCTTTCTCCTCTTTCGCCCCTCTCTCTTACAGATATCTCCTTTTGATCTTACTTTGTGCGTCTCTCAACTTTTGGTCTTCGTCCACAAAATTGCTACGAAGTGCAAGGTTTTCTACTCCACCTTAGACGTGAGGAAGTGAATGGCGTTGGAGGGAGCTGTCTTCAATAGGAAAGATGAGAGCGACATGAAAGACCAGCAAAGCGTCAGTTACAAGTAAACTTTACTTTTACATCCTCTGGAGTATCGTCTCTAAGGAAACGACACTCTTAAAGGCCATCCTGTCATGGTTAAGAACTTTATTTTCCCCGAGCTTCTTCTACACATTTCTCTATCATAACGACTTTCTCTTTCAAGTAGCTTATAAAACTGAGACTAGAAAGAACTTTGTGATAAAAATTAAATAACAAGTCTGGTTGTGCTCTAATCAGGGGTAAATTTACACATGTATAGCAGTCAAATGATTTCAAGTCGACAAAAAAATCGACGTTCTTGCGGTCATTTTGGTGCATTCAATATTGTCCAACTCCATCTGGTTCCCGAGCAATAAGCGAAAACGAGCAGATGACTCTTGAAGTCACTGTACACTAGGCTTGACAAAAAAACGGAAATTTTGAAATTTTGACGAGTGCGTCCCAGGTTTTGCTACCTCAAGAAGAACTTCACCGCTGCTGACGACGAAGTCAAATGTTTTTTATATAAAAACACCCTCTATGGCAATAATACTAAGGCATAAAAAAGGCAATTTGACAACGCTGGAGAGCAGACCAAGGGGGGAGTGCATGGCTTAGAGAGTAAGAGAGACCGACAGACAGACACCCACACCCACACGCACACACACACACGCACACACTTTACACATTTTACTTTGGTCTTAAAACAACCCGATGAAAGCCGGGTACCTGACTAAGTCTTTACATGAATCACTTTCAAATCCGTCCCCGATTGATTACGAAGAAAGTCTTTGCTTGTGACATACCGTACCATAACAGGAAGGTAAACAGTCCCTCAAAGATGAACCCACATTAACGTGAAGGTGAACACCAACTTATGTAGAATTGTAAAGAAGTATTTAGTATTGTAATGCATTTTACAAGAGAATTTATATATGCATTATGTTGCATCCGTGCCTTTCAGTTGGTGTTCAACTTCCTGTCTTGGCACGATACTTGGAGTACTATTAATTCTAGATGGGTCACTTTCAAATTTTTCCATTGAACTCTCAAATTCCATATGACATCTTCGTGCGAGGTACGTTTTCTTTTATATAGCCGATTATCTCAGAAAGTAAAACGGAAACGGAACTCCATGTTGAGTAATTATACGGTACAGTAGACTATGGTCTCTAAACACACAAAGTTTCATGCTGGAGCGACGGCCAGAACGGCAGGAATATTGGTTCTAACTAAGGTACCTCTAAATTACCATCCTAAAAAAAGTTATTTGGGGGCTTCAAATTTGCAGGATGTCCGAAATGGTGGCATTTGCAGAAGATCAGCAATCGCTGAGCATCCATAGTCCAGATCTTGCTCCTGCTGATTCTTTCCCTACCGAAGGACTAAGGAGATCCTCGGTGAGGTGAAGGTCACGGGCGAGACAGTGCAAAGAACGTGGGGCTGGGTGGGTACTTCTTCGCTCCATACCCTTTTCCAAGTTTGTGGCTGCTTTGAAGTCGTGGGTGGCTCCAGAGGTTTCAAAAGTGCATTAACAGAGAGGGAGACGTTGCTGAGAAATTTAGGCAATCCGAGTCGAAAAAGTTTTGAACCAGGTCCGAGCCATTTTGATTCGACTCGGTCAAACTTCCCCTTGATTCGATTCAGTCTGACGAGCCTGAGAAGCTTCGATTTTGCTGTGATCGATTCCACCCAACAGAAGAATACGTTCTGTTTATCCTATGACTTGTTACGTCTTGGTTCCTTGTAAAACCCAGTAATGTTTATCTTTTCCTCCTCCCCTCATCGTGTCATTAAAGTCAAAGAAATTGACAAGTGTGAAGAAAAAACAAGTGAAATGTCAGCATTTCCACCAGACGATGAATAATTTCACTGGCTCAACTGCGTGCATGCCACTACGTCGCATGTCATATTCGGCATTAGCGCAACTCCATCTCTAGGGAAATTTGCTGCTACATCCAGCTTTCAATTTCCATACGCTGAAGTCCCAGGTGCTCCTTCCCGAACAGATCAAGCTAACGACCTTAGGTAAGGCAATCCCGCGGGTGGATGCAAAGTGGTTGGTATCTACAGGGAACAGAGAGTTGAAGGAGACTCGCACGCGTCTGCCAATTGATTCAGACGTCAAGGAGAAGAACCTCACGGTGAACCTAAAGCTAATATGAGACTTATGGTGCTCTCTGCTACCCCCAGACGACAAAAGTGGTAGAATGGAGAAGAGGAAATTTCCCCGGCAACGAGTTGCCTGGAAAGAACAAAAATCGCTCAAGATGCCCCTTCTTGGTGTGAGTGCATCAGGACGTACGTTCCGTTGCGTGTGCACTCACGTACAGAGCCTTACGCAAGTGGCTCCACCATTCGGACATGTGTAGCTTATGAAATAGTCACAACAGAAGAGGAGTGGTACAGTGTGCGTCAGCCAAATTCGAACTTACAAAGGCCTTGTCTGTACTCAGCAAGATCATCAAGGTCTGAGAGCAATGCTCACAAAAAACTTTTTATGCAGGCTGCAGGTTGTCCTATATATGTTATTTCTCAAAAAATCGCCTCCACCTTGAGGTGATTCCTCATCCTGAAGGCCTTGCCACCCTTTTTGACATACTTCTCTGTCGTGGTGGCCCATTGTGAGGGGTGGCACAGACCATGGACTCAGTGGTCCCCATAGTCCAGGGGACTGCAGGGCGGTGATGAGGGAGGCCACATTTAAGTTGGACAGGATTTATCCATGTTCTTACCCAGCCACTTCTGAGTTGTCTTGGTGTTGAAACCACGATGATCCACTGTCCTGCTGAAAGACATTGCACAGCCCTGAATGGTTCTGGTCAATCCAGAGCTTCACAACATTTTTCCGGACCTTCAGATACTCTTTTTGACCAATCTTGAGGCCGTGTGGGAACTAGTAGGGATCCATCTTCTTCCCACCATTGGCAGTGACGCCCATGATCATGGCAGAGGGCAGGTGCTGGAGTGAGTGGCGGGACCTCATCATGGTGGGGCAGAAAACGATAATTCCGGACATTCCTGTGCTGGTCCCCTATCCACGACTTCTTGCCTAAGAAAATGCTGACAATGAGCGATACATTTTACTCCTTGCAGGAAAGGTGCTTCTGGCCCTTGATGACCCTGTTCCTCTTAGAGGACTCCACCAGCAGATGCCTCTTTCTCCTGATGCAGGAGAGGGCCCCCAGGTCCCAGGTCTTTCACAGCCCTCCTTACGGTCCTGTGTGAGTTCTTCACGTTCTTTGCCGTGGATCACATGCATGCTGTAGGAGTGGTTTCAGTCTTTGTGGCCATAATGATCAGGAACGCTTCTGTCCGGATCTGGTGTTGTCCACCTCCTCCCGTGCTCCCTCTGGAGGCCCTCTTCAGCTTCTTTCTTTCTTTTCATTGCACACATGGTAGACTTCCATCAGGCAAAGACCCTGCAGATGGCGTTGATATCAACTTTGGTGAGTGGAAATCAGCGATCCTCTGCCTCTTGGCCTCCTAGTTGTCCAACGTCACGCGCAGTGGCATATTTCTTCAAGTTGTAGCTGATGGTTATTTCTGGGATGGCCAATTGTCATTTTGTTCGTAAAATGCAAAAATAGCTTGATATTACAGTGTTGTCAAATGTCAGTTTGCATTTCCCACAGGTCCCTCCCCAGGGTGTGCAGTTCGAAAGAATCATTTTGCGACTCAAGGCAACCATTTGATGCATATGTCTCTAATCAATAGCAACAAAATTGAGTGATGGGTGTACTCTACTTTGTGTCCTTAGAGACTCGAAGCTTGCCTCTGTTTGCCAGGCAAGTCTGAGACACAGCAATATGGACTTTCCGGTGCCTCCGGTGTCGTCATTGCCCGGTCACTTGGTGAGGAAGCAGCAGTTTGGTGCAGTGCACGAGGTGACTGCGTCATCCCTCAGAATGATTTGTTATTCGGCGCTACCCCGAGTGGAGTCGCCTCCCCCCGCCCGCCCACGGCCAGGCTGCAATCGAGTCCACTGATTTGGCCCTCAACAGCTCCAGCATCTATCCTCTTTCTCCCCGTACTTAGCAGCCCCTTGAGAAAGGAAGACACTTGGGAGTAGCGTGAGCTTGGGCTTGATTTCTCCTTTACCCAAAGTGAAATACGACACGTCCGCAGGAAGAGGAAAAAGAAAGGCGGAAGGACTGGGCTGTATCGAGAGACAATGAGAAAAGGGGAAGAATTTATGGAACCGGGACTCAAAGAAAATCGTCTTCGTGGCACGTGCCGTATTAGAAAAGGGAACGAACGACCCGTCTTCTCCTCCTCTTTCTGTTACTGCTGAAAAGAATATTTTTTTCAGTGCCTTCTGAGGAGCCAAAATGATTCTTCAATCCAGAAGAAAAAGGGGAGGAGAGGATCAAAACAGTGTAGTGAATGAGTACGAAGACGGTGTATTATGTAAGGTCATAAATACTTATAGTGCAGTGAGCGCCTTTATTTCTTTTGGCAAGAGTCGTTTCCTTCCCTCCCTCACGGGGAAAAGTTTTTGCAGACAACAGCAGCAAGCCAGAGAGTCTTTCTCGTAAATTTTCTATTCCTACTAGTGCAAAAAAGGGAAGAGGGGGCACTGGGGCGATAAATTTGGTTGCAACTTCTCTCGCTAAATGTTCTCTCTCCTCCTCCGGGACTTTGTTTTCAAATTAGTTAGGCGAGAAGACAATTTGTGCCCTGAAAACCAAAGACATTTCTTTCTCCATCGTGCTGAGCGTTGACTACGTCCTCAGCATCGTGTACTGCGCAGAGACGACTGCTCTGCCGAGATTTGTGTGTGACTGTAAGGAGACAAAGTGGCCCTGTCTGTGGGGAGGAAGCTGTTTTACAGTAACACACTTGTAGGGCTTACGGTATTGGAGGAAGGTGGTGGAGAGCATTTTAAATATTGCTTCACTCTTTTCCGGCACTTGGGTGGGAAGAAACATCGACTGCAAAAACATCCATTCCTCACTTTTCACGTTTTCCTTCAATTATCTCTCAGATCAATCTTTTCTCCGCTGGTGTGGCCTGGTTGGAGTTTCGTTTGAATTACACCAAAACATTGGCTTACATTCTCTATGGCGGCTTCGGTTAAAGGCCATCTGGACACATGAACGAAGAAAAAGAAACTAATGTTTGAACGAAGTCCTAACTCACACTACAATCATATAAAGTCTACCCAAGCACCCTGTTCATGGGAAAAGGGCAGCTGATTTTGTCACCGTGCAACAAATGGAGTAGTCGGTGCGTTACTATGAGAAACTGCGTCAGTGTTGATCAGTATTCGCCCACGAAACCTGCTACAGGCATTCCAACACATAGGTAAAGTAGAGAAAAATGGCAGTCTGATGCCAGCCCGTGTATATGTAATATATATACACGGTGCTTGGCAAAAGTAAGGTCAGTGGGGGCAAAACGGACTCCCTACGCTACACTCACAGCTTTTGAGGAGGAGTCTTCACGTGGAATCGGTCATCCAGACTGTGCTTGACAAGATCAAGCACAAGATACTTTATGACTGCTTCCATTGGATGCTAGGCAGCTACATCTAGAGGGCCCCATGTCGAAATGCACCATTTTCAATCTGTTTCAGTTTTTTTTTTCTTGATTAAAATTGATGAAACTTTCGGGGGATGGGGGTTTTACTACAGACCCTCGGGGTCTGTGTATCTGTCACCAGGTTGGGGCCCTACCGCAGGACCGTACGTGTTCAGCAGACCTACCTTTCTCGCACAGTTGAATCTTCATACATAAAGTGCTATGTCTGAAGCCGTTTTGAGACCAAAATCGGTGTTCAAAAGTTCCAATCACCCAGTTTCAAAAGAACAAAAATGAACAAAACGGTTCGGGGCGCGGAATGCATGTAAGGGAGCTCTGTGGGGACTTGGACAAAACAGAGACGATTGGCCGCGGAGGACATGGGCGACACGGTGTGCGTGGACAACGGAGAGCGTAAGACAGCCAGCCCTTGATATAGATGTTATTTTGGTCTGCATAGTGCTTCATAGCTTTTAGTTTGATCTTTAAATGATCCGAGCTACGCCGGGCAACGCCGCTAGTTGTACCTAAGAAATGGAGTTGACGGGACTCTTGGAGGGAGTTAAGATATTAGTTATGAGAGAAATATAAGGTTCCACCATCATAGACAACGCATTTTTTTCACGGCTGTCTGGTATAAGTCAGCATAGCGTAATGTAACCCAACTTGAATTCGTCACAAGGGAATTTCCAGTGGCATCTTTCTTTCCTTGTGACAACTTAGTTTTAACTATAACTCACAGCAGTCGGATTTTGAGTAACTTATAATTCATCCACTACCTTTCTGACAACAAAAAGAAAGGGTCCACGGGAAATTCTGTACGTTCCACATCTTTCTGCATGGCTCACAACTTTCCCGAGAAGAAAAAAGCCATGGATATCCTCAGAAGAGATTGCTCGAACGCTCCATTCTCTTTGGAAAGCATCATTTTCCCTTGAGGAACGTTGTGCCACGAGCCGGACCCAAGCCGAGCTGAGCTTTTTCACCTCAACACCTGCTCGTACGCGTATGCAAAGAGCTATGGACCTGGTGAAATGAGGCCATGACTGCATTGCTGTAATAACAAGGGAAGGTTTTGCCGTCGCTATTATAAGCCGAGGCTTAAATTTGACTCTTCTTGGTGCGGCTTATCTTCAACGCCGGTCTATCCTCAAGGGCGGCTTGTGGATTTTTGCTAATAGTTTTGGAATAATGATATGCAAAGCAGCTCAACGGGCGCGCCATTCACAAAACCTACCTGTGGCTTGTTGTTTAAGGCATATGTAAAAAGTGTTTTGGACCAATGCGGCTGATCTTCCAGGGGTGCCCATCTTCAAGAGGGGCCTATCCTTGAGGGAGGCTCATGACAGCGACTTTTCGGTATCTTAAGAGCTTTGCTTGGATCAAGCTTCATAGATCGGTATTCTGGCCAGGTGAGCTGACTGATAAAGTAGCTCGGGAGCTGGAGGTGCCCGCACAAGCCGAGTTAGCCTCCAGCCGGCTCGACTCGCGAGCTAAGGCGAGCCGAGCCAGCTCGTAGACAGCACTATTCCTTGGCTGTCTTGTTCTCTGGGGCTACGCCACATAATGGCAAAGGAGGAGAAAACAAAGGGAGAAACAAGGCATACAACCTTCGAATGTGGCATAAACTTAACTATAACCTTACGAGCTTGATAATGCTTGTGTCTTAATTCCGACCGTTCTGAGATGTAGCTACAGCAACACAGACCGTTTTTCCTTTCCTTACCTTTTGTCTTTGTACATGTCTACAATGTTCACTGTTCTCTCTGCACGTTACGTTACAGTGCGTTTCGCGTTTGGTATACAGGTGCATTTTTTGAAGAAGTTTCATGACTGATTCAGTTTTGCAAGCTGAAATTTTGTCAGTCAAGGCGGTATTGTATGATGGACTGATCTGAGATGGTTTAAGACATGATTCCAAACATCATAGGTAACATTTTACAAAAATAGCTTTTGCCCTCTTCCCCTGCGCTGGGCTATGCTGTATGTGCTGGCAATTGGGTAAAAGTTGCACTGCGAGGAAAAACAACAGACACGCACATGTGTTGTTAAGTGAAGACCTGCAATTTAAAGTGCCAGATCGACTGTACCTTTATGATCTACCTTTCCTAAGCAAAAATCTGAAAAATGCATATTCCATGAAAGTGAACTTCATACGTAGTGTGCGTATGCACTGAAGCACGTGAAAAGCTCTTGCGACCCTAATAGTGCCCGGGCTGATAATTGTAACTAAAAATTACTTGAGTAAAAGCGATGCAGGGAAGCCTTCTGAACAAGACTCATTTCATACAATTTCTACAGATGCTGGAGCCACTTTTTTCCTCTGGACCTCGATGGACCACTTCTACACTGGGTAATTCAGCGCCTGTTGACCCTGATACTCAATGTGGGTTTTTTTTATGAAAATTGGCCTATGACATCCCAAGATATCTCGCGACACGATGCAAAAGCAGATACAACATTTCAACTCAAGAGCTGTCAAAATGGGCCCTGAAGAAAAGCAACGCCACCCCATTTCTGCAATGATTTGGTGTGGGATGACGCCAACGGAGACCTCTACGGCTTTGGGTTGCTCTAGGGCCACCGTCTACAGGGTCAAGGAGTTTGGTACCTTCAAGAAGAGCAAAGGGGTGAGACCTAAGTCCCAGCAGACTGACAGTCCAAGAGGCTGTCAGAGACGCTCGTGGCAAGGTGACAGTCAAGGGCCTTGCCAGGGACTTTGGCATCACCACCACCACGATGGTACGTCTTGTGCTAGAGGATTTGGGGCTGCAGTGCCTGTGATGGCCTCGTCCAACTTGGACAAGAAGGAGAGGGTTGAGAAGTCCAAAATCGTCATCAATGAGATGAAGCACAAGCCCAGGGATGCGGTCATACTCTTCTCTGATGAGACGCCATTGTCCCTCAATGAGATCGTGCGTTCCAACAACAGCACTTACCTTGCCGAAGCATGTGGAGCTGCTGATGAAGACGTCAAATTTCTTCCCAAGACAATGTCCTACGCACTCGTCAAGTGTCTTGCCGTTGTTGCCTCAAATGGCAAAAAGATGGACTTGGTCTTCCTCAAGGACAACGAGAAACTAAATTCCACTACCTACACCTCCTACCTACAGCAACACGTCATCCCCTGGGCCACGGTTAACTTCGAGGACAAGTGGTCGTGGCAGCAGGACGGTGCTAGCTGCCACACATCAAATGAGACCCAGCAGTAGCTCAAAGAGAACACTCCCCACTTCTGGTCAAAGCACTTCTGGTCACCCTATAGACCAGACGTCGCACTTCTGGACTATGGGGTCCTTGGACAGTTGAAGGGGAGGCTCTCTGGCAACCACTCGTCACCCAAGGAGCAGCTCAAGTCCAACATCAAGGACGTCTAGGTCTCCTTGGATGAGGAGGTGGAAAAGAAGACACGCATACCAGTCAGGAGTCGCCTGGACAGGGTCAATGAGGCTCACGGCGCCCCTTTTGAGTAATGCCTCCTCCTAGCAAAATGTCTCCTCTTCAGATTTCGTTAATATCTTTGCACAATCGTCATGAATCTCTTGGCATGCAAAAAGTCTGAGTGCATCGATAGAAGCTGTTACCCCTGTACAGCACAGAACAATGCATATCAAAAACGAACGATGAAAGAGATTTTCTGCCTGAACCAGGTTAAATAAAACCTAGGAAATCAAGTCTAAAACTATCTACCCCAATAGAGTGAAAACTGCCTTGACTGACGAAATTTCAACTCACCAAACTGAATCAGTGATGAAATATTTCTTAAAAAATGCATCTGTTCACCAACGTACTGCACAGTGCATACCGTAAAGAAACGCAGTTAGAACTAACGCGCATTTTTTGGCACTTAAACGTTATTTTAAGTGCAGCGACACTTTCAAGTCTAAGCTCAGGGACGTAAAGACAAGATTGTGACAGCTCAATTTGAGCTTGAGCACTCAAAGTACGATGCCGCTTGAAAAATTGAACGGCAATTGGCGCCAGTTTTTGTCCGTCTTTAGCCTTTTTCGGTCACTTCTTCTTGCGAAGTTTCCAGCAATTTTCTGAGGTGCTGCCGGTCTCTTCATTGATTCCGGTCAGGACACCGTACCCGGACTCTCCCCCGGGCGCGATGCATCGCAACCCCCCCCCCCCCCATTTGCCATACCCTTCCCCTTTCTTCTAGTGATAGCGTTATCAGTCTTGCCTTTGATTCGTTTGCTGCACTCTCTAAGCAGTCACAATCTTGCATTCACGTCCGTGAGCTCACAGATGAGAGTCTTCCCGACCAATTTCACCCAAAAAACCATTTCAGTCAAAAATACGCGATTCATTTCTGACTGCAATTCTTTTTTTGCAAGCACTGTATTTCGAACCACTTTTTGTTTTCTTGATGAGTGATGAGATTCAGTTAGTCATTTAAGGTCAGCTGACGCAAGCAGCACTTCAGTTTTTAGGCCATCTCTCTTCACCAGATGCATTATGAAGAATGAAATGAAGCGTGCCACGAGCTGAAAATGGACGGGGAAAAGATGATGATGAGGTTTGGAGAGACAACGAGGTCTGGCCAGACTAAGAGACCCAGCAAGGCCTGGCACGAGGATGAAGGCCATTGAGGCAAAGGCCAGTGAGACAATGACGGCGACGTGGAAGACAGAACGCTCGCTAGACAGAAATGCATTGGGCGATTCTTCTCAGGAAACTGCAGCGATGCGTGGGAAGGATCATCGAAGAGCGTAAGGATTGACAGTAACCACTACACTTTGAAGTACTTGGAGTCCAAAGTATCATTCACAAAGTCGTAACAGCTTAATTTCTCCATTGTATGTACCTCAGGCAAGCATGAAGCGTCGAGCATGTGGAGAATTTATGTACTTGTACCTTGCTCTGCATCAGTTGTGCTCTTACTCTACCCTTCAGAGAATGGTTCGATTCCATTGCTGTTCATTTCTTTTTGCTTCATTAGCTTAGCTAGTGACGGATTCTAGTGGAGGTGAAAGGGTCTGAGTGCCAACCCTGATGATGGAAGGAGGAGTATGAAAGTGGCTGAATCTTTGCACGATCCGGGTTCACCTTGAGAGACTGAGCTGGTGACATTACTGATGTTCAGGCCGCTCCAAAATGACAGTGCAACATGAAGGCAACTCTGGAATGGTTCCTCAATCACAGAAGGGCAGACGTACAAGAAATAGCTCTTGAGTCAGGACTTAACAAAGCTTGGTGGTGGTGGCAGGATTGTCCAAACAAATGAAAGCAAATTTGGCACGCCCAAATACCACGACAGCCACTACGATCATGGGTTAGGACACGTATTTTTTTTAGGGAAAAGATACTTTCTTGGCCTGGCTTTTTGGCCTTTGGCCAAATAAGTTTAGGTTTCACTAAAAACATTTTGTTTTGAAGGCCCATTTGTGGCGCTGTGGGCACTTTTAACCCAAAGAGTTAGACCACACTGTATTTATTGTCCGCAGTGCACGTGGGGTTTTTTGGCCATAACTTTTGACTGGATTGAGCTACAGAAGTGGTTCACCCCTCCGTGGAAAGCTAATAAGCTCCTCTGAGACTGAAACGATATTCGCTTTTGCTCATTTTACCACCATACAGTCAAGTACTACGTAATGAAGTCTGCCAAAGTAGTTAAATTGGCATCTTTCACTTAAAAGTGCCCATACTTAATGGTACCTAAGAAAAAATGTTTTCGTGAAATCTTAATATTTTAGCCAAAGATCTATTTCCCCGCACGAAGCAGCAAAAGTGAAGTTGTTGGACTTGACCAATTAACTTACACCAAATGCCACATGTTTATGATTAGTTGCTTCAGGTTGGGCATGGAAGTGATTGTTCTTTTCAGGCATTCTGTGCTCTCGAATGAGATGCTGAACAGAAATGCATCGTGGTGGTGGTGAAGAAACAAGATGCGCCAATATTGCTAGGTGTCGTCAAGAAATGGATCGATCCAGGCTTAATCAAATCAGTGATTGTGGGAATGCTTATGATCAATTGGACCATGAAGGCTTTTGCCACCTGAAGGTGAATCACAACCTGCATTTCAAGGGCCTGAGACAGTGGCCCACACCAATACAACTGAAGGATCTTGTCTTCACACCAGGAGAAGTCTTCCCAAGTATAAATTCAGGCATTTCTGTGATCCATCTTACCTTATGTATTTTTATGGTGAAAGAAGGTCAGGCGAAGTAATAGAGACGCATTTCTGGCAGTGTACAAACTTTTCGTCTACGTCCACGATATAAATAAATAAATGAAAAGGCGCCTGCATTTGACCATGCAAGGCACTTTCGGTCTTAAACAAACTAAAAAAAAGCTAGACCTAAGTGCCATTTGATGATGAATAAGTGTACCTGGATTAAGCTATGGGTGACCAGAGAAAGGAAGCCTTGGGAAACTTCATTTTGCACCTACGTTTCTCCGATTTCAGATTTCTTACGACGACAATACCATTGGACAACAAAAAGTTAGTATCAGTTAGAGTAGTTCCATGCTTTGTGCTTGCTAAAGAACCACATCAATTTTCAGTCTACACAATAGCGCATGTGATAACCAGTCAGGCCCGCACAACTCACGTGCATCAATCAACCTGACCATTGGGCCACCTGACTGTCTTGTGGAAAGGGAGGTCAAGAGTAATGTTAAATTACTCGCTCCTCTTTTGTTTATGGAGTGATTTCAGGTCTTACTTTGACTTGTTTCGGTCAGTCAGCAAGTCGAGCAGGCTCAGTTTACAGCCCTACTAAAAATTGCACATGCTGGCTGCTTTAGTACCCAGCCGAGAGAGTAAAGTCTTGTGGCCTTGCCAGAGATAGTAGTGGTCTCGACGGACATTGCCTTTCGCATGAGACTCCTTGTCTTTGTTTTAGCAGAATTCGAAATCAACATGTTTGGTCTTCCTTTGGCATATTCCCCATCAAACATAGTATATTTAGGTCCCAAAGTCAAGTTTCTCATGATGCAATCGTGAAAGGAGATTGAAGGAATGGGCGAGTCAGCATTTTTTATCCTCAAGCCAAAGGAGCTGTGACAAAGCGAACAATGACTTCATGAGCAACCCTTTTTGACCCAATGAGCTGACAAACTGAATATGAGGATATTGAGCAGAGCGACGAAGAATGCACATGAAAGAGGCCACCCCTTCCCAAAGGCCCATCAAAGGCCTTGACTATGCCATGGATTCTAATTGAGTATAGACTTTCATAATTCAGCGAGTAAATTTGTAGAGCTAGCTAGGATTTTATTGTGATTTTGTCATAAACTGCTTTCAAAATCATCCAAATAAATGGTCTCACCCTTAAAAGTAGATATCTCCTCGAGTTGGACTTCCCATTCACTAGAAGATAGCTACTTATGACCTATACAATATTCTGAAAACTATTCCACCTGGCCTCCTCTGGCCTTGACAATTTGCTTCAGCCTCTTTGGGACATCATCACACCTGGTACAGATTACATCTTCTTGTATGTTGGCCCAGGCTACCGCTATCACAGCCATGAGCTGGTCCTTGTTGACTTTGGGGGCAGCATTGATCTCACTCTCGATCATGCCCTGTATGGCCAAGTCCAAGGGACCGATGTCTGGTGAAGAAGGAGGTGGCATTTCCTTTATCCAAAAGAGCTCAAACTTTCTTTGACATCACTTCTACAAAAACTTTGCTCCATGAGCAGGGGGTGAATCTTGTATGAAGCACACTTCCATGCTTTGGAACTCTGAGTTTCTATGCTAGGGTTTACTTTGAGCTTCATCAAGTCCAAATAACCCTTCTGGCTAAGTTTCACCTTTTCTGGAGTCTGGAAAACTGGTGAGTTTTTGCTATTGGCAGCGACTGCTGCCCCCAACCATCACGGAGGCCATGTTCTGGGCTCTGCAGACATTTTGCCTGCATTGAGGAAGGCTGTCAGGATCTCTTGAAAGCAGGGCCATATTGGTGGTTAAAAGTCCTCCCAACATCAAAAAGTTTCACGTCAGAGGAAACCACTTCCATGTACGTGGATAGCAGTCCCTTATCTCTCTTAAGCTTAATTTGGTCCCTGCAGAAAACAGCTGGCATTTGTACAGCTTGTATGGATACATCTTCGAGCCTCAACATGCTGCTCTGCGACACCTTGTACTCCTTGGCCATCTTGGAGATCAACCGGGCTGGGTTTCACCGCACCTGTACTGTACACAGCCTTTTTGAAGCCCGTAGCCCTGACACTCCATGGTCTTCCAGAACCAATACATCCAAAGGTGATGCCAGTCTCCTCAAGAGTGTTTTTCACGCCATCCGATGAAAAATGCTGAGGTGCGTCATGACAAAGGCATTTCATTTGTGTTTCCTCATCAGGGCAAAAACTTCAGTCTGCGCCGTTTTATCCTCCATGGAGCTGTTAATGCAGCTGAATGAACACTGTTTTCATTTTGAATTGAAAGAGGAGAGCGGATCAGGTGGGAAAAATTAAAAAAGCAGAAGGGATAACAGAAATGTAATATTAAAAAATGGGGACGGACTTTTTGAACAAGAAACCCTCTATGCCGCTGCACTAGCTGTTCTAAAATTTGTGGACTTTAATCAATGCAGTGGCGTAACGAGTCAGTCTATGAGAAAACGCCAACAAAATCCTAGCGTGCTGAAATAAGCTACATTTCACTGGAGCTGGTTCTTCCACACAATGTGAGTCACGAGCTGGAATGAGCCAGCAAAAAGCCCGGCTCGACGAGCCGAATGAGCTACGAGCTGATTCGTGTTCATTTCTGAAGGAGAGACAGGTGAAGAAGAATTTATCATACTTACTTCTTTCCCAGTAGTGACAGGACGTGACTGACGGGCTCGTTGATGTGCAGCAGCCTGATGAGCCTCTTGAGTGTGAACTTGCGCCGCTGGAGCTGCTCCTTGCGCTTCATTTGTTCCACCATGTCTTCGTCGTTGTCGTCCTCCTCCATGGGCTCCTCGTCGTCGTCGCTGAGAACTGGCAGTTCATCGTTATCGCCATTGTCACGCTTGGTGTTCTTCTATAGTATATGCGATAAGTAAGATTAACTGATCAAGCTGAGCAATTTTTCGTCAGCAAAAAATGATGCTTCCCATCGAGATAAAACTTTGCCAAGAAGGAAGTGCACTTTCTGGAATTGACTCGTCATGTTTTGACTGGGAGAAAAAAGGTTACACAGTACATACAGGGTGCGTCTGAATTGGTTTCCTCAGGATCTGACGTCTAACTCCAATGTTTGAGCATTATCTAAAGCGTTATTCAGGTCGATTGGCAGCAATATTGTTTTCTTACGAGACTAAAGTCTACAGTTTTATACTGAAAGGGCCTTACTCTCAGCCACAAGTGATGACTAGTCAACATTGAAGACGAAACTTCGCTATATCAGCGAGATAGCCAGAGAAAAGTAACGCAGTTGCCAGTGCTAGCTACCACTTTCACAAACGGATGTGATGTTTTGAGTCTTTACATTTCATTCATCCTCTTTTTTCTACGCATCAAAATGCACTTATAAAAACCGCGCGTTTCTCTGCGCCTGTAACACTCTTTTGAAAGTGCTTAAGAAGGACACATACGCATACGTTATTTACAGGAAACTTGCCTCCTAGGAAGTCTAACTCATCTTTTTTTAATCTATTTTGTGTTTTGTTCCGTCCGCGTACGTTGTTCTGCTGCAAGCATCGATCAAGGCAGCGAATGTCGAAGCTGAGACGCACCCTGTACCAACGCGCTGCAACCCCGCACAAAGTCGTGCACCAAATGGTGTTCCTCAGTGACTGCGGCTGCCTCCACTGAGTGGTAGGCACGGATGCACTTGTGTACATAAATGCCCTGCCCTCCTTAGCTCACTCATCCGGTAGCTATGACTGTGTCAGGAACCCCAAAATCCACCATGAGAAATAAAGGAAAGAAAAACAGTGCTTGCGTGTGGGTCTTTGTGTTATCGGAAGACCAATAAAGGGAAAAAATCGAAAAAGGGAGCTGCTTTCTTTATAGATTTCTGCCTCCCATAAACAATCTGGGAGGAACACTTTTTGCAATACCGATGATTGTGAAGGTAGGAAAAATGCAAAGCATTGGTCTTTTCATTGTACGCGTCTGTACATGCGTCAGGTCGCACAAAGTGTTGCCAGGAGCAATAACTGATAAAAACCGTTGTGCTCAGCAGTAGCTCACTCATCCGATGCGATGGGATGAGTCACTGAGGGGGGGAAAAGGGTTGCTGCGTATCTTTTAGGGTAGAGAGGTCTCAGAATTATGGCTTTTCTTGCTCTCCTATGCATGCAGCGTATGATTTATACAGCTGAAGTCAACTTTTTGGCCGTGAGTTGGTGAATGGGTCTTCTCAATCCATATTAAAAGGTTGAACAGCATGTGCGCAAAAATGTCAACCAATTTTACCACCAAGGCTATGCTCATCATCAAGCCAACCGAGGTCGGATTTGTATCCACCGCTACGCCTGTTTTTTCCCTCGCCAGGATGAAATATGGCCCTAAAAGAGTATGCTTAATATGTCCAACTTTGGCAAGTTCACTTAGGGGACTTTCCAGGGTCCTTACAACACATTTAGGACTCGTCTCGAGTGGGATCCCTTGTATTTGAAATACGACGGGTCGACTTGAGCTAAAAAAAAATTAGCCACTTGCAATTGTAACTTAGTACCACACGCATACATACGTTCGTCGTTGGCCCGCACCTTTTTGCCAGCTTTTCCCTTGTTGTGCTTGGCCAATTGGTACTCGTCAAACTCGGTGAACTTGTCAACCATAGCTCTACGTAAAACGGCCGGCAGTGACCCAGGGGGCGGTCGAAAGTCCTTCTCCTCCTTGCCTCCGCCAAAGGTCTGGACGAGGTTAGCAACGGCCGTGAAATCGGTGGGCAGGCGGACCGCGGCCGAGAAATAACGGCCGAGAAAAGGCCGACAAGCCTTGTGTCCGGACGAAAAGGCCAATAACAAGTTGGCCACGGTGCGCAGGTTCATCTCCTGACGGCAGTAGAGAGCCAGCTGAAAATGAGAAGGGAATGGTGGAGACGTCAAAGAAACATGAGGCGTTTAGAACTGTTCGGTCCTACATAAACATGCCCCAAAATACATGGCCAGGCCCGTTGCTTGTCTCTGGCGAATGGGACTTCGAAATTTATTATCCCTTTCTTCCTCCCCTTCAATTGAGCTCATCTCATTACGTATTCAGCTATGCTGGACCCTTCTTTTCATGTTTCTACTACGAACAGTGCCTGCCTGCAGTTAAAATTGCCTATATCTCTCTCCAGCTAACCCATTCCTACAATAGTCCACATGCCCGAGGAGAGATAACCGGGGAGGAGAGCTATGACACCAGTTTTAATAAGTTCTTTTCACCTACTTTGCATTCCTCCACACTGTTTTCAGTACCGAAAAGTCTCCGTCCTGCACGGTGCGCTTTTCACCCGGGTTCGACGGATATCCCGCACCCCCGTCCTTCAACCTGGTTATTTAAAAATGGGCAAACGTAGTCCCATTCAAGGGAAGGCAGTTATACAGTAGCAGTGGTCGTGTTGCATGAGTACTCGTGCGTTTTACGTACTACACAATGGTAGAAAAGAAGCTAGTACATGACATCTGGCAGTATCATACATTACGGAAATGGAAAGTTGCTACGTCGGTCTGCAAGAGCTCGACGGTGCCTTCCAGAAAAGGTGAATTTGTGAGAGAATGGCAACAAAAGAGGCGCATTACAACCCAAGGAGAGTTTGCTTATTTTACCTCTTTTTTTGTCACGCTTTTCTAGCACGGTAATAACTAAGGGGTCGGCATGGGCTGGGCTCGGCTGGACTCACCTCTAAAGAGACTCGTCGGGCTCCAGCTTAATTTCATGAGAAAGATGAAAGCTGGACAGCTTTTTCAAATTGCGCAATAACTTGAGAGCAGATCTTTTTGCAAAAATAACTTTCTCTCACTACTTGGCACAGTGTACATGCATTCCTTTGAATGCTTCCCCACCTTGATAATTTGGTACGTGAAGGTGCAACATGCTGGGTCAAATGTGAATTTGGTTCAACTCTGACTTCCCTAGTGGGGACTTGCGCTAGCCTGTGGCCAAAACATGGAGGCAATGTGTATCTTGCATGGAAGAAAGGTTGGCCACAACTTTTTTCCTCTATCAGTGACATCATACCGAGACCCGAGATGTGTAACATACACCTCCCAAGGACAAGAACGTAGGTATGCAATTAAGACGGACGCCACAATCGAAGCTTTTCTGCGGTAGTATACATACCAATTCTATGTTGTGCAAAATTGCACGCAATTTCCTACTTTTCCTAACAGATTTTTTTGTCACATTAGCGTTACGTTGCCGTGTCTCCTCAAAAAAGCCGTGAAAGACGTGGTGTGTAACCAAGAGAAGGCAACGCAGAGAAGCAGGCGCAAATGAATAAATATGAATGAGTAAATGTTTGTACAATTGTTCTACAATTTTGGCCCAGTTAGTGGTGTCCAGCGTGCATACTGTGAACACATTTCTTCACACATCATGACTCGGCTCGAGCTCAGTCGTTGGTACTAGCCTAAAGTAAACCCCGGACGTCAACGTCAACTGAGGACAGCCAAAAAGGCCACGAAAAGAAAAAAAAAGGTGATCATCGTCTAAACGACACGTCCGTCATCGAGCAGACAAAAGCACGGAACTCCAGCCAGAACGCGAATTACACAGTCTGACCCTGCAGTGTGATCGAATGGCACGGAGCAAATGGTTCAGTGCTTCCCACTTCTACGATGCGGCCGCCGACTTCCTGTACGTAATCTCTGCACATGGAGAGGGAATCTACGAACGGGTGAAGCTCATTAGCTTGCGCTGGCATGCAGTGAACTAATCAGAATATGTTGCAGTAGAGGTACTTTTGGACAGAGCTCCAGGGAGAGAGAGAGAGCGAGGAGAGGACAGTGGAGGATGACAGCGAAATTTGGAGCCATCAGTATGCGAGAGCAAGAGGAGAGAATCATGAAAGAATCAGCTTCTCTTCGGCAGCGCAACGCTACTGCTGCACTGTTACTGCTACGACTGCTCGTACATGTAGTACGTGATCGTTATGCAAATTTAAGCACCGAGATTTTATAGCGGCCTTGTCACGTATAAAGGCTCGTGTGCAACGCCTGTGCGTGGAGGGAGGGGAGTAGGGGAAAAAATCGGGGGGGTATCACGATTTCGGGCAGGCAGGAGGGACTTTTGGAAAGAGGCTTAAATTTGTCCGTGTTTTTTCGGAGGCTTTTTCTCCCCCTCTTGCTCGCTCGCTGGCTCAGATACCACGGCGAGCGGCAGCAGTAAAGTGGAAAATAAATTCAATGGAATCTAAGCATGTGACCGTGCTTCCAAAGCCTTAGGCTTAAATGCTGGCACGCAGTTTTGACACGAACATATCTGCGTGCTATGTCAGTGCCGAGCTGGTCGTGCCTACAACTGACATCACGTGAAAATATCATCTTGAGGACAAGCATTAAGGCTCCCCCCCCCTCAATAACTAGGTACTTATGTACTCGGTCTACTACGAACATGCTGACTGGCCGGCCGCACTCAGATGGGTACGTACCACATTTCTTCGACAAGTGACCCCCTCTTGAATGATTGCCCACTCTGAGATTACGGTCTTTTAGTGGCAGCCCTTGTGCAGTAGTAACTCCCCCCTTAAATAGTAGCCTCCTCTAGGAGAGCATTTGTCTACCAGGAGCCCTGAGTGACCATTCGAAAGAATGGGGTAATGCTTTACTATTGAGCTTCGCGAAGGAGTCGCCATGATAACGTACCTACTATCGCCTTACGTATTTTTGCAATATTGCCATTCTTAAGTGAGGAGGGAGAGAAGACATTCTTGTTTGCGCTGAATGCACCACACAGAGTCGCCAAAAATAGCAGTATTCCGGCAGTTGGTTCAAATTTAAAAGGCAGGAGCGTTTCTTTAACCGTTCTTTGTGACAGAGTCGCTTTCGTGAGCTGAAATTTTACTCAGCGAGGCTTTTCTGCACGAGATGTTGATCTGTGACAGTTTCAGTCAAGATCATCTGACACTACCAACCTACAACCTCGATTGCTGTTGCTTATGTGACTGGGAGTCATGGAAAAGTTATACTCTTGACAAAATGCGTGCGACTTGAGCAACACAGCGGAAAAAACATTCGTGCCAGGAAACGCCAGATCGATTAGTATCAAAATTGCCCCCAGCAATTAGGCCTGTGAGCAGACGATCTTGGTTGCAACTGTTGCATATCAACTTCTAAAGTAAAGAAAAAATGCCTTGCCGAGTAAGATATCAGTGCACCAAAGCGATGCAGCCACTGTAAACATTAAGTGCGCATCTGCCTATCAAAAGACGAAACAACTGTAACTTGGTCTGGTACAAAAGCTGAAACTGGCAACTGCTTCTCGTCATTTTTCATCGCTTCCCTACCGTATATCGGTATGGCAACCAACATACAGTTCAGTGGATTATGCCATGCCAAAACTAAAAAAAAACCCTCTGTGATGACTGGGACAGCGGCGCATCAAGGTTTAACTAACTCCTGTGCAGTAGCACACGTGTTCCCTAAATAACACTTATAGTACCATCCAGGGACCTTTGTAAGTTTATTGGTCGGTCGATTTCCTCATTTCTCCCTTAGTCATGATAAGTTATGGCCAGACATTTCGTTACTGCACTGCATTTTCGTAATTCTTTCTCATTCGGAGCACAGAGAACACGATGAATGACAGGCTACGGAGCTTGACAATGAAGACAGCTACAGTAAGTCCTATGCAGTAATCCGTATGAATAGCTTGTACACATGATTGCTATCTGGTGACCTTGTCGTTGCCTGGACGAAGTAAATGATCCGCCCTTAGAATTGCATAATGGAAAGTTGCTTTGGCTCACCTTAAGCACAAACTCGCCATCCGAGGCCGCGACCTCCGCAGCCATGATCAACAGGGTCTTCCTTGTTTCGCACGCTGGGTCTTCGAGCATGGAACCGCCTAGCAAGGCAGTGCTTGCATACCCAAGTAGGATCTCCTAATACATGAAACCGTCAGGTTTTGTGCCCATGAACTGCATTCATTGAACTTCAAACCGCTAACCTTCTTTCTGATAAGCTCCTTCTTGGCGTCGTCCGCCGCTTCCTGGGCCTGCTGCCCAAAGCCTTTTCGACGGTGGAGGTCAGCTTCCTCCTGCTTCTGTGGGCGAAAGATGCCAGAGTAGTCGGGCATGATGTTCTCCTCATTTTCCACAGTCTTATCACATCTCTTCTGCTTCTCGTGGGTCACATTAAGTTCCGTCAATTTGCTATTAGCTTCGTTCGTCGTCGTCGATGAAGCAGCGGAAGAAATGAGGCGTGCGGATGGCTGCAACTGCGTCGTCGACGTAGAGGTCTTCAAAGTCGTCGTCTTTCTGGTGAGCACGGCGCTTCTGTTTGCTAGGAGCTTCTGCATATTCTCCGCCGAGGTCAGACACGACGTCGGCGACAACGACGTACGCAGCGACGACGGCGACAACGACGTAGACAGCGACGACGACTTTCGGAGCGTCGACTGCAGATGCGACGATGACGTTTGGGTGGAGGACAAAATCGGACTCGTCTGTAGTCTTTGCTGCCTCCGAGCATCCTCGATCAGCCTCGACCGCTTCGCCGACGCCAAAATCGTCGACGACGACGAGGTCAATGGTGTCAGGTTGAGGGGGGACTGAAGTCCTGTGGCTGCCGTCGTAGATCTGGCCAAAGGCGATCCTGCCAAGGAGCCAAGTGTCTTGTTCGTGAGGTCCATAGATGGCGCATAAGGCTGCTTCGCCGGTGGCGCCACCGTCGAGAGGGTGGACATCGAGAGACCTCTCTTGCCCTCACTGCGGACAAGCAGCGAATTCTCTGTTCCGGCCATGGTACTGTGGAAAGCGTGTTTAGTGTAAGTTGGCGTTATTGTCGACATCATACCTTGCCAATCCAGCTCTACCGCTGCTTACCTGCGAATTTTTGTCCCTCCGACCAACCATGGACACCTTGCGACTTGATCAATCAAATCGATTGCACACTACGTGTCCAGCACACTGCAGCAACACTTTCATAGGTGTAGTTGTCTTCCTTGACTACATACCTGGCTTCAAACACGCCGGGGTTAGAGATGGGGACGTTTCGCACCGGTGTTAGTTCCGTGTGGTTGGGCAACCTGAAGTTCTGTGGGTCTTGCGGCGTGGGTCCACGCCGTCAACGCTCCAGCGCATGCGCAGTGACAACGTGAGTGAGGCTCATTCGCTCCGCCTCAGCATTGTAGGCGGACACAACAGTGCGAGTTGCTGGACTCGGTTTTAATGGCAGCACGTTGTTCCTTTCCTGCAATTCCTGCACTATTAGATTACACAATGTTGGAAAGCGAGGGTGTTCGATGGACGAATGAAATCGTTTGGCAAAATTATTTGTATTACTCCTGCCGCTGACGTTCGCCTGACGTATCCATGGTGCAAGAGGAAGCGACGTATCTCATGCAGTCGCATGCCTCTGTGAAGCACTGCCTGACTGCCAGGCCTAGACCTTCTCTCCCTCGACTCGAACGCCCACACTCTAGCGCTGGCGGCCCCTTGCGTGCACGCACGCACTCACACACACACACAGACACACACACACACACAGACACGCACACACACACTCACACTAGTATCTTGAATGTAAATCCCGGAGTCTCGTTCAGGTTATTAGGAAAGTCCACACAACAGCGAATTTGACGACATCGACTAATCGTTGGGGGAACCCAGGCAACAGGGTTATCAACAATCCCGCCATTGGTCCCGACCTGAATGTGAGACACGTCTACAAATTGTGAGTTCCCTTTCCTTTCCTCGATTCACTTTGGGTGTTGCACAAGGGCGCTCAAAGCCACCTTATCTGCTCAAGTTTAGGTACTTGTTCGCTCGCAAGCCGTCCAAAGTCGTGTGCGTGTTGCTTGGGTACACAGATTCGTATATACTCCAGTCAATTTCACCACGCATCGTCGAAGGTTGGCAAAACGTTCCATTCAAAGGTTGGTAAAACGTTTCTTCACCTCTGCCTAGGGATAGGCTGAAATCTGCTTGCAGCATGGTGCAACTGCGGGGCAATCTTCCGAGGAATACGTAACGTCAGCCCTATAAAAGTCAAAGAGAACATCTCCTGCGCATTCAGTAATGTTAGGTGCTTTCCATCGCATAACGCAAGTGCCACATATCGTTGCATTAAGGCTGTGAAATCAAAAAAATACACTAAGGCAAGTATCACTCTCTGCAGGGGTAACGTTAGTATAAAACGTTTTCCACGTTTACATAAACGTTTTGCACATTTCACCGTCCGTCTGTCCGTCTGTAGCATCGAATCATACGATAGCTGAGTCTTCAGCAGGCAACACGCACTATTTTGTACACTATCTCGCTCTTAAGAGGTGAGATAGAAAAATTGCAGACGATATTGTCACAATGACAAAGAGGCGATACCACAGGTCACCCAGCCACGACAGCTACCACAACGACGGTATGCAGTAGCGTTAAATCTGGTACACAGTTCGTCCCGTGAGTGCGCACAATGCGCTGCAAGCGCTGCATGGGCTAGAAAGAGCGCTATATAAGACAACCCTGGCTGCAAATTATGTTTTACATCTTATCACAATAATTGTAAAAAGCACCTACTACGCAGCACTTGCTCTAGTGGCAATGGTTGCAATAAACTAAAATAGTAAACAGTAACAATAAAATTTCACTCTCTTTTTTTTACTAGAGCCCCGAGACAAGATGGGTAAGGAGCGTGTTGACCATGGTGATGACGCGCTGGTTCGCGTGCCGCCATATTTCTACCTTCATGTCCTCGACCAGACTACGAACGTCACCCGGGTGGAGGTCGGGCCCCTCACCTTTATCAGGAAAGACAACGAGAAAGTGTTGGTGGGGCCCACCAAGATGATCATCGTGCCCCCGCGGCATTTCTGCGTGATCCGAAATCCTGTCACACGTGACGCTCAAGGGGCGATCATCAGAGATGCGTATGGTCAAGTTAAGCTTCTTCATGCGGAGAGCGAAGTTAGGCTAGACCTGGACGAACCCTTCCCTCTTTATCCTGGAGAGGAGTTGGAGTCGAAGGTGCAGCCATTGAATGTTGTCCCAGCTCTATGCGCGCTCAGGCTAAGGGTCACCAGGGACTTTGACGTCGGCGACAGTCGCAAAGTCGCAGGAGACGAGTACCTCTTTGAAGGTCCAGGGACTTACATCCCGCGCAAGGAGGTAGAGGTGCTCTCCCAAGAAAAGGCCGTAGTGGTTCGACCCAATGAGGCCATTAAGCTCAGGGCGAAGCGGGACACTGAAGACCGCGACGGGAGAAAGCGCGTGGCCGGAGAGGAGTGGATGGTGAGGCGTTACGGGGCTTATTTGCCGGGGGCCTACGAGGAGGTAATCGCCAGGTGCACTGCCTTTATTCTTACCGAGAAGACCGCAGTCCACGTGAAGGCCCTGCGCTCCTGCACGGATCAGTTAGGCATCAAGAGGAAGAGCGGCGAGGAGTACCTCATTACTCTGAATGACATGGAGAGCTTCATCCCTGACGTTTACGAAGAGATTATTGGCCAAGTGAGCATCACCACTCTGACCTCCCGTGAGTACTGCGTGGTGGAGAACCCACTGGGCCCTGACGGAAAGCCGCAATTGGGCATCAGCAAGGTGGTCAAAGGCGAGAAGAGCTTTTTCCTGCGCCCCGGGGAGGAGATGCCCGATGGAATACAGAAGGTTTTCATCCTGGGCGAGGATGAGGGCTTGGTACTTCGTTCCTTGGAGGCCTACTTGGACGACACTGTTGCCCCCGCGGTCAACAGACAGCCAGGAGATAGGTGGATGCTCAAGGGACCCGTGGAGTACATTCCGCCAGTTCAGACGGAGGTTGTGTGCAGTCGCAAGGCCATCCCCCTGCACGAGGGCGAAGGCATCTACGTACGCAACACCAAGACCGGCGCCGTACGTGCAGTTATTGGACAGACGTACATGCTGCAAGAAGATGAAGAACTGTGGGCCAAGAGCATGTCAGCCATGGTGCGCACGTTGCTCAGCAGGAACAGAGACGCCATGGCTGATCGCGGTGAGTGGATCAACCCTGAGAAGGAGAAGAGGAAGGAGACCAAGGAGAAGGAGAAGCAGCATCAAGTGCAGACGACTTCTGGCGATTTGGATCCCACTCGAGTGGTGACCTTCCAGGTGCCACACAACGCTGCCTCTCAAATCTATGACTATCAGACGAAACGCTCACGGGTCGTCTTTGGCCCCGACCTGGTCATGCTTGGTCCCAACGAGGAATTCACCCAAATTTCTCTGTCTGGAGGCAAACCGAAAAAGGCCAATCTCATCCGCGCCATTGCTCTCCTTTTGGGTCCCGACTTCTGCTCCGACGTCATTACCGTGGAGACGAGCGACCACGCACGCTTGCAGCTGCAGCTCTCTTACAACTGGCATTTCGACGTCAAGGACTCCCGCGACGACGAGGCGGAGGCAGAGAAGCTGTTCTGTGTGCCGGACTTCATTGGTGACATGTGCAAAGCCATTGCATCGCGTATTCGTGGGGCCGTCTCTGCTGTCTCGTTTGACGACTTCCATAAAAATTCGGCCCGCATCATTAAGGTCGCCGTCTTCGGCGTGGACGACGGCAGAGTCATCAACCAGGAGTTGCGCTTCTCCGCCAATAACTTGGTCGTCACATCTATCGACATTCGTAGCGTTGAGCCGGTAGATCAACGCACCAGAGACTCGCTGCAAAAGTCCGTCACTCTGGCCATTGAGATCACCACCCAGAGTCAGGAGGCGTCTGCTAAGCGAGAGGCCGAACGCGTCGAGCAAGAGGCTAGGGGCCGACTGGAGCGCCAGCGCATCCAGGACGAAGCGGAAGCCGAGCGTACCCGCAAGGAGCTGCTTACGCTGCAGGCTGAGAGCGCAGCCGTGGAGTCTACAGGTCAGGCTAAGGCGGAGGCCACCAGTCGGGCGGAGGCCGCCCGCATCGAAGCCGAGGCCGCTGTTCGAGCGGCTAAGCTCAAAGTAGAGGCAACCAACATTGAGGCAGAAGCCGAACTAGAGCGCCTGCGGGCTGCACGCGAGGCTGAGATCCAATTCCTCACCGAACAGAACCGCCTTGATGTAGAGAGGGCTGAGCTCATGTCCAAGATTGAGACCGACAAGTTCCGACTGATGGTGGAGGCCCTAGGCACGGACACTCTTCAGACAATGGCTGCAGGACCGCAGGCACAGCAGGTCAAGATGCTGCAGTCCCTGGGACTATCGTCCACACTGATCACCGACGGGAGAACTCCCATTAACCTACTCAATACTGCCAACGGTCTGCTGGGGGGCAACGTCAATGGGGTCGGGAGCTCCAACCAGCAGTAAAAATGGTCTCTTTGAGAAAACAACAGAGTTGAATTTGTACAGCACAAGAGAGAATTCTGCACGTTGTCGCATTGCCTTGCATTCGATGGCATTGATTGGTATTTCTTGGTGTTGCTCTCCTTGTTTGTAATTGATACATACTTAAGTTCTTTAGTATGTACAAGCAGACGGTCAATTTTTGCAGGTTGCTGCGGCAGGCTTGACATTCGGCTACATAAGTATTTCTTTTCCACGGACTTCCTCGGGGTGAGGGTAAGGGTTAGGGTGGGGTTCTTCCTCCGGGTCCCCCTCAGAGTCTCAAGGAGCAATCCTTTTTTACTATAGCCTCACATGGACCCACAGGAAAACTTTTACTGCACCAGTTTTTACCAAATAAAAGTGATTTGGGGCTTGACGTATTCTTTCCTTTGGAGGGCGGGATTCTCACCTACCTCCTGTTGATACTCCCCCCCCCCTCCACCAGACTCCGCATCACTATGCCAAGTTTGGTTTCACCCGGGTAAGATGAAAAGAGATGCATAAGTTTTACTAAAAAAAGCCATATAATGATCCTCGCCCATTGCTGGCGGGACGAAGGGGATAAAGTGGGGAGGGGAGCTCAACCTCACCGCCACAGACCCCGGAGCGCCGAATGTCATTCGAATCGGTTTTCGGAGACGATGTAACAGTCACGCATCACACGTTTGGCCATTAGCTTGTTACCCAAATAAACCTAAACGCACATCACCGCACTAGAGATGTCCTTACTTGGTCGTTAGAGAAAAAAAATCTGAGTAAAAGGTGAATAATTCAAAGTGTCTCCAAGAGATGGACGCTCAAAATTAGCTTTAAACGTTGGCTAGGACGTCTTAAATTATTCACAAACGTTGGCCGGTTTTGGAGCTGCACGTGCATTGTGTAAGGCAGCCTAACCCATCTAACCTAACAGGGTTTGTGCACACTCCCTCGGTATTTTTCCATGGCTGCCATTTCCTGTATAGTGCACATGCAGTTTACATATGGCTCACCTAAGCCAAATCTGAGCGTATACCGTGGACGGTCTTGTGCAACGTTACAAGAAGAACAACGAAAATGAGGGACTCTTTTCGCCACGAGGAAAACTAAAACTGTTGCGATGGCCGGGAATCGAACCCGGGTCAACTGCTTGGAAGGCAGCTATGCTCACCACTATACCACCATCGCTGACATGTCCGATGCTGCTTTTGAAGGCCACAAATAAACGCAGTTGACGTTTTTCTTTACAACTGCAGTCGCAACTTTGATGTCTGTTTTCACGAAACCTACCTTTCCATACCTGCATGACATCGCCTTCGTACTAGCGATGGCTACTGCAAATGCACTGGGGTTAATTTTAAGTCAGAATCCCCCCTCCAGGTAATGGATTCCTCACAATACCACTCTTGAGTTAACGGCAACGTCCTTCAGCCCGACCTTTGAAAAGTTGAGTGCTTACGCCGTGAAGAAGAGTGACACTGAGGAAAAACCGGTTTTTGCGACAGCTTGCGAGCAACAGAATTGAACGAATTTGGAACCCAGAACAGCAAAATCATCCTCCAAATGCCCCAAACCGGGTTGCCAAAAAAAGGACCCCAATGTAAGGAGGAACAATACTTATCCCACTTGGACGCCACGACCTACACGTGAGCGATGGTGGTATAGTGGTGAGCATAGCTGCCTTCCAAGCAGTTGACCCGGGTTCGATTCCCGGCCATCGCAGGGGTAACATTCTTTTTCTTCTTCGCCAAAATCGAACTCCCCACAGCCCCTCTCAAAAACAGCCCTGCTGTAAATGCCTCGCAGAGGCCTTTACTTAGTGAAGTGAAAGATCGTGTACACGAGTCAAAAAGTTTGTATAATACTTTTGTATTTCGAATGGCCGGAAATATTCATGGAATACTGGGGGTAGCTCAATCAGTCCAACACCCATGGTTGCAGAAGACACCTGATCAGTAGTTCTCTTAGACACCTCACGGGCACATTTTGATTGATGTGGGTGAAAAGCTTTTCCATGAAAGTGAGCAACTACCACCAGCCTCATCCAGTTTGGGCTGTCTTGGCTTAATTTTTAACTGCTGGGGTGAAGGGGCCACCCTTCTATACACAGTCTTACGTATAAGTGCATAACTCAATAAGTGCATCACTGGATAAGTGCATCAGGCAGATAGGTGTGTCCAAAGCCGAGGTCTGAATTCAAATCATCATTTTACTACATAAAATCTTACTGTTAAGTGCATCACATTTTCTTCATCGGGCAGCTGAGTGCATCATTTTGGGGAGGATGAAGTGGAGGCTGCGTGAGTACTTCATCACAAAGAGCATTTTATCACACTTCTTCGTCAGTAAAGTTGGGCCTAAACGAAGGGCAGGAGTAGGTATACATTGGGCAATGATGGGGACAACCGTAGCAAGAACTCAGCCATTGGCAAGGGTTGTTAAGGCTCGACATATTGTTAAAGAAGGGTCTGACCTGCTGACAGTGTGAAGCACATCAAAATATTGTTACCCAGCGACATCTGGTTCAAATCCCACAGGAGAGGGCTATCCCGAGAGTATTTGTCTGAAGTTTAACTCTAAAGTCATGTCTGAAGTCATGAAGTCTAACTCTGCGAACCTGATGGGAGGGCATTTAAACAGGACATTGCCAGAAGGTATGCCGTCGGGATGCACTGTCAAAAAATTCAGTTCCAACATTCTCAGAGCGAAAATTTTTAAATTATGTTTCCTCAGAGTACCAAGTATTGTCGTGGAGATGTGGTCATTTTTCTGACTCCTCCTGCCTTCTGCCATATTGCGTGACTTTATGAAGTTTCGCATTGTAGCGAGAGCTACAATCAAAAAACAAAACAAACACGTGGAGCAAAGGATCCGTGATGAGCAGTAGTCCCTCCAGTGCTTTGGATTTGTGTTGTTTTTTGATGACGGCAACTCTTGTCATGATATGAAGCTTCACAAAGTCACGCAATATCGTAAAGGAGGGGGGGGGGAGCCCGAAAAATGACCACATCTATACCAAGAGCAAAATGGGAGCAACTTCCCAACAACCATGGGAAAATGTCTTTCTTCTCCAGACCACATTTCTGCACAAAATCTCAAATTGTCCTCCTTCCATCTCAGTGCACTCCTCCAGATCAGGCCTGAACTGCCTGCAGGCCATGGCCACATCCTTCTCAGCAATGGAGCTCCACGCGGACATGATGGCAGCCTTCTGGTCTGTCAAGTTCTTGTACCCCTTCAACCTTACCAGTGGCAGCCGAGAAGTCTGGTAAGCTAGGGGGCCACTCACCGGTCTTGATGAAAGGCATGCTGTAATTCAGGAATTTCTGGGTCTTCTTGGCATTGTGTGCAGGGGCACCCTCCTGCAGCCTGACCGCATTGTTGGTGCTCTTGTATCCAGCCATGACCCAGGGCGTCACGTAGGTCTTCAGGTGATCTAGGTACACGTCCACATTGATCTTCAGGCCAGAAGTGATGCACTTCTACGTGAAATTTTGTATCACACACTTTTTTGGTCATACTAACCGTTGGTCAATTTGGCACTACCTAGTATGTAGCACGTCGTAGATGAAACAGACAATTCCACTTTGGAGTTTCTCAGACCTTTACCCGCCTAAATTGAGGAGGAACATCTTGACCTTGAGGACGTCCGCGTAGTAACTCTAGAGCTGTATATTGAGTCAGTTCAGACTCGAACTGACTTCGAGTTTCGACGGTTGAGCACAACCCAAGCCGAGTTAGACTTCATTCTGGAGAAGTGCAACATCACCCCTAAAATGAGGAAAGGATTGATCACTTCCCCAACCCTTCAGCTAGTTTCTATCCAAGAGCATCAGCTCGTAGGAAGTTTGAGTACTGCGCCAATTTTTCATTTGAGAACAGCAGGACCTTCTGCGCGCCATTACACTGGAGCCCGTTGAAAAAGTATCCTGGCGCATTGCAACGAGAGCTCTTTTGTGCGAGCACCGACGTCAGCATGGCCTGGTGCAGCTCCGTGCGCCGGGGTTCTCGCTAACTAACGACGCTGCGCATTGTCAGTTGTGCCACGTTGAAGTTAATTTGCCAGAGTATTGGGGACTGAGTGGGCATTTTGTCTCTCTTGTGGCGCACAAGTTCTGGGGTCGTCACAGTCCTGTCACGCTGACAAGGAGCGCTATCGGAGCTTTCCCATTAATGTTTTGTGTCGAACTGCAGAAGAACTTGAGCCAGTGACCCGACGAACTAAGAAAGGAGTCTTGCCTCAGCGCTGGCACGAGGTGACAAATGACTGCTGCATGCACAGGGTTCGGCAGATAAATTTGAGCAAACTTCAACGTTATCGACATCTACAATGCGTGTAAGCAGTGACAATTGTGTTACCAACGTGGTGATGCTGGCCTCGATCCTGCTCCTGGAGACTGCACGGGCGTCTCCACTTCTCCACTTCCCCCACTGGTCCTTGTCCCACTTCTCGATGCGGGAGAACTTCAGGGCAATAACGCTGTTGTGACAGGTTTTGCAAGCCTGGGCAACTTCGTGTAGTTGTTCATGGGGCCATGGCTCTTCTTCCTCTGGGTCTTGCCCTCCTTCATGAAGGCGTTGTACACCCTGCAGGCAGTATTGCTGATGTAGCCATGGGCCTTTACTGTGTCTTCGGCTGTGTGGCCCGCACAGGCGACTTCCACAATTATCATTCTAGGTCTTTGTTCCATTTTGGTGGGATGTTTTGGGTGTGATGCTGGTGTCGGCATCGAAAGTACAAAACCAAATGTCAAATTTAACATTCAACGCAATGTAATGTCTTTCATACCCGTTGCTGATCTGGATGAAGTTAAACTTTACTACAATTCACTACCAAGCCTTGCATCGGTAGTCGAAATTAATAATCGATGCTTGCTGCATGGCAGCTGACCCCCTTAGTGAACTGTTTGTGCCCCCAAGTGTGAGAAGTAAGTGCTAGGACACAATAGCGTAAGATTATAACTGATCGACATTCTCAGAGCACCCTGTACAACACGACTTGGAGGGGTAGCGCAGCAACTGGGAAATAGACAACTAGCACACTCAGGCAATTTTTCATGACGCTCTCATTTTTGTCGTGGGGTTTCGTCGTGGACGTTACTACTACAGTCCAAATGCACTTCCCGCAAGATGGAAAACAAATGAAGCTCCCAGTTCTCTTTAAAGGACTTTTGCTGCAATTAATTGATCAAGTGGCACAAAAACATGTCAGTATTATTTTTTGCCATTTGTTGATACTCAGAAGTAGACAAGATTTGCCTCTTAAATGTTCCATGGTCTGTGAAAAAGCTGACACCTGAAGCAGGGCACTGAGAGCAGCAAAGAGCGTAGAAAACCATGTGTCTGAGAATAAGCATCATTTTAAAGTAATTTTAGGCAATCCCCGGTATTTGTTTTAACCTGCAATAATTCGGAGAAACAACCCATAGTAAAAAAGGCACCTCCTTTTGTCTGCTTTTGCGAAGTTGTGTTCATGTGAGGTGGAGAGATATTGTCTACCTCTAGATCTTCGGTGCCAGGGGATTCCGCAGAGACAGAAGTCACAGAAGATTTCACCTTCTGATCCGAGACTTTCGTCCTCAGATGGGGTCTGATGGTCAGGCACACAGTCAGAGATGTGACTTGTGAGTTGTGATCCCAGTGTCCATCCAGTATTTGAAATTTTGATTTTGTTGATTCTAGCTATTGCGACTTCCTAAAAGATAATTGACTTGGAAAAAATTGTGCCAGCAAACTATTCTAGCAGGTATCAGCAGCCCTGGTGAGCATGTACTACACAAATCTCTGCAGCCCAAGTTTACTTACCGCATTTGTGGGCCGCGTCAAAGATGTCATCATGATATGAACAATACTGTCATGGCACCTCAGATCAGTCTGCAAAAAAATGCATCATCGAGGCTGTCAAAAAGGGGGAGACAGCCAGCAACGTTGCCAAATCGTTTGGCGTTCATGTCACCACCTGCAGAAGGATGGTCAGCAAGGAAAAGCAGCAGGATTCAGTGGGCAGGAAAAAAGGGACAGTCAAGACTCCACACTTCGTGAAGGTTTGTGAGAGGAAGGTGATGAAGGACCGTATGAAGTTTGCCAACGTGTTGCCGGTCACGAGAGCGCAGCCCCTTCAAGCGCACGACACTTGAGCGTAGCCAGTAGAGTGTGTTGCTACTAGAGCAAATGACATTGCAGTGCCAGACTCTACAGCGCAGATGCCAACAGAACGCAGGGGCCAGTTCAGCGCACCCAGAACAGCGCAGGTACCATTTGAGCGCACTTTTCGTACTGACGTACTGAGGAGCGACTTGGCACAGGGACGTTCCAAAAAAGGTGAAATTTCACACATTTCATGGCGCTCTTCTGTACATGCGCTCTACTTGGATAACGCTGAAGTGACGTGCGCTTAACTGGGGGAACCGTTTGCCAAGCTTAGGGCAAAGGAATTTGGGTCAAATGAAAAAGCTGCAGATTTTCTTCCAAAGAATTTACAGTTAGGTTACTAAAGCTCATAGCGTCCTGTTGTCCATATGGTGACAAAAAAGAACAGAACTCAAATATACTAGGAACTTTAGTCTCGTGAAGAAAAACCTAAAGCTGAAGAACTCACCAGAACATCAGATCAGGTTCTTCACTGATGAAAACAGTTCAAAGTTGACAGAAAGATGAACAAATACAATGACAGAGAGTTGGTTGACAAGCTTGAAGATGGCTCATTCGTGTACTGCAGCAAGTAGCATGCCATCACCATGGAGGACTCACCATCATTCACCATCGGAGGACCCGGAGAGTGAAGCCTGGTGAAAATGATGGGCCAGGGGGGCTGGGATTGTCCCATGAAAGTTTCAGTCCATTTCATCAACGTTTGCCCCCTGAAAAAGCCAAATTTTCAGCCTGTTTGGCGTGCCTCCCTCTCTAGGTGGCCTCCTTTTGAGCACTGTCACATCAAAATGGGCAGCCCTGACAATGAACCTCTGTACTCAACATTGTGCCCAAGTATCATAGCTACATGTTCCACATCAAAATTCCATCTCAAAATGTCCGAGTGTAGCGCATGAGGTGTGGTCATGCCCATGGCAAATCTTTACGCCAAGGACTGTATATTAGAAAATAAAGTGCATCTTACAAGAATGAAGGAGCATGGGAGTGCCACTTAACTAGAAGTTTATTACAGAAAATTAGCTCTTGCTCTGTATGGCAGTGATTGGTTGCCGCACTGTTTGGCGCATTGCTATAGGTTTATCCCTCTTCACAGTGCCACGGGTACGGTGACAGAAAAATCTTACCATCGTCTAGTTCATCTCTCTGGTTTATGTAGTAAACACTATGACCAAAGGCAAATGAATCTGATCCAAAGGGCCTGCAAAGGCCGAACCATGAGCCGAATGGACTAGCAAAAAGTGAGTGAAGCGAACTTCTTGCTGCTTATTTGCCACTAAAAAATAGGGAAATATTTGCATCTTTTTATTGGCATTATTTCATTGTTGGAGAACAAGTGATCCACTTGAAAAAGAAAAACTTGATAACTTGGTGACGAACAAGATTCAGCTCAACGGACAGTTTAAAAAGGTCGCATCGGGTCGGGTGTTGAAAGCAGTGGGCCATTTAGGCAAAAAACAGCAATTTAATGAAACTACAGCGCACATATTCTATACTGACAATAATATTAAGTTAGCAGTATTTCCATGAAAAACTATTCGATAAAAGTGTTTACAGGTCATACTTGACATTTCCAAGACGAAACACGACCGAGATGGCAGACATGAGGGAAAATATCATCTGAGTTAACCAGGATTCATAAAATTGGGTCATGGATGAGGCGGAATTGAGTGGTCGGTGTTCGAGTCGGTCATGAGTGAGGAAAAAAGAGTTGCCCGACGTGGGAAGGACCCGTATCAAGTCTGAGCCAGTTACACCCCTATTTCTCAGTCCCATCCTGGCTCATCGCCATTCTTTTGATTCTCCTGCTCCAGCCATTTGGTCAACGGCTCGAAGAACCTCATCATGGGTTCTGCATCAAAGCCCGAACTTCCTGGAGCAAACTCTTCTAAGGTTTCTTGCCAAGGTTGACTTTTTCCTTGGCGCAAAAGTTGCTTTAGCGCCGCGCCAGCGGCATTCCTGCCGCTCTCCGAGGAAGGTGAGGAGAGGTCGCACTTGTGGAGGGGTCCGACGTGACCTGAGAGGTCGCACAGGCGAGAGAAGAATTGGAACTGTAGGATAGTGCGAGTGAAGTATCTGAAACAGCATATAGATTTATAGCATGGCAGCGACATACGTGCATATGCATCAACTCCCTTTCACCTTGTCATATCGTAGTTCTGGGCCACGTGGAAGATGGTGGGTGGATCCAAGTCACCAGAGTCATCGCTCCTGCGCACTGGACTTTCCACGCCCACCAACTCTTCCTTCATCCTCCAGAACTCCAGATTCCACCGTTCTTTTGGAATTTCTCCTGCGAAGATCTTCCAGCGCCAGAGATCCTGGACAAGGTGGAACGGCAAGGTCGAAATCGTCGCCAACGCTTGGTTCATCAGGAAGTTTAGCTCTGAAGCAAAGGGGTTGCCATGTTCTACCGAAGTGCAAAATGTAAGACTAGTACCACTCTACCGATTCGCTCCTCATTCTCCTTGGTCTCCGGCTCCTCCACAAGAACCTTGGTTCTGAGGTGGCCGGGAATCACCGCCGCCAGACCCATGAGCTCACCTACGGTGGAATACAGCATCTGTCGTAATATGCAAAAGTGGCCATGAAGTCGCCACCAAAATGTGTTAGCCTCACCAATAGCCTCATGGAAACCCGCATTGGCTCCAGTACGATACCTGGAGATCAAACAAGTAGCGCAGATGTTTAGCATGTACATGCAAGATACAGTCCTTACCGTAAGTAATATCGTCGAGCATGACATCACCTCGTACGCTGTACTGAAGCGCGTTGAGGTGGAATTTTGACGTGTAACACATAGATGTGATACTTGGGCACAAATATTCATCATGGAGGAATCCTGCCTCTCAGGACGGGTTCAACCCGAGTTGACTGTCTCCAGCGGTTGAAAGACATGGCACCACGATCTGCCGTCAGAAATGAAGACACCTTGCACCATGAGACTGTCACTATGTCGACGGCCATTGATGCCAGCATCGCCAGCCACAACCTCAGTAGTTCTAAAGAACATGACCAACATGAAGTATGCCATCAACGTTTGTAGTAGTCAGACCAGTATCTGTCCTTGGTTGAATTGAGATAGGGATTTAGCTCCATCTTCGCCTTGTCTATAAAGATCTTGGGACCAATCCCATCCCGCAGACGTCTCAGCAGCCCTTTAGCGCGAGCTCTCCTTTGTAGCTTCACTGAACCTAGCAACCTGACGGACACGGCGGTTTTTTGAGTGCTTGCGCATGGCGCCGAAGGGCCTGAATCCCCCTCGAAATGGTGGGCCTGCGGGGCAGGATTCTTCCATGAAAATTTCAGGCAATTTTATCAACTTTTACGCCCTGAAAAAGCCAAATTTCATTTGTCTTTGGTATGCTCCCCCCTCCAGTTCCAATAGTAGCAACAAAATGGGCTGTCTTGACAGTGAACCTCTGTACTCAACATGGTGTTCAAGTATCACATCTATGAGTTGCACGTCAAAATTCCACCTCAACGAGCTTCAGTACAGCGTACGAGGTGATGTCATGCTCGACACAGTTACTTACGGCAAGGACTGTATAACCATGAAGGAAAATCTTGGGCATTAGCTCATAAACCAACGTAAGTTTTGAGCAGTGATGCATAGGACTTGGTTTACTCACATAATGGGCAAGTGACTGTACTGCATGTAGTACTGAATGTGACCCAGTTCGTGGAAGGCGATCTTCAGATCCTCGAAGCTGAAGTCACGCCCACACATCTTGATGCGATAATCCTAGAAAACGTTGGAAATAGCTACTTGTTCATGCTTCTTCTCTAACGCAGTCCCACGAAACTACTTCGCTATAGTGATGTGTAACTCTTGGCAGTCGTCGCTGCAATGAATCCCTTTACATGTGGAAGCCTACACGTACACTGTACCACCGAGCTGGTGGGCAGTTCAGTTGGAATGTGTTGTTCTGTAGCTTACCTTGCCATCATAAAAGTCCCAAGCTGTGGCATGACAGGACACTTTTCGCCCCTTGGGCTTCCTTAGCATGGACTTGCTCCAGAAGGACTCCGGCACCTTCTCCAGACCCATGGAGTCGTGGAAGAAGTCGTCAGCGGTGGAGAATATCTTCTCGACGGTGTAATTCTGAGCCACAAGCTGGTCAGTGGGATCCACCCCACTCTGAGATGGATATGGGGCCACTATGGGGTACAGATTGATCCAAAATCGGCCCCACATGTCGCCAAGTAAATGGGCAGGCAGCTTCCCGCCAATGGGGTTCACTCTCTAAAAACATAATGTGAATGAATATAAAAACGAACTGTAAATACAGAGCAAGTTAAATGCATAGTTGAAGCCACAATTTCAATTCTCTTCACGCAGCCTCTTTCAGTAAGAAGAAGAAAGAATTAAAAAGAATATATTTGCAAGAACTGCCGCACAAAAAGAGCAGAGAGCTGTGCCATAACAATAATAATAATAATTTATAGCAGTTTCTCACTCTTCCATAGACGTCATGCAGCCTCCTTCTGACGTGTGCATGTAGCTGTTTATAGAGAGGCAGTGTCTGGTTGTACAGTTTTAGGACTACTTGCTGGAACGAATATTCGTCCATCTCGTAGACGCCCCTCCACTGCGCGCCGGCGTCCTTGTGTCCGTTTAAGCGAGCCTTAAGATTTTTCAGCTCAACATAGCGAATGTAATGAGGTCTTATCCGCCTGCCGACTGCTCGGCGCCATTCCTGAGAACGAATAGTTTGTTTTCAAAAAATGCTTAATTATTGATAATTATAGTCTGTGCATCAATTGGGCTGTAATATATCACTCTAGGTCGACCTTTACCACGCCGTTTAATCTATGGCTCCCAATCTGCGACGTTATAACGTTAGTTCAGCTTTTGAAGGAATTTTGGCACGTAACTAGCTAGATTTTTTTATTTTTGGAAAACGACAACATCGTCAGTGTCCAGTGAGGGAGAAATGCTGATCTCCGTTCGTACAGTCAAAAATGTGCATTGAATGAGATTGACCGAGAACAGATGTGAGATAAAAACAGCTGAAGTTGGAATCTGCTTACCTTCCAGATGAAAGTCCTGAGCAGGTAGTTTTTGGACTTGGCCATGATGTTGTCGAGCTCTGGTGTCAAGGTGACACAGCGACCGGAACCCCCATTGGGATCCAACTCAGCAGGCAAGCATACCTAAAGAAAAGAAGTAATTTTCAGAATCGTTTTCACCAGATAAATCACTGCTCGGTTAGAATAACCTCAGCAGTAGCGTAGATCTTGCCCATCTCAGCCATGATGTTGGAAAACTCCTCCTCCTCCTCGTCCGTCAGAGTCTTGGAGTCTGACACCACGAACTCCAGCTTCCGTCTAGGAAGAGGCATTTCTTACGCCACCGTATGAGTCCAAAAATGTTTGAAACCCTGTTCCTACTGCACGTATATCTTTCTGTTACTTCTTGTCCATTCTCCATGACTCATGCTGCACGTTGTAGACAAACGTTTATGGTTAGTATTGCAGAGTTCAGGATTTACCTAGTGTCTGCGGTCAGATCTGTTGAGGCTTCCAGCAAGTGAGCAGCCGCCAACTGGGCCTCGTCCGAGTAGATCCGCCGCTGCGTGCGAAGGTGAGGAAGAAACATATGTACTTCAAGGAGCAGTGGAAGCAGGAATGGTTGAAGCAAAATCGGTAATTTCCTTACCTTGCCTGATGCTGCCTTGCTGATGTCGGCGTTGTGATCCGTGATGTTGGTCGTGTAGTTCCATGCGGCCTTGGTTCCCTCGTTGGCATATTTACTCATCTTGTCGTCGTATTCGGAGAGGAAGAGCAGCGCGTTCGCCTCATTGTTGTTCACCACCGAAGCCTTGGAGATGAAGGTAGAACATAACAGTAAGAGGATTGGACTCCTCATCTTGCATGGGCCAGATTCTCCGACTAACTGGTGCGAAATGTCCCAGACAAAGTCGGAAGTAGACTGAAGCGTTCAAGGGAAACCACTCTAGTTTGGTATCTTGCCCTTGTGTAGCACATCTCGTGTTGCCCTCGTCTGGCGCTGTCAGTACTACTTACAGAGCAGGTCAAGGTGGTCTTTTTCCATCATGAAGGCAGTGGTGAGCAAGCCACGGCTCCTGCTCGGCATTACATGTTGAACTTATAGCGCTGGATATGTAGAGCACGGACTCGATGCTGACTACAATCCATGGAGAGAACTCATCAGAGCGTAGGGAAGACCAAGGAGACTGACAAGAGTTGCTTATCTCTTGGTCCACCCTGTGGAAGCACCATTTACATGGACTAAGCCTCAACCTGTCCTGGGACAGTTCAGATCAACTAAATTGTTACTTAACAAAATGAACAGTTAGGAGGTGATTCTCTACGTGCAGTTTTTTTTAGGCGAGTGTTTCAAAAATAATGACAGAGTTACTGTGGATGTCTAAATGTCCAAATTTGAGGCCAATTAATACAATGACGAAAAGCCAATCAGCCGAATGTATGCAAGTAGTGGGAAGTTCACGCCAAAGTGTAGTGAAATGCGTTCTCTCTTAGTCTCACACATACGTATGTGATGCAGTAGTTTGTTCAAATTTAAAAACAGTCACTGTTTCTCTCTCCCCATCTGTCCGTACGTACATACGCACACTGTGTGGATCGTGCAGTTCACTGTACAAAGTAGACAGTACAGGCCAACATAAAGCTTACCATACTTTGAAGGCCTGTAACTAGAGAAAATCGAATTTCCTGCCATAAACATCACACATGTGCAGGAGACATGACTGAACCGGCTTTGGCGAAAAAAATCGTTCAGCAAAAGGCCGAGATGAACAAACTGGAGACTAAAAGGCAAGGGTGTCTGCTTTGACTGACGCCCAAATTGCTGCCAAGGACATCCACATGTTCAACTGCTCCGAGAACCTCTCGCTGCCAAGGTCGGCGGGAAGCACGTAATAGAAGGTATGAAAGAGCCTCTCTGGGAAGTCTCCATTCAACAAGACCGTCTCTCACGATCACTGTTGTGAGGCCAACCTGCCCATCAACACCTGACGGTGCTCAAAAGTGCTGCCAGCCCCTGTCTAAGACGACGGACGTGATCAGGGTGAAGAGGAGGAGAGAGTAGAAGCTGCTCAGTGGCTCGCTGAAGAGACACACGGACCGAGAGCAGTTCAAATCTCGTCACACTTGAGAAAGGCGGACCTGGCCAGGATGACGAACATGAGGAACATCTCTATCTCTGTGAGTCCTCACAGAGCATCCAAGCCACCTCTGTCAAGATGCACATGTGTGGCACATTACGTACGCATGTGCGTAAACGGCCACCCACTGGGCAAGTGCGATACATCTACACAAGGGCTACTTCACAAGAACCTGATGCCCTCTAGTTTTTCTTAAGGGAAACTGGACTTTTTTCCCTTTTTTCTCTTGCCCTTTAATTTTGTCCTTGAAATGCGCCAAGCGATGCGACTGCACGCGAAAATAGGGGAGGAAGTAGCGACTTTGAATGTTCATGCGAACATCTTGGTACTGGGAGTCTATTTTTCATCATTTCAAGATTCTAAGCAACTTAATGCATGCAAGTTGCATGAGGACACCCAAGTGTGCTAAGAACTGGCTGCGGTCTCAAGTTGGCTGTATGCAAAGGGTAAAGTTCAAAGGGTTAGAAGCACAAGTTGTACGGTGATACCAATTTCTCGCCATGCCCTCGATTTCGCATAATTTCGCTGGGAAAAGAAACAAAGGAAAGAAAAACCTTGCGGACACTGGAGATATTTTATTTCGGAGGAAAAAAGCACCGTTAAATAGTCATGCCGAAACAGTTTGACGGGAGGGGGGAGGACTTTTATGCCGTTAAGTCAACTTTTGTGTATCTAGTTGTCTACGTCATCCGTAAATATTCTGGTCTTCTCCATGACCAGGAACAATTTTCACCTCTCACGCTCAGTTTGACACATTGATCGCGGCAGTGCAAATACTTACTGCTACTGGGGGCTGTAGGAGGGGGGGGGAGGGCAGGGGGCACTGCAGACACACAGACGGACAGA
>JAAUXU010144206.1_pt1 | contig 62923 bp, 61 predicted proteins | sample 7278151 | NCBI WGS metagenome assembly JAAUXU01 (sample SAMN14350113, study PRJNA611818) | marine sediment metagenome | isolation source: surface marine sediment (1.8m) | place: French Polynesia: Moorea | collected 2018-08
CCACTACATAGCCATTTTTGCAAAACTTTGGCAATCTCTAGCATGTTCATCTTTGGGAATTCAGAAAAAACAAAAACATACAACACAATTGGGGGTCCATGACTACACATTGGTGACTGAGCAAAGGTGATATTCGAAAATGGCCTAAATTTTGGCCACCCTACTGTACACCGTATGTAGACTGATCAGTGATTACGCTGGTCACCAGTGGCAGCTGACTCAGCTGTGGACTTCGCGTCACACATTCGAAGGGCGAGAGTATAAAGGAAGCGCGTTCTTCTTCTCTCTTTTCTCTGGATGATGCTCATTGCACAGTAAATTTCCTTCCTGTGCAGTAAATTTTGTTTTCTGTGCGGTTGACTAGAGTGACGACAACAAGTAAGACAGCTGTAACAAGTAACACAACTGTGCCAGTGTGGGCACACACTTCGTCCGCAGAGATGGAGTCTCATACCCTGATGAGGTTCTTCTTGAGGATGTCCAGATTGGGCACAGACTTTTTGAGTAAAATTGGATAGAGTTTTTGAGTGGGTTGAGTCCATCCACAAAAGTCCTATTGAGTCTAGTTCAGACAAATTTTGAGCCTACTTAATATATGAAGCTGAATGAGAAGTGTAAACTCTCGAATCTATTTTACAAAGCAACATTTCACTTGGATTTCAGACAAATCAGGATTCTAAATATTGCCACTGCCACTAGACTCGAAATAGTCAGACTTGAGGTAGGAGACTCACATGCCTTTTGAGTACAAGTCAATTATGATGGGTCAAGTACGAGTATAGACTCGATCCATCCCTACTAGACTCGGGAGTCTGTTGAGTACGGGTGAATAGCATTCGAGTGTGAGTATGTTGGGTTCGTGACGAGACTCGATCCATCACTATGACCCAGGGGACAGCCTCTTCAGACAAGAGGTGCAGGAAGATGATCTGGTTCACCCTGACACCCTCCTCAATGAAGAGGAGGGGAGTCTTTAGGTCGTCTGACATCACACCTGCCCAGCTCATCACACTGGCTGGGTTCTACCTCCTGGGGCTCATGACGTGGTCAATGGGAATGTCAGTCATCTTCTTGCCCAAAACGCGTAAGTTCTACTTGTCGTGGATGGCCTGCATGACAAATATCTTCTCATCAGTCCGCAGGGTTGGAGGTAGCCTGCCATCAGTGAGCCTTGAACATCTTGACAATGGCAGTGGCCTTGTGCCCAGCTTGGTAAGCTGCCAAAATGGGGCAGCGTTTCCCCTGCCCAGAGGCCATTCTGGTGCCAAGATGTCTTCAAAAGAAAATTGTGCCAGCAGATTCAGCTGACTTTATCTTTCACCTTCAAGCAATTGATTTAAAGGTTGGAAATTGCAATCATCCATGGATAAATGGAATGACTTATGCAGTCTGATTTTTAGCCACTCACCCCGTAGGTAAAGACTACATCCAGCGCATTCCAGCTCATACCTAACAGTTAGCTTGAAAAGATAAAGGCAGACGCCAGGTGCAACTGATGCGTTCGCACACTCTTCAGCTGGAACATAGTTTAAGGATTTAATGTTTCCTATTCGACTCCCAGCTCTTGATGTGTGACAATTATTTTAGGCTGCTCAACCTAATCCAACCGTCTGAGCTAATTCTAAGCTAATCCAAACTGCCCGAACCTAACCTAAAATGTGTCTCCACATCAAACTTGACACTTCTGCAGATGCAACGACTAAAAGCGGTCCAGATTTCTGACCAATCTGATGGAATCAAAAGTGGTTTGGATTCCCCGAGGGTCGCCCAACTTCAAGCTTTTAAAGCCTCCTCACGAGCTGACAACATGGACCGAAAAGCCACAGACTCGATGTGGACACCAACGCCTTCACTTCTCGAAAGAGTGATTTCCTCTGGGGAAAAATGGGCCGCATACGCTGCATTGGCGGCTTGTGAAATGGAAACTGAGCCTCATATCGGCCGTTGAGACACTGAGACACAAGATTGAGTACATAAGTCAACCTTGTGACTGTCCATTTTTGTACTGGAGAGCTCAAAGTGCAGCAAACCCCAGAGAGCACCTAAATGCATCATTTTTCATCGATCCCAGTGAAATCAGCCAAACTATGGATGGAGGCCAAAGGGAATTGAGTCTTTTCTCCATGAAGTTGCAATAGCACATCAAAGTTTCAAAAGAAAAGCCCCACGTTCGGGTGAAATCATCAGGTCGTGTGAGAACAAAGGAAGAACAAAGTAGTGCTGGAAGGAAGCCCGAGATTATCGAGCTTGTGCGAACTGGCCTCGAACCATTCCTCAGAACTTTGAGCTCTGAGTGCGCCCAGTTCCATCGCTAAAACGAAGGAATAACGAAGACAACGTGCCCAAACCGTGAGGTTCTACTCGTGTGGCGCACCCGGGATGGTTGGTGTCGCCCCCGGGATCTGGCGAGCCGGAGATACTGAGAGCCCTTCAGAAATTTTCAGCCGATTTCATTACGGGAAAACGCCCCGAGGGCTTGCTGCACTTTGAGCGCTCTAGCACAAAAATGGGCTCTCACCAAGTTGATTTGTGTACTCAATCTTGTGTCTCAATGGTCGATTCCATTTCACAAGCCGCCGCAACAGCGCATACGGCCTCCAGCCTATTGTTACCCGCGGCACTTACCTCAGGCAAGGACTGCAAAGAGTAGAATTTGCCAAGACGTCTTCCCTACCTATTTGTACCAGTAAATTGACTTTTCTTCACTGAGCATCTAACACTGCAAAAGCATCTACAGTCCTGGACTGTTGGACCAAAATCTGTAGACAACGCATGTTGCCTGTTGAGCAGCGATGGCTGCAAAGCTGCAACTTGGAATCTCAGATTTATCTGCAACGGAGGGTTAGCAACAGACTCTTCTGTGACATTAGACTTACTTACAAATGACTACGGTGCTCAGGACCCTGAGGTTGGTGTCCACATCTGAGTTCATCAGATGATCGGTTGTTCTTACGCGCGTCGCTTTGTCTATGTTAAGTGTTGTGGGGGGAGAAGCAGCAGATCAAGGAGTTGTACTAAGATACTGGAGGAGATAAAGACGCGGGGCAAGGAACTGACGGAGCGACGACTTTCAGGCCCCGGTGTCGTAAGAGAGGGGTATAAAACGAGGCGAGATTTGACTCCTGAGACTGTCATCTGGAGGATCCCTCCCCACCAAGGTCTCCTACACTCTCTCTCATCAGCACTCTCCCCTCATCATGGTATGAGCTGGGCAAGCTATTTTCTGGCATGAATACTTTTCCACCTCAACACTTTTCTTCCTGCCCTGCTATGGTCGGAAGAATCCGCTGCCTCTCAGGGCAGATCTCGTTAAGTGCAACCTTCTGGTCTAACTTGCCCTAATTCTTGTAGGATAACTTGTGTGTTTCCCCTCCAGTAGACTAATAAAGTATTACCTTTACATTAAAATCTCTGTGTTGGTCTCTAGTCATTGAGAAGGTCCTCGAGGAATTCTTGTCTGTCCGGATCTAAAAATATCTTATCCTGGTCAATGTCGCTGCAATGGAAAATGCGTTATCTACGGCTTTGGGTCCAACGGTGCTGCTGTCAGTAATTTCCGCGTGATAAAATCGACTCCATGTGCAGCCATGGCAGCTTCTAGTGCAGAAGGGGGCTCCTCAGATCAGTATTTGAGAGTCTGGTACATAATCTACGTCCAATTGCTTATGAACTGAATGCAAAACTTCAACATTGTGACTGCCAATTGTGATACTACAGTGCTCCGAAGACAACGAGGTGGAGAGGCAGACACGCTAGAGAGGCTGGAGTTTGGGCTTGTCGAGGGAGTTAATGCTGATGAAATTGACCAGAATTTGGTGTGCTTCGAGATGCCTACATCCAGTAGGCCCACAATTCAGGGAGTGCCCCCCCCTTCCAGGAGCCGGATCACTCAGCTGTTCTCACCTACCGCTTCTCCCTGGTTTTGCCAAGTTGCAGCTTTTTTGAGAATGTTTGTAGTGATCTTTGCAGTGAAGTTGCGAGTATGACACATTTCGTGGTGAACCCTGGCAACACTGCTTCTTTCGTATGCTTCTTTTCCCTTCTATCTTTTTCCCTTCCATCTCCCTTCTACCTTGTGTATGCCGTGAATGAAACTTTTGGCCTCGATTTCGGCCTCGAAACAGCCTCAAAATCCACCAATAACTCCTTCCATGCCGTAGCCCGTGAAAAGTAGTGTCCTCTGATCAAGGTTGGGGATGATGAGTCCAGTGGTGGGACCAACTCTGCGACGGAGAGACAGAGTGATATAGTGCGTTATGAGTGCACCCAGCCAGATGGCCTCCGCAAAAGCCATTTTTTTCTGAAGTGGTTCTTTTAAAAGTCATTGGCCTCAAGAGGAAAAAAATAGTGGCTTCCAGCCCAAATATGTCCTTCAAGTGGCTGCTTTTGTGTTTGCCTACTCTAAATGAATGAAAGGCAGTGTTGTGTAGAAGGTTGCAGTCTCAGAGAGCTCAGAGCATTGGTTACCCTCACAAAGTATAAAGAACAAGAGCTTGCATTCTAGACAGAGCAGGTTATTCTCTCCTAAGCGGCTGGGTGGGAAGAGCCAGCCCAAGCTACCCATTCAGCCCAATCATTCAAGCTCTGTTTAACTTATTCGTCCTTCTGGGTCTCATCATGCAGGGCATCAATTTTCCACTTTCACTTTCACAGAATAAGAGTTCTTTCCATGAGTTGTTGAGTGGATACCATTTGGCTCAGTAGCTTAAGAACTAAAGAGTTTTGTGAGCAAAGCTTGATGCGAGCTTCGCCTAAAGTCCCAACTTGTTGGTCATGTCGTCATCATTGAAACTGAGAAGTTACTTGTCCAGGTCGCTCACGTGAATATCCGTTTGGACACCAGCTTAATGAGATTAATGTTTTAATTCATTAATCCAGTCCTTGGCGTAAATAATTTCGCATCAGAAAAAACCATGCCGATCTCGGATGTGAAGTGCCATGGAGTTGACTTTGACGTGTATTGGATGCAGGAGAGTCTCCTGCAGAAGCTCCAGCAAGAAGTTCCACCTGAGGTGCATTCCTAGTGATGCCAGAGCTCTTTTGGTGGGGCAGGTTGGAGTGGAGCCCACACCAAAAGAGGCAGGTTTTGGCCATTTTCACCTACTTTTTGGTAAGCAAAGTTGCTGCAATTTTCATGAGGCAATCCTGTCAGCCAGGCTCATCATTTCCAGCAGAATTTATGCCCTGGGTCCTCCGGTGCTGTACACTAACCCTTCAAACCCAATAGATTTGGTGGGGATAGGTGCTAGGTTCTGTGAGGGGACAAAGGTAGCATGAGGGGGTGCGATGTGGTGACACTTTGATGTGTAAACAAAAACCATTGATGACAGTTGGCAAATCTCAGCAAACAGTCCAGGGCTTTCCCCACCAGGTTGCCGGCCTCAGCACCAGCAATCGTAACAGTCAAGAACTGTGCAGACCATTCCAAAAATAGCGAACCAGATTTGCTGACTGTCGTTGATGCAAAGTGTCACCACATTGCACCCCCTCACGCTTCTTTTGTCCCCTCACCTTTTGGAACTGGCTGATCTGGACACTCTCCTTTTCTCCCCAGCTTGTGACAGTGATGGCAGAGGGTCATCAGTCGGCAGGTCAAGCCCCAGTTGGGCTTGCCGCATTGTCCAGCTCATTGTCCACTTCAACTGACAGCTTTTCTTCTCTGCTTGAGCCATAGAAAGCTACTGATAAGTACTGGTACCCTACAGCTAAGTCATGCAGGCTTAGCTATACCTATTGGTATAGCTATCTATGACCTATGTAGTAAATGCAACATCAGACCTTGATTTTGGTCTCAGAACAGCCCCATAGTACAACTTTGAATAGCCAAAGTCCTTCCCATTGACCCAAAGGTCAACAGAAGGGCACAAACAAGCATACAAAGATGCATACCTGAACAACTTTATATAGAGAGAGACTAGAGGACACCAGGTTGCTTTGCAGCCTGGTGTCCCCTAGCTCCTGCGGAGGGCTTTTTTCTGGGCCTGCAGCCCATTTACATGTGTGTTGCGCTAATAGTGGAAGAATTTTCACAGTAGCTGATGAAACTGACATTTTATTCACTGCACACTTTTCACTTCCCCTTTTGTTTTTTGTTTACTGGTTATTACTTTATGAATCTCTTTCTCCCTCCCGAACATCCAGTTCATCTCCTGCTTCTAGCACGATCTGTTGTACACTTCTGTCATGAAGCTAAAACAATTACACTTGAGTGTCACACCCACTGAATTGTAATTTTGACACCCCCACCCACCCCATGTCACTCCACCGATTGGGGTTGCTTTCCTCCCAAATGGGGATCAGGATCCGTCCGCCTATGTAAGTGTAGTTTGGGAGCGACGAAAAACTTGACCAGGCCCATTAGGGGAAGGATAAGCGACGAAGTCGTGAAAGTCGAGAAAAATCTTTCCGCACTTTCTGAATAGGGCTAATTTTAACACCCTCAAAGATGTGCTTTGAGTGTGACTTTGTTTCTTCCTCCGGAGGTCCTGACAAAAGTACCCAGTAAGTACTTCATCCTGCTCAAACGGAATTTATTTCAACTCCTATTAGGACGATGTCATCTGGCCCCAAGTCCAAGCCAGTAAGTATGCGACGAAGTCTGGTTCTCCTCTGCATCCACAGATGCAATTGAAAGTAGTTCAAGCTCTGCTTGATCATGATTTCTAGAAAGTCAGTCCGTCCCCTCGCCTCAGGCTATGGACGGTCATTGTGAAAGTACAGCTGCTTAAGGGTCCTTCCTAGCAGGCGTGCTTCTCAAAGAAGGGAAGCAAAATGATTACTTGAAGAAGTCTGAACCGAACTTCACTGTATTTGTCATAAAGCGGTGGACCCAGCACTCAGGTGAGGTCATCAAATGAAGTGAAAGAGGCAGCATTTTTGAGGACCTCCAATTATGTTACACGCAGTGCTCTCGCCTGATTGATCATCTGCTCTCCATGAGGAGGCCGTCACAAGGGATGTAGCCTTGCCAAGCCAAGTACCTTGAAGAGCTGAAAAATAAAGTGGCAGGCTGTGATATTCAGGCTGGCTGTAGTAGTCATTTTCATTCCCTCAGGTAACTCATTACTGTCATTACTGGTATTGCCCCAACTCTCTCTCATCTTCCTCAATGTCATAGACCTGGCACCTTCTCCTCGTTATGTTCATACCTTGGTAAAGAACTTCGAGTCCCCTTGGACTCGAAGAATCAAAGAATGGTTCTCATATAGCGGGGATAGTTGGAAACTAATCAGGCAGGCTCTCGTAATAATCCAGCATCCTCGAGGAGGAGTTGAAAACAAGCAGATCCAACTGTTGGGGCTTTTATTAGGTTACTTATGACCTCTTCGCTCAGTAAATGGCTTCGAGTGAAGCCTTCCGTGGTTTCGCTCTCCTTGACCTCTTGTTCGCTTTGCCCTGTTCCAAGAAAGACCTCATTCGTGAAATCAGAAATCAGGTCATCATTTCATGCCAATTTTGCCTGTGCTGCACGCACACTCATACTTACATTCAGTTAAATGCATTCAATCTGCTCTGCCATGTGCGCGCGCATATAAGTGAAGCAATTTTAGGGCATTATTTACTTGGTACAGCCACTTCTTATCATTTCGAGCTGAAGGTCAAATATTCGAACCAAGTGTTAGAGTCTCAGCAGACTCGAAATGGAACCAAATTTTGAGTGTCCACTACTCTGTCCCGTGTGATGCTCGAACTGACTTCAGGATTGATAAGAACCTCCGTGTCTGACAAACATACCTCAGCGGGAGCAAGACAGCTCTTCTTGTCCTCTTCCTAGTTCTTGGGGCTCCAGGCCAGAGGCCCTTGAGGGATCAGGCCTTCCCCTCTTTTGCCGAGTTGCGTATTCCAGCGATGACGCGCCAACGTGGTGGGGATCCATGACTCAACTGGGTCTCGTCTGCGTGAGAAAGCACCTAAGTGTGTAGCCTTGGCTATGCCTCCCCCAAACTTTCAGTGGACGGCAGTCCTCACGTGGGTTCGTTCTCTCAGAGGAATCTGTATGGTTCAGCAAGAGCAGCATGAAGCTCTAGGCCCTTTTTGAGCAGATAAAAAGTCGTGACTTCAGCCACGAAGAAGAAACCTGCAGTGCAAGAGCTCCTCGACCTTTCCTTGAAGGTCAGCAACGCTCAATTGTTGGCTAGAGGCCAGCTGATCAAGGACCTCCTTATCATCAGGAAAGTTCTGCAATTTCACTTCGAATCTGTCGAGCTGGCAAGAGGATCTGACAAGTCATTTCATCGAGAAAACGCTGCATGAGGATAATAGTTATCTTCACCAGTGCAAGTTATCGTCCCCAGTTGTCGAAGAGTTTTTGATTGCTCAAACTTGGTCTTTCAGTCAGCCTCTGGAAAATCGGAGCTGGGGAACCAGAGGAGTTGGCAAAGAAGCTGACCATTTTGCATACGACGCTACGTCAGAGAGTGAAGGACAGGACTTGCGTAGCCTAACTGCATTAGGAGTAAGGTGCAATTGTTGGAAAGGGTCCTCCACACCTGTGCAAAGTGCACTGCAGGTGCATCGGATGTGCCCCAAGTAACGCAAATGTACGACAGGGCCTCGAGTTGCATCCAGATCATTTCCACGGCCTTGAAGGACGATGTCCTTCCCATCCCGTGACGTTCCGCGGCCAAATTCAAATGGTTTTCCCAATGTTTATGCTATTTTTGTGCAAAGAAAGAAGCTACAGCAATAGAGGGGATAAGGTAATTGATAGGGATGAATATATAGCCCGTTGAGTCTTTGGCTGAGCCCAGTTTGAGTCACAGGGGGTAAGGCAGGTATTGGATAGCCTATTTGCTACCCAAATGTGCTAGCCAAATTGTAACTTTTGGCGCTTCACTTGAGTTTGAGATTAGCTCAAAACTAGATTGAAACTCACCTCAACTCGGACTTAAACCCATCCCTACGAACCATGCAACAGCCGTGATCTCAAACCCGCCAGGCAGAAGAAGCTTTGAGGAATATGCAGTGTTAATTACTCCCTCCATTCCGAAATGGTTGCAACAAAACTGGAGTAATAGACTTCCTACCTCTGACTATGGCCATAAAACATGCCGCGCATTCAATATGGCCTCTTGACTGCACTCAATGCTCTTTGGGAGATTTCCAGCACTCCACAGTTTTCTCTCACCCGTGTAAGGTAACTTAATGTTATTGGAGCCTTCATGTAAAAGCACAGCTTTTTAGCAAAGCGATTCTTTCTGAAGTGACAAGAACATGTCACTTAGCGTTTGCCAGTCCTGCAACAAGGTAGAGGGTAGCACAAAATAGAATTAACTTTTGAGTTAAATATCGCGCCAATGACTGCATCGATGATGAATTGGTTTGGGATGGAAGTGGAAAGGGATGAGTCTCAGCTTTCACTCGCCGCCCGTTTCATCTTTCAACATAAAGAAATGTCGTAGCAGCAGCAGAAAAGAGTTCGTGTCAGCAATTTGCTCCGAGCAGAAGTCTGCCCCAAGGACATTGTGGACATCATTTTGCATATGTCGTTGTCCATGGTGTAAAAGGAGAAGCAGGCCATGAATGATGAGAAAGGTGTCAAGCAAAAAGCCCAGCAGCGATGGCAAGAACAAGAAACGCACGCACGACTTCCCTGCATGCAGTCCCTGAAAACTAGGATTGACGAGGATCCTACAACATCCATGGTGAATAATGCATCCGCACTGAACGCGGACCATGAGACGATCAGGTTGGCCGTCCACAAGGATTTGCACCTGAAGTCACGTGTCCGGACTCCAAAGCACCTCCTCACGGATGGTATGAGAGCTACGAGGCTAGAAAGGCGCAAAAAAGTCCGGAGCTACCTGAAGTCTCATGGCAAAACCGTCAAGATTTATTCGAACAAAAAAGGTCTTTACCGTGGATGCTGTAGTCAACTCCCAAAATGATTGCTTCCACGCAGACACACCAGACCACGCTCAGGGCACTTTGTGGAGGAAGCTGCATTGGTCATGGTCCTGGGAGTTGTGACGTCCGACAGTAAGAAGGTGTCCCCCCCCCCCCCACTTTTTTGAGCATGATGAGAAGGTCGGCAGGAGGCGTGCTTTAAGGTGCTACGGTACAAGGTGTTGCCGTTGCTGAAGGTTAAATACCCAGGCCCATACTATATGTGGACATAAGATGGTGTGCCCCGTCTCACTTGCCGGAAGGTGCAGGACTTCTGCAAGGTGCACTTTGAGGACTTCTGGGATGCCAAGACGCGGCAAAATTCAAGCCCTGACCTGAACCCACCGGATTTTGCAGTGTGGGGTGCCTTGGAGAGGGCAATCAACAAGACCTCTCATGTGAGTGCGGACTCGGTGAAGACTGTCATCATGAGCGAGTAGGACAAGATGTCTGCCACATTAATCGTGAAGAGCTGCGCTGCTGTACAACACCATGTAGAGGCTGTTATTCATCAGAATGGGGGACACATTGAATAGAAATTGTTCATTGTTATGAACTTGCCCAGTTTCATTTACAAAAAAAGTTTCATTTAATGTCTCATTCATCCTCAGTCGATCAGTTTAGGGTGTTTTGACAAGTTTTCCATATTTTGCCTCCCACCCATGTGCATTTGTAGTTTAACGTACACTTTTTTTTACTTTTCCAGCCTAGAACTCAGGATTCCCATCACCTTGCTGCTGTCAGAGCCTAGGGGAAGTGATGAAATTGGGAGCTTCACTTCAGATGAGTGGACAATTCTTGCTCAAGCTGAAGAGGTCCTTCAACGCTGTTTGAAAGGGACGACGGAAATCTCTGGCAAGATCCTTGCAAGTTGCAGCAAAGCAATAGCCTTCACAAAACGTGTTGCTAACATTTTAACCCCGGAATGAACAGTCTCTTAAAGATTCCCCAGGCAAAGACTAATGCTCCCACATATTGAGGAATTGAAGTACTTGACTGAAAAGTTGAAGAGGTCAGAGTACTTGGTATGGTCACTATTTTGTACTCGAGGTTCACCAAATCATTTCGTCTGACCGAAAATAAGAAGGCTACCGACTTTGCCTTGAAGGGGCTCAAGGAAACTTATGGTGCAAGGGACTCTGTTGCACAAGTGAACCTCCTCATCCTCCTGAGAAGACGAGGAAGTCAGGCTTGTGGAGGGAACTTGATGAAGAAGTAGATCAAGTCGTGGTCTCTCAGGATCTATCTATAAACAAAGCAGAGTTCATGCTATTCGAGTACTTACAATATGGTTGTGTACCAAAAACTTCTTCTGTATTTCACTGGTGGGTACGAGAAGGAGCAGGCAAGTTCCTAGTATTGTACAAGCCTTCTGCCAATCAATAGAACTGATTGGTAATGTAGGGAGGAGAAAAGTACAAATGCAGGGGCACTTTGGAAACAAGAGGAGATGAAGTGGTGAAGTCCACCAATATTCCCTGTCATGAGGCAAATCTTCTTGAAGCACTGACTAAAAAAATTGTTCCAAAATCAGTACTTCTGCAAGTGCAGCATGTCAATCACTAAGGACGTGCCGGAAGCAGGCTTAGAAAATGTCCCCAATGAGGTCCTTGCTAACCATCCCCAGAAGTCCACACTTGAGCGTGCCATTTGGCTAGAGCAGCAGAAAGGCAACTGCCCTCGTCCCAATCCAACATCTCAAGACTTCATTATTCCACCTCAATAAAACCTGTTGCACTAGAATTCCTAGTTTCCTGAGTTCTGGCCCAAGGACCTATGGCCGCCCTCCTCACCAGACATAAACCCGATGGCCTTTGGGATATAGTCCATTCTGGAGAGGAGGGCATGCCAAAAATCCTGGTTATCCGTGGACGTACTCAAGAAGTTGACTGAGGCATGGGCCTCAATCATGCCAGACGATGTATGTGCCTGTGCCGCCTCTTCCGTCAAGAGATTTTGGGCTGTGGTCAAGGCCAAAGGTGACTATATCAACCTTTAAGCCGATTTTCTTGTTCAACAGCGTGAAGTGACATGGTATGGCCCATTGCAGTATGCTCAACAACATATTTCATAGTTTATAGTTAAAAATGTTAGTCTCAATTCTAGTGGACCAGGCTATTTACTGACATGGTTCTGCATGGCACTGGAGTAGATGACGCCTTGTGGATTTAGCCTTGGAGCATAGGGACATAATGCAGCATATTTCTGATGATGAATGGCTTATAGATGTCACAGTTGACAGTTCCTCAACAGTCTTTCCAAGAATGCACTATTTATAGCAGGGTTGGCAGCAACTATCCTCCATTGATATACTTCTCGCTGCCCAACAATGTAGAGAAAACATGCAGACCTTGGCGTAAGTACGTAATTTCAGTGAGAGGAAACTTGGTGCATAGGCTGCGTGGAGTCATTTTGGAGTGGAATTTTTGCGTGAAACAAATTTAGCAACCTATAACTTTGAGTACATAAGTTCACCGTCTTGAGTGCCCATGGTGACACTAGAGCACTCAAACTGCAGCAACCCAAAGGCGATAATCCCACACCAGTGCTGGATGTTTCTGGACATTTCTGGCCACTTTTTTAGTGAACAGTGCAGAAATTTTTGTGGGTAGATTCTGCCTTCCTTGGCCCACCCAAATCTTGGAGGAGCACTACCTGAAGCCCCTTATGCCACCTATGGGGCCCATTTTTCTGTAGGTCAGGACTTTCTGTAGCAAGCACACTTTTGAACTAGGCAGCACTCAGTTGAAAAGTACAGCCCTCAACTCATTGCTCAGGTCATGAAATGACATCATGGCGACTGCTAGGTCAAAGACATTGTCCAACCCAGACCTTCTCACATGGAGGAATGCTGCAATAGAGCATGCCTTCCAGTGTGGTATCACTGATGGCCACCATGTGCACATCTTTGACCTTTCTGAGAGGCAGATTTATGGCCTCAAGAAGAAGTGGGAGGATGGATAGGACCTTGCCCTGATACCGAAGCAGGGCAGGCCTTGAAGTGAAGCTAGGGTCCAGGTGCAATGCAACTTCAGGGAAAAAGTGAGATGTGATCCACTGCATATTGTTGCAAAACTCAGCAGGGATGCTGGCATCTCCAGGTGCACAGGTGGTTGTGTCATGGGCAACCTCAACATGAGGTCAAGAGCCCATCAGAAAGGGCTGAAGTTGATGGCAAGAGACAAGTGGCAATGTCATCAACAGTGCAGGCAGCTTCTGCAGAGACTGCATGCTGGCACAGGTCCATGCATCTTCCTTGATGAGGCCAAAATTGACCTGATGTGGAACTCGACCAAGGATCGGATCATTGAGAGAGTGGCAGGTGAGTTTACCCAGGATTGGATGGACCTCACCATGACTGTAATGTGCCTTCTCCCTGTTCAGGTGACAGGTGATGCTGGCATCAACAAGCGTCGTCCCTCAGGGTGTCTGATGGAGAGAAGTGGACTTATTCACAGGACCACAACCTATGCGAGAGGAGCATCCACTCAGGCTCCTAGTTTGCTAATTCAAAGCTCACCCTTGTTGAGAGTCTTAAGATGACATTCATGTGGGACCTCCACCACACACAAGAGGAGGCACAGCATGAGGCCAATGTGGGTAACAATGCCTCAGTGAAATGGTAAGAGCATTGGGAGGCCTGTGTGGGGTGGCTTCTTTTGAAGGAGGACAAGACTGGGGGCAAAGACCAGATTGTCGAGATAGATGAGACAAAATTTGGGAAAAGAAAGTATAATCATGGTCACCATGTGAATGGTTCCTGGGTAATTATTGTTATGATCATCCATTAAGTGTGTTAGCAAAACTTAGTTAGGTTGGGTGATGTTCAGTCAGGTTAGAAGAACTAAGTCAGGTTAGAAGAACTAAGTCAGGTTAGAAGAACTAAGTCAGGTTAGAAGAACTTGGTCAGGTTCAGTCATCCCAAAAGCAGGAAGGGTTAGGTGAAGTTAGGTTTAGTCTACATTAGAACGTATTACTACTATATGACTTCTATAATTTTGCAGGTCTTTGGTGGAATTGAGTGCCAGGGGGCCTCTGTTGTGGTGGAGAGTCAGGACACAGCCACTCTGCTTTCCATCATAAAGAACCTCATCACACCAGGCAGCACCATTTTGCCAGACTGCTGGAAGGCATATGACTGCCTGGAACAACATGGGCACCAGCACGTCAGTGTAAATCACTCGAAGAACTTGAAGGACCCAGTGTTTGGTGCCCACACCAACACCATTGAGGGCAGTTGACTCCATGCAAAATGATCCCTTTCTATGCATGGATAGAAGAAGGAACTCATGACAGGGTACCTGGCACCACTTGTGTGGAGGAGAGAGATAAAGAGAGGTGGACAAGATCCATTTCAGGAATTTCTTAAGTTAATTCGGATGGAGATGATAACAGAGGACCTATAACCAATCATTCTGCATGATCATAACTATTGTGTAGTTGATCACACTGACCACAACTACTGTGAGAGTTATTCATGGGACCATGGCTATTGTTTTGGTGCACTTAGGCCCAACTACAACGATGAACAAAAGGTCCCATGGGATCATAATTATTGTTTAGAATAAATTTCACATAACTGTATCTCAACAGTCTCACCATCATTTGTTCCTGAGCTGTGTAGCATGATGGTAGAGGGTCTGTTTATGAAGATAATGGGTCCAGGTTTAAGTCCCATAACTGGAAAATACCAGTGCTGTCGTCTACAGTCCTGGCCATAAGTAATGCGTCGAGCATGACGGCACCTCCTACACTGTACTAAAACTGACATTTCATTACAGCGTAGGAGGTGCCGTCACGCTTGACGCAAGTCCTTACGGCCAGGACTGTATTGTGTCACTGGTCAGGAGCGTGGAGACCTGTGTGATGAAGTTCCTGCCATAGGAACGATGCCACGGGCATCGACACAACTTGGTTGTCAACTTGTCATTAATTGTTGTTGGTGACTCTCGATAATTCCTGGACTTGATCATCGATCATAAAATTCAATCACATCCTTTTTGAGGTTCCCATCAGGTGTTGTCTTCTAGAGCTGGAGAGCATGGAGAATCTGTTCGGCATTGAAGGTTTAGGGAACCTTCTTGATGTAGCCACCCAGTTGGTGATGAGATATCGTGTCAATGGAAATCTCGTCCAGAATATATTTTTCCAGGGCAAATTGGTTAGCAGATCATTCGTGTGGGAAACCTATTCGTTCGGGTCCCATTTGTCTGGGAAGCTAACTGGTCAGGAATAAAGTTTTGCACTTGTCATGGCTCATTCTTCCACAATGCGGGAGAAAGAAACCTGTCAAGACTGGCAAAACATTCGACAATGAAAGATAGTATAGAGGGAACACCCTCTGCCTGTTGGTCAAGGTAACAGTGCACAATACAAAACTGCATCAAGATATTTGACTGATTCAAAAGGATTTAGGGGGGATTTTGAACTCCAAGCTACAATGATAAGCAGCAACTCTGTTATTGGGACAAAAATGGTAAACAAAACACAAGTGCAAGGTTCCCTTTTTGCATAATTTATGGGTATTAATGACCATCCAACCATCACTTCATTGGAAGGATTAATTATATGTACTTGTGTACATATTGGCAACTCTGCTCTTTCGGCCAAATCTGCCGTGATCGTTTCTCAGGGAAGGTCTTCACTCTACCCTTCTGTCGTTCTCTAATGGCAAAACAGCCCCTAGAAGCAGGTGAGGACAGGAGCTTGTCACTAACCACGAAGCCTCCGAAGTTAGCCCGTCAGCCTCAGCTTCGTGGCAGTCACTGCTGTATCTAGAAGCTAAAGCCAATGCCAATCCATTGCCAGCAAAAGTCATACTAGCTGCCAAAAGTGAGGCAGACAGGGAAGGAGCAACAAGCCTCTCATCATCCAGAAGCATGATAAGGATTGTCAACAGGGTTCAGCGAAAGGCCCATCCAAAGATATCTCGCACTATGGATGATCTGATACCAGTCTATAGATGGAGACGGTTGATCCATCAGTGAGATACTGTTGGTGAAGACAATGCAAGCCAGCTCATTTTTGGCACCCATAAAGGAACCACCCATGGTCGACTACTGCTCATCCATACATAATAGTCCATCATACATAATGGTCATCAGCATCTTCTCGATGGCTTTTGGTCCAGCAAAGCCCATACATTCAAGTTTGAAGTTTTAAACTCCATCTCTCATCAACATCTTGGAAGAGTTTCCACTGACCTGTTTTGTACATGAAGAGTATACAGGGTCCCCCTTAATTCCTGTTACAAATGTTTAAATGACATTTTGAGCTTGTATTCTTCTTCTTGATAACTCCCTTCCATTTGAATTTCCTGCTCTTACCTCTAAGATTGTTTTGACGGTGTCCTTTACAAAATAACATCAACATGGATGCCAAGATGGACATAAAGTCCAAGCGCATTGCATTTATTGAACTGCTGATAGCAGGGAAGAGTGAAAAGGACATCATCAGGGACCTGAAGGTGGAGTGAATGTTTGTCTGGTGGACCAAAAAATGTTTTGAAGAGACTGATGGGACTGATGACTGTCATTGCAGTGGCCAAAAAAGGTCAATCCAGACTCCAGCATTTGTCCAGAGGGTCAAGAAGAGGATGGACAGGAACCCCAAGAAGAAGCCCAATAACATCACAAAGGAGCTCCAGGTCAGTGAAAGCACCATCCGGTGCACTCTTAAATTGGACCTGGGCCTCAAGCCCTTCAAAAAACATCGTCGCCAATTCTTGTCTGATGATGCCAAAGGCCAGAGGCTCACCAGATCCCACATCATCCTCCGCCGTGTCTGTGATCCACAGTGTCCACTGATCATTTGGAGTGATGAAAAATTCTTCAACATTGAGGCTGCCCACAATGTGCAAAACAACTGTGTTTGGTGAAAGACATCAATAATGTGTCTGACCATCATAAGATGGTCCTCAGGAAGCAGAAGCCCGCAGGCATCATGATCTGGGCAGCTGTGGCAAGCACAGGCCAGAAATCACCGATTTTCACCACTCCAGCAGGACTGAAGATCAGAGGAGCTGTTTACTTGGACCTTTCACAAAATAAGGTGCTGCCATGGATCCAGGACACCTTTGGGGGTGCTTCATACATCCTTCAACAAGACAGAGCACCATACCGGCAATGTCATCCAAAATTGGAGCAAAAACAATTTGTCCTCATTCTGGGATAAGAAGAAATGGCCACCTTCTTCTCCAGATTTAAATCCTATGGATTTTTCCATGTAGAGTATTCTGGAGGGGAAGGCATGCCAAAAGCCCCATAAAAGTGTCGAGGCTCTGACAGCCTTCATTGAGGCTGCATGGGCCTCAATTGACACCAACATTGTGTGGGCAGCATGTAAAATGCTGTCTCAAAGCTGTAATTCGGGCCTAAGGAGGCCATTTTGAATGATATTTTACGAGAAGATTCTGTTCTAATATACCTTTAGATAACTTTTAATACACAATGTTAAATTGCTGCTGGATGTACGACATTCCTCCTCTTTTTGCTATAACAGGAATTAAGGCGGACCCTGTAATACGTGACTAATTCAACATACAGATGAATTGACCCCTGACCAGGTCTTCCTCACGACCTTGAAAGTGACGAGTATATCGCAGACAAACATCTCACGGACAAGTTCTCGACTGACGAACAGTCACGCGGCCAACAGCAAAGACCCACGTCAAAGAAATATCATTTTTCTTCCAACAAGTACAGTTTTTCACTGGCCTAATTGTTATTCCAACGTTATCTCTCATTTTACTTTTCTACTACTGTTTTTTCTCCTGAAACACTGATTTTTTTAGTTCTTAGTACACGTGTGTCCGTTTAAAGGCTAATCTATATATGAGGCCAAAAAACGTCCAAGGGAATTCGGAAAGGGGGCAGAATCGTTAGTCGAACCGACGGTAATATGACCTGCCATGACTGGTGGCCGACCAAGATCAACGTGACCTGTGACGACGTGAGGTACACTGTCAACGTGAGGTGGGCAACAATAGCTGTTTTGTCAGGCTCATGTGCATAGATCTGCCTGGACAGATTAAAGAAACTGAGTATTAAGAACATACTTTGTTCCCAACGAAAAGTACCAAGTAGACTCCAATTGGCCGATCAAGGGAGGCGCTCATTATAACATGGACCCAGGGGAACAACTCATGAACACTCTGCGCGATAAATATTTATCCAGCGTTAACGAGACCTTAAGATTCAGGGATGCAAGTGAAGAATTCTCTACCTGAGGCTGTCCTTAAAGTATTGGAATCATCGACATGTCTGACACGGTCTGAGCTAGGGATAGTCGAGCGTTGTAATTCATAAAAGCTTGAGTGGTCGAGTCTAATAAGAGGAAATCTCCGGGTACTCGAGCCGGTATTGAGCACGAAAGTTCCGTATTTCTTTCGTTAAAAAGGATTCCAATTCCGTTGCCAACATTTTGTACAAGAGATAAACAGTTGCGCTGTATTCCTGACGCTGATGATGAAAATTGCTTAGAACAAGCAAAAAAGGGATTTGCTGCGTGTGTGTCTCAACTACTGAGGAGAAATAGTTGTTGTCGTCTGAGATTGCTGTTGCCACCACACCAGCATCAGGGGATATTATGCAGTGGACTCAGAGTGAAAGCATGAGCAGTCGGTGATCAAATTGACAGTGACCTTTCAATGTGCTCCATTACTTAAGGGAAATGCCCGGCTTTCCAGCAGGGGATAAAAGAGCCGAGTACCGAATAGTCGGGCTCAAGTTGTATCTTCCTTATCATCCCTAGCCTGACCGACTTCTGGGCATGAGACTAAAAATACCCCCAGGGTCTGAAACAGTGCAAGGTATTGAAATTTTATGACAGAGGATACATTTTATTTGGGTCGAAAGCAACAGGAGAGGATAGATATTTGCAGTAGGGATGTTGCAGTCCCTGAACAAGACCTCATTGGACATTGACTCCTGGTCTGAGCTTGGCTACGAAAAGCCCAATGAACGAGAGAAATTGTTCGTTGTCCACCGATGACAATTTTTCCGACCTCGTCAGTCTTCTGACCGCACCCTGCGCATGTATCTGTCAGAAATGCTGTACTGTAGAAGCCGCTTATAAAAACACCGGACATATCTGTTAAGAAGAGATTTCTCAGGTCCCATATAAAATGTATCCTCTATCATAAAATTTCAAAATGCACTTTATGTGGCGGATCTCACCGCATATGAGAACACCCAAAGTCCCTTGTAAGACTAATTTTCACCCAAAATTAATTCAAAGTCAGGTAAAAAGCTGTGGAACTTTGACACCTTCAAAATCCAAGTATGAGTAGCACGACTTTGGACAAAAGAATTTTTCATTTTTTTTCTTGCTTCTTCCATTTTTCTTCTTTTCCCAATCTCTAAGTACACAATCATCACACGTTCTAATTCTAGTTTGTCTCTCATTATGCTATTCTAGCTATGTTTCTAATTCTGCTAGTTCTTATGAACAAGGTAAGGCCGCTTATAAGCACAGGCCTTTGATAAGAACGTTTTGGCCCAGTACGGAAGGTGCTCTTCAGCGGCTTCTTCTGTATAAAAGTTCATTATTCAGCTCAGCCAATAAATTTCCCTTTTATGAACAAATTGCTACTTCCTTCCTCGTAAACCAGCGAGAATTTTTGCCCAGGACCTGGCAATTTCTCATTTTTTTATTCTGTCTGGCCAAATCTTAAGATTGCTTTTGACTGGTCTGACTGATATCCTTAACAAAATAGTACCTGAACGCGTTTTTTCCCCCAAAAGAGGTCCCTATTTAATAGCTTGAAAAGTCTTAAATGTAGACTCAACAGTCTTTTACGGGTGCGATTTCGCCTCCGGACACTTTACTGCGTAGCATTTACCTCGCATAAAAAGGTTTTATTTAAAGAGCACTAACAATAAATTTCCCAGTAAATCGAAATGTGCCTCATCGAGAACCGTGTCTTAGAAGTAGTGCGAGAACCTTGGCAAGTCGAGCTCCACGGATTTGGCATTTGTCGATGCCAAATCCCAAGAGGCCAGCCATGTAGCACAAGTTATCCCCTGTCAGCGCCTCCGTGCTCATCGACTGCTACCTCTGATTTACTGCCTCAGTCACGTCATACAACCCCTGCTTCTCCCAAAGAGACAGGGATGAGCCCAACTTCTTCAAAATCGAATGCTTTTCCTTGCTTACACACCTCTGAGATGTTGATTCTGAATGCAACATGTCCATTGGAGCAAGAGTGTGGGTGCCAGAAGAGTCTGACGGACAAAGTTCTGGCATATAAAATATGCGCCCACATTTTTGGTATTGTTCTATTTGCCAGTTGGTTTTCCTGTGGCAGTTGGTACCAGGAAGCTTTGATTGTACAGGGCCTTTCAAAAAGGGTGTGACAAGTTTTTTTCTTCAAGCGGATCCCTCATTGTTGCCGGCAGGTAATTGTGCAATGACTCAAATGATGACTGAATGTCGGACAAATTGTTCCACACGTTCATGATTATTGTGACTGAACTCTAAAAATTCTATCGCATAAAAAAAGTAAAAATTAAGTAAATCTGCCCGTTGCGTTGGAGATGCCTTTTTGCATATACACCTGTAACATCAACAATGGTGCGTAAGAATTAGCGTCGTATCGACGTGCTCTACATTGACCGTCCCTAGCATTGATATGTTCTACTGCAGGGAGATCAGCTTGAGCAGCCAGCTGACGTCAAAGATGACGAAGGAGCCGCGGCCTCGCACTTTGCGCGGCCGTTGGCTGCAGCTCCTAATGATTGAAGTGAATAAGTGACCCACACATTTAATGGTGGCATCAGGGCTGAGATTGGTCATGGTCACTGACCGAAAGTTCATTTTTCTGGGAATGTGACAGAGATTTCTTTTACTGAATCTTCTTGGGGAAAAATCTGACCCAGAATTACTCAATGGAACTGTCCTGGTGCACAAAAACTTCTAGTGCAGAGCATGAGAAGGTGCAGAGCATGAGAAGGACGTTCCTCATGTTGCTCATTATAACACCAGATGCTTGTAATGCTAAGCAAAACTAAAACCATGTTGCCACAATGGAATTAATGCTCATCTAGCTACACTACAGTCTTATGAGCTAGTGTTACTCCTGTCGGATATTGTTTATAACACTTACATATGTGGAGTGTACAGATGTTCTCATACACTGTGTACATCCAAGTGCTTGAGGCTACATCTCACACGGATTCGCACCGCAGATCTTGGAGGTTGCACAATCATGCTTTCCAGCTACAACTGCTAGATAGCCACAAGGCTTTTTTCACATACTTTGAGTCCTTGGCTGTCTTTTCTTAACTTGTGACACATTTCATACATAGAAGTTTCAAACACTACTAATGTAGTGAGCAGGTCAGATCTGTGATGTGGATATGAATGCATACATGTGTAAAAGTGGCCCATGGATCATACTTAGCAAGAAAGCCATTCTTTGACATAGAGAAACTGACTCTGCCCGGCAATTTTCCCTGTGATGGAAAGGCTTCGCGGCACGAAGGGCCTTTTTGCTTGAAAGAAATAGTTATTGGTTGCAACAATAAGCATCCATGCCACTGCTCCCCAAGGCACACATGGAAGGCAACTGTATCGAAATATGAAGAGCATTCTCGAAAGTACTGTGAGCAAGTATCGAGTGCACCAAACCTAGGGTCACATCGCCTGTTACGCTGACTGCTGCTAGTATTGACAAATCATGTACTAAAACAGCAAGACTAAGTTTCAACAGCAAGTACGTAGAGACCTCATACTTAACTTGTAGGAACTTTCACTGCAAAACATTTTAAAGTGCTTTTGACATGAGTGATCGAAGTTAATCAGTCGGTTTTGGCATAGTATTTTTACAGCAAAAACGTGTGGCTGAAGGCATGACAAACAACTTAAAGATAAAGGCTCAAACTTTTAATTGATTGAACTTTCTTAAGTGTTTATAAAAGAAATCGATTGAAAATCATTTTAAAACATTAGTGCAAGCGTCAGCCTCTCATTTGAGTGTTGCATGAGTCTGTGAGCTGATTAGTACATAACCCATGTGCTGGACAACTGATTTACATTTTTCAACCTCTCACTCTCTCTCTCTCGTACCTGAGCAGCCTGGCAGCCACTGCTGACTTGTTTTTTGACTTTTGCTTTCTTTGCCCTTAAACTTGTCATAGATCTTGGTCACGACAAAATTACCTTTGCTACAGTACCAATAAGGCTCTTTATGACACTTAAAACAGTGGAGCTCCACAGGATTTTCCATCTGACACCAATTGTTGCGCACCCGGTACAAAACTAGAAAGCTTCCCGCTCCATTCGTTCTGAATTCCGCTTGCTTAGGAGTTGGTCATTGATTCTTATTTTTGTCGAGCCAAGACTGTATTTTGTAGTAAGTCCTGCGAGAATCGAGACGCCAAAGACAAAGTTTTAGCCATTCCCTATCCAAAAGTTGCTCATGCGAGCATGGACACCATGGTCATTGTCACATCTGCTTGCACATTGACTTCCGAGTTGCTCCAATTCTGAGGCCCTTGAAGATCTACATCACGAGATATCGCTGAGCAACAGCTGCATCATGTTTGTCAAGCTGAGAGTCTGGCTTGGGTAGCTGAAATTCATCAGGTGAGACAAAGGTCGCCCATTCATTTAAAACTGAGCTATTGATGAGAGGTCAATACCGTGGCCTTTTTCATCACTACCTGATAGCATTGCTGACTCCTCTGTGCTCTGTAATGTATCAGTGCAACACCAATTTTCAATTTAGTGCAGTGACTCAATGTCCCACGAAGCTTTGATGCAGTCCTCAAACACCAAAAGGGAGGGTGCTCCTCCTCAATTACCCCGGCAGCCAGCTCAATCACTTGGTCCTCATCAGGGCTGTTGCAATGTTCTTATCAAGGTGCAAGGCATGATGGGCATTTTTTGCAGTGCATCAGCTGGATGTTGCATGCAGGCGTTCCCTGCTGAATTCCGCTGAATATCTACCATTTCCCACAGGCTTTCCACATCACTACAGGAGCAAAACTTTTGTTTTGATACGATAACTATCCAATGGTTTCAAAATGTTACTTCATGACATTGACGCACTGCAAATATTTTCAGCAATCACATCAAGGGTTCCGTATTCGTCTCCAACACGTCATCGCCAACAATGATGACCAACCGACCTGTGATTCGTTGCTGTCAAGATGACAGCAAGCATGCAGAATTGGTTTTTTGCAACATAACGCAACCCCTGTCACGTCATTACGCCAGCGGGTAGTCATGTCCCAAATTTCTGTGATTGCTGAAAGGATAGCCATTTTCAACATCTGGGGAAAAATGCCCGGAAAAACTGAATACGCGGCAAAAATTTCCTTATTAACTTTAGGAACACACTGTACTTCTGTAAGTGCTCGGGACTAATAAAAACTGGTAGATTATCTATTTTGGACGAGTACGTGCGTTCCACTGTACGTACATTTCCACTAACCTGGGTTGCCATTTTGCATGTCCACCTGGCAAGGTAGGGTCACCAGTAAAAGTCACCCTTAGCAGCATACTCCAGACTCATGCTGAATTTGTCCACTGGGAGGAAGAAGATCTGCTTCTTCCGCACCAGCATGACCGTCTGGAGGTACAGCACGTTGAACACCACGAACAAGTTGCCTGATACAAATGCAGTTACACGCAGTGGCAACGTGTGACCCAACCGCGAGAGAAGGATTCAAAGGAGGTGGAACGTTTCATCGTGGGGCAGGAAGGAGTCATTGTATGATGGGGCATCAAATAAGCAGTTCTGTTTCAGATAACCTGGTCGTTGTCAATCAGGTGTCCGATGATGTCCTTTCAAGAGAAGATCGCCGCATAAAAAGTTCGATAAGTATACTTGTGTGCTGACATCTGTGGCCTTTTCAAGGCCAGAAGGACCTAATTTGCCTCTTTCTTTTTCGCCTTCCGGTACATTTTTTGTGTCCTTCTTGTCTTGTTGTGAAGTTTTGGAGTTACATTTTGTCCCGTTTTATAACTTTTATATATGGGAACGATGTGGCAGACTCAAGTAAAATGTGCGACTGAAGAGCAGGTGGACTGGGGAACAAACAGCTGTCACAAGGATGAAGACGACCCGAACATTGTTGTGTAAAAGATTTAAGGATTGTGCCCAACCTCAGTATTTTTGCATCCCTCCCCCCGATAGTAGTTTTTTCTCCTGTGGACGAAGACCAAACCTTCCAATGAACAAGTTGAACCCCTACAAGATGACAACTGCATGGATGCAGAGCTGCAAGTACAGGGTCCTCGAACAACACCCTTACATCTGCATTGGCGGGAACTTTAAATGTATTGCATGTGCAATCATATCTTATGTAGTTAATTCAATTTTCCTGCAAATGCAGATGTAAGCGCTTTGCACGAGGACTCGGTACACATAGTTGCATAAGTGCAAAGGCGCACCCATTGAGGCTGTATTGCCAGCGAGGCCACACTGCTGTCGAGGCCACATCTGCTGTCAAGGCTGCACTACTGTTGAGGTTGCACTGCCATGATAGCTGCAACACTATCAAGGCCATCAAGAGATAACTTTTTGAGTTTGAAGCTCTTCCTCTTAGCCAGGTAAACGCCGGCAGGATAATGGCGCTGAACCCGCCAGGCCTGAGGAGTCCTAGCTCATGATGACTGATGACTTTCATTGAGAGTAATTCTCTATGTGAAAAGTGATCTTCATGTGGTGTACTTAATCCATCACTGCTATTTCTATAGTCCTTTTAAAACTTTTTGGAAAAATCTGTAAACACAATTTTTTTTTACTTCTTAAAATCAGGTGTTTTCTTGCAGATTGTTCAGTCGTTGACAACGTTGAAAACAAGGATGAAGACGAAGAAAAGGGTGGCGAATGACAGAACAGCCACAATAATCATTTCTTGAATACTGTGAGTTTGTTGTTAGCCAGTGGCGATATGCACATCAGCTGACGTCACCTGATGCTCCTGAGCATGCACTACTTTCCACTACTTTGGCTGCTGCCTGTGTGACACAGAATTTGGCTCAGAGAGAAGTAAACTTATTGCTTCTTTCTGGTTTGGCTGAGAGAAGTGCTGAAAGTAAAGTCAGCTGTTTTTGCCTGGGTCCTCCTCCATGCATCAAATGGAGCCGAACCATTTCGACATGGACTGGAAACCCTGAGTGTACAGCACTGGTTGCCGCAGGCAGCTTTGCCCAATCGCAAGTCTTACATGCAACCAAATGAAGGCGATTGGCAACTCTGAAACAGCTGACAAGGTAGCAAAATAAGGAGGGCCCGTAGTAGCTTGGCCTGCCCGTAGTGCCTATGTCTAAGCTGTCCTCGTCCTGTCACCTCGCTCACCTGCCTGCAGATTCCCTCCGCGATGGTGGCCGGAGGCAGAAAACCTCAAAATTTTGACGATTGAGGTCTACAATGTGAGTGGGTGCGTGCCCAAGACACCTCCCTGAATGAGTTGTCACAGAATCCGTCCAAGAAAAACGAGTGATAGTCCGGCATTGCGGGCAAAATGAGCCTAGCGAGTATAATCAAGAAGCGACTGAGACCATCTGGGGCCGCGACGAACACGCCGCAAAACTCGCGTCCGACGCCGCCGCCGCCACAGTCCCAGGACCCGCTGTCCAAGAGAAAGACTTCGTTGCCGCTCAGGGAGTTGGAGAAGAGGCTGAAGGAAGAGTCCTCCGGGGGAGGAGGGGGACGAGATGCTCTAGATCCACTAGGGCTCTTCCTTAGTGGCCAGAGGCTTCCTGAGAGCTCAAATCTTTGTCTCAGTCTTCAGGGAATCTTGGAGGAGGAAAGAAAGAAGAGAAGAAAGAGCAGAGATGATGAAGGCGAAACTCCCGGGGCTCTCGGCTACTTCGAGCATTACTTGGAAGTCCGGGACGCCGGGAACCTATTTAAGTTCTGGAAAGGAATTGAAGGTGGCGTTCATATGCAGTATGAGACTAATTGTCGGGATCACTCGATGCCTCAATCCTTTCAGACTTAAAAGAATGTCATAAGGTCAGCAACTCCCACAGGGATTTGAACGGCGGCTGCGAGACCCTTGCCACTTCGAATAGCAACAAATATCACTGTCAAGAGGACTCAGACAGGTAGGGCGTCATTGCAGAATAAGTGAGACAAGCAATCAGCAGCAATTCCTACTTCCAGTCATGTCGAGCAGTTCCAGCATCACGAGTGCAACAGCACAGACAGCATCGACTCTGGCTTCGAGCAACAGTTTTCTACCAGCGGTAGCAGTGGCGCCCATTCCGTCCCAAATGGTGCCCAGGCTAGAGAAGTTGGCGCTCAGAGCGGCAGCAGCAAAGCCATGATGTTCACTATCATGGAAAACAACGAGGGGCCTGACCATCAGGCATCCGTCGCCAGCTCTGACTCGAGTAAACATCGCAAAGACTCCTCCAAGCGTCGCCACCAGTCTTCTGACGACCCCGTGTGTCAAAAAGCCCTGGAACTCTATCAGCGGCACTTGGCTCCAGACTGCCTCCACCCGGTCGAGTTGCCCACTGACGTCACTCACAGGATCATCCAGGGCATCTGCACAGAGTCTGGCGGAGTGGACGCGGGTTGCTTTGACGACGCGCAGAAGACAATAGAGGCGGTAAGACTTCAAGCTATTCGAGTGAATGGTCTAAGAGCTGCATCACGGTGTCTTTTTCCAGACCCTAGAGACTGACTTCTTCCCCGACTTTTTGCATTCCGAGGGCTCAGCAAAGTATTCAGTCGAGGTGTTGACATCTGGTCGGGTTGGAATGGCCGACGTTCTTCTCTGTGGATCGCTACTCACCCACTTGCTCGAATTCCTTGAAGATTCGGGCACTGGAGATTGTCATTTGGTAGAATTTTGGGTCGCCGCCAGTCACTTTCGAGCAAGCCAAGAGCGAGAGTTTGACGAAGACGAAGATGAGAAGAAGATCAAGTCTGTGGAGGAGGAGAAACAGAGGGATGCAGTAGGCATATACGAGAGGTTTATCTCTATCCAGGCCCCGGCGAGCTTGGGTGAGTCTTGCTTCAAAGTGAAACCCGAAGGTGTCATAGTCATATTTGGATCGCTTGTTTTGTGTATACCTTAGGAATAAGTGATCCTATGAGAATTGAAGTGGAGGAGGCTATTTGTAGCGAAAACGGAGTCTCCAGAAGCTGCTTCGATATTATCTTGGCTTTGGCCCTCAGGTAAACCCGTAACCCGTGCATTTAATATGAACCTTTGAAAAAGGTTTCTGTTGTGTTTTCAGAGCTCTGGAAGAGAAATATCTGACCTCCTTTTTGTCATCATCCCGCTTCCGTAAATATCTACAGGACTTGCTCTGTCAGATCCAGACCGGACCCTACGCAGCAGCTCCTGGGTCTGGATCATCTGCACGTAGCGGTGGGACTCCAAGTAGGAGGAAAGGCAGGATGCGTAGATCAGGTAAAGCAGAATTGAGGTATTGGACACCCGTGGCATAAATCAATACCTCAACATGTCGAAATAAGCTAGCTCTGACTGGACAGTCGACCTGTGCGAGAAATGAGGCAAGCATCGTCTGATGTATGCAGTCTTTCTTTGTCGTAGGATCCAATACCAGTCTGAGCACGTGCACGTCCAGTGAAGGCGGCGGACTCTCGAACCATGGTCACCCCACATTCTCCTCCCAAAGCACTCCTCTGGCGATGTCAGGCTCAAAGTATGTGACGTCGCGCTAGTGTTGCTGAACCAGATTTTGACTTAAGTCGTTTCATTGGGGTTGTCCAGGTCCACTGAGCTCCAAGGAAAGGTGTTGAGAGGCATGGGTGACGAGAACATGTTGAGCCTGGACTCCATCGATCCCGACAGCATCTGGAAGAGGCGACGGCACGCCATAGAGAACATTGGAAAGATAGATAAGCTTGGCAGGTAAGAAGGCGCACACTGTAGTGAACATGTTTTATAGGAGAGCTTCTAAAAACCTGAATTTTTTCAGGTATCAGAGTTCTATGGAACAGGTTCCAGGGAGCGCACCTTCTGAGCGGGTGACCGTCGGGACCAAGCTGAGCAGAGCGGTGAAGAAGCTCGTGTCCAGTGACATAACGAAGGTGACCATCATTGGTCTTCATCATGGTGACTTCGAATGACCTTTACATGCCTTTGTTGTAGGTCCAGGAAGAAATGGCGTGGCAGATGGCCGAGATGGTGGTCAACGAAGTCATGGAAGTTACTTCTCCTAAGAACCAAAGTTCGGCCACATTGGACGAAAACCAGGGCAACAAGGAGGGTGAAATTCTGACCTGCAAGAGTCATTTCTCCCAGTCGGCGTCTCCAATACATCAATAATGTTTATTTTGCTAAGGAGAAGTTTTTATTTTTGCAAGCGTCTGGAGTACTTTTTATTAGAGCATTGCTATTTAAGTAGTGTAGGCTCGACAGTGTGAAGGATGCGATTGTGTGAGGTTTGACTTTGCTGCCCCCAGTGGAGCAAAAAGTCACCTGAAGGACTAAGCCTTTTAAGCACAGTTTTTAAAAGTATAGAAAACAGAAGCATTGTCATGCAGCAACTGAATTCGTCCAGGAAAAGAAAGCACACATTGTGATAGAAGTAATTTACGTCTGTTGCACAACAACGAATGTTCTACTGTAGGTCCTAATTGTAGATGGTTGTGCTATTGTACGGTATGTAACTATTGTTCTTAACTTACTGTTCAAATATCTGATGATAATAAAGAGTACATTTGGGATAGCTCCCTAACTACCAGACCATCCGTGATAGTTTTGCCTGCTACGCAGGCTTATAAAAGGTAAGAGTTGCCAATATTCAAAGAACTTGTTTGAATCATCCACTTCCATTTTGGGTGATACGTTCACGTCACTCACGTAAAGCAGTCCAACTCAAGACCTAAATTAAAAAGGGAGTTTGCCATTTACACAGCTCCAAAGCGTGCAGCATTTGCATTTATGTACGATACCCTGTTACTCCGTGATCACAGCATTTGCCGCAGTCAATCACGCAACCTCAGCGTCGAATCCGTCGAGCAACATTGATTTCTTGATGCTCATGCATGACGGTAAGGCAGGACATTGCCCACAGTAAAGTACGCTCCAGTGTCTGATGTCGCAGCCTGAGATTGAAATATGTATTTCTATCTACCTAAGTCTTTGACCTCAACGACGACGTACATTTTTTATTTTGACAAACATCTTCAATACGCACGCGTGCAATAAATCTTGATAAGGCAACGTCGTTGTTGTTAGACATACATCTTTTTATTGTTGTAGTACACAGTAGCTGATAAAATAGGTGGCAAGAGATTTTTCATATCAGCAGTTGCTCGCAAATAGTACATTCATCAAAGCTCGTATACTTGTAATTTTCACATTGTTTGCAGCAAGAATTAATACGAAACAAAATCAAAGATTATCATCAACTATGGCACACCATCCTCTTCTTATTCACCTTCACACATATTCGGCTGAGCAGTAGTTTTCCTTGATTTTGAAGAGAAAAGCGGTTAGAGCCAATTCAAACTATGCAAGAGTCCAAAATCGTTGATTTGTCGCTCTCTCAGGCCTTACCACTAACAAATGTTGCAAATTTCCATAGTCTCTGAGTATTTTTGATTGAGCATTTCTTGCTTCCGTGGACTCGCTTCGACTTGATATCTCCTCTGCTTAAATAACGAGCACAGTTTACGCGCAGACGACGTCCGTGGCCCAGTTGCACCTGCCGCCGACAGGGTCGAACGCCAGATAGGCCGGACACTCGTAGACCCACCCGGTGATGCCCTCCCGGGTTGCCCGCCGAGAGCACATGACAAACTTGCGGCAGGAGTCGGGGTGGGGGAAGACACCAACGTCGTAGCAGACAGTCTTGCCGTTGTCTAAGATCTCAACCTGTTGCAGGAGACAATTGAGGTAGCATTATTCATGACCATATGTATGGAGTACTAAAGGCGCTGAATTATATATTACCTTGTTGGTCAGAGGAACAAGATCGTAGTCATCGATGTTTTTGACCAGTTTGGACGGTCTGGGTGGAGAGGGTTCAGGTATGTCATCTTCGTCCTCGTCGTAGTCGTAGTAGTATTCATAGTAGTATTCGTACTCCGGAGTCTTGGGAGTGGTAGTCGAACTTATGGCTTGGGGACGTCTTCTGATGGGCGTCCTGGGCCTGAGGGTGGTGCTGACCAGCGGCTTGATTGGCAGAGCTGTGGCCGCCGCTGAAGATGGGGATGGTCTGCGGCGGACCTCGACCACCGGATCCAAAGGCTCGGCAGGACTGAAATCAATGTCTTCGTTGTCTTCTTTAAGAGAGGCTTGGCTCTCCCTGATCTCCTGGAAGAGTTGCTCCTCCGGCAAGAGGCTTAAGGGTCTGGCAGAAGGCTGGAACAGTAGACTAGAAGGTCGACGAGTAGTCACGGGTGGGCTGTCTTCATCGAAGGCCTCGGGATTCCTCACAAGGGCAAAGTCAGGGGCCGTGGTGGTGGCTTCAAACGGGTCGGCGAGGATGAGGAGAGAGGAGGCTGGCAGCGGAGGCGGAGAGTCGGTGGAAGGAACGAAGCGATTGTTGTTAGAGTTGTTGTTGAGCGGGAGAATTCGGTTTCTCCTGCTTCCCACGTCTGGTGGCGACCCGACGGCGGGTGATGGGCGGCGCGAACCGGTGGACGGACCTCGGGGCTCCTCGGCGACGTTGGCCTATGGTCAACGGAGATGAAAAAAACATGTGAGGCTCACGCGAATGCAAAATTTCAGGGTCTACGTGAACACAAAGCAGCAGAAACGCAAGGTGATGTGCTAGTAATAAATGTTACTTTACTCAAAATACACAAAAGTAGCCATTGCTGCTTGTGTGGACGCAGATAAGAAAAGATTCCCCAAAAGCCACAAGAAATCGACCGTTGGTCATAACTTTTTGCCACCAACTGAGCTGTTCTTGTGACTTTTCCACCAACGCAAATGACTTAAAGAACTAGTCAAGGATTTAGCTTAAAATACGCGCAGGAAAGCCATTAACTCATTCACGTTATACGAGTGTGCAGTCAGTGTTACTTGCACTTCCACGGCAAAATTAGGAACTCATTTTTGCTAAGAGGAGAGAAATGCTTTAAGAAATGAGGTTAGGGATTAAGGAATGGGTTAGGCAGCACGCACAGGGACAAGCGCTGAAAGAGAAAGTGACATGAGTTATATACTGTGCAACTTGACAGTCTTTACATTCGAAAGTAGGTTCAAAACAGGCCCGTTTAGAAGTGTCAGCGCTTCGTGCCAAACGCAGTAACTTTGAATGACTTTTTATCTGGGGTGTGGTATCAACTCAGACAGTTTAGGTGAGGGTTGGATGGTTTATCCACTTAGAGTTTGCTCTCTTCAGCCAAACTTTCTCCCATCCAGTCGTCCGGCAGAGAGCATCAAGCAGTATAGCAGCAGCAGAGAGAGAGGTGAGAGGCTCTTTTAGGCGTAGAGGACTCTACAGTGACTAGTGAAGCTTTAAAGCTGGAAATAACTAAATGCTTGGCTTTAGGTTGAGTCTTTAAATCTCTTTTTTTCTCTTTGGAGGCCACTTCTTCTCCAAAAAGCTACCTGAAGAGCCTTGGAGGAGGAAGAGGAGGTTGGGGAGGAGGTTGGGGAGGATGAAGGAGTTGGGGAGAAGGTTGAGGGTGAGGAAGTGGTGGTGGTAGGGGATGAGGATGCCGATGGTATCCGGCCCTTGGATTTCCTACCATACCTGCTGAACTTGTTCTTTCTGTTTCCTGTACCGAGCAGTTTGGCCTTGAGATCGGCGATACTTTTGATGGAAGATCTCAGTCCTGCTCTTGGCTTTGGCACCTGTCTGCTGGTCCCCTTGGTTGACTTTGTATCATCATCCGAGAGGCCAGCAGCGACAGAGTTGTCATTGGCAGGAGCCTCGGTCAGTGAAATTCTCTCACCGCCCTTCTTCTCGTCGACTGACGATACCGGTGTGGGTTCAAATGAAGGAACTGGAGTAGTGGAAACATCAACAACTTCTTTCAGGTCTTCATCACCCTCACTCTTAGCTTTGTCTTCCTTTATTCCGGAAAAAAGGCTCTTTAGACTCTTGACGTCCAGCCTCCTCCTTGGCCTCTTGAAGGGCCTCAACGAGAAGCCACCAGTTGACCGGACCGTAGAAACGCTTATCAGTGGTGCTGTCGTGGTTGTAACTGGAGCAGCTTTTTTAGTAACCTCATTCTTCGCAGTACTGCCACTGATCTTATTGACTACTCTACCAAACTGGGATGACTTCCTATCTTTCTTATTCGCTTTCTTTAGAGCACTGAGGAAGTTTGGCCTCTTTCGACCAAATAGACCCTTAGAAATCTTGACTTTCTTGTTTGGTTTGATGGGGGTCTCTGTCTGATTGTTCTCTTCTTCACTGGCACCAGGCGTTGACGCGGTGGTTGCCACAGGGACATCCTTGAAAGCATGGCCACTCACGCCAATCTTATTGTAGTCCTGAGTTGTCAACACGAGTCCAAATGACGTGGTACTTCTTTCGACTCTCTCTGACTGGCCACTAGGACGTGTAATCCTTTCTGACGGGGTAACTTCGTCCTCTCCCTCCGCACTTTTGGCCGGGAATGAAGAGAAGTAGGGTTTAGGAGAGGTAAAGAAGTTCGCTGGCAGAGCAGTGATTCCCGATTGAGGTGACACCGCCTTGAATGCTTCAGTAGTGGTCTCCATGGGCTCCGGGGAACTGACTTTATTGCTCTGCTCAGTGTCCTCCTTCACCTTTGCCTGAAGCCGTTCTCTCACACTCTGTCTCTGCTTTTCACCAAACTGTGGCCTGAATGTACCTGGTCTAAGAGGCTTCACTTTTTCTTCCTTCTTATCTTCAGCGTCATCAACAATCTGGTCAAGTGCATTCGGAGGCTGTTCCGTGGACACCTCAAGTAAACTGTCGTCACTTACCACAGGAGATGTAGTGGTAGTAATGGTAGTTCGTGTTATTGCAGATTCCCCCTCTGCGGCTGCTGCTGGCCTAGTCCTAGACTTACCTACGAACCTACTCCTAGTTCTCAAATTAGTCCGCCGCGAGACATTACCGCCAGTGGAAGTGGAAGAAGAAGGTTGGTCCTCTGGTTCAACTTGGTCGCTAGATTCTTCATCAGTTTCTGGTGGGACTGCTCCAGTCCTAGCTCTCTGTCTGACTCGCAGTCTGTTGTTGACCCTAGACGATGTCCCCAAATTGGTTCTCCTGGTGCCAAAAGCCGTCTGGCTCAAAGGAACCAATTCGTCACTAGCCTTTTCTGCCTTGCTGTCATCTGCATTGTCTTCAGACTTGGATGGGGTGGCTGTGCCTCTCCCTCTGGAGCTACTGAGTCTTGCCCTTGACCTCGATCTTGCCTTTGGTCTGGAAGCTGGCGCTCTGGTCACGCTCGGCTCTTGAGAGGTTGCAGTAGTACCAGCAGGATCCTGATTCCTTTGTGAAACTCTTCCTCGATTTCTTATTCTGGATCTTCTGGTGTTGACAACCTGCTGTTGATTTTCAGAGACGTCATCAACTTCCAGAATCTCATTTCTCACAACACTTGAAGGACGAGGTAGTCGGTGTCTGCTTCTGACGCGACTACGTGGACTTTCTACGACTGCTACGTCTTCGAGTTCTGCAACCTCTGTTTCCTCTTCAGGTGCAGGAACACTTTCAGAATTCTCCTGACGCATAAGGACCAGGGGGACTTCTGGTACTGGTGCAACTGGAGATTCAAGAACATCCGGAGGAATCTTGCTCTCCACTACAGCAGTCCTCAGAAAATCTTGCGGGTTAAAGGGTGCTGACGGTGGTACTTCTTCTTCAGTGATTGATTCAGGAATTGCTGGAGCAGGAATAAGGCTAGCGTCTTCCATTATTGGCTTGACAGACTCAGCTTCCGTGGACTTTTGCTGGTTGTTCTTCACCAGCTGAATAAGCAGAGCCTCCCCATTCGGAGGTGCCTCAACTGCATTAACATCCTGCTTACCGTGGTCCTCGTTAGCAACGACTTCGCTGTTGCCACTGGAGAGGCCCAACCCAGCCATGATGTCGTCAGACAAGACATTCTTGTGTTTTTCGTTCACATCTACTTTTTCACCAGATGGTTGTGGCAGCAGTGGCTGCTGCTGCGAGAATCGGGTGATGGGACGTCTCACACCTGATGTGAGGTCTCCTCTACCTCTCTGGGTGTTCTTGACCAGTCTGGGTCTCGATCTCAGTCTGTTGCTTCTGAGAGACTGAACTGGTAATGAAGGAGGGCTCGCTGAAGGAGCAGAGGATCTTGGAGACTCCGTCAGACTGCTAACTCGCGGCCTCGTCCTCGTCCTCTGTATGGTCCTTCTCCGCCCAGTCGTGGCAACAGCAGGCTGAGGTTGAACATCCTCTACTTCGAAAGTCTCGATTTCTCGCCCCTCCTCGTCAGACGCCGTGCCGGTCTCGACGCCCGTCAGTTCTTCTTTTTCTTGATTCTCAAGTTGCTCCCTCAGCCTCTCTCTGACCTTGTCCTTCTGCCTGCTCCCAAATTTAGGCTTGAAGGACTTTGGCCTTAGGGTCACGGGCGCTTCATCAACGGGGCTTTCTCCGTGAAGGTCAGCCAAGATTGCAGCGACCGTCAGCTTCGTAGTGGTCGTCGAAGCTTGAGTGGTTACCTCTGGTCGTGGCACCTCAGCAGTCGTCCTGGTCCTTGTCCTCCCCCGAGATAAGACGTTCTGACTTGGCAGGGGAGACAGATCCAGGGGTCTTGATCTTGAACGAAATCGGCTGAGACTGTTTGTAGTCCTCCTAGTGGGTTGTGTCGTGGGGTCGGCAGTTGGCGCCCCTGACGCTAGGCTGGTTTGCCGGCTTGAAAACCTAGGCGTGGGTGTTGTCCTCGAGTTTCTGAAGGTTGGGCGAAACCTCGAAGTTGCTCGAAGAGAAGTGCGAGTTGTAGTGCTCTCAGCATCAGTCTTATTATTCTCCGGGGCTTCGTGACTGCTCTCTTTGGCCTTGGCTTCCAATCTACTCTTCAGAGATGAGGGTACCTGGAACTTGGGTCTAGCATCTCTATTGCCGAGGAAGTTTATTCGGCTAGAAGCAGTGGGCTTGGCACCCAGACTCTTTTCTAGCAACGCTTCCTTCTTTTTCTGTGCTTCTTTTTGCAACCTCTCTTGGATTTTTTGAGCCAAGGAATTTCGCTTGGTCGTGGTTTCTGGCGTCACTGTGGTGGTTTCTACCACCTCATCTTCGTCATTCTCGATGTCTTCTCCAGACCCCTCTTCGTCGTCGTCCTCAATCTCACTCGCTGGGATCTCGGTTGTGGACGTCTCTTCTACTGTTGAAGCGGTCCTCTGTTTAAAGAAGGGATGCCTCCTTGTCACAGATGGTGCAGATGTAGTCACCGACGACTTCTCGGGAGACGACTTCACTGCCAGGATGGGATGGAGCTTGGGAGCGTTGACCCTGTTTATTCTCTTGTTGGCAAACAGAGGATGAACTCTGGGCGGAGGAGCCTTGGTAACCTTCTCCTCCTTTTTGGTCGTTGTTTCTTGAACAGGCTCTTTCTCTTCCAGGGGAACGACAACAGTGGGTGCAAGAGTGGACGTAACCGCTTCGACCAAATTGTCAAAGAATCTGCCCACAGAAAAGGACTCTGAAACGCTCTTGCTGACGGACACGCTGACTATCTCTTCCTCGTCTTTTTCGTCGCCAATATGATTTGCAGCTGCTTCCTCAGTGGTAGAGCTGACGGGCTCAGCTGTAGTAGAAGTTGGCCTTGATGACGAGGCTGTTGTTGGCTCCTGCGTGAACGGACTAGTTTGTCTCTGATCTCTTCTGAAAGCAGGACTGAATGGGAAAACGTAATTTATGCCCTTTTCCTTGGGCAACTCTGGGATCAGATTAGCTTCTTCCTCTGGATCCAGTCTGGATCTGGGATTCAGCAGCATCTGCTCGGCGGGATAGATCAAGGAGATGTCAGACTTCTCAGGTGCAGACCGAGTCTGTCTCCTCCGGGCAGCAAGAAACTGCCGTCGCAGTTTTATGTGCTGGAGCGGAGATACAGGGAGGGAGGATGAGGAATCAGGGTCGGGTTGGGGGTTCCTGGGTCTTCCTATCACCTGGGAGTCAATTGCATCATCGCCACCCACCTGATTGAAAGCCTCCTCAACGGGGTCCGCGGTCACTGAGGGAGGGAGTCCACGCTGAAGGGTGACGTACCTGTGGATGAAAGGAGATAACTGCGATTAAGCTTTCGTTTGGTCGACACTCATGCTCGTTCATTCTTTTGATTTGCTTCTTGAATTGCGCTAATCATACTCTTAATACTTGCACTTGCATAAAGTATATACGCGGCACAGTAGCAGCAAGCAAGCAATGGTGCAATGAAGGCCACAACCAAGAAAGGCTTGAGGGAAGGCTTGGGTGAGGAGCAACGAGGGAGACGAGGAATAGGACGACTGTCAATAGGGTTGAGTTACACAGGTAAGGATAATGTGGTAATTGTATTTGAGTGTGTTCTCTGACTGGGTGAAGAACACGTCCATGTTGGGGTACACGTGTGCTTTAAGGCTGAAATGGTGCTGACAGGAGGAAGGCTCAGCCTCCTGTTGGTGGTGATAAGTTGTTGGATATGCACAAATGCTCCACTGCGTAGGGATTTCTGGCGCAGGTTATATTGTCGGTTGGTTCTCAGTGGATCCACGACTATTTTGAAGGTGGGTAGGGAGTGAAGGTGGTGGATAGGAGAGGTTTCTCTTCCTTAAGTTGTGCCATTTCAACATCACCACTTACTCCAGATCTCTTATGCTGGACGCTTCCGTCGTTGTTGGTGGCGGCGACTCCGGGGTCACAAACCGATTCGATTGATCCAAATCAACCGGGTTCGACTTCTCCTCTTGCTCTTGAGGTGGACTTGGAGAACCCCTGTCTAGTGTGACATATTCAAGGGTTCTTTGAGGAGGAGGCCTGCTGTCACTGCAAGTTCAGATTCAGTTAGGGTCTGTGTGTGTGTGCTTGTGTCGAGCATGCTGTGATGGCAGCTACCAAAGGGTAGGTGTTCCTTCTCTCTATGGAGTTGAACTACAAATTATATTTTTCAGTGCTTCAGCATCTCTACTGTAGATATTATGGCCTCCATAGCAAAAGAAAAAAAGTTAATGCTGACTAACTCTTTTTTACCTCTCTTCTTGCTCCACCTGTCGATCATCTGGCCTGTCTGGCGAACCGCGGTTCAAAATTACGTACTCAGGCGCTATCTTAACAGTCCTGAGAAAGAGCCAACAAAGTTAAGAGAGAATTTGTGTTTGTGTGTGTGTGCTTTTATGCGTGGGTACATTTGCACATGTTAAGAGGACAACCTTGTAATGGTGACAACTCGTGTCGAGGGAAGATGTGATTAGGAATTCACCTAACAAGTTACTCGTATGTACCATGATATACAAGTTAGCAGGATAGAGAGTTACACGCGTACATACGAGTACCCTCGCTCGAGATATTTCAACGAAAGTGTTGATCGAGAACGAAATTCCGCGCAGTAGTGTGAACACTCATCCTAATGGGACTCGGGGCATTAGTTCGAGTAGGAATGTTACGATTGATCTGCAAGATTTGGGACAGGAGAAATGAACTTGAAGAAACCACTTGACGAATGACGATATTAGTTTGTCACGTAGCATGTCAGAAGCAGCATCAAGCATACAGGACAAGTATGAGTGTTAGGCCCACGCTAGTGCAAGCTTCACACTAACGTCATCTGAAACAGAGCGAATGAAAGCAGTGCCCAATACACCACAGACACATCTTTACCTTTCAGTGGGCTCGTCCTCTTCGGCAGTGACTGGGACCCGCTGTCTCTGGGAGGCCACGAAGGATGTCTCACTGTAAGAAGCGCAGAGAAAAAGAGTGTAAATATTGTGCGTGCTCAACTTTTATGCGTGCAAACTACCCAGATCGACGGTCTAATTGCTCTAAACCTAAGAAAATACCTCTCATCGTCTTCGTCATCTCTTTCTCCACTCTCCTCCTGCAAAACCCTGTGCAAAACGCTCCTCAGCCTCGACCTCACGCCGGCCTTGGGCTTGAAGCGGTTCGGCCGAAGAGACGAGGACGAGTCCGATTCTCCGCTGGTGACTTCGTCCTCGTCGACGTTGTCGTCCTCGTCGACGTTGTCGTCCTCGTCGACGTTGTCGTCCTTGTCGTCGTCGTCGACGGTATCGGGCCTGAAGACGAAGGGTAACTTTGTAGAATTTGAAGCGCCTTTATGTGGCAGCACGCTCTACATGTTACAGATGCACTCGTACGTGCGGTCGTAGGCGCTACGTACAGTATCGCGTTAGCTTACTCTGATCCTAAATCATTTTCCGCCTGAGTGCTGCTCTCTCCCCTGTTGATCAGATTCCTGAACCTGTCCCTGCCCCTCACGATGTTCCTGAAAAGATTTCGCAATGGGTACAAGTACTGATCGTGCGCACCGGACACGCCATAAATTTGCGTACCTCGACGGCAACGACTTCGGTGTCTCTGCTATGTTGTCTTCCTTCGCCTTCTTCTCTTCAGAGACATCTTTGCTCCTCGTGCGGCCCAAGCTGAACCTGGATCGGTTCCTGAACAGCCTCTGGCGGGCGGTCGATGCAGGACTTACTTTGGAAGCAGCGCTCTCAGACCTGCAATTGTATTAAGTATGGAACCTAGGTTAACATGAACCAAGTGGAGTGTTACACACATAGGTACTTACGTACTTTGGATTGCTACAAAAAACGAAACAGTCAACCAAAGTTCCCGTAAAGATCAAGCTTAAGACAAAGCAGTGACTGTATTGTAGCCCTCTTTCTCTGTCTGACTTAAGTCGACTCCTTGACTCATTTCAGCTCATCTCAGCAATTCTGCAATTTCGGTGTCACAGCTTTGTGACATGAGTTGAGACTTGTACGATTATATTAAAAACTTGAGCTGTCACCTCACTGAAAAAAACCAGTGGTCTGAACATTGCTCAAGTCATTTCACAAATCATAGACCGAATTACACGAACATAAGGTGAGTCAAGTTAAGTCACATTAAGAAAGACAACTTTTGTTAGTACCTCCTCCCTTCTTCCATGCAACGAAGCAATGATTATAAAAGCAACTACTCGACTAGAAAGGAGGGAGTCCAGTTACTCCCAAAAGACTGAACAGGTGTATTTCTGGTCGAGTACTAAATGTAGAAAGCGAAAAGAAGCCAACAGCATGAAGAACATACTGATCAGAGCCAACTTCAGGGGCCTGTTGTTCTTGAGCCGGCTTTCTGGTCCTGGGCCTAAAACTGCTAGGACTGTTTCTCCTCCTGGAGGCCAGTCTGGACAGGAGGGTGGAGCCTCTCGAGGCCTGAGTTGTGCTACCCTCGGAGGAAAAGGGACTGTAGACAAAAAGGTGGGGAGAGAGGGATGATGCAATTGTGAGGGGGAAGTGGTGGACAACGAGAGCAGAGAGAGATATGCCTTTATGGTCATGCCACGTTTACACTGAGTACGAAAAAGGTGTGGTGGAGAGACCTTTATGCTGTACCACTTTTTCTGTTTATGTGTGCTCGCTACTGCTTATAACGTTTAACTTTGAGTTTTACCAACCAAAGCGACTGTGAAGGATTTAAAGCGTCGTTGGAGACTTACCTGTCCTCCTTTTCCTCTGCGTCTTCCTGCAATTTGTTGCCCGCGTCCACCCTCTTCCTCTCGAGGACCTTGCTCAATCTATTTCTGATATAAAAAATGTCTGTCACAACACTGTAGAAGAAAACGTACTCTGAAAAGAAATTACCTAGTCTTGGAAGAGATCTGAATCCTCCTCTGCTGCTCTCGCTCCTTCTCTTCCTCCTGCTCGGTCTCCTCCGCCTTTAGCTTGTCCTCGAAGGCGTCGACACCACCTATTTAACCATGGACAATCCCGATCATTGACCACAAGTAGAGGTGAAATTGTCGCTGATATTACCTGCACTTTTGATTTCGCTAAGGAGTTCCTTGAGGGTTTTAGGGTCCTCTTCCAACGCCACGTCTAGAGGATCCGGAGTCGTTGTCGTCGAAGTCTTGCTCACGATTTCCTCATCGTTCTGTGCACATGCAGGTGGGTGTTAGAATAAAACCATGTACTCACACGAATGCACTAGGCTGACCTTGTCTCCGCAGTCAACGTTCCTCCTGAAGTCGCAGCCGTCGGTGAGCGTGCTGAAGTAGAGGCCGGTGGGACAGGTAAAAGTGTGGGCAACCATGCCCAGGCCAGCGGCCTCCAGACACCAGTAGTATTTCTTGCAACTCTTTTTGTGAGGAAAGAAACCCTCCGTTTTGCACTCAAACTCTGAAATGCACACGCAATACCATAATGCCCGAGTGAACGCATTTAAACTTAACATTCAGTGAACCTAAGTATGCTAAAGACTCGTGCCGTTGGAACAATGTTTAATAGTCACAAATTGTACTTACCAGGCTCACTGCTCGGAGTTGTCGGTGGTTCCGGGGTATTGAAGGGGTCAAAAGTGACCCCTGGTGGTGGCCTTGGGGTAGTCGTCAGGGGGGCCCTGATCCGGATGTCCGCAGCGGGTGAAGAGGCCTCTTGGCTACAAAAAGTCACCATTACTACTGAGCTTCTGAAATACCGATTATGCTAACATCGATCATTACTTGGCAAGCTTGGCCAGTTGTTGGGGGGTGAGTCTGACCCTCTCCACTCTGGAGTGCTCGGAGGTGGATACGGACACCGAAGTCTTTCTGCAAGTCACGCAAACGTTATATCACGCCGGACTGCGGTCTAAACTCGTGTCACTCACACTTGCGAGTTGATCTTCCCGTACAGAGCCTCCTTAGCCGCCTCAATGAGGGCGAACGGCCTGTCGTGGCAGGCGCCCCTGAAGTCGTCGTTGTCTATGGTCCAGAACATGACGCCGCCCAAGCCCTCTTCACTCACGTAGATGGCCTTGTCCATGACGGATCCCACGTCATCGTAGCCAACCCAGAAATTATCGTGGTACGCATATGGACCAACTTGGCCTGAGAATGAAGCTGCCGATTCGTCCACCCCTACTTGTCTACATTGTCATGACGAGCTTACCCGGATAAGGTCTCTCTACAGTCCATCCGTCCTTGTTGATGCCCTCGCAGATCTCGTAGTAAGCCAAGTACCCGTCTTCCTTGGTCCCTTTACCCTGCTCTCCGGGACCATCAGTGGGGCTCCCGATGGTGTTTGCCTCCGGATTGATAAGCTGATAGGATCTTCCATACGTCGGGATGCCCAAGACCAGCTTGGAGCGCGTGGCGCCGTGACCCACGAAGTACTTGACCGTGGCAGCCTGGCATAAACACCGTTTAAATGATGCCATGAGGTTCCACTGGAGTACGCAGTTTTCTTACCACATTGAGGTTGGCCCTGTGGTCGAACTCGGAGACGTCCCTGGGTCTGAAGAGGGGTGCGTGATGGTTGACGGCGGGCTCGTAGCTTGAGTGATAGTCGTAGGTGAGCACGTTCCAGAAGTCGACGTCTGAATCCATACCGCGGATGTCGAACCCCTGAGCGTACTCAAGGGAAGCGGGCACGGCCATCGTGAGGAGAAGCCGAGACTTGCCTGTCCTTTCGGCGTCGAGCTCGAAAGCTTCCCGGAGTTCCTGCGCATGCAAATTTCCATGCATTGTCTAACCTCGACGGACTATTGTGCAACTCAGCAGTCGCTCCTCTCACCTGCACTAACTTGGCGTAGTTCTCCCTGTCCTGTGGCCTCCCTCCATCCCTGAACGTCGGGTACTCCCAGTCGAGGTCGAGACCGTCGAATCCGTACTGCCGCAGGTGGCGGATGGCGCTCTTGACAAAGGTGCGCCTGCGCGCCGGGTCCTCCACCAGCTGGCTGAACTTCTTGGAACCCTCATTCCAGCCGCCGATGGCCAACAGCGTCTTCAGCTCCCGGTTGTACGTCTTCAAGGCCGCGAATTTGCTGTAGCCGCCTACAAAAGCCACAGTTTCCGTCCCATTGAGTATAATCATACATTTTGCATAATGAGTTATAGGGAACCATACTCGCACCGAAGCTCACGAGGAAATGGACTGCAACAATGTCAGAACCGCCGCCCACTCTTACACCCTCACGGAAAAAAGCCTAGTGCTCAAACGATTTATCCCCCCCCCCCTTGTTATGTTAGGAGCAAATTGTGGACTAAATCGGTTCTCTCGTGGACGAGGACCTGTTCCAAAGGTGCATTGTGCTACATTTCTACAAGTTTCTCTGCTGAGATCCTCGGTTACATTGAATGATTTTTATTGTCCCGGATGCCATGATGCCTCCATCCAACACCTTTGAGTGATGAGATGATCTCTTTCGCTGTAGTGAGTCTGTACTCTGACTGATGGTGCCTATCAACATCGGTCAACACTTTGTCGCTTTCTCTGGTGTCATCACATTGAGCTGGTGTGCTTGATGCAGGAGGCCTCCTAATAGTTGTTATTACGTCACATTTGCGACGTTCACTTTCAGCGCCAAAAATGTGGCCACAACCGGTCGTGACGTCGTGCTATCGATGGAGCCTTTTAGAAGAAATATGCGTGAAATTCATCCACCTCAAAGAATGGGTGGGATTGAGGAGTGAGAATCCACCCTCTCTCCTACGCACAGCTACACTTGTAGTAGACATCTTCCTCCTGAGCTCCCCCTTACTCTGACGCACTTGAGACTATAAACTTACTAAAGTTGGATCATAAGACTCTTAACGGGGTGACCTTCACTTTGAGGAAAAATCCTCTTAGCAGCAGATGCCTCCTGACGGGTGAACATTTTCCCGCCGACAAAGCCATGAAGAGCTCACTCACTTTTAAGACGCGTGGGCAGAAAAATGCGTCAATGGCACCTGGGGAGGCAGAGACAAGGCAGAACTGCTGTTTTTCACCGCATCAGTCAAAGTGCACGTGAGGTTTCCTCATTAAGACACAAACGAGGACCAGGAGCTCCTGCGTCAACCCGACCTCAGCACTTCAGTTGTGGCTGGAAGCTCGTGGTAAAAAAATGGGCTTCAGCGCGAGGATTTGCGGAAGATTTCGCATTGGGTCGTGTACGTTGTCGTCAGCAACTCGAAGGAAAAGGTCAGGCCTGGCAACTCTGATGGTTGTTGCGTCTCTACTACTTTTAAGTGAAATCTTCCTCATCATCCACTCTGAAATGGCCTACCCCTCATATGCCAACCCTGGTTAGGCCCTTAACCCTCACCTTGGGCCGCCAGAGAGATCGTAAGCGATGATGCGCGATATGGACGAAGGAGAAAAAAGTCCATTGTCTTAGAGATTTCTTTGATGAGATGCCTCATTACTAAAAAAAAACCTTATCTCGTCCTGCCCAGTGCTTAATTTTTCACTGGTTAACCTAACGAGAATTGATGCTTTGTTCTCCAGGGCGTACACAGAAAACACGGAGTAGAGAGAAGACGGGTCTGTTGTACCTTTTTCAATGTCCTGGTACTTGTCAAAAGGCTGGATGGTGTCGTCTTTGGCCAGGCCGCCGAAGGCATAGATCAAGTGGGTGCACAAGTACGGGTTGATGTTCTGCGGGGTGAACTTGGCTGTCCCTGGAAGGCAATAGAAGTTCAGCGCCGATGCCCAGTTACACTCTCCCCATAAATAAAGGGAGAAATGGGGGTGGCATTCTCGGGTGGGCGGACGATTAAAGTCTCATAAACTTTCTCAGCTTCACTTCCTGAACTTTCGCATTTACTGAGAAGATGAACACGATTGCTCTACGATGCCTCGCGCACTCGGCGTTAAGGTCACCGAGCAACAAAGTTGGACTGAAGAAGATTTGGCCACTTCTATTTGAACCATCTCTGTTACCTTGTCTGTAGACGGCCCAGTTTGCATAGTAGCAGACGACTCTTTGGCCACCTCCGTCGTCGAGTTGTCTCTTCACCAACGAATGAGACTCTGTAGCTGGAACGAGAGACAAAAGGATGCTCAAAATTCTCGGATTCGGAGAGATGACATTTGAAAAGGAGCAGTAGAAAGAAAAAAAAAACCACGCACAACTGAAATAATCCAGCAGAAATACAAACAGATCATAAATCTCTTCCCAGAGCCCAGCTAGGAAGCTGCGACGACGCTCGAGGGCAAGGAAATGGATCGTTCAATTCGAAAAATTTGCCTGCCAGAGCGATAAGAGAAAAGGTCCGCGCTTGCACGGACAAATTTTTACGCAAACTTTTGCCCGTGCGAATCAGGCCTCAAAAGAGCGAGACGGACGCGTGTATATGAATTTTTTCTACTTGCCTCGCACGTGGCAGAATAGAGAAGAATCTAATTATCCCTTTCCGGAAGTAAAATACGTATCTGTGTGATGCAAAAGAGAAAGAATCTGCGTTGTTGCGGCCTTTGTTGCCCAAACCGGTCTGCGATCGTGCGAGTCAGAAAAAAATGTCACCATTACAACTCTTCCAGGTCATCTGTGACTCATTTCTCTTCCGTCATCTCCTCTTTCTGACTGCTGTACAGTCAACCTCGGGGGATTTTTTTGCTCACGCGATACATTTGCCAGTATGTAGTATGATCATCACACGTGCATTATAAACTTAGCAGAAGGGGGAGAGGAGAAAAAAGCCGAGCAAAAAGTTAATTTGAGGCAATGCATAATGGCAATCATCTACACGCACCTGACGGCGACTGAGACGATGGCAGCGACGACGACGACGACGACGGCAACGGAATTAGGATTGACCCCAGGCCTTGGCTAAATCAGGTATTCAAGCTACTATTTTGCACGCACGCTGACTCCGCTTACACGCCCATTTATAGGTAGTCCGTGCACTTGTACATGTGCGCGCACTTGAGCAGGTGCGCCTCTCTCAATAGCGATGCTTCGAATCAACAGTGGTCGGGTCAATCCCGACTTGGAGTTGCATCCACTACAACCCACTCGGGGTCCAGGCCAAAGATCAGGCACTGACGGTTCGAGTCTGGTGCAATCATGTTCTTTGACTTTCCGGAGCTACCGCATGCTTCAAAGTCTTGGCTGAAAACTTTTACTTTTTTCTCTCGCGTTGTGGCCTTTCCAGAGACACTTTGTGGCAACGAAGTTGACAGCATTGCCCTGATTTGACTGATCCAGATCGGTCCGGGTCGCGTCGTCCTTTCCAGATCCTGCATTGGGCCGAACCCGAGGTCAAGCTTGACCCGTTGCCATCCCTTTATATATACTTTTTTTCGCCGGCGGCCTTTTTGTTGCCAGGGGAGAGTGAGATCGGCAGCGGTCAGACGACCTTGTCAGGAACATGAAGAGCTCGACTTGACCACAAAGTTTGACAAATTGCACGCTGGCGCCGTCCAATTTGTTCAAGTTGTTGATATCCAACTGGCAAAGAGTAAGAAAGAAATTTGCTGCCCCCAAGTGGACAACGATGGAGTCAAGCCACATATACATAAATGAACTGTCTGCATGTCCGAAAGACATGAGCAAAAAACGCTATGACAACGACTTCCTTTTTCGCGACGGCGTGACCGACATAAACGTGAAGTCGTTTCACCGTCTTGTCATAATTCCGCAGTCACTTCAAACCATGACCATAATAACGGGGACCAGGGAAAAATTGCTGCGTGATTACAGCGCAGAAGGGGGCAATTAGGATGTTGTTGACTCAGATTTGCTTTAACTTTTTGCCAGCAACATTTATCTTATGTGAGACTTGACGTCGGTTAAGCTTGAACAAATTCCTAGTTTGAACGAACTTCCTATTGTTTTGGGGCACTTACCTTTGGCGGCCGAGAGCAGCCACAGTAGCAGGTACAAAGCCATCATGGTTCTATCTATCGTCTGTCTCGTCATCCTGGAGAAGAAGAAGAAAAAAATGTTAAATGTCACTTAAAAGTCAGCGTGATGCAAATGTTTATCATCAGTCGAGTGGGCGATAGCTTAACGAACCCAAGTTGAATAGGGGGGGGGACAATGTAAGTGAAAAATCTATTTTGTCACTGGAGATTAGGCCTGGATGGGCCTCAACGGGCCTACGGCAGGCCTAAATGCGACATTTTGCGCACGCATGCCACGCCCATGGACACATGTTGCCCCTAATTGTGATGACCACTGTGCAAGGACGTTTCGGAGCAGGGGGGTTCGTGAGTGATCTCCATATCACGAGATCAGAAAATGATAGTTGTGAGGTGCCCTCCCCTCCCCTTCCCCGCCCCTCTCCACTCCCCTTCCCTCCCCTTTTCCCCTTGCCCCATTTCGTATTTCTTCCTCGTCCAAGCTGTGACGGGGCCTCATCAATCAGAGAACAGAGACGGATAAGTTCACTTCCTAGATATTTCGATTTGAGCGATGGAACCAGATATGCCTTACGAGCGCTGTTGCCATTTTTTCTATCTTGCAGGTGGTTTTTTTTAGGCAAAATGAGACTGATGCAGCCAAGACAATAGGTGTTTGTCGACCGCATCGTATCAGTTCGCATCTCTGCGCCACATACTAAGTTGCGTATACATAAGCAGGTGCATAAGCAGCAAGAAATAACAGTCATTTCGCATTCTCTGCACGCTATAATCCATAAAAAAGAACAAGGAGACCATTGTAAAGTTGGAGGCTTACAAGGCCTGTGTGGGCCTGTGGCTTATAGGGCCTACCAGTGTACGACGTGTGGAGGCAACAGCTTTATCAATGCTTTTGTTTCGCCAGATCAACTCCTTAGGGGCTTGATTTAGAGGGAGAATTTGCCCTAAAACTCCAACGTGGTCAGTTCCACAAACACACTGCGATGCCAGGAAGTTGAAGGCCAGAACTGGAACTGTAAATTGCATCTTACAGAAGAGAGAAAAAACGGCGGCATCTTGATATCGTTTGTTGCCCCCATTAAATAATCATCTAGCTCCTGATCTACGTAAGTGTGAAGTGGTACAAAAGAAGATAGTGCGTGCGTGCGCGCGTGCCTGTGTGTGTGCGTGCGCCAGATCCATCACCAATTTGGCGCTGTCGATTGGAAGTGCACTCAATTCCACGTAGAGACTCTACACAAAAAAGGAGAACGCGTTTAGTAACTTCCGCAAAGTCTAAATCTTCGGCTTCACAGAGCAGAGTAGGATCCAGCATCTCAGCAACGATAATTTCGCTTTCTCTGACACCACTCGATTTTGAACAGATTGGAAGAAATTCTTTTGTTTTCATCTTTTTCGGCTCACCAAAAACAAAAAAAATCCAGCTGCGCGTGTCAAACATCCGTTGTGACACCCGACTGATTGTTGTAGAGCGTTTTCAGACACGTTCACGCATGACTTCCTCCTGTTGCGCGTACGTGACGAGTGAGCTTGGCCGGCAAATTGCGTACGCGCAAAATGCGTACGTACGCACATCCTGCGTCCAGCTAAGTTTCCCCCTCCGGCAGCGTTCAGTTCCCCCCCCCTGAATGAAGTGGAAGAAAAAAGGCGTCGGCCTTCAACTCCCACATTTACCCCGGGGGGGGCAAAAAAGTTGTTGTTAAGCTAGTGAAGGGTTAGGCTTAGGGATAGTCGAGTATTGCAATATATATACCGAAGCTCAAGTTGAGCAAGGGAAAACAGCAGAGTCCTAGTTAGACTACAAAAATTCCATATTTGCCGCTCTCAAAAAGTTCTGTTCGAATTAAACATAATGGGGAATAAAAAGTACACAGATGGAGAAGTAAACAAAACTGAGGGGTCGTAGCTGCTTAGCAGATAACAGACAGGTACATATAGTTTAAAGGTTGGATATCAACACGTGTGTCCTGGTTTACACCCTAGAGGAAGGTTTGCAGCGACTTTTTGAGACTCACTTTTCATTCTCCATTTCCCTATTCCTGACACTGATGATGAAAATTGCTTTAGACAAGCAAAAAAAGGATTTGCTGCTTGTGCGTCGCAACTACTGAGGAGAAATAGTTGTTGTCGTCTGAGATTGCTGTTGCCACCACACCAGCATCAGGGGATATTATGCAGTGGACTCAGAGTGAAAGCATGAGCAGTTGGTGAAAAACCTTTCAATGTGCTCCATTACTTAAGGGAAATGTCCGGCTTTCCAGCAGGGGATAAAAGACTCGAGTATCCCGGAATTGGGTTCCAATCATCCCCAGCTAGACTTGTCATCCCCCTCTTTTTCCGGCTTCAGGTATTCCCTCCCCTTTTTTGTCAGTCTGCTGGCAAAAAAGCGTTTTTTGCGTCATCTGCACCGATTTCTCTCTCTCTTTTTTGTCCCTCACCACACATTTGTGTTTGCACCGGCCAAAAACAAAGCAACAACATTGCAATTCCTGGCGCTGCTGACTCAACCGACACATTAGTGTCTGATGTTGCAAGTAAGAAAAAGTCTGAGCAAAAGTTGCACGTGCGTATGCATGTGTGTGTTGCGTGCGTGCGTGCGTGCGCGCGCGCGTGCGAGCAAAAGATCAACAGGAAGACAGGATCTTCTGCTGTAATGGTTGAAATCTGCTCTGTTCCCCCCTTCCCGAGACGAAAAGTGAATCATTGTTGCTGCAATGTTTGCTATTTTGCCACCCCTTCCTGCATCTATTAATCACGGTGAATTCATCCATCCTCTGCCCATTTCCTTCCTCCCCCCCCCTCCCACGTACCCGCCCTTGAACTCCTCCCTGCCTCCAAGGAAGGGGAAGAAAGAAAAAAAGAAATGTGGCAATGTGATTTCCCGCTAAACTTTTCTCAAGGAGGTGCTCAAATGAAGGATGTCTGGAGAGGAAGCTCTCTCAGTTCCTCTACTTGGGGCTGCTCATTCTCACATTCCTCTTGTGCACGCATTTACCTGCGTCAATGTGTGTGAGAAGAGCCAATTTAGCGGGAGTGGCCGGATCTGACACGTTTAATGCGTACACACAGCGTATGTGAATTAACCATCGTGGTGGGCCTGCCTAGGCCCATGCTGCCTAGGCCTGAGAATTAAAAAGGTCACACGCCCCCATTCAGGAGGAAGTCTAAATGTGGCAAAAGGGCATCGTCATACAATGGTACAAGCAGCCGGAAGGGAGATATTGCATTTCCTGACTTCCTATGTGTTGCTCATAAGAAATGACAACCCACTTTATGGGCGACAATATCACTTCAAGTGTTGGTCCACACTTTATGATCTTATTTTGCGCAAAGTTCATGGTGAAACAAGAAGAAGAAGATGAAGAAGAGGACATTTTTACTCACACACAAATGAGTTCTCAGTGCTTTTGTGGCGGGTTTGTCAATAAAGCAATTTGTGCCAAACGAGCTCACTAAAAAAGCCCTACTGGTGGACAAATTACTTAATGAAAAGGCCCACTAAAATGAGGTCGTGCCACAGAAATCTGTGAAATTGCTTTCTTTCTGTATATATGAGAGAAGGAGAAAGGGAGAGCGTGCGCATGGTTGTTTTGGTGCCCCAGTGACAGCGACGACTGCGACGACAGCGACGACAGCGACGACAGCGGCAGGATGGACAGCTATGACATCTCGGACTTCCTGCTTCTCCCCGTTATGCAAGTGGGCTGAAGTGCCAACCCCCGAGGGTGACCCCCTTTTTTTCTGCTGCACCCCTCGTAACCGACGGTTGCACCTCTGACTGGACCTCGTTGAACTAGACCTCAATTGACGAAAAGATCTCATGTTTTGTGCCAAGGCCAAGACGAACTCGCACGTGTTGGAGACCGAACTACCAACACTTGGTGTTTCTGGAACTGGTTCTTTGACAACAGTTTGAAAAAAAAGACGCCATTTTGGCCCCCCTAAAAAATCTTTGCACTTCTCTGCCCACTAATTCTAATTCTATCTGCACCCTATTGTAGCTCTGTAATCGAGTCCATCTCGGCGTTTGAAGCCAGGGTTACACCTACACATTTTGGGCCAAGGGCAGAAATGATTACCTCAACTTCTGACGGATTCTTCCCTGATCACCTTAACCATATTGGATGAGTCCTTGTCATTATGGCACTTTATTGCTGATCATCCGATAGCCACAGATCGCTGGATGCATTTATCTCAACCCGTCAAAAGAAGAAGAAGAAACCTTCTAAACGCTTCAATTCATCTTGCCAGTTCCGTATAAAAATGAGTCGCTGCTTGGCGGGCAAAATCCAAGGAATTATATTATGCTGCAATAAATAAAACCTTTCAAGCTTCCTTCCTTCCTTCCTGCCTGCCTGCCTGCCTGCTTGCCTTGCTTAGGTCCATTTTCGTGGCCAGACAGGCAATATTTTCCCACACAAAATCGTTTCCGGAACGACGTCTTTTCTTCAGAGCAGACACAGCAAAGGCCTAAGGCCCTAGGCCTGAAGGGGAAGGGGAGGCAGAATCAGGAGTTATAGTAATGCCATTAATTGCAAGGACACGCAAAGAACGAAAAAAAGCGAAAATTTTATCATGCTCCGCCCTGATACAAGCACCAAAGCGTGCACTCGACTGTTGGCACGAAAGAGCAGTATAAAATGCCCCGTACAAATGAATGGGTTAGGCCCAGAAAAAAAAATGCCAAGCATCTGCTGCGTTGTCATGATAATGGACAAAGCGCAAAGATCCATCAATGTTTTCATAATTGTCATGATGCCTGCGCACAAATATTTTGTGTGCTATTAGTACATGAAAGGTGCTTAAGAGCGTCTCTTGACAATGGGGCACGCAGGCCTAGCTAGCCAGGCCCAACAGTAGGCCTAGACAGGCCTCCGCAGCACTCACGTGCTAAGTGGGAGGCGCCTGATCGAGACATCGAAATTGGATATCTGAACGAGAAATTGCTGAAAGTCCGACTCACACAACGGAATTTTTCTCCGCACAAGGAAATTTGGCGAAAATAATCCGTCCTAAGGAATTTTTTCCCCTCTCTTAAGACCTTCACTTCCCCCCCCCCCTGCCGAATCACGCGCGTGACCAAATTCCGCGTTAGCATAAATTTGCCGATTTCTGGAGTAGACGCAGCTGATGAGTCTGAGGCCGTCATCGACGCCACTGAATAGTTGGGCATGACTGTGAACCCCTTTTCCAAAGACTTTCGTATCGCAAAGAATCATTTGAAGCACCGGGAAAGTCATTGCAGAACAGATTTACAAACCGAAATGTCAGACAGGCCTCAAAAGGCACCTGACGAGCACTGTGCAGTCATTTTTGCTCCACGTGCATTGGCCTTTTTTTTTCCTCGAAAAAGAAAATGGGACAGAGGAAGAAATCTGAGTGTCAAATGTCATCATCTCCATCAGTTTCCTCTGGTGGTAAAGAGAGGTCGTTCACATACGCACGCATTTCTCACATATTCATTTCGTAACACAATGAATACTCTTCACTTGCACACATTTTCGTCCCTTACGTGAATACATATGACGTAGTTACTTTTTACCCAGGCAAGGTTTCACACACACTGGTTTTCATAATTGGACGAATCCTTCATCGCTTCTGCAGGGACACTTTTTTGTTCAAGTTAGTATCAGTTTGCTGCTGTCATAGATGAATGGAGAGTGCGTGCGTGCGTGCGTGTGTTGCAATAACTCCTGCACATGCACGTTTGAGAGTGTTTTCGACCTGATTAGCTGCTAATAAGCAGCGAGAAAAGCACTGCAGTGCATTCTGCTAGTACTGCCAATAGCATTTTCATCAGCATTCTCCAGGAATGGAACACGTTTGGTTTCCATCGTGCGAAGGTCGTGGCGCTCATGAAGTTGGCGGAAAGGTCCTCGCCCCCTTGGAAATGACAGTGAGTGGACGTTCCTCAGCCGTTTGCCCAGTCCTTGCACTGTGTGCACAGTTTGCAAGTACAATTTGCCCAGTCCTTGCACTGTGTGCACAGTTTGCAAGTACAATTTGCACAGTACTTGCACTGTGTGCACAGTTTGTAAGTACAATTTGCACAGTACTTGCACTGTTTCCAAAGGGCAGCAATTTCTGGACAAGTATACTTGACTGTTCGCAAAGTGCAGCAATTTCTTGACAAGTACTTGCACTGTTTTTGCACAGTGCAGCAATTTCTTGACAAGTACTTGCACTGTTTTTGCACAGTGCAGCAATTTCTTGACAAGTACTTGCACTGTTTGTCTCCTGTGTGTGTGTGTTGGCAATCACTGAGAGGAAGAATGCGTAATTTATACCTGAGGAAGGGCTAATGAGCGATTGTGCGTATGCTGATGCTCTTCACTGCTTTGACTCTGATGCATGCGAAATGTCAAGCAAGCGACTGGATTTTCTTCAGCCATGAACGACGCCGTCTTCTTCCGCAGCCTTTCAAAATCAGTGAAACGTTCGGTAAAGTATGATAACGTCATTCTGTTCAGGACAGTGCAAAGAAAACTAACGAGATCCTTTCGCCGAGGAGACTTTTTTCCCTCTTTTCAGCTTTGGCGCACGTGCGAATTCATCCAGACTCAACTGTACTGACTTCGCTTCAGTTGTGTCTGTCTCACTCTGCATTTTTTCTCCCAGAGCCTCTCATTTAATTGAAATTCTGTGTGTGCGAAGAAGAGAGAAAAAAAGCTCCGAATCACCTCTTCACAAAAGACAGAGAACTCATGTGCACGCGCGCACGCTGGAGCGCGCGCGCGCCTGGAGAGAGCTCTCCTACCTTGATCTTGACCTTGTTGACTGACGCATGAGTGCGTAAGTTTGTTTTGTCTACCGGTTTCCAATTATTTGACACCCGTGTAAGATTGTGTTTGCCAGACACTCGCAGCCCGGGCTGCTTTTGTCGAGCCGAGGCCGGTTCTCTCCCGTGCCCGCCGCGCCCAAGGCCTCGCTCGCTCGGCCTGACTTTGCGGGACTTTTTTGCTGCCCACCCGAAAGTAAAGGACGGGAAAGAAGACGTCGATATAAATGATGCAGATTTCCCGATGGGAGAGAGACCTCAGGAGGGCCTTGGGCATGAAAGAAATGCGTCACCTGACGACGGCTGGGCTGGCGGTCGGAGCCAGTGCACACACGCACACATCCGGCTGAAAAGGGGTAAGAAGAGGGGGGGGGGAGAAAAAAAGTTGCCTCATTCCGTTGAGTAGCCGCGAATTCAAGGTGACTTTTGTCTCGTAGAGATTGAAGGAGCTTTGGCACTCTTCTCCTGACTCTTCTTCTCACCTCTGTACCTGCCGCTGCTGACACTTGGACGTCGAGCTTTGGAGGTCAGGGCTGAAGTTGGCATCGCTTTCGCACGCACGCGCGAGCTCGACGGCGTCTGCGTGAAAATGTGTATTTGCGTATGTGGCTACCGAGAACAACCGTTCATTCGCTGGAAGAGGTAAAAACCAAGCAAGCATTTGTCATTTCATTCGGTTCTTTTTGTTCGACGTTGATATGATGTATTCAATCATGCATTAGCTCAACGGTAGCGTCGTCAAATAAGTGCGTCTCCTCTTTTATTTTAAGTATCATTTGCATGTGATAAATTAGGATGGTAAATGATCACATTGCAGTAATTATGCAATTGTAAAAAAAGTTCAAGGTCTCTTCCCATAAACAATGAATGATTAACATAACTGAAAAATGCCAACTCATATTTAACTTTGCTCATGCCACAGCCAGAACGGCACACCTGCGCCCTCAACTCTTCTCTTTTGACGCAATTGTCCAGAGGTGGAAAGTTCATTGACGCAAAAAAGCCAGCAAAAAAAAACCCAGATGCTTCAGTGCACTTTTAAGTACCAACCTCTCCACTTGGAGAGAGAAGAAGAAAGATTGCAACCAGACAATTAAAGTTTAGGAGATATTTGAGCTAATTTCACTTTTGTGCTCGTGCAATCTCTGTCTTTTCACTTGGACGTTCTTGCCATATCTTGAGTCGAATCTTCACCCTTCAGTACAGGGATAACATGCTTAACTTCTTTGTCAGTGTTGATGATACTGCTAGATTGAGGTATTGAGGACCGACTTATTGAGACGCACGCACACAAAGCGTGGAAGCTTCTTGATGCTCCGTCAAGGAGAGAGAAACCTTTACCGCAAAGGCGCGGAACATCAGTCGTCCCCAGAGGTCCTTTGAAGCGTCACCATGACTTCAATGCACACCTGCATTACGCGGGTGAATCGGAGAAATCCGTCCATAAGTCGATCAGGACACAGAAATTCATGTCGGAGGCGCCCCGAGGACGTCCTTAGAGCCTGTTCCAAGGTGTCCTGGACACACACACACACAACCCCCTCAAAAAAGGACCGCTTAATCAGGCGACTGAAAGGTATTTGGTGTACCCAGGCAGGTTAGGGGCGGTTCTTTCTTTTTCATTTTTGACATAGGGACGCACTCGTCCAGACAAATAATCCATCTCGAAGGTCGCGTCGTGTGGGCTGCCATTCGTTGGGTCCAAGTATGCTAAAGTGCAGCTTCAAGCTTGACTTTTTCTTCGTTGGAGGCCATTCATTGGTGTCTGTCTGGCTGAGCACTTGGAAAAGTCAGAAATGTCTGATTCCACTCGGTATTTAGTGCACACGAAGCTGGGGTTTCACCAACTCGGACGTGTCGGTGAAGATGGGCTTTGTGTGAGCCATGGCAGGAGGGGGGGGGAATGCTCAGTTTTTTTCCAAGGTCCCCCCCAGTCTTTGTGCGTTGGTGGAAGAAGAAGAAGAGGGATCATTTTACGCATTTTCGCCACATCTTTTACACTTCTTGCCCTTCACTAGTGATTAGTTTCTCTCTCGAAGCGCGACCAAAGCGCTTCAAGTGTGTGTTTACCACATTAATTGCAGTTTAGCGCTTAGTCGCATGAGCAGGGGGGGGGGGAATTGCAAAGATTTAGAGGTTTTTTCCGCAAATCATCATTGCGGTTTCTCTGAACTGACCTACGAAACCACTTCTCGTCCTAGACGCCGGTTGGCATTCAAGCGACGCCACCTCCAAGGTCACGATCAATATTTATTTCGTTTGACCGAGCGCGTCAAACTGCGAGAAATTCCGGTTTAACGACGGACGAAAGTCAAGAAGTCTCTTCGATCTTACCTTGAGAAATATGTTGGTCTTGGACAAGTTTTTCCCCCCTCCTGTGAAGGTCTCTTGTTTCTGGGGGGGGAAGTCACTGACTATGGGTCCGGTTGGTCTAGTTGACGGTGACAAAGATTTCTGGGGGAAATGTGGACAGTGGCAATGAGAGGAGAGGATTTAACGCCCTGAGGACAGAACCAAGAAATAGTTATGACTGCAGAGAAAGACGAGCTTTTCTTCCTTCTGGAATCTCATGATGGTCTCTAGCAGCACTTAGGCAATAGGCCTACAAGTCCGTAATCTCCACCTGATGCAAATTCTGCGTCTTCTTTATTTCTCTCCTGCTCAAAGCCACAAAGTGTTGGCGGCAACACTGTGGGTGTTGCCTCTGAGGGTCTCACTCCTCTGCCACACTCAGGGGACGACTGAAAAGGTGGGAGTGGGATCAGACCCCCCCACCTCCTCCTTCTCCACGCATGCGCGCTCGTCTGCGCGCGCGCATGTGGTGGGCAAAGCTCCTCGTACATACATGTGGGGAGGGGGGGGGAGGGGGAGGGGGGGATGCAACAACGATGCACATGCAAAAGAGTGCGTGCACACGCGCGCGTGCGTGCCGAGAGTCATGCATATGATCCTCGTGTGTGTGTGTGTGTGTGTGTGTGTGTGTGTTGCAATGGGAGTTGCGTGCGAAGATGTGAACTTTAATAGTGCTTGCATGCGTGCGTGCAGTGATTGCACATTACTTAGGCTCTCTTAGGTAGATCATCACAAAATTAGGACTTCTGGCTACTATTGTGCCAGTCCGAAATTTACACTCCTTTCAGTTAAGGTGGACTCGAAAGAAAAGATCCGTCACACAACACGAACTCTTCCTCCTGTGTCTGTTCCATTTCCTCGTATGCCCTGCCTTGAGGGCAACATTGGCAGCTCGTGCAGGTTGTTCTTCGGCTACCAATCCCGGATCCGTGGAGTCAGCCTTGCCTTGTGGAGCAGCTGGAAATGGTGGAAGCGCAGACAACGATTTCATCTGCGTCTGCGTTGCTGACAGTGATTTCTGGAGACGGGTGACTGCAGCAAAGCTACACGCTCACTTGTTCGCGGGAGTTCAATCGCGTGATCCCTGAGCATCTTGCCTCGGTCGCCGTGGCAGAGTGGTCCTGGGACGAGAACGCTACTGTCTGCGAGGCTCAGTCACCCGCCAGGAAGGAGAGTCTTCATCCATGGAGGTCCTGAACCGCAAGTTGTGGTCACTACTGTGCCTCAAATGATTCCCCCACCCATCCACCCTTGCTCTGCCCTGCACTGCATGCTGGACCAGCCAGAGAAGCAATATTTTGTCTGTTTGGAGCGCCTTGGAATTAAGCAAGGAAAAATACGGACGACGAGGAGGAGTTTCTGTACATTTTTTCCCCCATTCTCTTGTCTTCCTTCCTGTCTCTTCCCCCATCCATAGGAGAATATGTGGAGGCGGGAAAAATGTTGTGGGGGTTTGGAGCCCCTGCACGCGTTCGTGGTGTTCTCGTCCACAGAGGTCATCCCCTCCTACCATCCCAAAATGAATAAGCCACCCAAGTCTCTTGACGTTACTATTTTGCACTCAGGAAGGACGTGCTGTCAGAGACTTTTTTTTCTGACGTGATGTCGGAAATGTTTCAATGCTCACTTTAGCCGTAACTATTGCACGTCCTGAGTGATTCACAAAGAAAACATGTCCGATGCAGAAAGTGCACGCAAATGGCAAACAAATTTGCATGGGCCCAGTTGGGCAAGGAGGGGACTGACGTGGTGCAAGGAGCTAACGACGCCAAGTTGGGGGGAACCGTTGTCAGAGGGATCGGACGGACGTGCTCGGCCACTCCTACTCAAGCACGCACGCGCTGCTGGCCGGAGCGTCGTCGCGCGTCCCGAGGCTGCCATTTTTCACTTCTCTTTCCGTTCACTCACAAGGACAAAAATCTCCGTGGTTTGACATGTGAATGGTCTCTCCGGATCGGACGATGTCGCCAAAATCCTATTCCAAGAGGCTCGGCCAAGGTCGCGCCCGACGTGGACGTTGAAGTTGGAGGACTCACTGCAGTGGCCTCCAGCGGCCTTTGTGTGTCCTCAAGTCGTGTCGGGCCAGTGGGCTCCAGCCGACCCGTGACTCCTCACCCCGCGGCTACATCCCGACCAAGGGGAAAAGGGGAACCAGTCCTGTCTTCACATATTTTCCCACTCTTCAAACGGGCGCTGCGCGCCTCTGACCACAGTGCCCATTCATGCATTTCACCCATTACAATGGGCGGCCGCCACCGCCGCCGCCTGCAGCACTCCACACATGCAAGTAGGATTTTTCCGCCGCCAAGGTCATCTCATCTTCAAGCGAAGTAGGCAAAAAGGGGGACAACTCGGGCTAGGCTGACTGCCTGCGTGCCTCCTTCCTAAATTGCCATAATTAATAATAGCATAGGAACGAACCTAAACCCATCATCAGCAAAAAGGGAAAGACAAATTCGGGTCTGACATAATACATTGTACGTACTGGGTGCGTTAGTGTGTACTTGGGGCGCTGAAAAATTATGGGAAAGATCTTGCGACATATCCTCAATGATTTGTCCTCACTTACCTTGGTTTAACAGCTTCCTACAGTGTGATTGGGTGAATTGAGAAGCTTTCATGGGCTGCAAGAAAGCACTGGCATTTGCTGCCCAATGACGCTGTAGCTATGAGACCATGGTCGAGTTCAGCATATTTTTAGCCCTCACTGCACGGCGGCGGAAGAAGCTACCTGCTTGCTGCCAGCCAGCTACAGCTACGACGAGCACATGAGCATAGTACGTACGTACGCATTGACCCATAAGGAGGCCAAGACCCTGAAAAAAAAGGAAGAGAGGAGGGAACCCATTTCAGGGCCGTTATACCCATTTTTTGAGGGGTTTCTCTGTGCTATTGGACGCTCTCGACTTATCATTACGGACTCTTAAAAGACCCTCTTTCCATCCTTGCGCAACTCCCTTGTTGTTGCAACGTGATGCCATTTTTTTTTCTCTCTCTCTCTCTCAAATAACACGCTTTGCGTCCATAGCTCGTACGTACTTACGCAGGTAATGGCCTTTCTGGGTGCGCTGGCGCTGGCCAACGGCGCGCAACGCGGACGCGGTGTGGACGTCCGAGACGTCCGAGAGGGCGAAGATGTGGGACGAGCTCGAAACTACCACGCATGCACCGACGTTGAGCATGAGATGAAGAAATATCCTGCTGAGAGTCCTGCCCAAGATCCGAAGTCTTAGACGTCCTCGGTGTTGGTGAGAATTTTGCTCTTGTCGTTTCCAGCACGCCTCCTAATGAGGGAGTATCAACCATTGGGAAACAATTACCCTCCCTCTTCTTTGCTGCCCATTTTTTGGTGCACGCACGCGCAAGAGGGAAGAACGAGAACTATGGGTCTGGAAGGAACAAAAAGTTCAAGGTCTACTTACTCTGCTGCGTGGACAGCAGACATCAGGGGCCATTTGCTGCGCGTTTTGTACCGCGTGCGCATGCGCGGCTCCGTACGCAAAGTGTGCGTATCGACAGCAGCAGCGAAGGACGGAAAAAAAAGAAGTGAAGACGACGCATTTAGAAAAGAAACTGCGCGCCCAGAAGCAGGAAAGGAAAGGGAAGCGCACGGGGGGGGGGGGGGTTGGAAAGGATGCGTCGTGACGCCTTCTATCCTTTCTCTCACACGTGTAGCGACGTGATGCACGCGTGTAGGATGTGCTCCGCGTGCCACGAGTGCGCGGGCGCCGGAGCGTGTGCGGGGCCTGCAGAGTACAGCGAGCCGCAGTGGAGTGTCGTGATGCTCTCTCTGTCGACCGCGCAGGAGCGCAGGGGTGTGCAGAGCTACGAAGCGCACGCGCGCACGGAGAGTAGAAGTTCCATCCAACGCCCCCGAGTGTTGTAGGCACATGAATACCACGTGTGTGCTCGAGCTCACGTGTCGCTCGATGCCTCCACCCTCGGCTCGAGCGATGATATCAGGGGGAGGGGGGAGCAAAAATCGTGCCATTGCGATAATGTCAGCTATCTTTGGCGGGAAGGGTTAAAAAAAAAACGAAAAAGAGTCATGATATTTGGGAAATGTGGAGCATTTATGCTGTGCTGGATGTCAATGAAGTCAAGTCCAAGATAAAACTACCAGGCATAGGATGACCACGGGAAGATCCACAGAGTCCACGCTGAGCAGACACGTGGAGGGCACGATGACGCTGGACTCTCAGATAAGCAATTCTTGTCTTTGCCGTCTTGTTGAGAGTCTTCCATGGCCATTGAGCTGTTCACTTTCCCCGCCAAAAAAAAACCAAACCAGCTCCTCAGGTTGCTTGAGAGCAGCAGCCTTCACTACACTGGCTCTGGCGATTAAGTCTGGCTGAGTCCAGACTAAGTCATACTTGGCGAATTTTGCAGATTCTTTTCTTGAAAATTAGTCTCATTTGGCGACCGCAAAACGAACTTGAACCAGAGCGGATCGTACAGAAATGTGAAGAGGTGATTTAGCAGAGAGGAAGTTGAATCTTGGTCACGAGCATCTTAATATGATGGCATTAAAATTAAGTGAATCGTGTCTCCATAGATCGGCCGTGTTGCAAGTCTTGGGCTTAAGATTTTGCTGGTAAAAAAAACTGCACCAAATATAGTCATATAACTTTTATTTTTGGCCAGCGGGTTTTTATGTGCTATAAATGTTACATAGTTGTTATGAAGTAAAAAATCGGTCAGCAGCAAAAAAAAAGGCGTTATATAGACAATGCTGCATCTAGAATCGACTGCACTAAGGCCTTGCTTCTTCCGGGCCCCACCCGTTGTCGACAGGGGTCCGGTCCCTGATCTGGGTGGATGCAGCCAGTACTGAACAAGACGAGATATTAAGCGTGTGGGCAGAGAACACCCGAAGACTCATGGTCATGACAGTTGTTCATCCTAGGTTGCCGATTTTGTCATTACTGCACATTACGGCATGTCAAGCATCAGTACACAGACAGCCATGTAAAGAGAATTTAAGTTCTGGTCCTACCGAGGCCTACCGCTGGTCGAGGCCTACAGAGGCCCAGTACCATGAAAATGACGAAAAAAAAAGACACCGTGAAACTGCCGTAACATAAAGTTATTCCACTCAGTCCACCGCTGGTCACTCCGAGTGCTCAAGGTCAGCGCAGATGTGAAATTGAGATAACGCAGCCAAGATTCCCTCCAGCGAGATGTTGCGCAGTGTTGGACGCCACCAATATTCGCGCACAGACGCAAGGCCTTATGAGGCCTTACACATCATTTCCACTTAACCCATTCAAGGATTCCAGAATAAGAGGGGGAAGAAAAAAAATCGCTCCATCGTTAACGATTTTGAGGCGCGTTTTCTCTTCCGCTCCCTCCTCGCGTAATTTCCACCTTCTCGAGGCGGCAACGATAATTTCACGCTTGAAGCGAGGAAAATAAAGTAAGAAGAGGCGGATAGAAAAATCCGCACATTTGCAGAAGGCGCTGTTTGATTCCTTCTTATTCGCTGCAGCTCTGAGGAGTGCCAAATGAGCGCGCGCCAGAGCAACAATCACAGTCATGTAAAGTCTTTTGCCGCATAATTGCCATGAACTTTACCGCGTGGTGAAGAAGATGTGTGGAAGAAGCCCAAATGATCGCTCCCTTTCTTCTGGAGCGAGGTAAATGGGCTGTCACAGCGGTGGGCGTTGCCAGCATCAGCTTATGCAATCAAGTCTGGGCCCTCCTCCAGCCAGGAGTGATCCATCGGCACCTGCCGCTGCAGTGCGGATCTGGTGACGCAAGCCTTGTCACAACTTTCCATTTCATCACAATTTTCTTTGTCACACGCAGGTTTAATTGTTTCTCATGCCTATTCCAGACCTGGATTAAGGACTTCTTCGGCGGCTTCACAGACAGAATTTGCTTTGCTCTCAAGACAATGTCTGAGATGAATATTAATGGAACTTTTTTTGCGGGCTGCTGCAGCCTTGAGAACCTCTTCTGTGTGCTTTCTGGTCGTGTACCAGTAGCTACAAAGGGACCGCTCACACTCGCCACATTCCTGTCCAGTTCAGCGAGCATCGGCGCCCTCGGCGCAGCTGCGGACGTCCGGTCGCAATTCAGCACGGTTAAACGTGTCTTTCAGCAGGAAGCTATCGCACTCTTCCACGCGTCTGCTGCTGCACGTACGTGTCAAGTGTGTACCTTAAGTGGTATTTGAAGCCCAAGGCCCATTCTGACGGTGGGCCCAATATGAGCCTGCTACTGCACAGCGTGAGCCGCAATTGGCAACGCTCGGATTGTTTTTGAATAATTTTTCATTGTGTTTCAAAACTGGACCGAGAAGCATGACAAAGAGTGGATGAGTCCGTCAAGATGGAGACTTGGCTTTGGTGCCAAATGTGACAATCGACATGTTCTTGGCCGTCGAATTTGTCGACGGCGGACGCGTTGCGACTCCCGGCTGAAGGGCAGATCATGGTTACGCCCGCCAGAGCTGCTGAACAAATGAGCGTGGCAGTCGAAGAGGATCACGTGGTCCTCGGCGACCGGGCCGGCCCCGGACGCCACAGTCGTCCATTTCAATGATCTCCTGTGCAGATTTCTTATGAGGCGTTGAAGAAAGAAAAAAAAACCATCATGCTCGATCTCAATTATCCTCTCATTCACACCCTAATAATTTCCGCGTTTCTTGCACGCCAGAATTAAAAGGGGTCTTGAGCGTCACACTTTTCTCGTTCCATTGTTGTCATTGTGTGACGCCGACGGCTTTTAAAAGACAATTTTCTTAAAGGGCACGCGAGTTTCGTCAGTTAATTTACAAGAGGTCACCCAGGTGCACGCACGAGAGATGAGCGCACGTGCGCGCCCGTCGACGATGACACCGGGTTCGCACTCGACGACGAGGGGGAAGGCGCAAAAAAGCACACAAAAGAGACCTACTAAAACAACGCAGACGTGCACTTCTCATAAGGCTGGGCTAATGAAAATTTGCATGAGTAAGGGCGACTCCAGCCCGTATTTTTGTTGGAGAAGCGTTGAGGAAATTGAAGCAGGAAAAAATCACCCCCTCCTCACCCGGGGGTGCCAGGAGACACCCTTGACCTCAGGCAACAACAGCAACACGAGGCACCTGCCAGGGGGCGCGCGCACCGGCACGCGCATGCGCGAGGAGACGGAAATGGAGAGGAAAATTCTGGAAATGCGAGTGGACGCACGGAAATGCTGCCCTTTCCTTCCACTGTCAATGTCATGGACGTGGAAGAGGAAGAGACGTTGATTAGCGAGGAGAGGCTGGGCAGCAGAGGGACGATTACAACCTTCAGTCAGAAAATCGCAGGGTGCCTGACCTTTGTTCGTGCTGACGTAACAGTCGACTTACAGTAGTCCATTCATGCTCGGGACGATCTCCATGCGTGAGGGCGATGTGCGCGGACACTGGGATGAGCTGACCGGGCATGCCCAAGGTTTGTCTGGAGAAGAGTGAAGATCACCTGCGTCCAGGAGCAGCTACATGAGTTTGCGACGTAGGCATTTCGACATATTCTAATCTTCTCATACAGCTGACTCCCTCTTGCTGTACAACTCGTAGTCAGCCTTGACCTTGCCTTTGGCTGCCGCAGTCTAGAACAAGGTGTCGCCTTAAAGTGATGACATGACAACTCGTACTCATCTGCTGCTTAAATGACTTCAGTGACTGTCAGTCACGTCTATTGGGCTAGTAGCCAAGAAAAGCAACTCCAACTATAGAGATCGAGAGATACAGGGTATCGATTTTCTTTTCTTAACTAAACCGAAAAAACTGAAAAAAAAGTGCTGTTTGAAAGCACTTTGCTGTTTGAAGCACAGGTATTAAGAAGAGAAGAAGTGCTAAAGAAAACGAGAACTCAAACTGCTAAAAAAAATTAAAAACTGATTAAAAAAAAAATAAATCAGATTCCTGGAGTCTTTATTCTCAGGTTAGTTGTGCTTTACTTACCCATCGGGAGAGACCCTCTAATTATCATTATCAGCTACTGCCTGAAGCAGCTCATTGCTGCTAATAGTGCTTCGCCTCATTCGGGCGAATCAAAATTCAGAGAGTCAAAAGTGAATGTGACTCAAGTGACTGTTGTTTTCGGTTTCGGCTTTGAAAATAGAAAAAAACGAAACCGAGTCACAATCGTTCCATCTCCAACCCAAGAGCCAACATCATTGTTATCCGGAGTATGAGTATCTTTATAATAAGCATCGTCGTGGCGGGGGGGGGGGGGGGGGGGGGGGGGGGGGGGGGGGGGGGGGGGGGGGGGGGGGGGGGGGGGGGGGGGGGGGGGGG
>JAAUXU010137119.1_pt1 | contig 62913 bp, 59 predicted proteins | sample 7278151 | NCBI WGS metagenome assembly JAAUXU01 (sample SAMN14350113, study PRJNA611818) | marine sediment metagenome | isolation source: surface marine sediment (1.8m) | place: French Polynesia: Moorea | collected 2018-08
CTGCACAGAACAGTACTGCACAGAACAGTACTGCACAGAACAGTACTGCACAGAACAGTACTGCACAGAACAGTACTGCATAGAACAGTACTGCACTGCACTGCACAGGACACTACTTATGGTATACAAGCGTACAGCAGCTGCTGTCCAGCGTAAGTACATACTTCTGTGACGAATAACACGCACAAATATCAAGAGGCGCCTCTGTTCGCAGCGGTGTTGCTCAAAGGGTCTGTCGCCCACTCACACCTACCCACTTACACACGCACACGCACACCCACACGCGCGCAAGCACCAGGCAGAATGATTGGGGTGCTCGTTGTGGAAGGATTGAGGGGAGTGCGAGGGGGACCTCAAAATCCACTGGAGTGTGAATCTGCCTCTTGCCTGACTCTCTCTTTCTTTTCTGTTGTGTGCTGGGCGGAACAGCCTCAAAGGGTGAACAGATTTTCAAAGGGAATTCGATTTTGAGCTGGTCGGACTTGTAGAATTGTATCTCCCGACTGATGTGCAGCTTACAAAATGGGATTGCTCTCTGCACATGCACAAATCGTCTTCTATCCCGGATAGTTCGCCAAGATTCACCTTATTCAAAAAAGGTCTGTACTGACTTTTTGTAGCCATCCTAAATTCCTCTTTTACCACGGACTTTGGGGCCGCGGTGTAGACCAGAATGGACTACGTGGGAGTAGATACGTATGTTGTCGATCACTGCTATCCCTGGCTGCTTCGGAACAACTGTTGCGTTAAATGCTATTCGTACATTCGCTTCGACATTCGCTTCGAATGTACGAATCGCTTTTTTTCCTTCTCTCTTGAGTGAAGCTACTTGTTGCGTGGTTGGCCCAACGCTTTTAATGGCACCGCCACTTAAGAAGCGTCACTGTACTGCGCTGCGCTGCGCTGCACTGCACTGCATCGCGTTGCGCAGCGCGCAATAGTAAGGAACATCTGCAAAAAATGTCTCGACAGCAAGGTTAAGCGAGCTGTAGCAACAGCTGGTGTTATTCAAAAGAAATCGACAATTTCGGCCAATATTCTCTCGAGCCGTTCTTCCATTTCTCATCGTATGAGATTAACGATAGCCAGATTTGGTTCTCCCTTCCTTCACTTCCTATCAGCTGATTTCTCCGAGGCAGACGAAGAAGGGAGAGATTTTTTTGTTCCCTCAGACACCCCTGGTTGCTGTTGCTGCTGCTGCTCCGATGCCATTTTGAGCGTTGGAGGGGGGAGAAAGAGAAATTTCCATTTTGAAGATGTTCCTCCAACGCTCAGTGCTGATGCCATGCAGGAGCAGCAGTCGTAGCAAGAAGCTATGACGTCATTCCTGATTCCATAGAGAAAGGGAAAGCCTCTTCTGCCACCCACCAACGCACTCTCCATTGCCAGAAAGAGAGAGAGAAGATCCCCAGCTCCACAAGGCAGCATATAAACAAAACTCACGGGCACGTAAGTGGAGGATGAGGCTTTGGCCAAGAAAAACCGATAAATGCACGCACGTACACAGGAGGAATACCTGGGCGGTAGTGACAGAGGTGGCGGTGGAGGAGGAGGGGCTGCGCTAATCATTGGCTCACCTGGCAGATGGCGAAGACAGATTGCTAGCGCAGACAGGGCTGAAGGCCAAAAATAGAGCTGACCTTGAACCTGGTATGTAGCTGCACTGCACAGATGAGGGATCGAGGGGAAGGCGGGCAGGGGGCTCTTTTTCCAGTATTTATCCACGTAATTCTGGCGACAGGTGGTAATTACGCCAATAGCGTCACAGGATAAAGGCCGCTGGCTGCGTCATTTGTCCCGTCAGCTCGGCCTTGATTCGGAGAAGGTATAATTCCAGGCTGGCAGAAGGAGAAGAAAAAAGATGACGTGGTGTCAGGGCTGTTGCGACGAAGAAAGGCCTTTAACATCGAGCCCATCCATCACTTGCAGCCTGACAAATTTCTCCATCTCTGCACATAAGAAGAGTTTTAAAAATGCTTTGCAGCAGCGGCAGAAAAGCGGGGAGTTTGCGCAAGACGAGGAAATGGTTTTTGTTTCGCTCCATTCCCTCTTCTCTCACCTTTCTTTGAAAACTTGTCCTCCTATGGAAAAGCCCAGGGCCAAGAGACCCTGATAAATGATGCCACGGGTCGGAAATAAAAGCTCCTTCACTTTCAGAAAACGTATTTTTTCCTACAGACTTTATTTTTTTTCGAGACACGTGCGATCATTTTTGAACTCGAGAGAAGCAGCAAAGTCTTTCTCTGCCGTTGCAGTGACCCACGCTGCCGTCGCTGCACCAAAGTTCACGGAACATTTGGCTTTGAAAGATTATTTTCCCGCGGAAAGTTTCTGCTATCGAGGAAGGTTCTGACGATACATTTCTGCAGGTACTTTCGAAGACAGCAGCAATAGCACGGGGTTGGGGGTTGGAGGTGGGGGAGGTGGGGACCAGCGCGTACAAGGCGGAGGAGTAATATGTCCATAGTCATTTGGGGGGGGGCTATCTGACATTTGTGCCGTTTGTGTCCTCCCGTTGAGTTCGATGTAGTAAGAAGGAAGTCTGATTGCTCATTGGTAAACTTTTGTTCAAGTTTAAGTTTGGAATTGTCCATTTCTCGCATCCAGATATTCAAACTCCTCCAGGTCATTGAGCTGGAATTTTCATGGCTCTCGTTCAGGTCCGACTGACGTCTCGGTGCAAACAGACGTGGGCTTTGGTCTGGGGAGTCAGGCTGAACCTGCTCCGCGTGCACTTCTGGGTACGCGCACTTCATTTCTTGTCTGATTGAGAAGTCAAAAGAAAGCCTTACTCGGATTTCCATTTCGTGAAACTTCGAAGATGAATCGCTCTGCTCAGCTGCAGAGTCGTAGAAACCAATCAGTTTCTCCTACAAAATCATTGCTTGTGCCCAAGTTTTTCTTTCTCCAGCTCAGTAACTGCGAGATTGAAATGCAGTTTTACCTGTCCTCAGAGAGTGAAATTTTTTTTTTTTTTTTTGGGGGGGGGGGGACCACGAACGAAGGCTGTTTATGGTGTTGCTGGTTCTCAGCTCCAATTTGCTTTCAACCTGCGGGCGAACAAGGTTTTTTTTTGCTTCAGTCCTCAACTTCTGTGTGTGTTTGTGCACTGTGTATTTATGGCGCTGAAATTAAATGCCAACCTTCATTAGTCTCAAAGCCCGGCTGACTTAATTGGTCATGTCAACATCCAACTTTTGTAGCAACTGCCGACAATAAACACAAACAGCAGCAAAAAAAAAAAGCTGACACCTTGCATATGAAGAGAGAAGCAACATCTGCTTCAGCTCAGAAGATCCTGCCTGATGCACTTCTTTCCGGGGCTTTTCCTCTGTCCCTTGATGCACCTCGTCTTCGAACATTTGCACCCGAACGTCAGGGGTTTTTTTTTTGCTCCTCAAGAAAGCTTTTCTTCCGAGACCTTTTTTTATCTCTGGTTTCTTCCTTTCTTTGATTGTGAATTCCACTTCCTTTTTGGCGGGAGCAGCAGTGGCATATCGTGGTATTATTCCGTAGGACTCGCCATTTGCAGCACTCTGCGAATTTATTGTCGCTCTCTCGCTCGCCCGCCCGCTCGCTCTCAGCTTGGATAAGCTGGAAACCATGGAAATGGTCGTCTGCGGCAGCCGGAGAGAGCTGGAGGTGCTCCTCGAGACAAGATTAAGGAGGTTTACTGGAAAAATACGCAGCAAATACTCGATTGCACGAGCAAAGTGTGCTTACGACGAGTTAGGAAGACGCATTGGTGAGCCACACCAGTGGTGGATTGGCCGGAGTGGGTGTTTCTTTTGCTTTGGCGGGTAATTTGAAGCTTTCTCTCTGCCATGCGTGCATGCGTCGATCGATGATTGATTTCTCCACATCTGGCGGAGAGTAGGACCCACGTACTGCACCGGGCTCGGCGGCGGGCGCCTTGGTGCGGGTGTCCATGGTACGACACGACCACACCGCTCATATGCGCGCATACGAGCGCAACGGAGGGGGGGGGGAAAGAAGTGGGGGAAATGAGCGGCAGCAGCAGCAGCTATAAATTAGGTCGTTTTTGCGGACGAAAGAGCATTTATTCTCTGCGGCTTCGTTGAATTTGCAAATGTGGCAGCAGGAGGAAGGCAGGATGAAAAATTACAGCATACTGAGTGGATGTTATTTGCTCCACGTCCGTCGGCCCAGCTCCCTCTTAAGTATGCGACGAGAGAGAAGGGGGGGGGAAAGTATGCATAAGGAGCGCTCGCAGACGACTTTCGGCGTTTTAATGCGCAAATGTGGTCCTTCGACGTTAACTGTGCAACCTCCGAGGCGGCGGGAGGGTTTTTGTGGCATCCATGCAAGTTCCCACTACGTACGCGTCCGCCCGCGCAGGCTGGTGCATATGTAGTGCCACGTATGTAGGTGGGGAATGAAACATTCAGGGAAAAAGAGAGAATGGGTTCTCAACTTTCAATTCCCTTCCAGCCAATGCCATTAAGTCGAGGAATGTCTTCCTCTCCTCTATTTTGGCACGCATGAGCAGGTGTCCTAGTGAAAGCCCATTTCAGAGGAGTCAAAAAAGTCTTCTTAATGTTACGAAACCTCTTTCCCAGCCATTTCTCAAGCTCACGTATCCAATCACTTCCCTGCTCAAAAGCTACGAATTCAAACAACAGCAAAAGAAAGGAGAAAAATGATCCTTTTTTCTCAGCGAGTGTCATATATTCGGTACGATTTCATTATTCGTCCTCCTCTCCCGTAGCTCACGTGGGAAACCTTTTGTCATTTTAATCCGCCTTTTTCGCTCTCTTCTCGCTCGGTTTCACGCATCCAGAAGCAACAGCTGCAGGAGAATATTCAAATTTCGCAGGAGAAATGTGAAAATGCCTCCAAAATGCCGCCTCAAGTGGGTATTTTGGCAGCGTTGTTGCACGCGCACATACGTACACAGAGGATGGTTGATGTGTTTTCTCAGCGTTTTCACTCCTTTCTTTTCTCTCTCACTTGCGACTTACTCACTCACTCACTCAGTCACTGCAAGCTGAAGTGACAGTTAATTGTGAGGAGCTCCTGGCGGCTATTGGAGGAAACGTGGATGGACGTGCTGGGCTTCTCCGTCGGCGCCGCCAGGTGCGGATGGGGCCGAGTGGTGGGAAACAAGCACTGCGGCTTTTGGTTCGCCGAGCGTAGAGAATCGCCAATTGCGGACGTCGTCAGCCAGGGAAAACATCCACAATCACCTGCGAGAGCAACGCAGAATTGAGAGGAAAAGAGGAAATCTAAGGAGCTGACAGAAGTCTCTTCTTCGCTTGAGCAAATGCTGACAGAACGGTGGAATCGGGCATGTACAGCCTGTCAAAGAATGGATGTCGGGTGCCAAGAGCTGGAAAGCTCTATTATTTTTGCCCACAGTCGCTGTAGGTAGAGGGATCTGACAGGTACCAACAAGTACTGCGTCCGGTTGGGGGAGGCAGTCGTTGCAGCTGGTGTGCACATGACTGGCGGATTGAAGTGGGACCCTAGTTTACTCTGGAGTACTGGTCTGAGGACTGCCTTAGTCCACCATCTGGCTGGTGTCTCTGCGGCTGGAGATACAACATCTCAAAATGCTTTTCGTTCCACAGGTTTGGCGGTGTTGCATTCCTACGGCAGAATCCTCCAATTTCTGTGCAAAAACTGAAGTGTTGTAGTCACAGCAGGTGTGATTTTGATCTCACCTCCAAATCCCCAACTTTGTTGGCTCCCAACTCCACGACCACAAGCACCTCTGATGCTGCGCAACCACCCGATCAATTAGTAGACACCAGAGATCATTTGAGCAGCTTGTAGTATTAATTCAGTCTGTCAGCATTCCAAGCTTTTGTTCTGAATGGCTCACTTATTTTGAACGGAAGTAGCATCCAGAGGCAGATCTTGATGCCATGTCCAGCACAGCGTAGGCAGAAGATACTTACTTGCATGCTCAGAAAGAGAAAATTCCAATGTCAACAGCTTTGACGTCACCTTGGCACGCATGATATCAGTCGTCGGTCAATTGTATGACGATAGAACTTGTCACAATCGACATTGCTTGACGAGAAGGTCATCATTCATCGTACGTGCCAGACTTTAACTGTGTCAACAAAAAAGAGGCAGTCTGTAAACGATGACTGTGAGAGACAGACTGAGAGAGGAGGGTTACGGCTTCCTGAGTCCTAATTCTGACATTGCGAGACTCGACTTTGCGTCTTTTTTCTGGCCACAGAAATCGCGTGCTTCAACGTCTCTGTCTCGGTTCCTGACAGGGAAGAAAGAGAAAAGACATTCGCTTTTATTTGGCATGCGAATTAGGCAAAAACCTCCGTTATTTTCGCGTTCGCTCGCAAAACTGCACGCTGAACTACTGAGAGGACAATGACTTCAGCTTCCCCTCGCCCAGCGTCGGGAAAACTTGTATGTTTTTGCTGAGATCTTCATTCGATTCGTCTTTGTTTTCTACAACGTCCCGAAAACGATCGTGAGAAAATTGTGCTTAGCGGAAATAATGCTCGACGGCCGGAAGTTATGGCAGCGTCTCATCAAATTAATATCCTATTGGGAGTTTGCAAGCGACGAAGAACCGTGAGAGAGGCGTAGATGTTGCACCAGGGGGCGTGCCAGTACATCATGCGCCTGAGCCTGTGCCAATCGAATATCGCCATATCTGAAATTATATCGCGATATTTGGCGATATCATACAGAGACTGCGAACCCTGAAAATGTCTGTAGCAGCTTCTCAGCCCATGGGGTCGAACCTGTAAGTTCAGAGAAATCCTTAATCTCAATGCCAAACGTCTTTGAAACATCAGGAAAAGCACGGTCTCGACAAAGCATTGAGCAACTGATTCAGCATTCAGCACATCGTATCGGCCTGGACTGTGGCGCACGGCACTATCTCCGCCTGACCGTCATATCCATCAGAAAGGAGAGGTAATATGACCTTCTGGTTTGGTGCAGCCTGGTCATTTTGACCGATGTGAGCACCTGACCGCTGGGAGCGGCAACCCGTGTGTGTAGTGCAGCGGACCCCTTGTCCACTGTACTACCCACAATACATATGTACGTACATGTATTTTCTGCAGAGAAACATCAGGGTCACCACGATCGTGACGTTTTAATTGACAAAAATGGGCAGCACAAAGGGGACCAATTTTCCCCCGGACCTCAGTAAAAGAGCACTTTACACGCCACATACGAACAGACAGACACGAGTGGGCTCATCTGGTGAAACCCATGTCAAATTTGCCAACTTTGTCGAGTAGGCAAAGAAATATCAGCACTTTACTACTTTTGTTTCTTTTTCGTTGAAATAGAAAAGACCCACATCTTACTGACAATTTGGGTCTCGATGTGGCCTCCTTCAGCCTCAATGTGGCCTCTAAAGGCTCCTCTACGCACTACATGTGTCTTACTAGATAAGATCAACCCTGCGCGTACTCTTTGTGTCGCCATTTGTATTATGCGTATATGCAGGCAGACCTTAGCGTTATGATGATGACTCTACTTTACGTCCCGTGTGCCGGACGATGAAGTTGCTGCAGTGGATAACATGTTGGGGGCTTAAGAAACCATTTCCGAGCGCAAATGCAGGCTTCACATAAACATGCTAACCAACTCATAGGAAGAGGATCAAGTTTTGGCAGTTGCAGTCTTTGCATGCGCCACACAATTATTTTCTAGTCGTGAATACTGTATTTCCGCTCGGCATTCTTGCATTGCTCGCCCTACACTGGTCAGTCTCTTACGTCCGTCGAATTCCTGTCATACAGTGCACGGACTTTCCTTCCCTTTCGGAAAGTTATTTGGTATTTTCCTAATTTTTCTCTCTCACAACAGCACTGTTGTGTTGGTGCGAAAGTCAGAGGTCGTAGTTATGAGCGAAGTGCCGTCTGTTGGTCTGAATGGGTAGAGCAGGTGAAAACTTTCAAAGAAGTTTCGTCATTAAAGAGCTTCAAATCTTGTTGGCGATCATCGTCTGCAGCCAGTGCATGCGTGCTCCAACACTCACTTTATTTGGGAGCCTTGAAGCATTTTCTCTGTGTACTCCAAGTTACACACATCTTGCATACATGATGATGAAACTCCGCATAATAAGTTGACAGGGATTCTTGAATTCACAAGTTGTCCTCTCAGCAATACACTGATGAGCTGGACCCACAATGAAGGCTGGCAAGTCCCTCCCTCCTCCATTTTTGCAAGTGGCCGCTGTGATGAGAGCTGCGGGCACGTGCGGAACTCCTACCTCCTCCTCCACCAGTAGTAGCACTAAAAGTTTAATTCTGGCATAGAAAGAGGGAAGTCTCACGATACGTCCGTCGGTCCGTCCGTCCGTCCGTCCCTGTGCCCGTCCGTCCGTCTGTCCGTCAGCAGCGAGAAGCTGCAGTTGTGCTCCAGGTCGTGCTGCATGTTAACGGCTTGATTAGCATGGGGGAGAACAGAGAGAGAGCGAAGGAAAGTGTACACGTCTTTCTTTCATGTAGGGAGGTAGGACTGCCAACAGCTTGGGCTTTAGTTTTAGACTTTAGTGGAGTCCTTTCTTCTTCAGCTGGCCTGCAGATTACCCTGCTTAAGTCAGGTGGAGGAAGGACATCTTTTTATGCACACTATTCGTATTTCCTTTAGGGGAGGCTGCGTTTTCCCCGCAAGGGAGGAATGGGGGGGGACAGAAGGTGGAAAGATCTCTTTCATGCATACACGCCTGTCATGATTCATGACGACAATGTGCAGGTACGTCATGCCTCACGTGCAGTGGTAAGTACGTACGACGTGGCCTCGAAGGCAGCCGAGGACTTGATAGGACTCAAGTCCAAGAAAAGACTCACCCTTGATTTCCTCCAGTCTATGTAACCTGTGATCTTCTTTCTTTCTTTCTTTCCTTCCTTCCTTCCCTCTGCAGCAGAAATGTGGCAAATCCTTGGCCTGTCCCGGTTGAGTGACCGCTGACATGTAAATTGTAGAGGAGTGAAAACTTTGGGCTTTCTTTCCGTTCCACACAAACCACACACGCGCACCGACTCAAACACACACAAGTGGTACCAACAAGGAGTTCGGTGTCAAGGATTTCCTGGACATTGGTTCGGCGAAATTGCGACGAGTCCGAACTCCAGGGAGGTCAATTGGTACTTCTTTCTGTCTCTCACGCAGCCGCAATCAAACTGAGAGGAGCTGCGGGCGCAAAACACCACTGAGACAAATTGTTTCTGTGTTACCTACGCAGAAGGACACAAACACACATGCTCCATACATCCTTGTAATCTGCAGACGAGGATAGCTTAAGAAGCCAAGATGGTTTTCATCGTCCTTTCTTCTCTTTGCACCATCGATCTCAAGGCTCAACTTTTTACTCCTCTGCTGCCAGAGAGAACTGTTGGATCGACACCCCACAAAAAGAGAAAGAAAGAGAGTTGCAATGAGGTCTTTTTATCCCCGAACGAGCGAAGCTTCTCTCTACTCGCTCATTCGTGGAGAGAAAGAAAAAATGGACAGGGAGGAGGGCAAGAAATGGCCGGATAGAAAAAGGTCAGTGGGACTTGCGTTTTGACGCTCAAGGTCGCCACCGTTCAGATTCCCCCATTGGTGGCCTTTCTCTTGGAATGAAGAAGGAAATAAGTCGTTGGGCATGGCGTGGAAGAGGTGATATAGGCCCGGGACGCGGCGCTGAGGGCGCGTTTTCGCAAGAGATCAGCGTCTCTCTGCTCTCCGGACCCGCGCCAGAAAATGCCACCGGGTAGCGCGATCCTAAGGCCGCAGACGAAGAGGAGCGGCGACAGTCGCGAACTTGTGTGATTTGCATAAGGAGCATCATTTTCGCCACGCTTGCAGTAGTGCCACAATCTACCCATGCCTCAGGCGGCTGCAATCGCGGGTAGCAGTATGTGTGGCAGGCAATGCTGGAAGATGCTCAGGCCACGCACACACGGTACCGTAAAGCACAGAAGCCGTGTAATTCCATGAAAATGTCCGCATTAGAGGCCAGAATGAATATAATGACGCGAGTTACGATCATGGGGGAAAAGCAGTCAGTGACATTGAAAGACTATATGAGTGTTTCATAGCCTTCCAGTACATATTCTCCTCAGGAGCCAAACTTTATGTGGAGTACATAAAATACCAAATTCGATCTCTCTCCTTTCTTCCTCTGCCCATGACCGTATGAGAGAGTAGCGATAAAAACAACCCAGATTGGTCTTCTGCGAGGGAGGAACTTTCCAGATGGGAAATCATTCCTCTTCCTCCTTTTTTCCACAAAAAATCCTGGAGAGAGTAAGAAGCTGGGCCAGCTGCTGTTGCTACTCGCTCTTGGTCTGCCTCTAATGGAGACTATTGAGCCCATTCCGAAAATTTGAGAAAACTGCTTGTGTGTATATGTGTGAACATGCACATACATACATGGAGAAGTAAGCATGTACGAGCTATTGTGTGCATGTATGTACATGTATGAGAGAGAGAGAGAGTACACTGCTTTGGGAGCCCGCAGCCATAAATTTCAGAAGTTTTGTGCCGCGCTCATTTTCACCAATGACAGAGTTGGGGTGGTGGGAGAGCTTTTGAGTGCGCCCAAAGTCTGCGTCAGAGGCACGTGACGTGCCGGAATTACCCCTCACATGACGTAATAACGTATGCTCCTCTGGAGGCTCCTTGACTGCCACTGCCAAGATGGTATTTTGTAGCGATTGTTCTGTGGAAAAAACCACTCAGCCTAATGTGCTGCACGGTTAGGTACGGAGCTCTTCGGTGCCAAACTACTGGTATTTCTCATGATGCGATACGAGCGGCTCACCCAATGTGCGCTGCATTGCGTATGGTGCGTGCGTGCGTGCGTGCGTGCGTGCGTGCGTGCGCGCGTGCGTGCGCCCCGTAGGTATGAGTCAGGGTAAACGTGGCGTGGAACAACGTGACTGGGTGGAGGAGGATGAAGCAAGAGGTGTCAGACACCTTTTGACTCACACAACGCAGTGCGTTGGCACTGCTACAGACATATGTTCGCGCCCAGGATACGTCTGTGCGTTATAGTTGTACATAATATATTACACTGTGTAAAAGGGCAACTGCAGCAGTCGTCGCAGTTTCAATTTGTATCCTGGACATGGCATTACCATAACGCTGTAGCACCATGATGAATGTGAGTTAACACGTCAGTATACAAAGAGGGTGGAACTTTTCAGCACCTGCTGGCGCTCCCATGAGCTCCGGAAGAAAGCACAGAAAAGAACCATGCGTTTCTATATTTGTGCGATGAATTATTCATTATGCGCTTCCTCTGGAAGTGGAGTGTCATGAGTTTATAGGCATATCGAATAACGCTATCAAGACAGAGTCGAAAGAGCTGACAACGTCACAGAAAGAAGAGGTTACAAGAACAAGTTCGACGACAGCATCCATAATTGTTGACTCCCTGAGACAAGCATCATTGCCCAATGACTGCGGACTAATTTTTAGGCCTCTCGAGCTGTTGTTGTTGTTGTCCATAAATATGAGCTGCACTGTGCCCAATGGACTGCGAGGAGCTTGGTAGCATTCACGCATGCCTAGCTCGATTCCTGCTGCTTGGCTTGTCCTGTGTGGCACAAAGTACGCACGTAAGGGCACCAAAGTACTGCTACAGCTTTGGACGCACGTCCGTGCACGCATGTTCAAGGTTTACCTGCACAATGAGACGAATAACGACGGTTCTGGGGGTTGAGTGGGTTGTTCTTACAACTGCAGTGGACCTTATTTTCTGCAAATAGTCACATTCAATTAGGCGTCAGATCGACGAGCAAGTAGAATTGCTCTTCGACACTGAGCAACTCGAGAAGAAGAGTGAAATTGCATGCACAAAAAAGTTGCGCAACCACAGTCCAACCTCGACTAGAGGTTGCCCGGCGGAACTTTGTGTCCAGGGATGCCCATTTCGCATTGGAGGGAGGGGAAGAGCTTAAAAGGCAGGACAAAAAAAGTGTATGCGCATCTTTCCTCCGACCTCGCGGCTTTCCTACCGCCCCACCTACGTCCTCTACGTATGTAGCTGTAAAAGGCTACTCAGTTTGGCGCCATGATAAATCGTACTTCCCTTAACGGATGCGGGTAATAAATGCGCCCATAATTTTGTGCGAAGTCGCAACTTGCTTTTGCAGTGTTTTCTTCATCAAACCATTCTTAGTGATTTCTGGCTGCTCTTGCACGAATTTCTTCTCTCTATCTCTCTCTTCCTTATACGATACGAGGCCAGGTGAAGTTCAGTTCCTCGTGTCTGGCACAAGCCTACTTTCTAATGACTTTGGAGCAACATATGAAGGAAATGATTATTGCATTGACAGGGGAAAGTTGCCAGACGCCAAGCCTTCACATTGGTATGGGCTTTTTTAGCCATCTTGCTCTCCTTTTCGTCTTCAGTCGAGTGTTAACTCTTCTCTGTGAGCTGCTGGCTGTTCCATAGTGCTGTGCTGTCGTACCTACGTACGTACGCACGTCGGTACGGACAACATACAGACTTTTGAGGCATCCCCCCGGGCATGTCCGATGCCACTCGCAGAACAACTTGTCCGGGGGAACTGCAGGAAGAAGACGGAACGAACGAGGGAACGAACGAGGGAACGAACGAACGAACGAACGAGCGAACGAACGAGCGAACGAACGAACGAGTTGTTACGTCGATCAAGCAGACGGACAGACGTGTGGCACTTCAGAAGTGAATGCAACAAGAGGCAATATGTCAGTGGGTGTTGCACAGTTGCTTGCGCTAATGCTTGAAGTGAGTGAGTACGTCAGTGGATTTTTCCAGGCCTTCTCCTCACCCTGCATGCCAGATTAGGAGTGAGGTGCAACTAGGGGTGACGCAAGTCTTACGATTCGGATTCACGGACTCGGATCACGACGCAGCGCTGCCATGGAGGATCAGATGTCTTTCGTTTCGCAAATTCGCACTCCAATAACTTGTCAACTTTGTCTACGACGCGGACGCCTTCAGCTTCAACGTCAGCTTGGCGGCAGTCTAGAAGCCCATTCTCGTCCGCTACTTCTTCATTTAAAACGATTATAAGAGTGACAAAGTGCCTGCGACGCAGGGATTTCCCCCCCATGATGGGGTCTAACTGCACAAACTGCACAGATATGTAAGAAAAGAACGTTTACTATTTGGCCCAGGAATTCGCGAAATCTTTCATTGTGTGCCTTAAAATATCTAAGCCGAGTCCAAATCCCAGTAGAGGTAGGTCCTGGGATTCGTAAATCACGAATCCCAAAATCAGGGCTTCGTTCCACCACTAGTGGTGCCGCAGAAGTGGAGTGCAGGAGAGAGAATTAATGCCGCTCCGCCGGCTCCGTTTGCCGCAGAAGAGACAACAACAATCTGAGAAAAAATTCCACATTAACATTTATATACACTATAAAGCAAACACGCAGTGTTTAACTTAAGAAAAGGAAAAGGTCTCGAAGACGAAGGCTGTTGGTACAGCAGGCATGCAGTGTGCATATCTTCTCCTCTTCTATCCATTCAGGTGTGCTTGATGGATGGTTGTGTGTGCGCATCCTATACGTATGTACACACGTACGTGCACGCTGATGTATAGTCACGCTCCGCTGCTGCTGTAAAAGAGATGTAAGCTATACGTGTAAATCCTTACTTCCACAGTAATATGCGTGGTAAGGCACATCCTCCCACAAAGGCTCTTTAATGTGTTCATCTTTGTGCGCCAGTCGTCGTCATCGTCATCTAATCTAATCCAGTCGGTGGTGCTGAGGTACGGACACATCCAGAGGAGGAACAACTCCAAAAATAGCCCATGAGCATTCCTTATCCTTATTAATGTCTTAGCAAGGCGCGACTCTTATGACAGGAATTAAGGAGGGAAATGTGTACAAGGTCGAGAGGGGCACTTTTGGGGATGGATGGTACTTGCACAAGTGCCTGAATAAGAGCGTCTGGCATGAGATCTGGCAGTTGCAGCATTGGAGGGGGGCCTCCAAACGGCAATTGCCAGTCTCAGAGAGGCCATTACGCCATTCTCTTCCTTTGCTGCGGACTAGAATACAGGAAGAGGCCTTCATCTTCTACTTCAGAATTATTGCCCGGGTAGCACGTACTAAGCTGGCAGCCAAAGCCTCTATTGTACGAACTTTCGCACGTGTTTGTTTGGAAGTGCGGGTGATCCAATAATTTCTGAGCTCATTTTAATGATCCGCCTGGCGCAAAGTACGTGCTGCACATCTCGACTTGGGCGGAAAACGGTTCCGGAAATTCTATGGAGTCCGCAGCAGGGACTGATGCCGCTGTCAGACTCATCTCGCTGGTGAGCGGCTGCAGCAACAGCACCTGCCGGCGTCGGGGCCTCCTCAACGGTATCGCACTGGACTCTGCGCATCTGCAGTGTGAGTCATGAAAGAAATAGCCGCAGTTGACTGGTACGTGCTCGAGAGGGGACTGTTGCAAGTGACATTTCTCCACTCACACACACTCTACCGGGTGCTTCAGGACTCTTCTCAACTTCGACAAGATCAATCTCGAGTATCGGAAGAGATAGAGAAAAAGTTTTGGTTTTTTTAACTATTTTATCGCAGATTCTGTTTTTTGAACACGCCTCCTTCAGCAGCAATGCGCAACGGAGGGCACTTGCGAAAGTTCTTGCCTGGTTTGGAGAAAAACTTGATTTTTAAAGAAATGTTCTAAGAATCTTGAAGCATACGGTATCCATCTAGTCCATATTGCGTTCAACCCACTGAATTCTGTCTGTATTCTTGCTCTGCCCAATGTTAAGACCCCCCCCCGTCAGTAGTACAGTAATGTGTTTGCCAGCACCAAAGTGGGCGCACAATATGTGACAGCAAAGCCGACACTGAAGAAGCAGTAAGTACGCGAGCGACACAATATTCATTCATGTCGACGTCAAAAAAGCAAACAGACGACCCCAAATCCCCTCCATCCTCCCCTCCCTCCTCATGTGTGCGCAGATAAGCATTGCGAAAGGCGATACTTTTGCCCCAGGCCCAAAACTGCACGACTCATTCTTCCTCACTCTTTCTTGAAGACAAAAGAAAAGGGGTAAGACCCCCTTCCTCCCCGCTGTCTATTGACGAAAGGAGAGAGAGAGAGTGTGTGTCGATATCCGCCTAACCCCTTTCTTGTGCCAATCAGGCGTGAACTTTCAGGGGGGGGGAATGTACTGGGGGTATCCTATTAATTACAGTCTGTGTTGGTGTCTCACTGGACGGAGGGGGAATTTCAAGACTCCTTGTGGTCTTCCCTCTCCTGGCAAGAAGAGGTAACGGCTGTCCAGTACTTGTACAGTACATAATGGGGAGGACTGAGAACTACCTCTACTCCCTCTCCCACCACAGTAATTAAGACTTCCCCCTCCCCCTCCCCCTCCCCCCCCTCCTAATCGTCTTCGTTATGGTCCCACGGAGTTATGTGCGCACTCATATGTTCGGGTATTAATGACACTTAGGATGTGCCTTGTGCCAGTGCAGGTATTTATGCTAAAAACCCCTCCGAGTCCTTCTTGGTCGGGTCAAAATTGTGCGGTGTAGTTTGCTCAGTGCTCCATTTCTACGGACAACCGCACCTTAAAGAGTATAATACCGCCATCAAGGAGGGGAGGGGGGGGGAAATCTGTTGAAATTGCAGCAGAGAGGAGGGATGTTGGAAAGCAGTCTCGTAATTACGAACTGCTGCTGCCCAGTCCTGAAGATGTCAGCTCTTTTCCCACAGATTTTTCCCTTCTTAGGCAAAAGAACGGTGTGTACGTGAACTCTGAGCCCAGTGGTGAGGGTCAACGGCCGGACCTGGGAGGAGGGGGAGTTATACTGCAGAAAGAACCCTGCCTCCTACCGTTTCTACATTTACATCCACATTCGCACAATTACATAGAACAGACGTGTGAATATAACAAAATGCTTGCACATGGGTGGTAAGAAAGGGATGAAGACTATTTATGCACATTCATACGTGTCACTCACAGGGACACACAGATCCGTACGTATCGTGGAGCCCACTTTTTTGAGTTCGGTCAGTTGAAGACTTAACATGTAATCTTTTGGTGACAACCTTTAAGTGGCGTCTCCCAAAAGTGTGCATTGTTAAAATCAGCTTCCTACGCAAAGTTAATTTGCTTTTATCGTATAAAGCATAGGTGTAAAATTTGTGTTTTGTAAACGACAAGTACGACTCTCAAAATAATTGCCTCCAGATGGCTATGAGACAAGAGAGACTTGAACATTCGAGACTTTCCCGAAAAGATCGTTCGTCGTTTCGAATCGCACTCTGAATAGTCTCGAACTACTTTACAAAAGTTGCGATGATATTGAAAAAACTGGGCCCCAATCTGTACGTACGTCCCCACCCAGCATCTACATACCGTACAGACACACCCTGTCTATACAGCATGTCAAGAAATTGATGCTACCTTGATTAAGCAATCAACAAATTAATTACAGCCTGCCAAAGACAATTCCTTACTTCCCAATGTCGGCACTCTCAAAGTTTTTATTACACTTTCCAATCCTTTCAGACGTACGAGCGATCAAACTGTCTAATCTATCAGGAGAAGTCTCTGACCATGCACATCTTACACTTTTACCAATGGGACAAGAGTAGCATCAATTTCTTGACATTCTGCATGTGCACAGTTGCTAAACACATGCGTACAGGGCAAAATGTTCGCTCTTTTCCATTTGTTCATCATCGTCAAGAACCACGAGGAGTTGTGACTTTAAAATTCACTGACAGATTGAGTACTGTCTTACATAGCTTGAGTTCGAAGTGGGCCCGATGGGCAGTCAATGATCTGAGCAATGTCCTTCTTCTTGAGGAGATCGGACACGGAGAGGCTTTTGACCCCCGCTTCACTTGCTTTGTGGTCCATTAGATTTGGTCTTGTTTTAGCAGGTCACTAAGACCTCTGGGCAGGTCTGTTAGACAGTAAAAAGTATGGCTTGACCATAACATTCGGGTATTTGCTCAACGTTTTACTCTCACGCCTTGTCCATACTCTCAGGTCAAGTGGGCAGTTTATTTGTGTGGCTGGGAGTGGCCAACGTAATGTCGAGATGCTCACCTTTTCTCCTATGGACTTGGTTGGTTATGGTTGCCAGGAGACAGAAGTCACAGGATACTTAGTCAACTTATTACCATAAAAGATCCATTGAAGTCTGGCAGTTATCAGTTATTTTAGCATAAGTGAGCCTCAATGTAGGCCTGCTGATTTGGGGAAATCTATAAGTTTTCACGCAGCATTAAGTATCATTTTTAAGTTACGTAACCGCGTAACCTAAGCCTGAACGTTAGAGTGACTTGTGAGTAAAATTTAATGCTGTGCGATCACTTATGCGGAGATCCGACTCTCTATGCTTCATTCCTTGGTACAGGGTGCTATGAATTGTGTGGGTTTCGGAAAAGAACAAATTACAAAAAACGATTCGAACTGGTGAGCTCGTCAAAAGCAGTGCCCTTTTTACCACGCTTCCAGCCAAGCAACACCTCACTTGCCGCCTCTTCCACAATAGGTCTGTCTTCAGCAGGTGTGGTAGGGACTTGCGAATTTAGTTGTGAGGACACAGATGCCCCGGAATGCGTGATCGAGGACACTTGAGTCTGGTGAGCATCGTGGCCACTCTATGTTGCCTCAGTGAGATGACCCCACAAGGAAAGTTTTCTCGCAGAAACGCCGTCACTTTGCGCTTCACATTAATAAATCCGTAATTCATGGCTTTCAAGCTGGCGCCGATAGTGTAGATGGGGGGGGGTTCCCCATCAAGCTGTGCACTGTCGCCTTACTTTCGGTGCACACTGCAAGGTTGTGAGGCTTCGGCTGATTGTAAGTGTTGGCCTCGGTAGTGACAAACGTTCAACTATCAATGGTCATAACTGTTTGTTACTTTCAGCGTACAATTTCCTGTTGCGAGTGTACAATTTGATGTGCATTAGGTACTGACGTGCTCACCACAGCTGACGTTGAAGCGCTTTTAAAGCTCCCAAACTCTCACACCCACCCTGTGCGTGTATGGACTCTCCGGCAAGTATGTCCAGCCTCCCTGTGCAGTATTAGCATGGCTTGTGGCGTCTTCTTCTGAGGCCATCAATTCAAAAGTCAATGGAATGTAAATGGAATTCAAATTTCCCCTTCTTCCGTGCGTGACGCATGGAGAAAAAAGTAGTGCGTGCGTGTTTGTATATACACACACGCACGCACGCACGCACGCACGCACGCGAGCTGGCGGGCTCTCCCGCCTCCCTGAAATCCGAGAGTGCTTGTAAAGCTGATCTGCGCGGGCCCTCATGGGCCCTCCTCCCCCCCCCCCCCCTTTTCATATATATCCTCTTTTCCTGGGTACTTGGCGGCGGTTTGAATTTCCAGAACAGCAGAAAAAACGATAGAGCAAGTGTGGAAAAAAACGCGTGTCTGAAGGGAATTCGAAATCGCATCCACCACGAACAAATGGGTCCTCTTGGAAAGGAAGAAAACGGAATTTTATCTCAGTCGTCCTTGCTTGAAATGAAAACGGGAGTGTTTCGACGCTTCCTGCTAAAAATAGCACTTTTGGGTGGGGAGAAAAAATGCTCATCTTCACCTGCCAGCGAAATGGCCTATTTTTCTCTGGGTCTGCGCTGGGTGGGTGAAGTTTTCACCGTAACTCCAGGGATGGCAGGAAAGGCCAAACTCAATCACGAAGCCAAAAGAGAAACTATTTCGATGGTCTCTGTTGCGGGCACAATGCAGGAAGGAACACAACTATTTCTCTACAACAACAGACAATAATCGCTTGCTGACTTTTGCTAAAAAATTGGACTTATTGGAGCAGAAAACTCGCAGATACCAATATCCACAGAAGTAGCAAACACACCTGATGCCTCCGTCCCTCCCCAGCCAGAGCGTGCGCGTGCGCGCTGTGTGTGTGTAGTCCCTGGGTATAACTTATACGCGTGCATAGTAGGTAAACTTTTCTCCTTCCCCACAGCACACGTAAGGTTATATTGACACGATAATCCTTTCGCTTTCCTCTCCCCCCTGCTTTTTTTCTGGCAGACGCGATCATGTGTGAAAAAGAGTGTGAGAGTGCGAGAAAGAGGAGAGGGGAGAAGCAGAAGCATAGAAGAAATGGGGGTGGATGCATGTGTGGGTCATAAATGCTGGAAGGGGGGGGGGGGGAAAGAGGACCAGAGCTGAAGAATATTGCCTTTCCTTCCACAGTGAAGTTTTTTTTTATCATTTCAGCTACATTGTATCTATGCATGGAAGCACACACACACGTGTGTAGTGCTTGTTTTGCCTAAAGAAGACATGGATGATGAAGGTGATAAAGTCAGAGTGGAGGCATCGTCGGGAGGGGGGGGATGTCCATGAGTTATGACGGCAAAACTTCTAATGCTCCCTAAAGCCTTTGCACGCTTTTATGCTTAGCCCCCCTTCTGACGTCACATCCCTTGGTCTCTGCTGCAGCATTTTACGGGAAGAGAGATTACATGAAAAGGATTAATGTGTCTCTGTGCGTCTTCTTGTTTGTATCACAGCAGCCCTTTGTTGTTGCCCATCATTAGCTATCAGAAGGGGAAGGAGAGCTGATGGATGGTTGCTACCCCTTGCCGCAAAAAAAAGATGGCTGGCCAATTTCCCGGAAAAATACATCGCCAGGAAGACGTCCTCTGTGGTGGAGAAGACGAGAGACCTGTGTGAGAGGCTTGACCTCCTCCCCCTCCCCCCTCTTGGACGTCCGCACGGCAACTTTTTCTGCTCTCTGGCTGACGGAGGCAGCAGCGCAGATAGCACGAATTGATCAAGAGTTCACTTTCACGGTGAATTACGTACTAACATTGTGCCGACGAGGCAGCCCAAGCAATTACGTCAAAAGGTATGCTTCAAAAGAAAATATCCTGCAGGGGGAAAACACGCGCCTCCCCGGTAAATCCCGGGTGAATATTACCGCTTACAAGCCGACAAAAAAGATCAAGAGAGTGCGTGAAGAATTGCAAAGTCATGAAGTTGGGCCTGACACACACACACATGCACGCACCTCTTCTTTTTCTTCTTCTTTCTTCGAATGAGGTTGGCCGTTGGGCAAGAAAGTTTGCTCTTTCTCCAGTGTGTGTAGCAGAAAACCCATTTTCGCCGGACTGACAATCTATTTTCCTCACAGGAGGAGGGAAGGCCTTCCACTTTACCACCAGCGGCTAAATATATTTTGCACTTGGAAGAGACTTGGGCATCGCCGACGTGCTTGACTTCTCTTTTTCATTGCAGTAAAAGTCTCCCCCCCCCCAATATTTTTCCCCGTTGTTCATAAAAGCAGCCTTATCATTACTGCCTGCTATTCCCTCCCTCCCCCCCCCCTACAGTCAACTCTAGCTGGACACTAGGAGGCCAAACGATGAAGTTGCAGCATAGTTCCACACGGGGGGGAGTGAAAAGGCGAACGTTGGACCTGAATTAATTAAAGTATGCGAAAGTGCGCGAAATGCTATGCACGTAGACACGTGTGCGCGTGCGCGCGCGTGCGTGGGTGTCTTCTTCTTCTTTCTTCGTTGTTTTACTCCCACTTTCTCTCTACTTCCATTACTACAAGAGGGTGAAAGACTGAGAGGAGGAGGGAAAGTTGAATCCCGAGAGAAATTGAAGAAATTAGCGCTAAGAGGCAACCGACACTTGAGAAATGCCTTGCGCTTATCTGGCCTGCTTTTACTACTCCAGAAAGGGTTGGGCTGAGGAAGGGACCCCCCTCGTCCTCGTCCTCCAGTCACAGCTGCTGGTGTGCTGGAGCAGTGTAAAAGGTGTTGGCGAAGAGAAATATTTGGGTGAGGCTCTCGTCGCGTCACTTCGAGGCAGCCGACGATAAATTTCAGCGGAATTTCTCTCTCTCTCTCTGCCTTTACTCACCCATTTTATGCAGCGCGTGTAGTGAGAGCTGAGTCAATTTTGTACCAGCTTCACACTTGCTTTGTTGTTGCTGTATCCGGCAATCCAGTCCCTTTGATACTTACCTTTTAGCATCTCCTCCTTTCATCTTGTTGTTTTGCGCATCTCTCACACACACGCAGGCCTTTTATCCTACCTCCCGGCAAAATTTTGTCTTGCCTCTTGATTTTTATACACAGCCACGGAGCCTTTGGACACGTACAAAAAAGTCCATCAAGAAGTTCCGCTGTCGGCGGTTTCTCCTCCCTCGCTCTTAACCTTTTTCTCCTCCTTTTGTCTATCTATCTTTGTAGGCGTTTCTTGATGATGTTGGCCTCGCGTTTCCAGATCTGATATAATTTATCAATGCTCGCACAGGAAAGAATTACGCTTACGTTGTATCTTGGTAATACAGTGGGGGGGGGGGGGAATCCCCCATCTAGAACGAAGACAGGGCAAGAAGTGGGGGGGTAGGAAAAAATCTGTCCAAGCCTGACACAGTGATGCCGACCAATTTATACAGCTCCTCCTCGACAACGTGTGCGTGTCCACATGCGTCAGAGCACCTCGGCTGCATCTGCGTGCACTCACGTGGTACACGGAGGGGAGGTGTCTGCACAATGTAAACGGAGAGGCTGATGGCTACGTGCAAAGTAAGCATGTGCGTGCATTTCCATGCTGCCATCCCCGATCCCACTATTTCGCACGTGTGCGTGCAGTACATGGAATACCGGTGTGTACGTGTGTGCCGGGGCCAGGGCCACGCGCGCACGCACATAAAGACCCGGGGGGATTGGCACGGGGCGGAGGGAAGTGGCTGACGACGACTTCTTCTTCTCCATACACAGCATTGCAGGAGTAATAGCGGATTTTTCTGTTTCCCATGTTGCTGGAGGTGCAGCACGTTCGGGCCAGGGATGTGGGTCATGCGGAAACCGTTGAGGAACAAATGCAATGTTATTCTCCGTTTGTCCCTCTCCTGGCAGGTTGTCGAACCGATCGCTGGTGGACAACGGGCCCTCGCTGGAGAACGCCACCATCGCCACGCTTCTGCACGACGACGACCTCCGCGAGGAGTACTCGGTGCGCTGCGTCATCAACATCGAGAACTGGACGGCGTGGAGGCTAAAGGATGCTCTGGCGCACAACCACTGCGGGTACATCTACGACGAGTTCCCGGCCAGGAACGTCGAACCAGCCACCAGGGAGATTATGGTGGGGAGAAAGCAGGTGAGTGCGTGAGTCTCGACGACCACGTTTCTTCCCCCTTCCTTCCTCCTCCCATCCCAAGTTCATTCCCTGGTTGTCATAGCGAACGTTATGCGCTGTTTCATGTCTTCATCATCTTGGCCTCCACACCCATTGTTCGTTAGCCACTTGCGATTTCCCCCCTTTTACTGCCTTCGTTCCAAAGTTCGTTTGCCCCAACCCTTTTTCACTCTAGCGTTTCCCCGTCACGTACGCTTCGTATATGATGACGAGATTAAGTGCGAGAAAAAGCCCCATGTGGGAAAAACACACGAGAAGGAAACTTTTTTTATCGCTTATGACGGCCGGACGAATGAGAAAAAGGATGGAAAAGAGGACAGGACTCTTCTGTGGGTTCACCTAGACATAAACCCTCGTCTGTGCGCTGACACGCGAGCGCACGCGCGCGTCCCGCGTGTGTGCGGCACACGCGCGCTCAAGCGCATTTACTACAGTATGACGGAAAAGCCCCAAGGGAGAATTTGTACTGGGAAAGTGGGTAAGAGAGAGAGAGAGAGAAAAGTATGAATAAGAGGAGACGGACTTAATGTACGAGACAAATCTGGGGGAATATTTCTAATGTCGTCTCTCCTCGGGATGTGGAGGATGCTGCCTAACCCCGAGGCGCTTTTCAGCTGCTGCTTCGTACATCTTTTCGCTGCAAAAACAAAAAAAAAAAACTTTTCTTCACAAAGAATTCAGGGAGTCACAGCAACGTTTTGCTATAGAGACAGAGAACGTTCTCTCTCTCCCTCGTTGCAGCATCAGCTTTCACAATCGCTACTACAGGATGAAGAGAGCGAAAAAAACAGTGGCGACAAAACATGCCGACACAGGCGATAAATTAGGGGCGCAATTAAAGTATCAGCACGCACAAATGTCTCTCGTCTGACTAACAGAGCGTAGATTTATAGGCTTGTTTTCGGCATAAAATGTAGACCTGTTTAACATTGCTAATGGGTCTGATGGCGCGCTGATTCGCACTTATCTGACTTTCACGTAAGCCTTTCTTTTTTCGCACACCGGTCTCGTCACGTGACTTCCTTAAGTAAAGTCAGCACAGTGGAGTCTCCGAAATGACGACATCCGCCAGCAGCATCTTGCTCTGCTCTCTGGCTTCGACTGTCATTTTGCAGAATTTTGGTCAGTAGCGGCCGCCCCAAAAAAGAAGTCAAAAGAATTTTGTTGTTTTGAGACGCGTATTGTCCTTATTTTTGCCTCCCTTCGCTCCTTCCTTCAGCTGGTCACGACTCCCTTCAGCTTCTTGCACCTTACGTAGTACTTGAGACAAATAGATCTCGGAAAGCTTGCAGACGTTTTCTCTCCTCCTCTTCCTCCTCTGATTACACTGAGGGGTCATTTTTTTCACTCCCCCCCCCCCCCACCAAACGTGTACTCAAGCTGCTGAGGCAAGTACTGTTTTTTACCGCATTTGGCATCCAAACGGTGACGCAGACATGAGAAATTGGAAGGAGGAGGCCTCTGGGAGGCAGGCAAGCAGAGTTTTTATCATCCTCCCCCTCCCTCGCCACTACATAGGCGAGTGGAAAGACCTTGGCGTCTCTTGGAGAGAGAAATTCATGTCTCTGCCAAGCCGACGTCATGCAAGAAGAGGTAGCCGCCATCTAACCGCTGTTCTTTCTTCACGCTCGCACGCGAGCTTCTTCTCCTCCTCGTGGAACATGCAAACGTCGCTCCCTCAGCTCTGGGGAGACCGAAATTGGTGAGCTCCTGCGTGCATCATTGCATTCATAGCAAGTATGAAGGACAGGTTCGTTCGTACTGACTGAGGCTCCACACTGCCTCCAGGGTCCCTGCTGCCGATTGGGCCGCAGGCAACATTAATGGGGCAGGAGGTGGGGAGGGGGGGGGGCTTTCAGGCTTCAAATTCTTCCTCATTCCTTTTGATTTGTGCTCTTTCAACTTGATCCGATTTGAAATCTCCATCTCTTGGATTTCTGGTCTGCAGCTCTAAGGTCTCTAAAACAAGCTTCTTCAATTATCGGTGGCAGCCAAGAGATCCCTACCCAAAGCAGTTTGGTAGTCGGTGGGCAACTCTGATTTTCTGAGGCCTCCTGCTGGCTTAGCTTTCACTTTCCGTCCATTAGAGCTTAGGGACGGTACAGGATGCTGTCGTCTTCGATCTACTACCCATACGTGTACAGTGTAAGCACTTTGCGCACAGAAAACACTACAATACCGTGTGTTCAAAAATGAGCTGACCTCAAAACAAGCTTGAGCAAGAGCTCCAGCCCCGGCGATAATTCTTCAGAAAGAGACTCACTGGGCGCAAGGCGCGGTCAGGCCACTACGTCCCTGTCAGGCCACTACGTCCTGCAGAGTGTTCCAGGCCGAGGCCGTGGAGCGGGTCTTGACTTCAAGTACTCGCAGTTCAAGATGTCGGCTCGCACGTATCCTCGATGCGCCTGACTGGGTCCTTCCTGTCCCTGGGCACTGTCTTGCACACGGTGTGGCAGCCTGCAAACGGCCAAGCGCGCCAACCGTCACACTGAGCTAAATTTTTGAACACGCGGTGCGGAAGAGCAGTGCAATGCAGGACTGTAGAATTCACCGTAGAAGGGCCACGATTATGTGCACGTACCAACGGTGGCATCACCTTGGCCCTGTGCTGTACTACATTTCATGGGCCTTCCACAATCCAAAGTCAGCAGTGCATTAGGTAGAAACGTTACTCTTCAGGAAAGCTCATGGCGTGGACCAAGTGGCTCCATGTGTACCGTACACGACCAGCATGCGTAGTGCGAGCACTGCGCGTGCCATGCAATGAATACGTGATTTGGCACAACACTGCCAATTGTTTGGTCATGTTGCTCATACTGCACCACGCTATACTTGTCTGCATGTGTGTTGTCTGAATAACCGATCAGCGGCACGTCTGCTCAGGGCTAGAGGTAAGAGCCCCCACCCAAAGTAGGCCTATAAATCTGGCACCACCTTCACTCTCCTTCTTCACGGGGGATAAGAATGTCCCGAAATAGATTTTCTGCGAAAGCTGAACGAGCTAGAGAAATTCGTTCAATGTTCGTAATAGGACTTTCAGGCCGTTAGGGGAGGGCAGGGTTACCATCACCTCGGCGCTCGTGCGTGGGGGAGGACATGCTGGTGCACGACGACATCCCTATGTATTCCCCGAGACTTGGCAAATCCATGGAAAACTTTATCCTCTCTCAGAATGACTGCCGAAGATGCCTTGTAGCCTGAGCGGAGATGCGCAGACATCTGGAGATTAAATGAGTCTGTACGACTAAATGAGTTTACGTTCGGGAGCCTATTTTTTTGAAATTTCTCCTGAGACCCTCTTTTCCCTGCACCCCGACCAACCCCAATATGGTCTTGGTTCAATTTTTCTTCCTCCAGCTCCTCCCCCGCCTGTGACGTTGGTCAGGAGGAGAAGTTTCTGGGCTCAGTCAGACTTCGTTAAACACAAAAATCCCTCCTCCTCGCACCACATATGGTGAAATAGACGGGAAGGGATCCCGAAAGCTAATGAGATGCATTAAGGCCAACATCCGAGACTGGCTACTAGTATAATACAGAGAGTGGAGGAGGGTAGAGAGAGGATATTAAATTCTTCTTTATCCCCCTCAGTAAGTGCTTCCTTCCCTCCTTTCCACCGCCACTTGTACGGGAAATTTGCTAGTGGAAAAGCTCTCCAGAAAAGTGATCAACAGATAAAAACTTTTCTACATACATGCGTGTTCAGTCCTCTCCAGTTCAGTCCACGGAATGATAAGAGTTTTTGCCGAAGGGGTGGGTGGGCCTCATTAAAGTTATCATCACAGAAGTCTGGGGGGAAAAAAAGTTGTTCGGTACTTTTTTTTTCTCTGGCCAGTGCCAGTTTTAGCTAAACAAATGAACAGCACTAACCAATTTCTCTCCTCTCTCTCCTCCAATGCTTCTCTTTTTTTACTTTTCCGACGAGTCGCTTGCTCTTAAGCTTAGAGGGGTGTGGAGGAGGCCTCTCTACTCAACTACAGGCCTCTACTACTACTGCGATTAGAGTGGGAAAGTTTGTGTTGGACTTTTGGATTTCTGCTTTTGCCGGCCATTTTGGCCGAACTCACCTGCCTGCGAACAGAAATGAAATATTCAAAGAGTGAGGGAGAAGAGACCTTTAGTTGGAGGCGTCGAGACAGGACTGCCAACTAATATTATCCCATGCACATCACTCGTTTCTTCCCCCAGACGAGAAGACAGAGAGAGATAGGCAGGTAGGAGACTGCTGAGGGTAGTCTTAGATGTCCACTGGGCTGTATTACAGGACTAATAATGGCCCGTATGCTGTCAAGAATTTAGTGGCATCATTAACATTCAACACTGACCCCTCTACGAGGTCTTTCAGTCCGACTATTTACCCGGGCCACCGTATGGCACCTCTCCCTATCTGGCCCGCGGCCATTAAGTGCAGAAGGCTCAGTCGAAGCCATGGTTAGTCCTGCTACATAATCCAAGGCGTAGTTAAGCGCACAAGGTCGTGAAAATGACCGCCAAGAGGCCTGGCCCCCTCCAGCCCTCCTCCACTTCGACTCTCAAGATGAAGAAGAAGCAGACGAAGAAGGAGAGGAGGAAGAAGTAGTAGAAGAAGATGATGAAGAAGAAGAAAAAGAACTTGGTAAGAGGCTCGGAAAGAAGTTTTGGGGAAGAGAGACCATTTCTTCGCTGGAAATTTGTCGGTGGATTTGTCGTCGTAAGTTCTTCTTTTTTTTGTCGAGATGATGAGTGAAGGATGCTTTCACGGGGAGTTGGAGGAGCATTTCCCTTTGCTCAGTGCGAGCCATTTTCCAGAAGTCTCTCTGTATTCGGCGTATCTTAGAGGATGGTCAGGGCTGTGCAATAGTCTTCTGCACATTGTACAGCTCTTTCATTCAACGTGTGTACGCATGTACGGACTCTATGCACACACACGCGTCAACGGATTGTACCGTATGTTTCTCTGCATTTTCAGTCTGGAACCGCAACTGGCACTTGTGGCACTGTGAGTTGGCAGATTGAGCATTTGGACACTCGCCTCATCGTGATGTGGAGCGTTCCCTTCAACTTTAACCTACACGACTCCTACTTCGCGGTTGGCATGATCTTCAACAGGGGAAGGTTCGCTTCGTCGTCCTACTGGTTCAATCAGGTGAGCGACGCAGGGCAAAGCAACCGAAGCAAGGGAAGCTTGATGACCGACAGTTTCACCAGGTTGTAACGAGTCGTAATGTTTCAGATGTATTATTCTGAGAAGGGTCCGTACAAGCGAGGCCATGGCGGCCAGACCATCACGTTCGAGAACTCGGCGGTGCTGGTGCACGGCCACATGGAAGGGTCCACCTACCACCCGCTGCTCAACATTTCGGTGATTCCCCAGGTGCGCTACAAGCTGGCGCCACTCGTGTGGCGCAGATTATACCGCGCCGACCGCGCCAGGTACACCGGCGCCGCTCCTCCGGCGGCTGGCAGAGCTTCGGCCGTGCCCATCGTCTCCGCCCTAGCCGCTGCGGCCGGCGCCAGCATCTTGGTGCGGGTGTGGCGGTAATGATGAACACGAAGGGGGGGGGGGGAAGCGTCAGGAAGTCCCATACTGCGTCGCCGGCATCCACATGTAAACCATCGAGCTTCATTATCAGACAGTGCTTTCTTCCACGGACCATGAAGGACGATGATGAGTGCTGGCGATACATATGCGGACAGACAATCCAAATATCATCACGCGAGCGACCACACTTCCAAAATACTATAAACTATGAAAGCTTTGTTATCTTTTCTACCGAGTAGCGTATTGGAAACAGTGCACAAGCCAATAATTCTTATATGCACCACATATGACGCTCACTGCCGGCACGTTATAGTGAATTTTGCCGGCTCCTTCAGTCGTCCGGTGACCCTTGAAGTGTTCAGTTTTCTCTCCGTGTAAGAGAGAGAGAGAGAATATTCTAGAGGACATCTTCTGCCCCACATTCCCAGAATCAGAAGTTCCCGAGATCGATCGCGGATCTTTCGAGGAAGAATAACAATCTTTTTTCATTCCAACTGTTTGGTCGATTTTTTGTATATATGAACTAGATTGTCTGCCCCAGATTACGTATGATTATCTTATGTTGATGCGAATGCGATACATTTACAGTGAATGACGATGCTTTCAATATGCAAGGACTATTTTGTAGCGTACAAACTTTTTTTTTTGCTTGTTATGCCTTCGATTTCGATTTTGTTCATTCTAATTGTATGTTTCTCATCTTGTACCATTTCATTTTCTATGAAAAAAGGTCTCCCAATAAGCCTCGTCGATGAAGAAGACTTTTCCAAATGTGATATTTCACCAAACGATGATGCTCTCTTCGCCAATACCACAAACAACAAACAGTGAATATACGCGTAAGAAGTTCTGAAGTTCATTAGCCTCTCCAGTCCATGATAGACAACATATAACACTCTTGATCAAAACCTTTCAATAAAGATCGCATTGAGGAAGGAGGGTCATACGCAATGGTTCTTCGAATACATGTAATTCCTCACTTCTATCTACTCAGTCACTTAGGGCGCAAACAATTCTTTGGCGTACCAATGATTACACTTAAATCATTTAAATACCAGGTGAGATGCAAATCGGTGCGGCTGCATTTGTTAATGCCTGCGCGCATGTTAGGCTTCATATGAAAGGAAAAAGTCTCTTCAGCCTTGTGTAATGTCTGCGAAACATTTTAGCGTCCTTTTGCTCTGTCAAGGATGTCGCCTTTTTTCCCTCCTGATCAGCTACGACCATCAGCTTGAAGATGAGGGTAAGTAGCTTAACGGCGTCCACTCTGGCCTCGTCGAGCTTGACTTGAAGGAGGAGGAGGTCGTCATCCACTATCTCCGTCGCCTCGATTGTCTCAAAGAGTTGAAGCAAAGTCGCCTGAAGGACGAAGAGTTCCAACTCGGTGATCTTTCGACCACTGGAGATCTCCTCCATGCGGATCCTCCTGGGTGCCTGCACAAGGGCGTACTCGGTCGTTGACAGATGGTGTTTCAAGTACTCAGAAAGGCTCTGCTCAATGGCACTTTCCAGATCCTGAAATTTATGAGGAGGATCCTATTTTTGGGGTGGGGGCCATCGTATGCAGTCGCACACCTACACGCTGGTACTTTGTAGCACATACGTACGTAGACGTATGTGTCCATGTGCTTTGCATTGCGGCAGTTGTACGTGAGCATACAAGCGTGTGTTCGTGTACACAGGTGTGTGAGCGCATACAAAATATCAACATTGGCACTAACAATTTCAACTGTACTTCGCTAGGGGGCTGCAGTGTCAAACCCCACCTCCCTTAAGATTCTTTCTTTACTATACTACGTACTGTGTAATGGTCAGGTCTCCAAACATTTTCATGCAGAATGATGAATGTGAAGTTTCCCAGAAAGCGCAAAATGTCAAGGACCGGTTTTATCGGTCACTTAGAATTACTGCAAAGTCCTATCTCGGCCGTATTCTGCTCTCTGCATGATAACATGCGCGATTATACAAAACGATCGGAGAATGAAACGTGTCCTACAGCGCAGACTCTTGATGCGACTTCAAGTCATTGCCTCGCCCCCGCCTGCCAATATTGCCTCCCCCCCCACGTCAAGTCGTGGGCATACCTGATTCGGCTTAAGAAGTTTCCTCAGTCTTCTCGTGTTCTCCACTTCGTCCTCTTTCGGCGGCCTCGCCTGATCCTGATAGGAGTAAAGATTTAAGCCGAGGTCACGCCCAGAAACCTCCACTGAGCTGCTATTAAGAGAATTCTGCATTTGGTCGTCTTTCATTTTTGGAAAAGCAATCCTGACAGTGCTTGGTCTGCTCATGACGTAGGAGATCGATTTTTCAGCCTCGAGCTGCGAGCTGTTCTGGGGGACTTCCCATTCGTCATTATTTCCTTTCAGTGGCAGAGGTGTCGGCTTAAACGCTGCTGGAGCGGTTTTGGAAATATCCAGCAAATTTGCACTGCTGTAGCTCGCCTCAGCGGCGGAGTCAGAAGTGAATAGGCTGCCAATGTCGATGATGTCATCGGCCGATATTCTGACGAGATTTTCTTTGTCAGGCGTAGAATGCTTCGGTCTGCGTGTCGATGAAGTTGCAGTCCCGCCAGAACTTGGGAGTCTCCTTCTTCTACCTGTGGCCGTTATTGCCGTGGATCTTGTCTTCCCCGCTGGTCCCGGGCTGGCTGATATCGAATTAGGTGGACTTCCTAACCAGGGCTGATCGGTACGTGCAAAAAGTTCTACTTCAAGAGGATTATCTCCGACGATAATTCGCTTCTTAGACAATTTCCTCGAACTTTTCTCAAGAGTTCCTACGTATTTGGGCGTATAATGCGTTAAGTCATCGGGATGAATGTTAAGCCGATCACCTTTATCATTATTTACCCTGCTTTTTACATCTCTCAGGGGAGTTGCTGCTGAATACTTCAGCCTGTGTTTACTCCAAGCGACTTTTGCTCTTGCTTGCCTTGTGGTTGTGGAAATGGTGTTATGATTAGTGGTAGCTGTGTTGGTACTCAAAATCTTGGTGGTGGTGGTAGTAGTAGCAGCAGTAGTACCACCACGCGTAGGAGTCGAAGTAACTCTTGCTGCATTTGAAGTGGTCAACAACGATGATCGTCCCGTTGTTGCAGCTGCAGCACTTGCAGCAGCAGAAGGACGTCCTGCCGCGCTCGCAGTCACTTCGTGGGAGGACTCCGCGACGTCGATCACAGATGGGTCGCTAATTCGACTGATCACCTCAGTGTCGCCGTACACCCGGTCCATTGCGAGTATTGGATCAGCCGCTGCTGCTCCTTCGAACGAGTCCAACTTTTGGTGAGCCCTCCTGTGGTAGAAGGGCCTAAGCTTGAAAGGATAATCCCCCAGCCTGCCCACAGCGGTCGGTTGCCAATGGTGAAAATAAGTGGAGTCGCAAATTGTCGCCAAGCAGAGGACGCAGCACCATGCCTGCTGTAGCAAAGTGAAGGGTGTCCCTAAACTGTGAAGCCACGCAAAAAGCCTCCGGATGAGAATGTCGTCACTGATCATCGTGGCTGTGCAAAACACACAACTTTACGTACGTGCACTGGCCATCACTCACTTTTTTCTCTCTCTTTTTCTTCGCTTAGATTTTTCTGCGTTCGCTTGCATCACCTCACCAGTAATAGAGGCTTCCCTCCACCAGCCTGATGAAGTTGCAATGCTTCTTGCATCGTCACCATTGGCACCTCAGTGGATCTGCACGCAGCATGCAACGCGTTGGATTCATTGCACGGAAAAGTTCAATCTTGTACCTTGGGAGTATCGATGCTCAAGCACCAGCCCACCTGAGCTGAGCTTCGATGCTAAATGCGCGTGATCATTTTTGCCTTGTCCTCTTCCTCGTCTTCGGCACGCTGTGTCTGTCCACTTCAGCGCCCGGGTGTCGACTGACTGAGGAAAAGTGAAATCAACTTGAGGATGCTTTGCTCGCTCTAAAAAAGGCGCTAAACGTAACCAAGTAGACATTAGAGAAGAGGAAAGGAGCTCATGAGCCGTGTAAAATTGTGATTTGATGCTGCGATCCCTAACTTGGTCGCGATCGATGTCCTGTAAGTACATATACAGAACATACAGCAGGCAGGTATGCATAACTTTGGTGTCTGTGCATCATCTGTATTAGAGTACGTAGGCATAACTGCTGAAGATGTACATACCATTGGCAATAAATTTCCATTAAGGTTTGTGGTAGACAAAAGTATAAATTTCTTTTACTTTGACCTAGTTGTGGAAACATAATTTTATGTAGTGCAAAAAATGAACTCTCTAAGCATGGCTGCTCCCTGACACAGCATTCGCATAGTTTATTAAGGCTGATTTGCATATGCTTCTAAGTACAAGATTTGTCATAATTTTTAGCACCTTTGCGTTTGATTGTCATGCACCTAGCACATGAATGAGACGGCTGGAACACAATTGGTAACGGAAAGCGAGCCACAGACTCTTTTAGAACATGCTTGCTTTTAAAATGGTGAGGCTCCCTCTAAAGAGTTGACTGGGGAAGAGTTTGCTTGCAATCACTTCTCATTTGTTCATCTTTTCCTGGATTTGGATGATCCGGTCGAACGAAGGTCTCTTCATTCGTGCAGCTCTCGATGAACTTGGCCACGTGGTGAGAAACTCACGGGGGAATCTCAATGCGGAGACCTTCAGAGGCAATCTAAGAGATAACAGATATTAAAAAAGGATTATTCATACGCATTCGTAAGTTACTGCTTCATGGGACTCCACCTTCACACCTGCACTCCATTGGCAACACACTCTGCAAGGGTTCCTCTCTGGTGCCCATTTCCCCCAGCACTATGGCAAAGCACCACATATCTGCACTGCGCATGATAATCTCGCTTGGTGCCTTCAGCTGTGACTCTGGGGACGACCACCGGAGTTGGTGATGCTTCCCTCGCTCTTGGAATGAGAAGCGAGCATCAGCCATGTTCACGCGAGCAACACAAGCTCATCATCGGTGATACAGTCAACCCGATAAGTGACCCTGACATTTAGATTTATCATAGCAAACCTCAGGGTCATTCAATTAAACACTAGTGAAGCAGGAAAACATGTTTTCTCCAAAGACACACGTGATCACTTCAACTCACTCAATCTGAGTTTTCAAAGTTTTCCTCTATCGGGAAGACCATTTTCAGCGTCCTCTGGAGCCTGACTTTCAATGACATTGTTCTTGCATGACATTCAGTGAAATTGGTATCAATGGCTAAATTTGTCATCTAAACTTGAGTTGAAATAATTATCTCAGCACAGTAAGCAAAAAGTCAAAATCCTGCTTCTTCAACATAATGGAGGAGGTTGTGAGACAACTACGATCAATGGCACTTTCATCTTCGACGCAACAAGCGCAGAGCATGATGTGAGAGGTAAATGGAACAAATTGAAGCAGTTTCAGCGCTGACACTCTAAAATCTTGTTCAAACAATACTTTAATGAGTGACTTACTGAAGGAAGTAATAGACACACAAGTTAGTGTTTCGCGGACCATACTTAATACGAGCTCAGTTCAGAATCTCGTCTTGCTGCCTTATTTCAAGTTTCGTTCATGCCAAAAGCAGTTTAAGTAGCGAGCGTCGATTGGAAGCTAAATATGGCGCACCCGGTGCGACTGCGCTGGTACAGGGTACTGACAGACACTTCCTTACAGAAGGGATTCGAAAATTTTTCATGAATTTAAATTGAAGTTGATAACGGTGGATTTGATATTGCCAACCTGATCTAGTTGCTGCATACATTCAAAGTCACTTTTTACCCAATGTAAATTTACCCAACTTTTTACCCAAGAAAATTGAATTTGAAACCCTGATGCTGTAATTCATGTAAACAACCTTGTGAATGCTGTTACATGAGCACCCACCATGACATGCTTGGAATTCATGGAGTGGAACCTCGGCATCTGTCCAGGCCGTCCCCCTGGTCACAATCAGTGCGAACTGAACGGACCCCGGCTGAGTCAAGCACAAGACCCAAGCCACCACCGCTGCCCTCATGCAAGACCTGGTAGAGGGAGCCGATGGGAGGGAACTGGGAAATTTCCACCAGCTTTGATCGCTTTTGGTGACATTTGGGTGAGAAAAGATCCGGAAGAAGTTGTTTTATTTAGTAGTGGTAGTTCCTTGACCGTTTGAAAAATCTGAGATATATATAACCACACGTCAGTGAAGGGTATTTCTCATTGAAGTCGCTGGATATTCTTGGTGCGCAATCCCTGCTGCTCAGGACTTTGCGTGCGAACTCGCTACCCTGCCTCTTACCCCTCCCAGTCTCCCCTGAGCAAAATGTCGAACACGTGTATGTGGAAACTGCCTATGAAAAGTCATGTCTTACCTGTTGTGCTTGTAGGAATTTTGTTCTGGAGACAAAATTCATTGTTGCCTGGAAAGTGTAGGGTCCATGGACCTTGTCTTAAGTCCGAGTCAACATTGGTCCTTAAACTAAAACTTCTGGCCATGTCTTCATTTGCCTTGCTGAAGGGTGCCTGCGCGTACTTGTTCTCAACTGAGACCAGACTGCCCCAGTCAATAAGGTCTTCCGCAATAGGCTCATAGTTCCAGAAGCGGTTGTAATGTGCAGTTGCCATGCTCATTCGCAAAGTCCTTCTGCTTCAAAAGCTGGAGAGAAGTAAGGACAACCAGTTGCTGTGCCAACCGTGTCGTCCTTAGACTATCATGTCACTCACGATATCCCCCAAGTCCCTCTGACCGTGCACCGCCGCCAGATGCAGAGGGGTGTCCTCACCCATGTTGGAGGTGCGGATTCTGGCGCATCTGGACATTAGCATCTCCACGATCTTGACGTGCCCCCTCCCCTTAGCCCCCCACCCCCAGTGCAGTGGAGAAAACTGGTGGTCGTTGCTGTCAGAAAGATAAGGTGTTTGGCCTTACAACGTGTGAGCAAAAAAGGGCAGCATCAGTTCGGTTTCATTCCCTCGTGTGAGTGCCATGACATTAATATGTAAGCAGGCACTGGGCCAGCATGAAGATGGTACCACTGTAAGACTTTGGTGATTTGATGTGTTTTTTTTTTAACTCGTATAGTACTTCACAGGAGACAGAATGATGTGGGAGATGCACTTTGACCTGCATTCGGAAAAAAAGTTGTAAGATCTGTTTTCCCCTGATTCGTGTCGTGCTCGGTATCATCCAGCCACATGCGGACCTGAATGGCGTCGCCCTTGTGGATCCAGTGAAGGATGTCCTTCGTTATTGCCCCTTCAGTCCTAGGATTGCGGTGAGGACGAAAGTATTTGTCGACTCCTATTTCCACATGCCCCTTGCGGCGGAGGAAGACGAAGAAGTCGCTGACGGCCTTGAGACTTTCGAAGCCTCAGACTGTCCGACGGATGCTAGACACGAGGGTTTGACGCCGACATGGCATGTCCTCGACGTGCCAGTGCCTCGCCGAGGACATGTTCGAGCTCCCCCCTTGAATATCCTAGCAGATGAGGCCTCCACGAGCAATGATACCTTCATTGAGCAGGCAGTTCTACCCATCGCTCACAGAGCTCAGTTTATAAAGCAGAGGCAACATGAATAGCTCAGGGGACCTCAAAAGCACGAGTTTTTTTTCTCTAAAGCTCAAATTCTTCGAGCTCAACTGACTCACAACTTTCGGTGGTTTCATCACGAGGACTTGACTCACACGACGGAGGAAGGCACACTTTGTTGAAAGTGTTTGGAGCTTTCCTGACACGGGCTCCTGTGGCGTTATCTCCCCAACTGTGACAACGTCATCTCTCCATAGATGGCAGAGCCATCTATGGAGCAACCTTGGCAATTTCGACCTCGTGCGTCCTTTCCTACTGGACTAGATTTGCTTACCTCATGGACAAACTCATAATTTTTCCGTGTTTGTTTTTACCACTTTTGTAGCAAGTGTGCAAATTGTAGAAAATATGGGAAATGCAACGGTTTCATCCTTTGGTGACAGGGAGGATCTAAAACTGACTTTGACTCTTCAAAGCCTGTTTTGGTGCGGTCGCAGCCACAACACGATGATGGCAACAACACAACACTTTGGCGAAGCGACTTAGTCACGGATGTAAATAGAATGGATCACGGATCGACGCTTATGAAGTGAGGACAGGGAGCAAATATTCAGCTGTCGTGCAACAATGAAAAATTGGTGTCCACGCGTAAACATCTCTTGCAGTCGATGTGATCTTTTACTCAGGTCTTGTATCAGCTCATGACCTGAAGACTCTGAGGGAATCAAGGATCGATGGAACAGCTTGAAATCGTTTATTGACTGCTGAGAATGAATATATATAGGATTTGTTTTGTGCATGATGAGAAATTTGTACCATTGTAACTTGTGCATTACTTTACATTCACACATATGCTTATCTCCCTTTCTTGGCCACGATGTTAATGTGACAGTTTTTCTGACTTCTTGGCTTAACGCATGCTTGAAGCTTAAACTGTATAAACTTAACAAACCTTGTCTTTTCTTCGTTATCTAGGCTTTCTCGATCCCCTCGTCTTCTCGCAGTCTCCAAATAGCGGACACCTCTTGACAAAGCAGCAGATGACGACGACACTGAAGAAGATCCCTGCTATGACGAACAGGACGAGGAAGATGAAGGTGCGGGGCGTTAGACCCAGTATCGTCGTCTCCTCGGACGTGCTGCTGGTGCAGGAGCCGCCCCCGTAGACGCAGTTGTTCGACGTGCTCATGATAATGCTCGTTTAGGTATCAGCAATCAGGGATCAGATTCTGCTTCTTCAGCTGCTGTTTCAGGTCAAACAGAAGCATTCGCCAGGCCTTTCTTGAAGAGTCGACCGACGTCACTGAGGAAAGCTCTCTGCATGCGCTTGTACCTCCATGTGCGTGCGTAGGGATCACCTTAGAGACAGTGAAATACACATGCACGCACACAGGCGTGCGTGCACTAGCTCCACTATACGCATGAACATGCATATATGTCACTGTGCGTCTGTGCAGTGCTTATTGCTAGTCCTAAGGCATAATAAGCAAGCACCTCCAGCCACTGCTTGGGTATAGCATAACGAGGCATTATTTTCGGGATTTTTCTGAGCAAAATCACTCTAATGTGTGGGCGCATTGTTTATCACAAAACGCTGGGAATTTTGCTGTGCTGAATGTATAACTAAAAAGTGGCCTTGATTAAGCACCAAGCTACCGCTCTCCGGAAATGAGCAGAACCTTTGCAGTCGCATGCAATTATGTGGTACCTGCGTATCAAGTAGTGCCGTAAATGGTGAACCACAAATACACACACAATTAAATGATAAAGAACAAGCCTGCTTAAATCATTCCTGGAGTTTTTACCGGTGCAACACGCATCAGCGTATATAGACATTATTTCAGACAGGGTATCCATTCAGTTATATAACATTCGGTAATATTCGTTAATGGCGCTAATGCGTCTTTCGGTGTGGAACGCAACTCGCGCGTCAGCAACACGAATGAGACGAAGCGAAAGAAGAAGAGCGCTTGCCTGTTTTCATTTAATGTAAATAATATATATAGTTTATAGCCACAAGTGAATGTCCTCCTGTAATCTGTGTTCTTAGCAGAGAATAGGCCAACTGAAACGAGGAAAGCGCGAAGCCAATCGATTTACACAATCACTCACAGCGCGTCGGTCAAAGGGGAAGCAGCTTTCATCTTCTCTGTTTGAAAGTCTTTTTGCCACTTCCAAATGGATGAAAAGAAGTCCCAGGCCAATGACGAGGTGATGCGGGGCTTGGTGAACCTGCTGGGGGTGGACGACGAAGAGAACGATCCGTACGATGACGAGAGGCACGACGTGGCCGGGTTCACCAAGGACTTTCTTCAGAGGACGTCACTCCACGGATTACAGTAAGATTTAAGCAGTCACTTGTACATGCAGTATGTTTTGTAAACTGTGACCTGTCAAAGATTTTTTTTGTAAAAAAAACCCTCTGTTTCAGATACATTGGAGAGAACAACAGATCCATCTTTGAAAGGTAAGTGATGCTCGATATTTTGAGCCTCAGGAGTGTGCATTTGTCAGTCAATGCTTCGCTCACATTCAGAATCTTTTGGGTGGCGAGCTTCTGCTTAGGTGGCTTCTTAGCATCATATTTCATCTCGGCGCTGTGGGACAAGTGGGAGTCAAGCCCAGTGTACGTGAGCGTGGACACGACCTCCTACCCCATCTACAACATCCCTTTCCCGGCAGTCTCAATCTGTTCGGTGAACAAGTTGCAGGAGGACAGACTCGACAAAGCCATTGAAAAGATCAAGGAGGACAGTGATGTGTATGGACTGGATGGAGCACAAAATTTTTGACAGGCTTATTGTTTGCCCGTTTCTTCAGGCTTGATTCCTACTCGTCCGAGGAAATATCCGACATCCTCGAATCCATGATTCGTTACGAAGACCTCGACGAAACTGACCCAATGTTCCAAAACAACATAAATCTGCCTCCAAGCGAGTTGCTGCGGATATTCAAATCGGTATTGTGCATCAGATCAGCGAATGCGTCGTGACTCCTGCGGCGTATATAAATACATAACGTCAGTGGATTCTCTATCCTAGGCCATGCCCTCCTGCAGGGACATGTTGATGTACTGCGAGTGGATGCACGAGGAGATCGAGTGCCTCAGGCTTTTCAAAGTCATGACGACCGACGACGGATTCTGCTGTGTTTTCAATGCGATCGAAGCGAAAGAATTGCTACATGAAGAAAGCGCGTACGTAGCAGCACAAAGCTCTGGACACAAGTGCGTTCAAGCAGCAATGAATGACTGTTCCTTAGAGCTTTACCCGAAAACTATACGTTCATGGACGACAACGAGTACGTGAAGGTCGACTGCGTAACAGGTGCTACCTCCTGCGTCGAGGGCTGGGCTGGAGGTGACATAGACCTCGTCGAGGACGATGACTACGAGAGCACTTGGAGGCAACGTAAGAACTACAATAGGAACATTTGCAAGTAAAATATCCTTGTTTTCACTATCCTTATGTTATAGCAGCTACGTACTCTTGTTTCCAGATCCGCCGCCGCCACCTCCCAATCGACGGCGGCGCCGCAAGAGGTCGCCGTCTGTCGACGACGATGAAGTTGCGAATATCACTGGTGCTCTCCCAGTACCTCAGGTAGGGAGAAATGATGATGCTCAAGCTTAGTCGCCTCTCCGTTACCAACATGTGCAGGTGACCAGAGGAGCCGGCGCCATGATGGGTCTCACAGTGATGTTGTTCGCGGATGTAGACAAGTACTACCAGACGTCAGCGTTCTTTGAGGGCTTCAAGGTGTCCTCTTCACAAGCGGACTTTTGTCATGTGCGTGTCTTCCAGTTCAAGGAGATTTCCTTCCAGGTTTTGGTACATCACCCGGAGGACTTCCCCTACGTGAGAGACAAGGGCTTCGTCGTTCCCCCGGGCTCTGAGTTGTTCACCGCGGTCAACGCCTTCGGTATAATACAGTAACGTACATGATGTGACATTTGTGCATTGCGGTCTTGTCACTGTCAGACGTGTACAGCACCACCGCAGTTAGAGACATTTCCGTGGAGAAACGCCACTGCTATTTCTACGACGAGAAAAAACTAGACCATTACTCGAACTACTCAAGGTCGAACTGTCTGATGGAGTGCTCGGTCAAGGTCATCAATGAGCTCTGCGGCTGTCAACCATACTACTACCCTAGTAAGTTTGTTCCGCGCTTTCTTCTCACATGATCAGCCAACGTTTACAAACAAATAGTTCGTGGCAATGACCTAAACATCTGCGGTGTGGAGCATCTAATTTGCCTGAAGGAGCACTCGGACTCTCTGCGAATGTTAGCCTTTCCTACTGACGACATCGTGAAAAAGCTGCAAGACGCAGGAATAGAGTGCTCCTGTCCGGGAGGTAAGTATAAGACTCGCATCTTGAGTCATGAGTCTCAAAATCGCATGTGGCGTGTACTATTTGAGGGTGCGACGAGTTGGTCTACAACCTGGAGATCTCCTCGGCCCCCTATCCGAGCGAAATGGCCTTCAAGAGCGAAGCCGCCATGAAAGCATTAAGCTCTAATTTTAAAAACTCTGCAGATTTCACCAAAGAATGGTTCCAGTAAGTCATCAGAAAGTGACCTGACATCATGGTTTACAGGCTGATTTTGGTCTCCTTTTTTTTTTACTAGGAAACAGACGACTCTGATGCACATCTTCTTCAAGAACGAGTTCATCATTCAATACAAGCGAGACACCCTGTATGGTGTCAATGACTTTATATGTAAGTCCGTTGTTGTAACAAGAGAAAATCCCAAATTGATGTGTTCCTGCTCTTAGCGAACATGGGCGGGCTGATGGGCCTATGCCTGGGTTTCTCTTTACTGAGTGCCATTGAAGTGATCTATTGGTTCTGTGTGCGATGGGGCATACTTATTCTCAAGAGGAAGAAACAGGCAAGTCAATAACTTTTTAAAGGCAGCGGAGGATAGAAAACTTATGACAATCTCCGTGTGGACAGGTATCAACAGATGAATCGGAGAGAAAGGACAACATAGACAAGAACATCAAGCACACGACGGGCAAGGTCTTCGATGAAATTTTTAGGAGCAAGACCAAAAAATGATTCATCATGTTTTGTCATGCGTTGTTTACCGTGGCATTTAAAGTTATAGTTTCCACTTCAAAATATAGGAATTTTACTATCACATTGTTGTCGCAGTCGTCGTTCTATAACACCAATAGCATCATTCTGCGCACATTAAATGAGCATCCAAGCAGCTACAGTGCTCTACCTATGGACATGTACGTACGTTCACGTGTAGGTGGAGTCGCAGTAGCAGTGACTCCCTCAAATGCAACAACAAGTCACGTTCGCATTTCAGGTAGTTCTTCAACATTCGGGCTCTAGCGTCCTAAGTCATTTCGATGGACACGAACGTGCATTGTTGTTCTCGAAGCCTTTACAACGTCTCCCCACAAACGCCGGGGATGTGAGGACCCCAGGAAAATTTCGTCAACTTTTACCCCCTCAAAAAGATAAAATTCCAGCCTCTCCATTCGGCTGACTTTTGAGCACTGTAGTATCAAAATGGGGAGTCAAAAAGTTGAATTTCTGTAGTCAATGTTGTGAATCACACATTTCAAGTCAAAATTCCAATGTAACATGTTCCAGTACAACAACATATGCTGCAAAATCCTACCTGCGGAAATAACTTACTGCAAGGACTGGACATCTGGTGTGGCTAAGGTAATGTAGCTCGTCGCTGCGGTGCGTCCCGGCGTTGTAGCGCATATAGGTTGAGCGAACCAACATCCTGTCATTCCGTTGCACAGGACGTACGTACGGTCGTACTGCACAGCCCATAGTATACTGCGGACACGTACGTACCGTTCGGGTCGAGTGTAAGAGCGGTCGGGTGGACGATGTCACTCAAAGCAAGTGAAAAAAAATGGTCATCATTGACGTTTAGAATCAGCGATCAAAGGCGAAAGACGTGACTGAGGTCATCTCAAAAACAGTCCGCAGAAGAGAGAGAACCTTTCATCACGATGACGAATTCCATAGCTTCAGGGATGGGAGATTGCTCCAATGCTCAGACAAGCTGCTACATATTTTTTTGCTACCCGTAGCCGGCAAACAACACGTCAACAGACGAAGAAGGCGAGTACATCTGAGTGAGAACGTTAGAAATCGCTCATGTAACATGTACAAGTACGTCAAGCTCTTCAAGAGAGGATGAACTTGACGCTGCCATTCTTTGAAGACTTTCTTGGAGAAATCAAAGTCTCGACTGAAAGTTTTCTGCCCTCTGATCCGCTTGGAGATCTCGCTAGGTGGTGGACGAGGTCCAGACAGGAAGCATGTCATGAAGATTCATGTCCCATCCGCCCTATTAAATAAGAGTCCTGATGAGTCTCCCCTTGCAATAGATGAAGAAAGCGACCCAAATGTGAAGCATGTGAAAGCCGATTAACAGGAGGAGGAACTATCCGCATATGAGAAGTTCCAACCAACCAATTTCGCAAAGAAAGGACGGGAAGCCTTAGAAGCATTCTCTGAGTGGATGCAGGGGTTGGGTGAAGGCCTCGCAGGAGGCAGCAGTCAAAATATTGAAAATCCTGGGCCGCAACCCGGCCAGAGCATTAGGCGGGCAGATGTAGCAATAACGGAGAAAAAGCCGTTCGCCACGAACATTACGTCGAAGTCCCCCTTACAGGGCTCAGCCACGGATGGTTGAGGAAGCGAGAAGTCAAATTTTGCTGAAATTCACTAAAATGGGTTGAGAAAAAAAGATGAAGGCGACATCAGGCTGCAGAGGGTAGCGGAGATCTTCCAGCCACTGGACTTATCAGCACCACAGAATATGGTGACCTCACTGAAGGTAAAAAGCGACATCTTTCAGAATGAGACCTTGGCTGATTTGGTTCATGGGCCTCTCATAGACTTCACCCTCGTCATGAAGGACAGCGTCGACTCAGTAAAATCAGACGTAACAGAGCTGATGAACCTCGGGTCTGATCTCGGACAGTTCTAGGCCCCAATCAGGGCCCTTTCTCGACCAACTCATTGTGTGGTCAGAGCACTGGCGGAGTCCTGGGGAGAGGCGCTGATGGGAAAGAAGTTCAGCGTGGAGCAACTGTACCAGATGCATGAGGCTCTGCAGAAGTTTGACCCTGTGCTGATAAAGGCCTTGGAGCAGTTAGAGGCCTCGCCGTCGAGAAAGAAGTTACTGAAGCTGGCAGTAGAGAGGAATTTGAGCATGCCGGCAGTGTTCCTAGAATTTATGTTGGAGGCAGACCTCAAGGGAGGAGGGCATCTGGCGGAAGAGGAGCGACATCTGCGTATGATCGAGAGAGCTGCCATTTGGCCCATGGATTTGGTAGATACTTTTAAAGAAGCAGAAGAAGCAACAGCAGTTGACAATTGAAACGGTCACGGTAGAGCTGCAAGTTGTGCAGGGTACGAAAAGTACAGATCTCCTATATTCACTCTTATGTGCTCATATCTATATGTCACATAAGTGTACGTATATCCATAGAAGTGTTCGACCAGACGAAGACTTTGAGTGCACGTACTCATAAGATAATAATGGAGTAACATTGCAATAAGACTTTTACGCTATCTCTTGCGAGTCCGATTTTATACGCAAAGAGGAAAATAAGAGAGCCTTGGTTATTCTTCAGGAAGGAAGAGACGTCCCTTTCCTCTATTGGTCTTAACATCCCAGTGCAGAATCCACGTATCCTTTCCATCGTGCGCTGAAAGTAACTTGGAGGCAGTGCACAAATCGCGGAAACAAGCCAATTTCGTGGTCTTTTCCGATATTATCGCCTAGTTTCCCCTCCTCCATAGACACTTTCACATTATGGTGGTTGCCAACAGACTCTCTCTCTCTCTCTTCGCCGTCTGAGTTGCAGCGGGCCCCGCTTCATGTCTGTGTCTAGCTGGGTCTTTGGCTGACTATGGATGTCCGACACCAACTACATCCTCCTTTAAAGCTTGGTTGATCTCACATTTCCTTGTTCCTTTCAGATGCTGATTGTGTGCTTGCTCTGCTCCAGTGTCGAAATGGCCACCAGTCGGCCGCATCCAAGTCTTCCTCTGCACCTGGGAAGGAATCGTCAACATAGGAACACTTGAGCGGAGAGCACTACAGAGTGACGCGACAGTCGTTGCCCCTTGGGAAAAAAATCATTTTTTGGTCCTACCTCGATACCAACGAAGTACACACGAACAAAGATATCATGACTGTCAATATCATGTACAATCTGGTCTTTAGTTGTCTGCCAGCAACTATATTTTGGAATGAATATACGTATCAATTCAACTGTTCTGTTAGAGATGGCAAAAAAGAGCGCAAAAACTGTCGGGGTACCCAGTCACGCATGAAGTACATGTGAGCATGACTCGTATCGTACACATGAAGCCTAAAACTTTTTATGGAATCGCTTTCCTTTGGTAAGCACGCTCAGGTAACGCCGACGCCGATTTACAAATATGGTATTTTATCGACACACACATAAATACGCCGCTGCTTAGAAGTGAGTGTCGAAAAGAGAAAAACCGCATTTGTCGGTCACTTTCGGAAGTAAAATTTGACAGTTGTTTTTGATGCTGGAGGGGGTGGGGGGACGGGGGCCCAATAAAACATACAGGTGGGGGCTAAGGTCAAGTCTCCCCCAACGCTGCGTGGCCGTGCGGCCCTGTTCAGCACCTGTCCATAAGTCAACATACCCCCCATAACTCCTTACTGATGTAGCTAGCTACACAAACTCTGTTTATATCGTTGGAAGAGTTGACCCTTCAGCACTTAAACTTGAAAAAAATGCATGTTTTCGGCGATTAGTCCAACGGTCATCATGACCCGGGAGTTGGAAAATCCAGAAGAGGGAGTCTTGGCAATGCTCAGGTGGACAAATGTAGTTTGACGTCACTTTTTTGTTTGCCACTTACCAAATTTTCTCTGCCCTGCACGGATCATTTTGCGCTGTCTGGGGTCTGGCGTTTTAGGGCACAAATCGGGCGTAAGCGCCAAATATCTCCGATTTTGTACTTCAGCTCTGAGTTGCGTCGTAAAGTGCATCTTGACCGCCCGCTGTCAGAAAATAGTGAGAAAATAGTAAAGTGACGTCAATAAACAGTCACGGACAAAACTCACCATCATCCCAGCAAAATTCGCAATTTTTTGTTCATGCATTGGAGCTGCAGGCACAATGCAGGGCGAAATCAAGTATGAAAAGTCACGGCCAGTGTGCGAGAGAGCAAAGAAAATTTTTCATAACTTTGTGTTTCAAACGTATAGTTGTATTTAAAGCTATGATCGGACGGTCAATGTCAATATACCCCTAGGTATATCAGTAGCAACGCTCTTATAACATGTAATTACAGGCATTCTTCGAATATTTGTCAGTTTGCGCAGGGAAGTAGGTAGTCTAGTACACCTACAGCAGAAGACCCCCTTAGAATCCTGCTTTCACCCCACCCCACCTGGTGCTTGTCTGTGGCGATGGCGTATGTCGATGTTAGAAGCTGACGGATCTTGATATGCACTGCACTGGAAGAGCACATAGGAAATTCTACATTTTAGGTCGGTTCTTAAACGCAGGTAGCTCCTCCATGTCATTCATTGGTTTTTGCATCCTTGAAGGGGGTGACACCTTTTCTAAAGAAAGTCAATAATCGCATGCTACTCGCTGTGATTGGTGAATCTGCTCATATGCTGAAAGAATCCCACTTTGCAGTGTGCTGAAAAAGTGGCACAAGCACATGTGGCCTTAACTGCAGTGGACCTGGCGAAGTCAGCGATTAGTGACTAGTGTCAGTAAGTGCATCGAGGTTCATTCATCAGGCCTGTTTGCCACAGATACCCTCATGACTCAATGAATGACACTTCAGGAGCTGCAGCCAAGGGCCCATATTGACTTCCTGAAGTGAGACTGAACTTGGTACCTTTGCTTCCACACAGATCGTTGTCAATGCGAGGTTTCCAGCGGTCAAGTCACCTGACGGCTCCAACTTGATCAAGAACAACGCCTCCTCCACCGGACACCCATTTTGCGCACTCTGTGCACTTCCTTTCGTCCTACCCTTGTACCTTACATGCAAGGGACTTTCGCTTTTTCTTGCTCAAAGAGCAATGAAAGTGGAATCTATCAGAAACTTTTCAGTCGTCTACGTACCTTTTGTGGGAAGGTAAAGTTTCATTCGACCACCGTAGTAGCAACAGCAGGTTTTAAAACTTGCCTTCCTGGAAAGTGCTTTTCCAGCTAATGTGATAAGAAAGAGCCTCAACCTTGCAAATTCCTAACTTTCATTCTGGGAAATGTCTTTCTTTTATAAAGTAGGCACTGCACACACATTTATGCACGAATATCCGTACTACGATGTGCACTCTACGTACAAAACAAGTGTAGAACAGAAGACTCTCGATGCAGTGTGTATACGATATAGCGAACCTATCGATGTACATTGTGTCCTACGACCATTGCCAAAAGTTTTTAGGTCCTTGCAGGTATTTCCTTGTGTCCTGCTGCTTCAAACTTGAGTCGTGTTGGAGAGGAATGTTGGAAAATTTATGTCCAATGGGCTTTGGATGTCTCGCATGGAAATCGCATGAGAAGTTAATGACTACAAAATGGGAGTAAAACTCGCTGCAAAAAAAGTCGCAGAAAAACACCTAAAATGCACGAACTATGGAAGGCAGCACAGTCGCGAATTGGAGGGCCTCCAATCCAGAGCGGTGGCAAACCCACTGCCAAGGGGAGTTTCTCTTTCGATGCAGAAAACTTGTTCTGCTTAGGCAATTTTTGACGGAAATGTTTGCCGTTGTTGAGGGTAAAAGTCTTGCACCTGATGCTACCTGGTAAAACATTCTTGGTGTGTCTCAGACAAAATTTTCGACATTCCCCTACCGAGACAATTCAAGTTTGAAGCAGTAGGCACCGATAAAATACCTTTAAAGACCTAAAAACTTTTTACAGTTAGCGTGGGACTCAATGTGAAATACATTCTGTGTAAACGGGTTTTACTACATAAGGCCCTCTTGATAAAGTGAACTACCAAAAATAGTCTCAGTAAAGTGAACTTTCCCCGATGCCTGGCAACCCTAGCCAATGCTCACGAAGCCTCTCCAGCACAAGAAGGAACAAATTTCCGCAAATGTTCTGAATTTTCTCTTCAAATGCTGAATCCCTTGAGGAAATGCGTAACCTTGAAAGAAAAATTTGACCTCATAGGTGACTCCTCCTCATGGAGTAAGTGTACTTGGAGAACACAGTACAATTTAGACAGAAATATCATTTTGTTATTGCATTGTACCCTACACTGATAAGGTTACAGTTGGCGTATTCTATTCTACAGCAACTCTACAGACTGTGAGGAGTTTTACTGGAACTCACTCCCAGTAGTCAAAAACCGATCTCTGACTCGCTCTCACCTCTAAAATGTCTCCCTTGTTGTGTCGAATCTCGGGAAAGCGCAAACTCTTGCCTGTTGCACAGTCAAAGTCCGATATCGGTGACTTTTGCTGAAATTAGCAAATGTCACCAACTTCTTTTGTCTGCTAGCAATCTTGAAATCTGCTAAATCTTGCTACATAAAAACCCTGCCTTCCTGAAGTTTGGCCTCAACCTTTGTGGGAGATGGTTTAATGTGATGATGTCAATTTGATGACTACTAATGTGACAGCCTCTCAGTGCCTGTCCGCATCGACCACAGCGCGTCAATATCGTCAGGCCAACAACGTCAGTACCGAAGTGAAGGCTCCTCTTCTCATGCACATCAAGTGTCTCACAAAGGAGGTGGCGAAGGAAAAGCCGAACAAATTGACTGATCTCTTTAGAAACTTGTGAAATCTATATATGTCTTGGGTCTGTGATAAGCACACGAGAGAACACTTGTATTCCCTACAGTTGCAATTTTACCCACTGTGGTGTTCGTCAACTTGGTGGCGCTCAGCGTCAGCAGCTTGGAAGTCGACTGCTCCTCGAGAGTCCGCTGTACAAGTACCATGTAGCAGGAATGAATGAATTGACGTCGGCGTTTCCTCTGCTGCTCTATGTGGATGAGGTGAACAATGAGCTTCAAACGAATGCTGACGTGGCAGAATTGGCTCCCACCTCACACAGACCCAAAAATATAGGTAACTACATTTTCTGCGGGGCCATAAAAAAAAAATTTGCACTGAGTAATAAATATCGGGATTCTTCATTTCGCAGCTGACATTAGAGCGTATTACAAAGGAGGTACTCGGAGCTATGAGGTGATTTGGAGAAAACATATAATTACGACAGAGATTACCACATTATATAGTACGTCGGGTTATATTACACAGCGAAACGGTGCTTCTGTTCGTACTACGTCCTCTCATCTTCTTCGCTCTGTTGAGGTGTAAATAACGAAGAATCCGTGGCACGTCAGCTCTCTTACGTGTGTGTCACAAAAGACAGACTCGAGTGCGAGGTCAATTCTGAAAGCGCGTTGATGGCCAACTCGTCCATCGACCACTTCCAGAACTGCTGTTTTCACAGTGCTTAGGTAGAAAAGGTTACGTGATCCAGAGCTCTTTGTACCACTGCTATATAGCAGTCCTTAAGTCGTCACAGAAATACCACTTGTGACCAGGTCTCGAAACTCCTGAACTGATACGTTCTACATAGTACGATACAGCATACGCATCCACGTACTAAGGTACTCACCGCAAGTACCGCGTGACACTGAGTCACCTGGTCCGGGAACAGTAAGGAGGTTGCTGAGTAGAACTTCTGTCTCAAATTTCTCATTTTTAGCTCTCATTACAGTCCACCTCCTCCCCTAAATAGGCCCAAAGAGGAGATCAAGGAAAAAATAGTATATAATCCCGTGCCTCATTATGAGAAGAAAAATGAGAGATTGAAATTTTGTCGAGATAATAAGTCTTATCATATGGTACAGACTCTGCTCCCAGAAAGAGCTGCTTTCCGATGGATGCTATTACGTCTTTTGAGCGATCTAACAACAAACAGAACAGAATGCTTTTAACTCTTTGAGACGGAGCCAATAGTGATCTGGTGGAGATCACGGGAAGTCTCTTATCAACTTCCTCCACTCTCCTTTCCTCTTGTACAGGGTGTCAAGAATGAGATGAGGACAGCAGAAGGACTTCTGAGGAGCCACAGTATTTCGGATCGAGCTGACAGCTTATGTGCTACATGCGTCCCACTCAACATCCTCGACGAAATACTTTTCGCTGAAGTGCTTGTCACGCGTGATTCAAGCTTGTGACTCACAATCATTGAAAAAGTGATACCGACGGTGGTCAAAGGGGTTGACAGAAGTTACCAGATCCTAGGCATGGTGGAGGCCGGCAAGAAGGCTGTCACCAAACAGTGCAGGGTGGCCGCCAGCACTGTCAAGCATTGGTGGCAGGCCCGCGAGAAGCTCTGTGAAACCACTCCAACCACCAATGCCGCAAAGCTTGAAAAACAGCTAAAGAAGGCTGCCTCCGAGTTGTTGCCATCCACATTGCCCAACTGAATAGCTGGCAGGACTCAGAAGTCTCGGGAGGTTAAGGGAGGGCATATTTGGGAACAAAGTACTGTTTTCAACTACAGTGTCTTTCCTAACACCAATTAAAAGGTCCCCTCATTTAAGACTTGACACCCAGTACAAGTGTAAATGCAGCGGTGTTTTTTCCCTTTTGAGAATTGGAAACAGGACTCAAACGGAAGTTTCAGTTTTGACGGCGGCTCGCATGTCTTTGGGCCGCCGATCGCTGTCCTTGATTTTCTTCAGTCTGATGTCGTAACCAACCGTTGCAGCGGCTTCCGAGGAAAACTCCACCACTGACCCATTGCCGGAATCTTTGTCTTCCTCATCGTCGTTCTCCTCCTCCTCCTGCTGCAGGTGGAAGATGGGACTGAAGCATTTACAAGGAGCCGCTGACGGCGGCTGGTCCATTGCAGTCGCCTCCCGGCCCCCACAGGTGCTGAAGTGCACGTCGGCGATGCTCGTCTGACTGGACGAGTCAATTGTCCGCCGCGACGGTGTCAGCAAGGGGCTGGGCGAGCGACTGATTGGCGGCGGCAGCGGTTCCATGTTCAGTTCGGTGTCGCAAGCCGCAGGAGACGGCTGGTTGCATCCGGCCGCGCTCCTGGAGTAGGAAGACACATTCGAGTCTTCCTCTATGATGTCCGAACAGTCGTTCCTGGCGCGCATGGCAGCCCGGAAGTTGGAGCGGCCGGCGAAGATGCCGCCGCCACCGCGCCAGAGAAAGCCTCCCTGGTCCTTCGAAGACGCTTGGAAAGGACTCGCCGTGGACGAATCACTAGGAAGTCCGTTTCTAACAGCGTGTAAGAAAATAGTATATATCAATAGAAGGGACCTAACATACGTAAACGCATTCGTACTTCTATATAGGAGCGTAGATCAAGCTTAGTCATGATTGGTGGGGTCAATTTGACTCCGTAGAATGTACTCGTATCAGGTTATCTATCTACTACCGAATTTTATATTTATTGGTAAGTCTCAGCGGAAAGTAGCTGGAAAAGCTTTTTTTAACAGCTGGTTGAAATCAGGAGACGTCTGCCTTCAGCACCAATACAGGGTATCAAAGAGCCCTCTCAAACAATAGGAAAGAAAGACCGTTACTCCCATTGGAGCCCAAGTTCTACTTCTTAGATTTTCGTGATAGATCGCCAGCTACCACCTCAACTTTCGAACTGGATAGATAAAGCACTCTATTCTGGGAGAGACATTGCTCCAGAGAACTTTGTTTGGCCAACGCCTCATCCTCAGAGCATTGTCTATCTTATCAGTTTCTATCACATGAACGAGTCCAACACTTGTCATGAGAAAACTTGACTTACCTTTCTATGAATTTCATGAGTGTTAGGACGTACTAGGCAAATATTTGTACCTGTATATTGACCCGTCTGGATTTCTCCTTTTAAAGGAGGAAGAGGTGCTGTATCTTTCCATGACACCCAAGACAGGTCCTCTCATGGACTGGTCAGTCTCAGAACCGACGAAATGATCCACAACCGCTGTAAGCAATATCACGTTCAGTATGTTATGTTCTGTCCGCTCCTATGCATTACGTTCTTAATGCATTGGATCAGCCAAAGTTGACCTACGCTAGTCTCCTGGACATGTTAGTTCCTTCCCAAGACACTGCTCAATGTTAGGAGCATATACAACAGAGAACGACAGCGCTGCATCTGGCGAAGTGCGCCCTGCACAGCACGTGCGTACGTGTACAAGCTCAGGATGCTATTAATTGAGAATAACTTGAGCTACATAAGGTGCGTGCTTGAGAATGTCGTGGGAGGCATCTTCTGCGATAATGACAATGATACAACTCACTCTTTACTGTGAATCTGTCCAAAAGGACGTAGTCAAACAAATAAAGAAGTCACTCGTCAACATGACGGTCGTCTCTCCCCTCATCAATTCCACGAGTTTGCACGAGCAACAGAGTTGAAAGGAGAAAATATGCTAATGCGATCGGGGCAATCCAAGCAGATAACACATCTCTCCTTTGGGAGGCGATGACGTCAACAAATCCTTTCTCCTTTTTGTTGCGACTTGAAACAGAGACTCTTCTTTATACGAGCGCCCAGGTTATCTAGGCCAAGGACCTTTCTCCTTTCTCATTGCGTGGGTGTTGGAGGTGCTTAATGGTAACCGAGGTTAGACATGGCAGATAAAGGATGAAAGCAAGCGAAAAGTGATGCACCAAGTGAATGGACCCACTGAACAGTAGTTGATGAATCTCAACGCGTACAAACGTATCGTGCTGCACACGTGCAAGTAGAGTAGACAAGCACACGATGATGCATTGGACGTACGAACGTGCTGGCGGGCTAACCTGTCCTAGTTGTGCTCCTGAATGTGTAGCTCCTGTTTCCGTTGGTGGCGCCCCATCCGCCACCTACGCCCAGTCCTCCCCCAGCGCTGGTTCCGCCACGCCGCCGTCGTGCGCCGCACAGGGTCTGTCTGAAGGCGTGTCTATACTTCAGAGACATCAGATTGTACAAAATGGGGTTGACAGTGGCTGACAAGAAGTACAGGAATCCTGACACGTAGTAGAAGTACTCGTTAATGGTCCTGAACACCATGGACTCCTTGAAGTAGACATAGGAGAGCCTCTGGGCATGAAATGGAGCCCAGCAGAGGAAGAACGCCAACACCACAGCGGCTGGAAGAAGAAAGTGAGACCAAGTTAGATTTGTATCTTTAATTGCTCGTCGCGCCGTTTTAAATCATCCCCAAGTTGCACGTAGTAAAGCATTGTGTGTACATATATAAGCGACATAAGATGTTTGTTGAACAATGTAGTATTTACGTAGGTATGCTGTGGTTGACAACGTTTCTCGTATGATCTGTGTCGATTATACCGTATGCTTCATTGAGAACCAGGTGCACACGAACGCTGTGAACAGTAGGACGGACTACAGTAGTCTCTTCACAGGTATAGAGGAGGCACAATTCACTAATGCTCGTACAGAAATATGCGATATTACTTCGTACTGTACGACGGTATGGACATCCATCATGTTGTGGAAATACCGGGGCAAATTCTGTATGCGCATTTTCTGTCAATGAGTATTGCTTAACTTACGCTGTACCACACAGCATCGCTATGTTACTACAGGGTGTTTTTTGCATAAACTATTACCCTAAAAGCGAATGTGCGGTGTGGCCAAAAAATGCGTTGTGTGAAGGCGTCACGGAAAGCGTCACGTATCGGACATGCCCTTGGTTTCATTGCAATGTCGAAAAACTGGGATTTTGTCTGAGTCGATTTCGCTTCTGACTCATCTCCGTAGCTTTCAATTTACGCAGCTGTCACATATGTATTTCTTTCCACAGGGTCTTTCAAAAGGGGTGCTGTCAGTTTTTTTTTGCTAGCAGGTTTTGCATTTTGGGGGGCTGATCAGTGCGGAATGGCTCAAATGAAGGCTGAATATCGACAAATTGTTCTCCACCCCCAGAGTCACGCTCACATTGTCCCAACTCTCACAGTTCTACTCTGAAAAAAAGGTAAAAATCACTACATTAACAGTACAGTGGCAAAATACTCTATAAGATTGACCTAGATAAGTGTCTGTCTAGTGTGAGTGCTAGTGACTATGAACTTGTTGAGCAATGAAGTGATCAGGGTTGAGGTGTGGACCTACCAGCTAGGGAGAGAGTACAGGGAGAGATGGAGGAGGAAGTTCACAGAAAAAAAGGGCAGTGCATGAGTGAGAGGCATCGCAGGCAGAAGTTTTAAATCTTGAGGAAGTTTGGCTTATTCAGAATTTTTATTTGAAGTGCCCACCACCCTCAGCTACACAACATTGAGCCCCCCAAAGGACACGGCCTAGAGCAGAGCAGATGACAGCTTCTTCCAGTGAAGCTGTAACATTCTCCACAATATTTTGAACTTCTTCAATACTCTGTGGATTCTGACAAATAACTTCTTGACTTGCATGACCCTAAAAGAAATAATTCGACACATTGAGGTCAGGGCTTTTGCTTGGCCAGGGGATCTCAGCATAAAGATCTCAGCATATGTGGTTTCCCACATTTACTGCAGAGAAATGTCATGGCTGCCTGTTTTGTGTGGCAAGTAGACCCATCTTGGGACCACCAACAGTGATGGTGGCCAACCATTCCTTGGATTGCTGGCCAGATGGTGTTCTGGAGCATAGCAAGACAGTGCTCACCATTTTCCATTGAAGTGTTCATGTAGTGATTTTTATCTTTTTTCAGAGAGGAATTGTGAGAGTTGGGGCATAGTGAGCATGACTCTGTGAGTGGGGAACAATTTGTCGATATTCACCTTTCATTTGAGCCATTCCGCACTGATCAGCCCCCCAAAATGCAGAATCTGCTAGTAAAAAACTGATAGCATCCTTTTTGAAAGACCCTGTAGTAGTACAGGGTTGACGGATAGAATGTCGTAATCAATCCCATGGCTTCCTCGTCACCGATGCCCTGGGAGGATATGAAATATGTTCAATCAAGTCGTGTTAGTCCAGCCATTGGACAACCTGACCTGTGCGCACCCTCAGGCACAGATGCTAAGGTCATGGACGAGGATGACAACACCATGGACAGGAGTAGCAAGAGCTTTCAAGTCAGATGCATGGCTAGGATTTTTAAGTGGAGTGGACAGTGACAAATATGTGAGAGCTTCCTTGAGGAATCTGATTAGGTAATATACGAGCACATGTTCATACATTGTTGGAGCGCACCTAATTGCAGGAATTGCAGGAATGGTCAATGTTAGACCAATTGGAGGTTGAAGAAAAAGCTGTTAGTGTTTTGCAGTCAAACCACCTGATCTTTCGTTAATCTGCGTGCTATACGCTAAAGATCACTCTGGCACCTGATCGGGCATTATTTTGACATTGCCTAGCCTTGCTTCCAATGAACGACACTGACTAAAGCTGTTGTTCTTCAGTCTGTTAACGCATCATGTACGGAGATTCTTTCCCAGGTTATTTATTAAGGTTATTATTTGAGATTATTTCCGAGTTCACTGCATACCGCCCTACTTATGGTGTAGTTGATATTTTTTTTAAAAAAAATGAATGGTGATATTCATATTTCAATGAATTGACATCCACAACCAGAAAGATGTAAAAAGTTCTCTCACACTCAGCGTAACCTGCTACAGTACTCGTACAAAGTCTCCTGGATACTCCATGATCTGCACGACAAAAAAACAAAACAAGGCAAGCAAGTAACAAGATGAGGAAAATGATAGCCAGATAACAAAAGTGGAATTGGGCTACAATAGCAGAGCAAATTGACTTCAAATCTTGCACTAGACTAGTGCGACACCGAATGCTCCCTGGACAAGACCTCCGGTACTTGGTCTGAGCCCCAGCCCTTGTGAAATGATGCAGTTACTGCCAGAAAGATCGTATTCTGGTCAGTTGAAAAGCTGTCCTTCTCCGATAGCACCATAGCAGGCAAGCAAATCGCGAGATTCTGACCGCCAAGATCTGGAGCTCCATGGAGTCGAGATCATGAAGAAGACCATGAATCATTCCAGCATGCTTTTTTTTGGACTAGTGGTCTCAGATGGTTAAGCAATAAAGCCTGCCTTCTTTGCGAAGAATGAGAAGATCATTGCTAAGGTTAATGGCACCAAAGTCTTACCAGCAGTCTATGCTTGGGTGAGTCAGTGCAAGTCGTCTTCAGGGAAAATAGAGAACCGGTGTATACCTCAAAACCTACTCAGAAGATGTGCATCAGCACCAGAAGACTTCTGGGACGAAAAGATGTGGCCTCAAGCAGTCCGAACGAAAATCCCTAAGACGTTGGACATGGAATCATTGTGGAGTGTTTTTGCGGCAACAATTTCAATAAGCCAGTCCGAATTTGTCAGAGTCACGTCAAGAGGATTAAAGAGCATTGGTCTCCATTCGAGCATTGAAGCATTGGCTCCCGTGGTGGAAGCTGATCACATAACAACAAAGCTTTTGCTTCGAAATGGTCGCACCGTATGAAGGCTGCTACTTTGAAGGCATAATTTACGCTGATCGGGACAGTCATCCAGAAATGACCCAACTTGTATCAATAAAGTATCTTTCTGTCGTATCATGGCAAAACTTCTACTGGTGAGACACAACTTTTTGTGAGCACCGTAGACTCCCGGATTGATTGTTGCAGCGTCGTGCCATGGTGGAGAGAGACTTGTCAATTTGAAGAAGGTGTGTCGGGTCTTTCATTGATATCCCATCAACTATGCTGGAGTAGAGTTTAAGTCATTGAATGAGTCAATAGGAAGACTGCAGCGGCCAAGTTAGATGCTGAAGCCGTCTGCGGCTGAAGGTGCCAATTTACTTCCTGCAGAAAGGTTAAGTCAAGGGGATCTCGAAAAGTTGAAGGATGTAGAAAAAATTACCCAGACACCAATTTTGAAACCAGGCTGTATGAGACTTTCAAAAGCAGCTGAAGCAGGCAAGACGCGCGTATGAATGCCACAATAGTACATCTGAATAATATATCTTAACGATGAAATCTATTTCTGCTTGTACTACTTGCACAACAAGAAAGACCATGATGAAGCATGCTGCATCTCCTCAGAGGCCACTGCTTGATACTGAAAAGGATGACTGCTAAGAAGAACTCTGAGTTCCGTCCAATATTCTTCCATTACGTGGAAGTGCAATTCAGGCTGCATCAAGAAAGTCTGTCTCATAGGGACAACTCATGTCTGAGAAGCTCGTCTGTCAGAACAGCTAAGTTAGAAGATCTTTCAAGGCACCGAAGTCCATGCCAAAGTTGAAAGAGTTTTATCCTAATGTTTACGGGATACAACTTTCTGGATTCTGGTCAAACGACGCAAATGAGCCCCAAACCAGGGAAACAATAAGTTTCATTCATCTGCAAAGTCCGTACTGCTGTTAATTCCAGGATCTTTATAGAAGAAGGTCCGTATTCCATTGAATTATTAGTGTGACTGTTGTTTGTCAGTGGTCGGCCTCTCACGGTTGTTTCAGGCATTCTCACAATTTCTATACTTGTCTTTCAAGATCTCCGGTCCAAATATAAGCTAACTGCTGAGCACTAAAAGTTCTAATGCACCTTAAAAGCAGAAAAGGCCTCTTATGCCCATTCAACGTAGTTCTTTACGTTACAGTCCCGCTGATAACATTGTTATGATGACTTTTAGCCTTGGGTCATGTACGTATAAGACATTTTTCACGCGCTTTTACTTTTTCTCAAAACATTTTGGAGAATTTCATCTGAAGTGCCTGTGTTCGCAACCCCCATCGCTGCCCCTACCCCGACCGCTACCTCCTGTAAATGAGTTAAGCAACTTTCTTCACGACGAAGACCGAAAACTGGTGTAGGAAGTTAGGGGTGAAAATGGCCTTAAGGACGCAAACCGCAGTCATCTACTACAGAACTAGACCGGCATTCAGGAGGGAAGGAGTGTCTCAGGGCAGAAAATCAACTGCAAAATAATGCAGAAGTTAATTATAAGTTTCCCATTACATTATAGCTCCCCCTCTATCCCACCTTAGGCTTCAGAATGTGCAGCAGCAGTGCACATGCAACCCAGGACGGAACCAGTGTTTTACCACTGTGGGTTATGCTTTCAAATCCTTGCTCACTGAACGCTATCGATTAGATTGGACAATCACTGATACTTAAACAATGATATTTTGGTGAAGCTTTGGCATATGACATTCCTATAAATCATTGTAGAATCATGTATGCAACGTGTTAAGACATGACTATGTACTAGAAAGTATGAATTTTCTATCTGTAATGTACTGTCACCTGCAACTGATAATCTGAGATCAGCAGCTGCAGGTGAGAAGTACGGGCCAGGATTCCTAACAAGTCCTGCCTGTCTGCCAGTTCTGCCCTTCCCGTCCTGGGTGCTGGTCTAGTTGGCTGTGACGCAAACTGACAGATAGAAGCGTGATTGCAATAAAGCTGAAGGTTGAGTGATGATGCCTCCATCACATTCATTGGGTGTCATGCACGTGAGGCAAACTACAGAGTACAGACGGTGCAGCCCCATAGTTCGCGGCTCTTGGGCTTGTGCGGTCTGTAAATGTGTTGGCCGGGTCTATAGAAGCATGCAAGCCAGCCCCATCTTTTGCTCTATGGTCAGACTGGATTTTCGGCTTGTATGTATGTAATATTAATTGCAGTGCTATGGAGTAGAGTTTTTGGCTATGAGAAATGCCGAAAGTCAGCTGTTTTTGCCTGAATCGTCTTTGGTTGCATTCCGTGGTACACAGTACTGATTCGTAGTTATTGTGAGGGCCCAAAATGCCCAGATGTGTGAGCTGTGGCTGCTCAAATACGCCGGAGAGAATAGCCCGAACTTATCCTTCTTTCGTTCCCTAAGCAACAAATCACTCAAGACGACGTAGGTCATCTCTGTGAAGAAGGTCTACTAAGGCCATTTATCACTTGAACGTAAGAATTCAAATTTGGCTTAAATCAGAGTCAGAAAAGAAAAGTATGGAACAAAAAAGAGCTTTTGCAGCAAGAATCTGGACCGAGCAAAGGTATGATGACGTAAAAGTCAGTTCAATGTTTACACAAATAATTTTGGAAAGAAAGTACAAATATCTCTTGTGATGTCCAGAACATCTCAAGTTTAGTCAAACGCATCACAAAGAAGTGTCACAGATAAAAGTGTTTCTGTAACAACGAAGTGTTTCATCCTGGCCCCTGCAGCTGCACCTCCTACCCTTAGGCTTTACATGCAAGACGACACACAGCTAAAAAAGAAATTTTTGTAAAAGTCTTGAAAGTTCCCTGCTGAAAAAGTGGTAAAAATCTGCATTTTTCCACTCTCCACTGCTACGAATGCACAAGAAATGGAGCTGAAACAAAAGTCTAATAGATGGCACTTGTCACTTCCAAATCCTAAAGAGGGCCTAGTCAAAGAAATGACATGTAGCCCGGCTGTTCTGCCTGGGTTGGCGATGTCAGCGCCAGGGTTGACAACTGGACAGTGCATGGGCTATTTTCACACCACATAAGCACTGCTGAGGAAACAGCAGAGAAGAACAGGAGAAAATGGGTTGTTGCTGTGCCATAAATTGCAGTAATTTCTATAAAAAAAAGATAAAAAAATTGTGGAAGTTTCCCAGAAATCCATATCAGAGACTGTTTGGGATGTACCAAAGAAAGAAGGTCAATTGGGATCCATCGAACAGCTCAGCTTTGTGGAAGGCAAGAACTTTGCCAATTGGGCCAAGGTGAAAATAGATATGGAAGAGCAGGCAAAGGTGCAGAAGTATGCAGCAAATGATTTAGTGCTCTTGCACTCATGCCCTCTCCCTCTCATGCCCCTTACAAGCGATATGAGAGCTAGAGGTGCAAGAGTCACAATAGTGAGTGAACAGATGCAAAGCAGCAATTTTGAGAAGCTCGAGTCCTGGAATAGCTGCTTAATTCAGGCATGAACTCGGTAAGCCTCAGTTCCTGACTGTTACAAATCTGAAGGGAACGTTGATATCCCAATACCAGCGATCATAGTCCCGGGTTGGAGCATGGATCATCATCCTTGTATGACAGTGAAATTCAGCATTACAGTCTTCCAAAGCTGTTACCATGCATGACATGGCAATGTGTCATATTTCTATTTTCTGGTTTTATGACTTATCATAATGCACTTTTCTGCTGCAATCAATAAAGCTACATTTAAATTTCCCGTCTTACTCTTTTTCTTCAGCCATTGACATTTAAATTTACTGCCTTCTGAGAAGAGCCCGAAATAGCGTTCAATTTTAGCTGTGTGCAGTGTCTTTCACTAGATCCTCTTTACCCCCAGCCGTAGAGCAGTGACTGTTTGTACGATGGCTGCAAAAAGATGGCGTTCACAGGGAAACGGTAATCAAAAAATGATTCATCATGCTGTTGATGCACATTCTTGCCCATACTTTTGGTACGCATTCTCGGTCATACTTCAGTACATATTGTTGTTCATTTCCCTAGCGAAGGTACACTTTCAGACCAAAATCTGTCGATGACGCACTTTGAGCAGTCACGGCTGCAGAGACGCCAGTTGGTATCTCAGAAGTATCTGCATTTGAGGGTTAGCTACAGACTCCTCAGCGGTATAAGGTATTATATTTACAAATGATTATGATACTCAAGACCCTGAGATTGGTGTTGACTCATGAGTCCATCAGATGATTCGTTAACCTGACATGCAGTCTGGCATCAGCTGCCGTGACATGAAGTTAAACCAAAATCTGTGCCTCTGACAATGAGGCACTAGAGTAGATGTTTTTCTGCAACTGAAAAATACATTTGATTACTAAATGTTTGGTTGAGAAAAAGTCAGTTGTTGCCCAAAGAATCTGATATCACGTAAAGCACTGCAACAGGAAAGGAGCTATCTACAGATTTCGGTCCAAGGGTGTAGTTTCGATACGTTGTTGATCAGCGCTGTAGCGAGGGATGAGCACGACTGCGGGCTTTTTGAAGTTGGCGAGACGGGAAAATGAAAGTCAAGTCGGCGGGCTGCGAGCTCCGGGCCTGATCCGCTAACGTCTCTAGAGGACACTGAATCAAGCCCAGTTGATGGATTGCACAGGCCCAGTTAATGGATTGCGCTGGCCCAGGTGATGGATTGTGCTGGAGCAAATGGTAAGAAGTCCAAAAGGATGAAAATGGGTGAGGACTTTATGGGGGCCTTTCTTTCGACCGACATCGAGTGGAACAAGCTGAACAATCCTGCCCTGCTCACATGTTTGGCAGAAGGTCATGGTGTGAAGCTGCCGAGCTGGAGCTCTCCGAGACACCATCTCCAAAAAACACTGTCAATATTAGTCAAAGTATCATTCTCAATAGGGTGATAGAGGAAATCAGGATGGCCGTGTTTGCTGGCTACAATGATCAGTGAAGCTGCCGGAGGTACACCTTGCTAGGTACCGTTAAGCACTTAATAGAGTATAGAGCCTGAGCTGTCCTCGGCATGCTAAGCTCTGACTGCCATCGTCTCAAGGTATTAGTCAACGTATCATTTTTAAGGTGCTATCGATTTAAGGTTAATGTCAAGGACTGATAGTATGGACACCGACGTGCTCAGGAGAGGACGGGCCTTGAAAGCCTCCCATCCGTCCATGATTAGCGTCATATACACATCTCACGGTCTTCACAGTGAGTGTGAGCAAGTGAGAGAACCCTTGAACTTGAAGTCTTGAAAACTTTCACCCGAACAAATGACCTGATGGCGTATGTCAAAAAAGTCTTCAACAAAACTTTGGGTGGGGTTGAAATTTTGAAAAATGCTTATCCGACTGGCTTCCCGAACAAGTCCTAAACCATGGCGTTCCTGACTGTTTCGTCGAGGCAATCATCTTTTTGCAGTGCAGATAGGTCAGTTCTAAAGAAATTGTGACCCTCAGGAGGATGCAAAATCCTCCAGATACAGATAAAAAAATCATTTTCTGCCACTTGAACGATGTCATTTCGACAAACTGACTAAAATGTCGAAGTCTTCTACTTTACGTACATACGTGAGTAGAGTACGTATTACGTACGTACTTGATAGCAACCACGGTCTCCTTGTGTTTGATGAGACTTAACTGTCGATGCTCTGTTTTCCAAGGGCTGATACTGCGTCAGAGCAGAATGCAGCAAAATAAACTTGGACTGAGTCAATTATGGTTTCTCATTTCTTTGTAACTGATAAATTGAAAAATGATGTATCCCAGTTTTTCACTTTTTGCCAATGACGGACATGCCCGAAAGTCGTGCCATTTCTCTTAGACAGCTAATGGGAAGCACACACTGGTTTAATCGAATGTCAATAATATGCAACAGGTGTTTTAGTATCTCAAAGTACCATATACAGTGGTGTGATAAAACAATATTTGTAATGTTCATACGTACAACGGCAAAGAAACCCCAATATATGCCCGAGTACATGTACGAGGTGAGGTCAGAATGAATTGCATTTTTTTGACGAAGCTCAGAAAAGGTCAATATCCTCAGTTAAACCAATGCACAAATGGAAATATTTTGCCAAACAAATGTAAGCTTGACAGAATCACAGGTGACTTTTGTGTGAGGCCTACCGCACGACCCACCTGGTCTCTGGAAAAGCAATCAAAAGCGCTTGGAGGTGAGACCATTTTGTCAATTCAGGTCAGCGCTGAAAAAGATGAAGCCATTGACAACATGGACTTGACCCTTTTCTGACTCGGTGAAAGAAATGTGGTCTTCATGCGATTCTGTGAAGCGGTTAAAAGATGATTTTTGCCTCCACCTCGTGACGTAATCAGGGATTGGGCACTTATCAAAGAGCTTCTCCAGCACTGAGACGATCAGAAGTAACTCACTTGTTGCGTCGGTCAGTCTGATAGATTTATCTCAAAGGAATAGACGTACTTTTTCCTTAGAGCCATTCTCAGCATTAGTACCCGTACTTGAGGATCTTTGTACCATAGTGTCGAACTAAGGGATGATTTTTTGCTCGCTGTTTTTTTTTCAATTGCTCTGTTTGACCCAGTAAATTTGCTCCAATCTGGTCCTCGGAACCCCATTGGAAAGCTCTTTGAGGGGATTCTTTTCTTCTGGCTCATCACAACGAACTGTCCCAATGTCTTAAAGCTGAGAAGAAACCGCGCTGACGAGCAGGCACTGGTTCGCCACGTGGTGATGGGGAAAACAATTTGGCACCATGTGCGCTGGGGACGATTTTTGAGCAAACTCGAAGATTGTCCGTGTCTTCCATTCGTCTGTAAACATGACCACGACCAACCTAGAGCTCTAAGTTGCTAAATGTCAGCTTTGACCAGTGGCAAGATTCAGAAATTGCCAAAGACTTTTTGTGTGATACATTTTCTCACATCTTTGTAATAAATCGAAGGAAAAAAACCATTAAAGACCGTTCTAATGACGCATGGCACGAACAGATGGAGCAGATTCACTCGGGATACAGAGCAACTTAAAAAAGAAGGCGCATAAAAACCACCCGTAGTACAGGAGACTCCGCGTTATTCGAATGGTCCCCTGTAGCGCACAAGAGCTGTCGGTTGTTCATTGGTCACTAAGCTGTTTCCTCCGCTTAATCTGAACCACTACTGTTTATATAAATGGACCTGCTGTTGTTCGCTTAAAAGGCAAGTTCTTAGGCGGACTTCAGTTCAAGCAGTTCCTAACTCTTACTCATAAATGAACCCTTGTTTTGCTCAAACTTATATTCTGTTGTTTAAAACAGACTCGCAACAAAATTTTTCCTACGTCCTCTTAGTCAGAGTGGAACAGACATGTTCGAATAAGGCGAAGTCTACTACGTGTGTACGTCTGTGCTTATGTATACGGTATGAATAGCTTAAAAAAATGACGAACATAACTGTTAAGTGTGCACAACCGCGCCTGGCTTTCGTCGCCCGATTGCGCACAGAACACGGGTTTTTATTTTGTGACACACCAAGCGAGGCCTTGAGGGCAAAGCTAGACGTGCGAATGTTATTAGAGAGCATAACAACAATATTCCCCAATGCAGTGTTGTGTATGCGTGTATTAGTGGAAGTAGCATTGTGTCACGCGCGCGCTCATACATGAACAGAATACAGTGCGGGTGGGTTAAAAAGTGGGTAGGGGATATAGGGGGTGCATGAAGAGGAAAATTGGTGCTGGCGGCAGTGGCATCGGCAGCAGGTTTTGTTGCTGTTGCTGTTGTTTTCTCTTCTACTACTCACTACGTACCGAGAAGCACTGTGACGCTCCTCTTGTCCGACCTGACCCTAGGGGTGAACGAGTCTGCGTCGTCCTGTCTGGAATCAGCGCTGCGCACGTGTGTGTCGGCGCATGCGGGACAGAAAGTGGTGTTGGACGCCAGGGACGCCTGGCGCGAGGGAGCCACCTCGAGGTCGTCATCGGCGCGCTCGTCTTCCTCCTCCAGGTCGTCGTCGTCGTCGACGGAGACGGCCTCGAACTGGTGTTGCTGCTGCTTCTCAACACAAATGCACTGAAGAGGCTGGCCCAGGGGCGGATGCTGCTGCTGCTGCTGCCGTTGTTGAACATGCCAAATAGAGGTCCGGTGCTCGGAAGAACCGTGACAGCAGCAAAAGCAGTCACCACCTGCGTTGGAGGGGAGGAGGACGTGCAAAAAAGAGGGGGGAAATGATGCGAGCGCACAAGAAAAGAAAAATTATCAAGAAATTTTTCACGATCACAAGTGTACTCGACAAGACAAGGATTGGGACGCTGCTGAGACAAAGAAGGGCACTAATTTTTCATCGCTGACGTTGGGACGCCGAAACAAAAAGGACGCAAACAAGTACAGTAAACTGCCTGCCTGTATGAGGATCTCTGGACAAGTACCATAGTACCATACCTGCATTAAGTAAGTACTGTGTAGCCACTACTGAAGCGCGGCTGAAAGAGCAGA